>Ga0181529_10000109_pt1 | contig 108147 bp, 89 predicted proteins | sample PEATcosm2014_Bin_36_FD_119763 | JGI IMG/M metagenome (GOLD analysis project Ga0181529, IMG submission 119763) | Peatland microbial communities from MTU Mesocosm Facility, Houghton, MI, USA - PEATcosm2014_Bin10_30_metaG | ecosystem: Environmental > Terrestrial > Soil > Wetlands > Peat | place...
ATGCCGCCGCTCGAAGCCATCTACCAGGCCTGTTTGCTGCGGTTCCGTCCCATCATGATGACCACCATGGCGGCGCTGCTGGGCGGCGTCCCGCTGGCATTGGGCACCGGCACCGGATCGGAACTGCGAAAGCCGCTGGGCATCGCCATCGTCGGCGGGCTGATCTTCAGCCAGTTGCTCACGCTTTACACCACGCCGGTGATTTACCTGTGGTTCGACCGCCTGGCGCAGCGCTTCCGCCGCCACACTGGCGACCATGCGATGCCCGGCCAGGAACCGATGACCGCGGAGTAAGGCATGAGCATATCCGAGCCCTTCATTCGCAGACCGGTCGCCACCACGCTCTTGACCCTCGCCATCGCCCTGGCGGGCGCCGTAGCGTTCCGCGTTCTCCCGGTTTCTCCGCTGCCGCAGGTGGACTTCCCCACCATCAGCGTCAACGCCGGCCTGCCCGGAGCCAGTCCGGAAACCATGGCTTCCTCGGTGGCGACACCCCTGGAACGGCAGTTCGGCCGTATCGCTTCCGTGACGGAAATGACGTCGTCCAGTTCGCTGGGCAGCGCCGGCGTCACCCTGCAGTTTGACCTCAACCGCAATATCGACGCCGCCGCGCGCGACGTGCAGGCCGCCATCAACGCCGCTCACGGGTATCTTCCCGCCAACCTGCCGAGTAATCCGGGCTACCGCAAGGTCAATCCGGCCGATGCACCCATCATCATGCTGGCCCTCACTTCGAACATCCTGTCGAAGAGCCAGATCTACGACGCGGCATCGACCATCATGGCCCAGAAACTGTCGCAGGTGCCCGGCGTGGGGCAGGTGAACGTGGGCGGCGGTTCGCTCCCCACCGTTCGCATCGAACTGAATCCCCGGGCCTTGCACAAATACGGCATCGGCCTGGAGCAGGTTCGCACCATCCTGAACAACTACAACGCCAACACGCCTAAGGGCCACTTCACCGACGGCCTGAAGCTGTGGGAGGTGGGGGCCAACGACCAGATCTTCGACGTGGCCGATTACCGGGACCTGGTCATCGCCTATAAGAACGGAACCGCCATCCGCGTGTCCGACGTGGGCCAAGCCGTGAATTCGGTCGAGGACCTGCGCCAGGCCGGGTACCTCAACGGCAAGCCTTCGGTGCTGATCATCATCAACCGCCAGCCCGGCGCCAACATCATCGATACCGTCGATCGCATCCGCGCCACTCTTCCGCAACTCAAGGCCGCCATCCCTCAGAGTATCGACATGCAGGTGGCCATGGACCAGACGGTGACCATCCGCGCCTCGGTCCACGACGTCGAGAAGAGCCTGTTGATTTCCATCGGACTGGTCATCCTGGTGGTCTTTTTCTTCCTGCGCAGCGGCCGCTCCACCTTCATTCCAAGCGTCGTCGTTCCGGTCTCCCTGGTCGGCACCTTCGGCGTCATGTACCTGCTGGATTACAGCATCGACAACCTTTCGTTGATGGCGCTCACCATCTCCACGGGCTTCGTGGTGGACGACGCCATCGTGGTCATCGAGAACATCACTCGCTACCTGGAGAAAGGCCTGCACCCCGTCCAGGCGGCCTTGAAAGGCGCTTCGGAAATCGGGTTCACGGTCTTGACCATCAGCATTTCGCTGATCGCGGTCTTCATTCCGCTGCTGCTGATGGGCGGCGTGGTGGGCCGTCTGTTCCACGAATTCGCCGTGACGCTGTCCGTCGCCATTCTGGTATCGATGGTCCTGTCGCTGACCGCGACGCCCATGATGTGCGCCCACATGCTGAAGGAACACGTCGCCCACGGCTGGCTGTACCGGACGGTCGAAAGCGGTTTCAACGCCGTGGTGGCCGCCTACGGAAGAATGCTGACCGTGGTGCTGCGCCACTCCTTCATCACCTTGATGGTGTTGCTGGCCACCGTGGCCTTGAACTTCTATCTGTATATCAAGGTTCCCAAGGGATTCTTTCCGCAGCAGGACAACGGGCGTCTGGGGGGCCAGATCATCGCCGATCAGTCAACTTCGTTCCAGTCCATGAACCAGATTCTTTTGAAGATGGTGAACATCGTGGCCGCGGACCCGGCGGTCGATTCGGTGAACGGGTTTACCGGCGGCTCTAATTCGGCGCGCATGTTCATCAATCTGAGACCGCTCAAGGAGCGCAAGATCAGCGCCGACCTGGTGATTGCCCGTTTGCGTCCGAAACTCAACCGCGTTCCCGGCGCCATGCTAATCCTGCAGGCCAACCAGGATATCCGCGTGGGGGGGCGCATGAGCGCGGCGCAATATCAATTCACCATGCGCGGCGACAACCTGCAAGACCTGGTGGCATTCGCGCCCCGCATGTACCAGGAATTGAGAACCATCCCCATCATCGCCGACGTCACCAGCGACCAGCAGGACCGCGGGCTGCAAACCCTGGTTCAATACGACCGCCCGACTGCGGCGCGCTTCGGGATTTCTCCGCAACTGATCGATAACACGCTCTACGACGCCTTTGGCCAGCGCCAGGTCTCCACCATGTTCAAGCCGATGAACCAGTATCACATCATCATGGAGGCGGCTCCGCAGTACTGGCAGGATCCGGAAATCCTGCGGGATATCTACGTGCGTTCCCCCAATGGCCCGCAGGTTCCGTTGAGCGCGTTTGCGAAGTTCGCGCCCGCCACGGCGCCGCTATCCGTGGCCCACCAGGGCCTGTTCCCGGCCGTCACGCTCTCCTTCAACCTGCAGCCGGGGGTCGCGCTTGGCGACGCCGTGGACGCCATCCAGCAGAAGGCCGGAAAGGTGGGGCTGCCACCCACCATCCAGACCATGTTCGCCGGTACCGCGAAGGCTTACAGCGACTCGCTCGGCAGCCAGCCCATCCTGATCGCCGCCGCGCTGGCCACCGTCTACCTGGTTCTGGGCATGCTATACGAGAGTTATATCCACCCGATAACCATCCTCTCCACGCTGCCCTCGGCCGGTGTGGGCGCGCTGCTGGCGCTCATGTGGACCAAGACGGATTTGAGCGTCATCGCCATCATCGGCATCATCCTGTTGATCGGGCTGGTGAAGAAGAACGCCATCATCATGATCGATTTCGCCCTGGCGGCCGAACGGCTGGAAGGCAAGAGTTCCCGCGACTCCATCTTCGAAGCCTGCCTGCTGCGCTTCCGCCCGATCATGATGACCACCTTTGCCGCCATGCTGGGCGCGGTTCCGCTGGCCATCGGCACCGGTACCGGCGCCGAATTACGGCGCCCGCTGGGCATCACGATTATCGGCGGGCTCATCGTGAGCCAGGCGCTCACCCTGTTCACCACCCCAGTGGTCTATCTTTACTTCGACCGGCTGCAACACTGGTGGACCGGCCTGCGGTTGCGCCGCCGCCCCGAGGACCCGATCGTTACGGAGGGCTGAGATCTCGAAAGTGCATATGATGCGGAAATATAGACATTGTGCGGCCGGCTCGTTGGCGCCCGTGTTGGCGGCGCTACTTCTGAGCGCCTGCACGGTGGGCCCCAATTACAAGCGTCCCGCCGCTCCCGCGCCGCCGGCGTTCAAGGAGCAGCCTCCGCCGGATTTCAAGGAAGCCGGCGGCTGGAAGCCCGCTCAGCCGGGCGACAGCCTGCTGAAGGGCAAGTGGTGGGAAATCTACAACGACCCGGCCCTCAATACGCTTGAAGAGCAGGTGAGCCTTTCCAACCTGAACCTGGCCCAGGCCGAGGCCACCTACCGCGAAGCGCGGGCGGCCGTGCGCATCAGCCGGGCCGCACTTTCGCCCACGGTTTCATCGACGCCCTCGATCACCGGATCGCGTACCGCAACCTCCACGGCGAGAACTTCGTACAGTCTGCCGCTCGATGTATCCTGGGCCCCCGACCTGTGGGGCAGCATCCGGCGCAGTGTGACCGCCGCCGCGGCCAACGCGCAGGTCTCGGCCGCCCAACTGGAAAACGCCCGCCTATTATACGAATCGGAACTGGCCCAGGATTATTTCGAACTGCACGGCTCCGATGGCGAAGCCGACCTGCTGGAAAGGACGCTGCAATCCTACCAGGAATACCTCACCTTGACCCAACTTCGTAAGGCCGGCGGAATCGCCTCGGACCTGGATGTGGCGCAGGCGGAAGCCCAACTCTACGCCACGCGCGCGGCCCTGCAGGACCTGTCCATCCAACGCGCTCAATACGAGCACGCCATCGCGGTGCTCATCGGCAAGCCCCCGTCGGAGCTTACGATTCCCAGCGTGCCGCTGAAGAATCCGCCGCCGCCCATTCCCATGGCGGTACCCTCCGCGCTGCTGGAGCGCAGGCCGGACATCGCCGCGAACGAGCGCCAGATGGCCGCCGCCAACGAACAGATCGGCATCGCCCAGGCGGCCTTCTATCCTTCGCTTTCGCTGAGCTCCGTGCTGGGGTTGCAGAACAGCCGTCTCACCACATGGATCAGTTGGCCGGCCCGATACTTTTCGATCGGCCCGTCCATGGCGGAGACCATTTTCGACGCCGGACGCCGCCGCGCCGCTGTGGCTCAAAGCCAGGCCGCCTTCGACGCCACGGTGGCCACTTACCGGCAGACCGTCCTGACCGCGTTCCAACAAGTGGAAGACAACCTGGCGGCGCTGCGCGTGCTGGAGCAGGAAAGCGAAACAGTGAACCAATCGGTAGTTTCCGCCGAGCGGGCGCTGACGCTATCCACCGCGCAGTACAAGGCCGGCACGACCACCTATCTGGCCGTGATCACGTCGCAAGCCACGGCGCTGAGCGCCGAACGGACCGCCGTCGAGCTCCTGACGCGCCGCCTCACCGCCAGCGTTTTACTGGTGCAGGCGCTGGGCGGCGGCTGGGATAGCTCGCAGTTGCCTACGCCGCAGGACGTGGCATCGAAGGGCGGAAAGTAGGTCGGATGCGGGATTTAGGTGCGCGCGAGCCCCGAGTCACCGATGACGGTTTTTCCGCATGATCTGGCGGAGATAGAGGTTGATTCGAGTCTGGTATCCGTCGCCCATCGCCTTCAACCACGCCAGGACATCGGCATCGAGACGAATCGTCACACTGGTTTTCTTGGGCCGGTAGAACCGTCCGATCACCGCATCCGATGGGATCTGCCGGACCTCCGGGATGTCGGACAGGTCGATGTCCCGATCTGCTTTGGCGGCGAGCTTCTGAAGTTCCTTGCGTTTCTCAGCCGATAGCTTGGGCATATAACTTTCTCTCGTGACTGGTTGCAGGGCGCGCTGAGACAATGCGAATCACTTCCTCGGCGCCCTCCTGACGATACGAATGAACGACGGCCAGAACGATGATCGCCTCAATTGAGCCGATTGCATGCCAGCGCTCCTCGCCATCGACCACTCGTTCGACGAATGTGATGCAGAACTCGTCGTCGAAAATCAGTTGCGCTGTTTCAAAATCGAGACCGTGTTTGCGCTTATTGGCCTCGTTTTTTGCCTCATCCCATTCGAAGCGCATCTGTATTTACAGAATGGTACGTACGGAGGCCGTTGTCAATTGGTCCAGGCTGCAACACCCCCAAGCATCCCGCAGTGTAGCTGTTTCGTCGCGTATCATAATGATAGGGCGGTAGGGTGATCGTCCGATGGAGCAACATCTTCTTCCAATCCCGAACATTATGGAAGCAGGCTTGCCGCAGGATGTTTGCCCGGAGTCGGGCGAATGGCTGTTCGTCGATGTTGGCTTCTCAAGCGCGCGGAAGAGCTGTGGCGTCCTCGGCGATGACGATGCTGCTCCCGACGTGCTCACATTCGCAGAAGCCTCAGCGCGTATCATCGCGGCAGCCGCACTGGCCGCGAACAGACGCAAGAAAGCTGCTCTAAATCTGCTAATCGAAGCTCCGCTTTCGGTAGCGTTCAACCAGAGAGGGAATCCAGCCGGACGAATATTCGAACGGCTAGAGAGGCGGCATCGCTACTAGTACGAGGGCGGCGGCTGCCTTGTGATGACGGCAGCCATGTATCTTCTTCGTGCGCTCCATGACAGCAAACGACGTCGGAAAGTTCGGCTCTTCGAGGATTTCGTTTCGTTCAAGCTCCAAGCCACATCGCATCGTGAAGACGTAGAAGCTCTTCGCGCTGTTGTTCTCGACAGCACCCGGCTCCATGGCTTGGTGCTCGCGCCGGATCAATTGGCGTCGAACGCCTCCGGCACGGTGGTCTCCGCCTTTTCGGTGGCCGGAATGAACTTCGGAGTGCCGTCAGTGCTCCGAACACCGGTTTCTCGTGCAACATAATGTCGTCCATGTCCAGTTATCCGGAAGGCTGGCCCGGTTTTCCGTTCCCTTGATCCCCAACACCCTGAGGCGCTACGGGTGGCGCAGCGATGCCGCACACCAGCGCGCGGAACCGGTCTGATACGATAAAGAAACACCCTTGCTAGATACTGTTCCAGACATACTGGCCCGGATTGTCGCCAAAAAGCATGAAGAGATCGGCGGCACCGGCGCGTGCCTGGAGGAATGGGAACGGCTCGCCGAAAGTGCGAAGGCCACGCGACGTGATTTCGGAGCGGCATTGCGGGCACACACTCCCGCGGTGATTGCCGAAGTGAAGCAAGCATCGCCCAGCAAAGGCGTGCTGGTACACGATTTCGCCCCGGCGCGCATCGCCGTCGATTACCAACTCGGTGGCGCGGCGGCGTTATCCGTTCTCACCGACGAATCCTTCTTTCAGGGCAGCCTAGCGGACCTCGAAGCGGCGCGCGCAGCGACCACTCTGCCCGTGCTGCGCAAGGATTTTACAATTGCAACTTCACAGATTGTGGAAGCGGCGGCGCACGGAGCCGACGCCATCCTGCTGATCGCCGCCATCCTCACCGAGCGCGGGATACGCGAGTTTCGCGAGGCGGCGGCGCGGTATCGCATGTCCGCGCTGGTCGAGGTCCACAACCGCCGGGAACTGGACGTGGCCATCGCGGCGGGCGCCGACATCATCGGAGTGAACAATCGCGACCTGACCACTTTCGAGGTCACGCTGGACACGTCGCTGCGCCTGGCCGAGTACATCCCCGCATCGGCGTTGCGTATCAGCGAGAGCGGCATTCACGGCCCCGCGGACGTGGCAAAATTGCGCGCGGCGGGGTACACCGCCTTTCTGGTGGGCGAACACCTGATGAAGTCCGGGGATGCGGCGGCGGCCATCCGCGAACTGGTGCAGGCATGATCAAAGTCTGCGGGATCACCAACCCGGAAGACGCCAAAGCCGCAATGGCCGGCGGCGCAACCGCGATCGGCTTCAATTTTTACTCGCGCAGCCCGCGCTACATTTCGCCGGAGCGCGCCGCTGAAATTCGCTCCAAAGCCGTGTACCGCGTCGGCGTGTTTGTGAATGAGACGCCGGTGCGGATCGCGGAGATCGCCCGCATCGCCGGTTTGGAAGTGGCGCAATTGCACGGCGACGAGACGACCGCGGACTATCCCGAGGGGCTACAGGTGTGGAAAGCGGCACGCGTAGACCAAACGTTCGATTTCGCGCGCTATGCCGACTCGCCGGCCGAGGCACTGCTGCTCGACGGTCCGGCGGCCGACTTGTACGGTGGCTCCGGCCAGGCATTCGACTGGAGCCGTGCCGCGCGCAGTGCCAAGCGGATTATCGTGGCCGGCGGACTGGACGCATCGAACGTTGCGCGTGCCGTGGAGTTGGCCCATCCGTGGGGTGTGGACGCGTGTTCGCGCATCGAAAGCTCGCCGGGGAAGAAGGACCTCGACAAAATGTATGCATTTTTGCAAGCGGCCCGGGCGGCGCTGGGCCTATGACGCCGCAACCGGACCAGGGTGGGCACTTCGGCCCGTATGGCGGACGGTTCGTCCCCGAAGTGCTGATGGCGCCCATCGAGGAGTTGGAACAGGCCTATCTACAGGCTCGCGACGATCCGGCGTTTCAGGCCGAACTGGGGGACTTGCTGCACCACTACGCCGGCCGTCCCACGCCGGTCTACTACGCGCGGCGGTTGAGCGAGAGCCTGGGTGGCGCACGCATTTTCTTCAAGCGCGAAGACCTGCTGCACACCGGCGCGCACAAGATCAACAACAGCCTGGGCCAGGCGCTGCTCGCCCGGCGCATGGGGAAACGGCGGATTATCGCGGAGACCGGCGCGGGCCAGCACGGTGTCGCGACGGCGACGGTCTGCGCGCTGTTCGGCCTGCAGTGCGTGGTCTACATGGGGTCGGAGGACATGCGCCGGCAGCGGCTCAACGTCTTCCGCATGCGCCTGCTGGGCGCTACGGTGGTCCCGGTCGAAAGCGGCAGCCGCACGCTGAAGGACGCCATCAGCGAGGCCATGCGCGACTGGGTGACCAACGTCGGCGACACGTATTACCTGTTGGGATCGGCGCTGGGATCGCACCCTTACCCGATGATGGTGCGCGATTTTCAGAAGGTGATCGGCGAAGAAGCCCGGCGGCAGATGCTGGAGATGGAAGGCCGCCTGCCGGACACGGTCTTCGCCTGCGTGGGCGGCGGGAGCAACGCCATCGGAATCTTCCACGCCTTCCTGCAGGATCGCGAAGTGGAACTGGTGGGCATCGAAGCCGGCGGTCGCGGCGCCAGAACGGGGGAGCACGCGGCGCGGTTTCGAGGTGGCGCCCCGGGCGTTTTGCAGGGCGCCTACAGCTACGTGCTGCAGGATGAGCACGGCCAGATTGCCCTGACGCATTCGGTTTCGGCGGGGTTGGACTACGCCATGATCGGTCCGGAGCATGCCCTGCTGCACGACGAAGGGCGAGCGACTTATGTGGCGGCGTCCGATTCGGAAGCCATGGCTGCCGCCGTGCTGTTGTCGCGGACCGAAGGGTTGATCCCGGCCCTCGAATCGGCGCACGCCGTGGCGGAAGCGGTACGGCGAGCCCCGGCGGAGAAAGACAAGTTGTTCCTGGTGAATCTGTCCGGGCGCGGCGACAAGGACGTGGACATTTACCGCGAGAATCTCCCGGAGCTCGATGGAGCGGACCGATGACGCGCATCGGGCGGCTGTTCGAAGATCTGAAGCGCGATGGGCGCAAGGGGCTGATCGCCTATTTGACGGCGGGAGATCCCACGCCGGAGCGCACGCCGGCGCTGGTGGAAGCGCTGGTACGCGGCGGCGCCGACCTGATCGAACTGGGCGTTCCGTTCTCCGATCCGATCGCCGATGGGCCGGTGATTCAACGTGCCGGCGAACGCGCTCTGCGCGCCGGGACGACTCTTGCCAAGGTTCTGGAAATCGCCGCGCGCGTGCGGGAGAAATCCCAGGTTCCGGTGCTGCTATTCACCTATCTGAACCCGGTGGTACGCTACGGTTTGGATCGCTTGGCGCGGGACGCCGCGGCGGCGGGCATCGATGGCTGCCTGCTGACCGACGCATCGGTGGAGGAAGCGCACGCGTACGTGGATGCGATGCACCGCAGCGGGCTGGATACGGTGTTTCTGGCCGCGCCCACCAGCACGGAACGGCGGCTTCGCCTGGTGGCGCAGTACTCCACTGGATTCGTGTACCTGGTCTCGCGAACCGGTGTGACGGGCGAACAGGATTCGCTTTCGGGTGCGGTAGCTCCGCTGGTGCACGCGATGCGCGCCATCACGGACGCACCGCTGGCGGTGGGATTTGGGATCTCGCGGCCCGAACAGGTGGGAGAGGCCGGCCGCCTGGTGGAGGCGGTGGTGGTGGGAAGCGCGTTCGTACGCTTGATCGAACGGCTTTCCGGGACGGATTCGTTGGAAGCGGAGTTGGAGGCTTTCGCCCGCCGGCTCAAGGGAGGCTTTGCGGGGGCTCGATGAACCAGGACGAAGCGCAGCAAAAACTCGACCAGTTCCGCGTCATGATCGACAATGTGGATAAGCGCCTCGTGGAACTACTGAACGAGCGCACGCGCGTGGTGGAAGAGATCGGCCGGGTGAAACGCGAAGCGCAATTGCCGATTTACGAGCCCAGGCGCGAAGACCAGGTGTTCGCCAACATCACATCCTCGAATCAGGGTCCTATTACAGCGGCCGGATTGCGGCGCATCTTCGAGCGCATTATCGACGAAATGCGTATCGTGCAAAGGGCGCGGATGGCCGCCCAGGGAGACAAGCAATGATCGTGGTCATGCAGCAGGGCGCCACCGAGGAACAGGAAGAAGCCGTAATCGAGCGCATGGAGGACGCCGGCTTCGACGTGCATCGCTCGACCGGTACGGTGCATACCGTCCTGGGAGGAGTGGGCGGCAGGGACGATATCGACCTGGCGATTTTCGATGTGATGGAGGGCGTCAAGGAGGCGCACCGGATCGGCTCCCCGTACAAATTAGCGAGCCGCAGTTTCCGGCCGGGCGGCACCGTGGTCCAGGTGGGCGAAATTACCATTGGCGGCGAGCGGATTGTCGCCATGGCGGGACCGGGCAGCGTGGAAAGCCGCGACCAGATTGAGCGCTCGGCCGAACTGGTAGCCAGGGCTGGCGCGGCGGTGCTGCGCGGCGGGGCCTTCAAAGCGCAACGTTCGCCGTACAGTTTCCAGGGCATTGAGGAAGAGGCGCTGCGCCTGATGCGCGAGGCGGCGGACCGCAACGGCCTGCTGGTGGCGAGCGAGGTGATGGATCAGACCCAGATCGCGCTGGTGGCGCAGTACGCGGATATTTTGCAGGTGGGCGCGCGCAACATGGAGAATTTCGCCCTGCTTCGCGAACTCGGCAAACTGCGCAAGCCGGTGGTGCTGAAACGCGGGGTGGCGGCCACCATCGAAGAGTTGCTGCTATCGGCGGAGTACATTCTGTCGGGTGGCAACTACGACGTGATCCTCTGCGAGCGGGGAATCCGGACGTTCGAGACCTACACCCGCAACACCCTGGATATTTCGGCGATCCCGGTGGTGAAGAAATTGTCGCACCTGCCGATTATCGTGGACCCGTCGCACGGCACCGGCCGGCGCGACAAGGTGATCCCCATGGCGCGCGCCGCGGTTGCCGCGGGAGCCGACGGACTGCTGGTGGAGGTGCATCCGGATCCGGATCGCGCGCTGAGCGACGGCGCGCAATCGCTGCGGCCGGAGCAATTCGACGATTTGATGCGGCAGTTGCGGATGATTGCGCCTGCCGTGGGGAGGAGCATTTGATACTCGCGAGCAGATTGGGCGGGTTGCCAACCCGCCGCAGGTTGCCAGCCCAATGTCACTTAGTTTCCCCGTTAGTGGAAATGCTGCGGAATTCGCGGGGCAGGATGGTATCCTGCGGCCGAGTGGTACTCGGCCTAGTCGGCATCTGCACACTGGTCGGCAGGCCGAGTGCCACTCGGCCGCAGGTTGCCAACCTGCCCCACATAAGACAGCGTGTGAGACGCAATCAATACCGGTCGATTGTGGGAAAACCGAGTAACATTGGGTTGACAACCTGCCCCACACAAGCATGAAAACGCTAGCTATTGTCGGGACCGGGTTGATCGGGGCGTCGTTCGGCCTGGCGGTGCGCAAGGCCGGATTCACTGGGCCCATCCTGGGCGTGAGTTCTCCTGCCGCGCTGGCCGGCGCCGCCGGAGTGGGTGCGATCGATCGCGGGGCCAGCCTGGCGGAAGCGGTTGCCCAGGCGGACCTGGTTTTCCTGGCGCAGCCCATCGGCCGCATCCTCGATACCATCCGGCGCCTGAATCCACTGGTGCGACCCGATGCGCTGGTCACCGATGCGGGTAGTACCAAGTGTCAGATCGCGGATTCGGCTCTGCAATCCATTACGCGGTGCCAGTTCCTGGGAGGGCATCCCATGGCCGGCAAGGAGAAGCGCGGCGCCCAGGCGGCCGACGCGGACCTGTTTCAAGGGTGTACCTGGGTACTGACTCCCGAGGAGCCGGCGGAGTTGGAAACCGGGAAAGCCGCCGACCTGACGGACTGGATTCGGCGCATCGGCGGCAAGCCTCTGGTGTTGGATCCGGAGGAGCACGACCGGGTGGTCTCTTTCACGTCCCACCTGGCGCAATTGGCGTCCACCGGCCTGGCGTCCACGGTGGCCGAGCACCTGCATCCGCCCGAGCGCATCGCCGTCGCCGGTACCGGTCTCACCGATATGACGCGGCTGGCGCTCAGTTCCTACGATTTGTGGCGCGATATCCTGGCGACCAATACGGACGCTATCGACCGGGCGCTGGGCCTCTATATTCAGAAGATGGAGCATCTGAGGGAAAATCTGCGAACGCGGCAGATGGAAGAAGAATTTCGAAAAGCAGCCGAACTTGCGGGGAAGTTGCGCAGAAGTTGAGTGGCGCTTGCATCTTCCCACGCGGATTTAGGATAAACTACGCATGAGGCTAACTACGCTAGCTGTTCCGCAAGGCCGGCATGTCGCCGGCCAGGGGAGGGCTCGTGGCATACGAGGCGCAGGGGACCATTCGGTCTCCACACCGACAGCCGGATTTAAGGAATCTCAAATGGAACAAAAACTGAAGATCGCCGTGTTCATTGATTTCGACAATATCGAAATCGGCGTCAAGTCCACGCTGCACCGGGAATTCGATGTGGCCGCGGTTCTGGACGCGCTCAAGGAACGCGGCGAAATCGTCACCAAGTTCGCGTATGCGAACTGGGGCAGACAGGAATCCGCCACACGGGCGCTTTCCGAACATGCCGTGCAGATGGTGCAACGGGATCCATCGCCGCGCGGAGACAAAAACGGAGCGGACATCAATCTGGCGCTGGATGCGCTGGAGATGGCCTTCACGCACGACCATATCAACGCTTTCGCCATTGTCAGCGGAGACAGCGATTTTATCGCCCTGGTGAACAAGCTCAAACAGTACGACAAACGTATTTTCGTGGTGGGTGGACGCGCTTTTACCAGCACCATTCTGCAGAAAAACTGCCACGAATTCGTGGCCTACGAATCGATCATCGACGACCCGCGCCCCCGCGGTTCCCACAAGGAGCAGCAGGCGCAGCAACCCTCCCAGCAACAGCAGCAGCAGCCGCAACAACAGCCGCAGCCACACATCGACCGGCCGCCACAGCAGCAACAACAACCGCAGCAACAACAGCAACGGCCGCCGCACAATCGGCGGGTGGCGCTCGACCTGGCCCAGATCATGCCGCTGGTGGAACGCGCCCTGGGCGTGCTGGAGCGTCGCGAGGTACGGCCGCAGCTTGGACTGTTGAAATCGACCATGCTGCAGTTGGATTCCACCTTCAATGAGAAGGCTTATGGCGCCAGCTCCTTCACGGACTTCGTGGAGAAACTGCAAAAGGCGGATTTCGTGGAGGTCACAGGAGGCGAGGGCCGCTACATGATCCGCATGAAGGGCGGCGGCGCGCCGGAGAAGCCCGGAGCCAAGCCCGAGCAGGCGATTCCTCTGCTGCGCGACGTGCTGGAAACCCACCGCATGGAAGTGGACAGCGGCTCGCATGCCGAAGAGTTGGCCGAATGGGTTCACCAGGAGCAGCCTACTTTCGACTGGCAGGAGTATGGATTCCAGGAATTCAGCGAGTTGCTGAACTATGCCCAGGATAAGGGGCTGGTGCGAATCCAGGCGGACGAAGAAAAGGGTCTGACGGTATTCTTGGGCGCCGAATTCCATCCGCCCGCTCCGCCGCCCGAACCGGAACCGGTGGTGCCGGTGGAAGAGGAAGAAGTGGACGAGCCGCAGCCCATCGTGCCCGGCCAGCCCACGGCGACCGGCGAGATCCCGGAGCCGCTGCCCCCACCCAAGGTGCAACGGCGTCCGCGCGCCCCGCGCAAGCAATCGGGCGATGGATCGGTCAAGAAGCGCGTCACCCGGCCACGCAAAAAGCCAGGAGTTTAAGCCACTTAGCAGGGCAGGCGGATCTCTCCGGAATCCGCCTGTCCCCCCTCGCCTGATGGCGAATTCTCCGCCATTCGTTGATTCCCGCCTCAATCGTCTCCTGTAATATCCATCAAATCAATAGGTTGCGCATTGTCCCGGCGGCGCCCGCGGCTGGTGCAAATCGCGTTCACAGAATTTGTCGATTTTTCTCTCTAGCGGAATCAATAACTTGCCGGTATTGATGTACTTTGTTTAGAAAAGCGGCTGCTAGCGTTGGGTCAGAGAAGAGGCCTTGACAAGACAGGCCCACATATCTGATGAAGACGATTCAAAGGGTTCTCCTGTGTGCCCTGCTAGCGGCCGTTACGGTGCTGGCAGGGTACATTATCCTGCTAGTGCGCGCGGCCACCGCTGTGGCTGTTGCCATCCCCGTCGAAATCGAATGCACGCGAGTTGCCCTGGTGAACCAGGTGGAATCTACGCGCCGCGATCTGAACCTTCAGGTCACCGCGGCGCGGCAAGAAGTGCTCGGAAAGACGGAACGGCAGGCCGCGGCTCTGCGGACGGACGTAATGGCTGAAGTGGCCGGCTTTCGCGAAACCGCGGACCGGCGATTGGGCGACACGCTGACCAGGGCCGACCGGGCTCTCGGAACGGTGGAATCGCTCCGCCTCGACTTAAAGCCAACCCTGGATCATTCGGCCGCCATCACGGCGCAGATCGACGACGCCTTACCGCTGTTCGTCGATTGCGACCACAATTCCGACTGCGTCTTCAATCGGTATGTCGGGGCTTCTCGCGGAATCGAGCGCGCGGCCTTCAATTTCGGAAAAGCGTCGGCCGACATCAGTTCGGCCCTCCCGGACGCCATCGTTACCTGGCGATCGATCGGCTTCAACGCCAATGGAATCGCCACCAACGTGAATCAGTTGACCAGACCCAAGTGGTATGACCGGCTGATTGGCTACGGGCTCAACGGCGCCGTCATTTACCGGAATTTGAATCCCGCGAGCTTGACCGTGAGGGGAGCGCAAATCCTGTCTTCGCGGCCATGACCGAGCCCGCTGAACCGGGCGGAAAGAAAAAAACGAATATGAACCTGATAACCACAGCAGACCACGCTTACGCTTCGGCGGCCAAGGACATTGTCGCCGCGTCGAAGTATGTTCAATCCACCGTCCTTCCCACGCTGACCAAGGCAGCGGCGCAGGCGTCCACCATCGAAGCCGTAACCGGGCTCGTCAGCCCGGCGGCCGTGAATATCGAGCGCGCGGCTTTCGCCGTCCTCGGAACCATCATCAAAGCCATCACCGATGGCGGCACGGCGGTTGCGGCCGGCGGACTCAACGTGCAACTGGATGCGGCTCTGGTAGCCGATATCAAGGCGATTATGCCCGCGGTGAAAGCCCAGGCCGCGCCGCTGATGCCAACCGCCAAATCCTAAGCGACGACTATGCACTTCGATTTCGGTACGCTGCTTGCCGGCGGCGTGGGGGCGATCCTGCTCTCCGCCGCCGCGCGCACACTTCCGCAGCCGGCCGCGGCGGGGAATCCGCTCTACGCATGGGCTTACCGGTTCGTGCACCTCCTGTTGGCGAATTTCGATAAGGTGATTTGGCGCAATGCGAATCAGCCAGACGGGAATTGACCTGATCAAGGGCTTCGAGTCTCTGCAACTCGAGGCCTACCGCTGCCCGGCCGGGGTGTGGACCATCGGATGGGGCCACACTCGCGGCGTGCAGCCGGGAACGCATATCTCCGACGCGCGCGCCGGCGAACTACTGGCGGAAGACATCGCGGAAGTCGAGCGGGATCTGCCGTCGGTGGTCCACGTGAATTTGACCCAGGGGCAATGGGACGCCCTGGTATCGCTGAGCTTCAACCTATGTGGTGGAGCGCTGCGGTTGCCGAAAACCTGTCCTCACCTGGTGGCCAGTCTCAATTCCAGCGACTTTGCGGGAGCCGCCCGGCAACTCCTGAATATCGATCATGCCGCCAACGGAAAGGTACTGCCCGGCCTCACGCGTCGCCGCGAGGCCGAAAGCAAGCTGTTTCTCGGGTGAGAATTCTTAGGATTGAGGAGTCCGGTGGGGCCCGGGCTTCTCATCTGCCGCCTGCGACTCACATCTCAGGCGGCAGTGCGGGGTCGGGGAGTCCGGCGCGGCGGCTGGACTCCCCGGCCCGCATGGGCTCGCCACGGAACCATCCACCTCTATAATTGAGATAATGCCCACCGCGCAAGAGGCGCAGGCGCGTCTCGCTGAGATTCCCGACCTGGCGCTTTCCGTTCACGCTCCCATGTCTCGCTACACGCGCTTCGGCATCGGCGGTGCGGCGGATCTCTACGCCGAAACGTGCAGCGTCGATGCGTTCCTGGCCGCCCTGGCGGTCGCAAGGGAAAGCCGCATCGAAACCGTGGTGATCGGCGATGGCACCAACCTGATCGTCTCCGACCACGGCTTTCGCGGCCTGGTGCTGCGCTACCGGGCGGATCGAATTGCCTCCGCCGGCCAGTGCGTTTCAGTGGACGCCGGCGCCAGTCTGCAGGCGCTGGTGGACTTCACCGTCGATCGCGGACTGCAAGGCCTGGAGACTCTGGCCGGAATCCCCGGATCGGTGGGCGCGGCGGTTTACGGCAACGCCGGCGCGTACGGCCACTCCATCTCCGAGCGCATCGCCAGTGTCCGCTTCTTCGATGGACACAAAATCCGCGTGTTCGGCAGCCGCGAGTGCCGCTTTCTTTACCGCGAGAGCGTCTTCAAGAGCCACAAGGACTGGACGATTTTTTCCATCGAATTGCACCTCCACCCGGCCGACCGCGCCACGCTCCAACGCACTGCCGCCGACATCGTCCAGGTCCGCAATCGGAAGTTCCCGGTTACCTTGAAGTGCGCGGGCAGTGTCTTCAAAAACCTCCTGCTGAACGATCTCCCCCCCGCGGCCGCCTCGCAGGTGCCTCCCGCCACCGTGCGCGAAGGAAAGGTCCCCGCGGCGTGGTTTCTGGAGCAGGTGGGCGCAAAAGGCACGCATCGTGGCGACATTCATGTCGCCGATTACCACGCCAACCTGATCTACAACGGCGGCTCCGGCACGGCCACCGACCTGTGCGCGCTCATTGCCGATTTGAAGGCGCGCGTCCACGAACGATTCGGATTTGGGCTGGAAGAAGAAGTTCAGTACGTGGGGCGGTTCGCGTAAAACATTTGGATTCTTGAGAAAATACTGTCCGGCGGCCCACCCAATCAGGTGGAGTCCCGACCGTGAATGTACCCGTTTTCACTCCTGCCGCGCGCCGGCACGTCAGGCTCATGTTGCGGGCCATTCTTCCGTTGGCGGATGGGCTGGACCGTACATTCCGTACCGCGCTGCGCCGAACCTGCGACGATGCGGCCTGCCGCGCCATTCTGGCCTCCACTCCCACAGCCGCGGCCCGGCTGCGCGCTCTCCCGCAGTTTCTGGAGCAGGTGGAGTACAACGGCCGCCGTCTGGCCAAGCTGAATCTGTCGCCGGCTCAAGTCGCCGAGGCTCTGGACCGCTTCGATAACCTGCTTGCTCCCGTGATCGCCGGCCGGTTTCAGCCCGCCCGGGAGCAACTGCGCCTGGCTACGCTGTTCGCCTGGAATCAGGCCTTCTACGAGGTTCGGGAAGCCGAGACGCAGGCGTTCTTTGGCCTCTACCGGGCGGAGACCGAGGCCCAAGATTTGGACGATCTGCTCCGGCGGTTTGTCCGCATATTGACGCACGCCTTTCGGGCGCAGGCCGGCCGCCTGATCCTGCTGGACGGCGTCCGCGATCGAAAACTGTCGCAGCCGCTGTACATCGAGCGCGGCAAGCCCCACGAGCGGTTGATCGCCGACCTGTCCATGCGCGGCCGCCATGCCTCCTACTGGTCTTACCCGCTGCGCGAAACGGGGTTGATCCAATTCGGATTCGCGGCGCCTTACCCGTGGCTGCCCCGCGAGCTTACATTGCTCGACGCGGCTGCCGGCCGTTGCGCGGAAGCCATCGAGCGCTCCCGGCTGCACGTGGAGGTGAGGCGTCTGGAATCGGAATCGCGGCATGCCGAGCGGGAAGAGCGGCGCCGCATCGCCAGGGAGTTGCACGATGAAGCCGGCCAGTCGCTGCTGCTGCTGCGGTTGAAAGTGGAGATGATGGAGCGCGGCGCGCCTCCCGGCATGCGCTCCGGATTGGCTGAAGTGCGCGCCATCGCCGAGCAGACCGTGGTGGAGTTGCGGCGAATCATCGCGGCGCTGAGTCCGGCTGTCCTGGAAAGGCTGGGGCTGAAACTGGCGTTGCAACAACTGGTGGCACGCTTCCGCAAAATGTCTCCGGCGCAAGTGCGGCTGCGAATTGGAGCGAATTCCGACGCCATTCCAAGGCAGATGCAGGAGGTGATCTACCGCGTGGCGCAGGAATGCCTACAGAACGTAGCCAAGCATTCCCAGGCCAAACACGTAAACCTTTTCCTGCAATCCGCCGATAAGAGAGTCAGGTTGAACGTTCGCGACAACGGAGACGGCTTCTCCGGAAAACCGGGCACCGGCCAGTTTCCGACATTCGGACTGGCGGGCATGCGCGAACGGGCAACTCTTCTCGGTGGAACGCTTGCGATATGCAGCGAACCCGGGAAAGGTGTCGCGGTGACGCTGGACTTGCCTCGCAATCCGGCGGCGATGGAACAGAATGGAGTGGCAGGGAATGGCGAAAATTCGCGTACTATTGACTGACGATCACACCCTCTTTCGGCAGGGGATCCGAACCTTACTGACGGCAGAAGCGGATATCGAGGTTTCAGGCGAAGCGGGCAACGCTTCGGATGCCGTCGTCATGGCGAAGCAGACTCGTCCGGACGTGGTGCTCATGGACATCGGAATGGCGGGCATGAGCAGCTTCGAAGCCACCCGGCTGATCCGCAAAGAACGGCCCGAAACACGCGTCGTTTTCCTGTCCATGTACGACGACGAAGACTACCTGGCGGAATGCGTCGATATGGGCGCCAGCGGCTACATTCTGAAGGAGAGTCCGGCCGACCAGTTGCTGACCGCCATCCGCGAAGTGCATCGCGGTGGCAGCTTTCTCAGTCCGCGTTTGCTGACGCGCCTGGTGGATGGCTTCCGAAACCAGGGGACCGGTCCGCGCCAGCCGCGCTTCGGCACACTGACCAAACGGGAACGGGAGATTCTCAAAATGCTGGCGGAGGGCCGCTCGGTCAAGGAGATCGCGACTGGCTTCGAACTCAGCGTCAAGACCGTGGAGGCCCACAAATTCAACCTGATGCGCAAGCTGGATATCCACAATAAGGCGCAATTGGTGCAGTATGCTATTCAGAAGAAGATCATCCGCTTGCAAGAGCCATTCGCAAACTAGGACGCAGAATCGCGCCGCCTCCACTCAGCGCGGCGCCGCCAGATCTCCGTCACCGCTTCTTGCGTCCGGCTTTCCACGCGTGTTTGGACTGACACGTCTCAATCAACACGTGTCCCTAGTGTTTTCAGCGAATTAGCGTGTGGCCTCTGTTCTGCACCTGCTTCCAGCGCAGGAGGTCGGAACGATGATCGACGCTGAAGAACAGATGAAAAAGCTGGCGAACCTGATAGGTGTCATGCTCCTCGCGACAACCGAGGCGCTGGCCGCCGAAAACCAGGCCAAACCGGCGCGAAAAATCGTAGTCAGCCTCGCCGACCGCAAGTTGGCGGTCATGGAAGCGGGCCACGTGGCCAAGATCTTCTCGACCGCGGTAGGCGCGCCGGTCTCGCCCAGCCCCACCGGCTCTTACGAGATCATCAACCGTCTCGCCGAACCAACCTGGTATGGCCACGGCAAGATTGTTCCTCCTGGAAAATCGAGTCCCATCGGAACGCGGTGGATGGGCCTGAGCGCGCAGGGTTACGGGATCCACGGCACCAATGCCCCATCATCCATCGGACACAATGTTTCCCACGGCTGCATCCGGCTGCGCAACAGCGATGTGGAAGAGTTGTTCGAGATGGTTTCGGTAGGCGACACGGTTGAGCTTTATGCCGAACACACGTCCGAACTGGACGATATCTTCGGCACGGTCGCCCTGCGCACTGCCGCAACTGTCATTCCCGCCGCCGCCACGGTGGCGCAAGTCCTGACCGCTTCGGCCGCGGTCAATCGCTAAACAGGTGAAACTATGGACAACGTAGTAGGTTGCATTGCGATGGCGGCGATCACATTCCCGGTCTGCTTTCTGGTGGCGCGAAGTTGCCTGCGCGGGCTGATCCGCATGCTGAGCGGGGGAAACAATCGCGATGTGTTATGATCGCAGCCGTGAAGGGGTGGCCCGCGGTATTCACCGCGCTCCTGTTCTTCCTCCCGACGGCCGCGACCGCGGCTCAAGACTTGAGCGGCGCCGCGCGCGAACTGGCCCACAAGACGGCGGCGTTTGCCGGGAGAGGCGACACGGTCTCAGTGACGTGCCGAAATGCGGCTTCCGAGCGTCCCGGTGCGCTGGGAGAGTTGCGTAGCGCTTTCGAATCCGCTCTGCAGGAAGCCGGGTTGCGCCTCGGCGACACGGGCGGCGCGGTAGAAGCGCGTCTCACGCTCTCGGAAGATCAATCTCAATACCTGTTGGTGGAAGAGGCGCGTAAGGGCGACGACCGCCAGGTTTGGATCGCCTCGTGGAAGCGCGAGGCGGCCGCTAATCGGTCGCCGGCAAGGTTGACTCTCGACAAGAGGCGCGTGTGGGAGCAAGACGAGCAGATTCTCGATGCCGCCTTCACCGAGTCCAGCATGCTGGTGCTCGGGCCCTCCAAGGTGACGGTCTACACGCGGCCAGCCGATTCCAACGCGGTATGGGAACCGCGCCAATCCGCGTCGCTTACGCCTCTGAAACCCTGGCCCCGGGACCTGCGGGGACGTCTACGAATCACCGGCGCAAATTTTCAGGCGTTTCTTCCGGGCATAGTTTGCAACGGCGCCGTGGATTCCGTTCCGTCGATGCAGTGCCACGCGTCCGACGAGCCCTGGCTGCTCGAATCCGGCAGCCGCGGCATCCTGCTGGCGAACTTCGCCGCGGCGCGCAACTACTTCGATGGCCACGTGGTCACGCAGACCGGCCAACGCAAAACCGTGGCGCCATTTTATTCGGCGGCGGAGGTGGAGGACCAGGGCCGCACGTTCTGGCTGCTGGCGGCGCTCGACGGCCGTACGCAGATTGTGGACTCCTCTTTCGAATCCGTCGGCAGCATTCCGGGATGGGGCAGCGACATCGCCGGCGTGGACGCGCGCTGCGGCTCCGGCTCGCAAGTGATGGCCACGCGGGCGACCGACGCCAGCGAGCCCGATGCGGTTCAGGTGTTCGCGGTGGCCAATCGCGCCGCTGCGCCGCTGGCCGAGCCGGTTGCATTTGCCGGTCCGGTGACGGCGCTGTGGCCGTCCGGCGCAACGTCCGTGCTGGCGGTGGAACGGGATTCGACGGCAGGCAAGTATGCGGCATATCTCCTTACAGTGTCTTGCGGCAATTAGCGCCGCGGGTTTGATGGCTGGGCTGGCCGGATTGGCCTTCGCCGAAACCCGCCCGCGGTACGGCGGAACATTGCGCGTCGAGGTGCGCCTGCCCGGCGATTCCGCCGATCCCCCGCAGATTGGCGTTGGCGTCGCCGACCTGGCCGGGAGCTTCGCGATCGCTCAGTGGGACGCCGGACGGCGGGCGGTGTACGATGCCAGCGAGACCGCGGTGGGCGGGCGGCCGTTCCTCGACCGCGTGGAAGTGCAATTGGCGCGGCCCCTGCGCGACCAGTCGATCGACCTCGATCTGGGTAAGGCCGATCTGATCGAACTGGGTCCTAACGAACTACGTCGGCAGCCGGCCGGTCGAAAGCTCTGGTCGTCGGCGCCGGTGCGCGTGCTGGCGCTGGTTTTCGGGCCGCGCGTGGACGATGCCCGCGTTCGGGAAGCGCTCTCGCTGGCTGTGGACCGCGGCGCCATCCACCGCGTGCTGTTGCAGCAGCAGGGAGAGATTTCGGGCGCACTCCTCCCTCAGTGGCTCACCGGATACGCATTCCTCTTTCCCGCGGCGGCCGATACTGCGCGGGCGCGCACTTTGCTATCGGGCATGCCGCCCGCCGCGCGCACATTGACCCTCTCCGTCGATGACGCCGCCCTGCGCCCCATCGCCGAACGAATCGCTCTGAACGCCCGCGATGTCGGGCTTACTGTCACGGTCGGGCCCGGCGCCAGCGATGTGCGGCTGAGCGAGATCCGCATTGTCTCGACCGACCCGGCACGGGCCCTGACGGTAGTCGCCGCCGCGGTCGGCGCCAGCCCTCCTGCGCGCGCCGTCTCGCCGGAAGCGCTCTATGCTGCGGAAAGAGCCTTGCTGGAGGGATTCCGCGTGGTTCCGCTGTTCCACCTTCCGGACGTCTATGGAGTGAGCCCGAAGGTCAAAGGCGGCCCGGGCGTCTCCCCGTTGGGCGAATGGCGATTCGAAAATCTCTGGTTGGAAGGTGGCCGGCCGTGACGTTTCGAACCCGCCTCCTGGTGATCTTCACGCTGGCGGTCGTCGCCTCGGTCGGGCTGGTCGAGTTGCTGGTTTCGAACAGCACCCGCGAAGCGTTTGAGGGTCTTGAGACCCAACGGGTGGACGCGCTGGTGGCGCAGTTTCAAAAAGAGTTCGACCGGCGCAAAGAGGAAATCGTTCTTGCGGTGAACGGCATCGCCCGTTCCGACGCCTTGAGCGCCATCGCGACCTCCGCGGACTTCTCTTCTTATTACGATGTCGCGCCGGATCTGGCTTCCGCCCACGGACTCAAGTTGCTGGAACTGGTGGCCGGCGATGGCACCATCATCTCCTCCGCGGAATGGCCCGCGCGGTTCGGGTATAGCGAGGAGTGGCTGACGCACGCCACGGATTGGCACAGCCTGGGCGCCTTTCTGAAACGCGAGGAACTCTCCGATGGCGTGGCTCTCTCGCTGGTGGCCGTAAGCACCGTCGAGGTGGGCGACCGCCGGTTGTACGTGGTGGGCGGACAGGAACTCGACCGCGAATTCCTCTCCACGCTGGTGTTGCCGAAGGGCATGCGCGTGCTCCTCTACCGCAATCTCGACCCACAGTTCACGCCGGCCGCATTGGTGGGCGACAGCCGCTTCGGCGACGCCGCGATGGTGCAACCGTTGGTGCTGCGGGTCCTCGGAGACCGCAGAGAGACCACTCGCATCCTCGGGCGGGGCGCGGATGCCGAGACTTTCCACGCGTTGCCTCTCTCCGGTTATGAGGACTCCCTGCTGGTGGTGTTGTTGATCGCCAGTTCGCGGCGCGAGTTGGTGGAACTGGAAGCCTCGCTACAGTCCACCGGCATCTGGGTAGCGGCGGGCGGCATGCTGATGGGCGTGGTGCTGGCCTGGTGGGCGACGGTGCGCATCACGCGGCCGGTACAAAGGCTCGCCGAAAGTGCCGGAAGAGTGGCCGCCGGAGAGTGGGGCACCACGGTGGAGGTGGCGTCCGCCGACGAAATCGGCAGGTTGGCCCGGGCATTCAACCGCATGACTCATGAGCTGGTGGAACAGCGTCAGCGGCTGGTGCAGGCGGAGCGCGTGGCGGCCTGGCGCGAACTGGCGCGCCGTCTGGCGCATGAGCTCAAAAATCCGCTTTTCCCGCTGCAGATCACCGTCGAGAACATGCAGCGTGCCCGGGAGAAGTATCCCGAGCAGTTCGACGAAGTGTTTCGCGAGGGCACCTCCACGCTGCTCGCCGAGCTATCGAACCTGAAGCAGATTATCGGGCGCTTCAGCGATTTCGCCAAAATGCCGGCGCCCGAGATGCAGCCCGTCGATTTCAACCAGCTCGTGTCGGAGACCCTGCGTCTGTTCGAAGGCCAACTGGCGCAAGCGCATGTCGCCGCCAAGCTGGACCTGGCGCGCGACCTTCGCCCGGTGCCGGCCGACGCGGAGCAGATGACGCGGGTGCTCCGCAATCTGATCCTCAACGCCATCGATGCCATGCCGCAGGGAGGCGCGCTGACCGTCCGCACCAGCACCCTGGGCGCCGGCATTCGCCTGGAAGTTTCCGATACCGGCCAAGGGCTCACGCCCGAGGAATGCGAGCGCCTCTTCACGCCGTACTACACCACTAAGACGCATGGCACCGGGTTGGGGCTAGCCATCGTGCAGTCCGTGGTCAGCGACCATAAGGGACACATCTCCGTGGAAAGCGAGCCGGGCAAGGGCGCGAAGTTTCAGATCGATCTCGGCGGCTGAGCGGCGGACGGTCTATCCGTCCGGAGGCGTCGCAAAGGGTCGCGACGCCGCACCGAGGGTGCGCCATGTCACTTGTCTTATGTGGGGCAGGTTGGCAACCTGCGGCCGAGTGGTACTCGGCCTGGTCGGCATTTGCATACTGGTCGGCAGGCCGATTGACAATCGGCCGCAGGTTGCCAACCTGCCCCACATAAGACCGCGTGCGAGACTCAATTGCCATCGGTGTCCAGTTAAGCGACATTACGCAGAGTGCGTGCGCCGCAACTTTCCGTGTGCCGCCTTACACGCCCTGTGTGAGCCCGTCCACGCAGCCACCTCCTTGACCTTCTCGCAAGCCTTGCTGCCTGCCGCCCGGACAGCACCGGCAGTCAATGGCCCGCCGCGTGCGAATAGTCGTCATCATGTTCACTATGTTTCCGGGTGGCTCGTCAGTTCCCTTCGTAGTTAGACTGATCCGCAAAGTTATTGGACAAGTGCACTGGCAAGCGCCCGAGTGGATCCCCTGGATCGGCCTCCAGTTCCGTAGCGCCGTCCGCTATCTGGCCGCCGACCGGAAGCGCCTCATGATTGCCGCGCTCGCGTTCGTAACCCTCGCTGGAGCGCTCACCTGGTACAAGCTCCGACCCAGACCTCACTATGTCGAGTACACCGTCACCGCCCCCAAACTGACCGAGTACGACGAAAATGGCATCTCGTCCATCGATTCACTTACAGTCGATTTCAGTGAGCCCGTCGCGCCGCTCGCCAACCTGGACAAGCGGCTTACCTCCGGCATAGATATCTCCCCGGCGCTCGCCGGTAAGTGGACATGGCTGAGCGACAGGCAACTACAGTTCACTCCCGGCTCCGACTGGCCTATCGACACATCCTTCACCGTCAAAATCGGACGCAAACGGTTCCTCGCAAAAACGGTAGAGCTCGACGACTATAGCTTCAAATTCAAAACTCAGCCGTTCTCCGCCAAAATCGCCAACAGCCAGTTCTACCAGGACCCGCAAACTCCCACGTTGAAAAGCCTGGTCGCCACCGTAGCGTTCAGTCACCCCGTCGATACCGTGCAGTTCGAGCCACACGTCTCGCTGGTCCCCGCCAAGGGTGCGGACTTTCTGGGCCTCACGACCGGCAGCAAGAACTTCACCGTCGTCTACGACAAGCTCAAACTTTTCGCGCACATCCACTCGGCCGCACTCGGAATGCCGCGTGACGACACCTCCATCGCGGTCGTCGTCAACAAGGGAGTTCGGGCGGCGCGCGGCGGCAATCCGATCAGCGACAAGCTCGAATCCGTGGTGATCATTCCCGGCCGCACCAGCCTGCGCTTCGATGGCGCACAAATGACCCTCGTCGATAACGCCCGCTATGAGCCGGAGCAGGTCCTGCTTGTGACCAGTTCGTCGCCGGTCGCCGAGCAGGCATTCGCCGGCAAAGTTCAGGCCTTCCTGCTTCCGGAGCGGCACCCCAATCAGCCCAAGGAGGATCGGAACCCCTACAACTGGAGCGACCCGAGCCAGGTGGGGAAAGACATCCTCGCCAAATCTCAATCCCTCGCGCTCACCTATGTCGCCTCCGACGGCGGCAGTGAAACCACCCACGGGTTCAAATTCAATGCCCCTGTCGGCCGCTGGGTTTTCCTGTGGATGAAAGAGGGATTGCAGGGGACCGGCGGCTACATCTCGGGCAAGCCCTACACTGCAACCATCCCGGTGGCTCCGTACCGGCAGGCGCTCACGTTCCTCGGCCAGGGAGCGCTGCTGTCCTTGGGGGGCGACCGGAAAGTCGGCTTCCTCGTTCGCGACGTTGACAAGGCCCAGGTGGAGGTGGGACGCGTGCTTCCCAATCAACTCCAGCACCTCGCGCCCCGCATGTGGGACTTCTCCAAGCCGCAGATTTACGACCTGGAGGACGCCATCGTGGAGCGCTTCACCGCCATTCGCGAATACCGCGGAAAGCAACCGGGCAAGCCCACTTACGACAGCATCGATCTGGGCCAATACCTCCAGGACAAAGCGCAGAACCAGCGCGGCCTCTTCCTGCTGCACATCCGCTCCGTGGTGCGCGGGAACGAGGACGGCGATCAGGGAAACTACCAGCAGGGCATTGAAGACACCCGCCTGATTCTGGTTACCGACCTCGGTTTCATCGTCAAACAATCGAACGACGGCAGCCGCGACGTCTTCGTCCAGTCCATCCGCCGCGGCGAGCCCGTGAGCGGCGCGCGTGTCGAAGTGATCGGCCGCAATGGCGAGCCCGTCGCCGCGTCTACCACGGATGCGGCCGGCCGCGCTCAATTCTCGAAACTTCCCGACCTCCGCCGCGAGAAAGTTCCCCTGCTGATCCTCGTCCGCAAGGATTCAGACTACTCCTTCATGCCGCTGCAAACCTCGGGACGGAGTCTGGACCTCTCGCGCTTCGAGACCGGCGGAGTGGAAAACGCGGCCTCTGCGCAGCAACTCTCCGCGTACCTCTTCACGGACCGCGGCATTTACAGGCCCGGTGAATCCACGCATCTCGGCATGATCGCGCGCACCGCCGATTGGAAGTCTTCGCTCGCCGGCCTTCCCGTCGAAGTGGAAATCGGCGACCCGCGCGGCAACATCGTGCGCCGCGAAAAGATCAAGCTGTCCGAGACCGCCTTCGAGGAGATTACGTTCACCACCCAGACCGCTTCTCCTACCGGAACCTATCAGGCCGTCGCCTGGCTCCCGAAGGACGACAAGCGCCGCGAAATGCTGGGCAGCGTTTCCTTCAACGTTCAAGAATTCGAACCCGACCGGATGAAGGTCCGGCTCAGTCTATCCGATAAGACGGCGCCCGGCTGGCTGACCTCCGCCGATGTGAAGGCCAGCGTCTCGGCGATGCATCTGTTCGGCGAGCCCGCCGGAAATCGCCGCGTGGAAGGCGAACTCAATCTCTCCCCCGTGCTGCCGCGCTTCGACTTATACCCCGACTATCGCTTCCAGATCGGCGAAGTCGTCAAAGAACCGTATCATGAATCTCTCGCCGCAACGGTCACCGACGACAAAGGCAACACCGAGCTGAACCTCGACCTGCGGCGCTTCGCTGGCCGTGCCTATCGGCTCAACGTTCTCTCGCGCGTCTTCGAGGCGGAAGGCGGACGCAGCGTCGCCGCGCAGAACACGGCGATTGTAGCCGACGTTCCCTATCTGGTCGGCGTCAAGCCGGATGGCGACCTGAGCTTCGTGCGCCGCGCCTCGCCTCGCCAGGCGCGCTGGCTTGCCGTGAGCCAGCAACTTACCCCCGTCGCAGCTCCGCAACTCACACTCGAATGGGTGCAGCGTAAGTATCTCTCCGTTCTCACGCAGCAGCCCGACCGCACGTTCAAATACGTCTCGCGCCTGAAGGAAACCGTGCGCGACACTCGCAGTGTCCGGATCGCCGCCGGCGGAAGCGACTTCGCGCTGCCCACCCAGGAGCCCGGGGATTTCATACTGATTCTGCGTAACTCCACCGGCGCCGAACTCAATCGGCTGAGCTACAGCGTCGCGGGCGAGGCCAACGTCTCCCGCTCGCTCGACCGCAATGCCGAACTCCAGATCCAGCTCGACAAACCCGCCTACGCCGGCGGCGACGCCATCAACATCAGTATTCGCGCGCCCTATGCAGGCGCCGGCCTCATCACCGTCGAGCGCGAACGCGTCTTCCTTCATCAGTGGTTCAAGACCACTACGACCAGCTCCGTGCAGCGGGTCACTCTGCCCCAGGGCTTCGAAGGCAACGGCTACGTCAATGTGCAATTCGTGCGTGACCCCGCTTCCGACGAGATTTTCATGAGCCCGCTATCTTACGGGGTGGCGCCGTTCGCCGCCGATCTTCGGTCGCGCACGCAACCGGTCGGGCTCACCGCAACCCGCCAGGTCAAACCGGGCGTCACCTTGGCCATCCGCGTAGCGCCCGCGGAACCCTCTCGCGTCGCGGTGTTTGCGGTGGATGAAGGCATCCTCCAGGTCGCGCGTTACAAGAATCCCGATCCCCTGGGCTACTTCTTCCAGAAGCGCATGCTGCAGGTCGAAACTTCCCAGATCCTGGATCTGATCCTGCCCGAGTTCCGCCGTTTTCTGGCGCTCGCGGCTCCCGGTGGCGATGCCGACGGCGGCTTCGCACGGCACCTCAACCCGTTCAATCGCAAACATAAACCGCCGGTCGCCTGGTGGTCGGGAATTGTCGATGCAGGTCCAGCCGGACGCGATTTCCACTATGCCGTTCCCGATTACTTCAACGGGCGCCTGCGCATCGTGGCCGTTGCCGTGAATTCGCGGCGCACGGGCGTTGCCGAGGCGGTCACCGAAGTGAAGGGCGACTTCATTCTCACGCCCAATGTGCCCGCCATGGTCGCGCCCGGCGACGAATTCAGCGTGACGGTGGGAGTCTTCAACAACACCGCCGGGAAGGACCCCATCCACGTGCAGGCACAGGTCTCCCGAGAGTTGACTCCCACCGGCTCCTCCAGCCTGGATCTTCAGATTGCCGAAAAACACGAAGGCATTGCCGAGTTCCGCTTCAAAGCCAATGCCGTCCTGGGACCGGCATCCCTGAAGTTCACGGCGACTCGTGCCAGATCGGAGGCCCATATCGAAGAGAGCGTGAGCGTGCGGCCGGCAATTGCGTACCGCACGCAACTGACCCTCGGCCGGTTCGACGGCGCCAGCACCAGCGTGCCTCTCGGGCGCGATCTCTACACCGAGCGCCGGTCGGTGGAAGCCTCCGTTTCCGCGCTCCCGCTGGTATGGGGTGAAGGCTTGGTCGCCTATCTCGATTCGTACCCGTATCCTTGCACCGAACAACTGGTCAGCAAAGGATTCGCCGCGTTGCTTCTCGCCTCCCGGCCGGAGTTCGGCGCCGTGAAAACGCGCGACGCGCTGCCGATCACGGGAACGCTTTCCATACTGCAGAGCCGCGAGAACGATTCGGGCGGTTTCGGGCTCTGGTCGTCATCCCCGCAGACCGCCGAATTTCCCTCCGTGTACGCGGCGCACTTCCTGCTGGAAGCCCGCGACCGCGGGCAGAAAGTCCCGCCCGAGATGCTGGCCAGCCTCGACGAATGGCTCACGCGTCTTGCGTCCACCCCCGCGCCCACTCTCGAAGATGGCCGCCTGCGCGCCTATGCCGTCTATCTGCTGGCGCGCCAGGGAATCAAACCGGCCGCCGCGCTCTCGAACGTCGAGCAGGAACTCTCGCATCGCCAGACCCAGGCTTGGCCGTCGGACCTGGCGGCCGCTTACCTCGCGTCCACATATCGCCTGCTGCAGCGTAACTCCGACGCCGACCGCATCATCCGCAACGTCCCCTGGTCTCAGCAGAAACACCAAGGGTTGGACGATGTCTATTACGATCCCGCCGTGCACGACGCCCAACTGCTCTACCTGCTGGCGCGTCATTTCCCGGATCGCTTGAACGGCGTTCCTCCAACCGCGCTCGAAGGCCTTGGCAAAGCCGTCAGCGGCAACCGGGTCAGTTCGCTCTCGGCGGCATACACGCTGCTGGCCCTGGATGCCTACGCCAGGGCGGCCGCGCCGAAGGTGAAACTTGGCATTGTGATTGGCGGCAAGCCGCAGGCGTCGATATCGAAAGTGGGTGTCCCCGCTGGAGTCGCGAACGTTCAGTTCACCAGGGAGGGCGCGTTCGCGGCTTACTATTCCGTCAACGAGTCGGGCTTCGACCGCAACCCGCCCGCATCCGATATGATCCGCGGACTTGAAGTCATCCACGAGTTCCTGGACATGAAGGGAAACGTGGTCGCGAAGGTCAGGGTGGGCGACGAGTTCTGGGTGCGCCTGCGTTTCAGAACCACCAATCGCGACCGCGTGAATCAGATTGCCGTCGTGGATCTCCTGCCCGGCGGCGTCGAGCCCACGCTCGATCGCCAAACGGGACCCGGCTCGAACTGGACGCCCCAGTATGTCGATGTACGGGACGACCGCGTGGTCTTATACGGAGACGCCGCCAAGGATGCCGCGACCTATGTGTACAAAGTGAGAGCCACGAACGCCGGCACCTTCCAGTCCCCTCCGGCCTTCGCCGAAGGCATGTACAACCGCCAGATCGCAGGCATGAGCCAGGCCTCCAGGCTGGAGATCGTGAAGCCGTGACTCCCAGGCGCATGATGATGTGGAGCAGGATTGCCGGCCTTCCGGCCATCCTCCTCCTGATCCGCCTGTACCCGGGTCAACCTCTCCGGGAGCAGGTTCCGCAATCCACGTCCATCTGGTCGGCGGACGGCGAACTCCTGCGCGCAACGCTGGCCGCCGACGGTCAGTACCGCTTGTGGACCCCGCTAGACCGAATGTCGCCCGCCCTGATCGACGCCTTCCGTCTCAAAGAGGACCGCTGGTTCTACTGGCACCCGGGCGTCAATCCGGTCTCCCTGGTCCGTGCGGCAAACAGGACCTGGCTGGGCCGCGGACGCCAGGGCGGTTCCACTCTCACCATGCAACTCGCGCGGCTTTTGTACCACCTGAACACCAAGACCCCCGCGGGCAAGCTCAAACAATCGGCGGCGGCCCTGTGGCTGGAGGCGCGATATTCCAAGCGCGGCATCCTGGAAGCCTATCTGAACCTCGCGCCGTTCGGCGGCAACATTCAGGGAGTCGGCGCGGCAAGCCGCATCTACTTCGGCAAGCCTCCGTCTCGCATCGATCTGGCCGAAGCCATCACCCTCGCCGTAATCCCGCAGCGGCCCTCCGCCAGAGCGGCCCGCGGTCTTCAGCAAGACAAGCTTTCGACCGCGCGCATCCAGTTGGCCGGTTACTGGCTCAATACCAACCGGCCTACGGAATCCGACCGCCGTCAACTGGAGCTCCCGGTCCCGGCGCCGCTCGATTTCGCACTGCCTCTGCGCGCCCCGCACTTCACCGACGCCATGTTACACGCCAATCCAGGCGTCTCGGGCCCCATCGACACCACTTTGGACGCCGGTCTTCAGCGCCTGGTCGAACGGCAGATCGATCGCTATCTCGATCAGTTCGGCGAACGCGGTATCCGCAACGCGGCGGCTTTGTTGGTGGACTCTCGCGACATGTCCGTCAAATCCTGGGTAGGCTCAGCCGATTACTTCAACCAGGGAATTCACGGCCAAATCAACGGCGTCCTCACCAAGCGTTCCCCGGGTTCCACTCTCAAGCCTTTCATTTATGCGCTCGCTCTGGATCAGGGCGTGCTTCATCCGCGCACCATTCTGCGCGACGCGCCCACTTCGTTCGGCCCCTTCACGCCGGAGAACTTCGATGGCCAGTTCGTCGGCCCCATCCCCGCGCAGGACGCGCTGATTCGCAGCCGCAACATTCCGGCGGTGTGGATCGCCACGCAACTCAGACAGCCCGATCTCTACCAGTTTCTGCAGAGCGCGGGCGTGGGCGACATGAAGGCCGAATCGTACTACGGACTGGCATTGGCGCTGGGCGGAGGCGAGGTCACCATGGAAGAACTGGCCGGCCTCTACGCTATGCTCGCAAACCGCGGCGTGCTGCAGCCCATCCGCACCAGGCCATCGGAACGCAGGCGGGATGGGGTCCGCCTCCTCAGTCCGGAAGCCAGCTTCATCACCATCGATATGCTGAGCCACAATCCCCGCCCGGGCGAGGACGGTTCCATGGCCCCGTCCGGCCGTTGGCCCATCGCCTGGAAAACCGGTACTTCCTGGGGATTCCGCGATGCATGGTCGGCAGGCATCGTAGGCCCCTATGTTCTGGTTGTTTGGATCGGCGACTTCGAGGCCAAGGGGAATCCCAGTTTCGTAGGCGCCGACGCAGCCGCCCCGCTCTTCTTCCGCATTGCCGATGCGCTCAATCTCCAGAAGCCCGACGAGATCGTCAAGCCACCGGAACCGCCGCCGGGGGTCAGCCGAGTGGCCGTCTGCGCGGAGAGCGGCGACCTGCCCAACAAATACTGTCCGCAAACCGTGGAGACCTGGTACATTCCAGGCAAATCGCCCATACGCGTGAGCCAGTTGCACCGCGCGGTGACCATCGATATCGCCACTGGCCGCCCCGCCTGCCCACCCTACGCCCCCAACTCGACCAGGCAGGAAGTCTTCGAATTCTGGCCATCCGATATGATGACGCTATTCCGCGAAGCGGGCATTCCCCGCCGCAAAGCTCCCGCCATACCCGATTGCGCGGTGGACGACAGCAGCGGCATCCCGAAAATCGCCACCCCGCTGCGAGGCGTCACCTACACCTTGCGCCACAAAGCCGGGCAAGAAACCATCCCGCTCGAAGCCAGCACCGAGGCCGACGTGGAGAGCGTTTTCTGGTTCGACGGCGCAGTCCTGATCGCCAAATCCGCGGCAACCCACGGAGCCATCGCGTGGGCGCCGGCGACTGACGGCATGCACCTCATCCGCGTAATCGACGACCACGGCCGCACTGCGGAACGCGACGTCGTCGTTCGATTCGCCGATTGAATGTCGCGCCGGCGCGGCCTTATCCTCGCGTCCCGTGGCCGGGCGCAGCCACGCCCGTGGTCATGCGATGCTCGCCGCGTCCCATCTGCTCGATCTCGCTGAAGTTGACGCGGCGCCCCTCGTCCATCGCCAGGTTCGAGAGAATCACGGCGGTGGAATCGTTCAGCCCGATCGTCAGGTCGCTCTTGGGCTTCTTGTGGAGCGGGTCCTTGCAGCATTCGAAGAAGCCGCGCAGTTCGGCGTCCACCGAATTGTAGTCTTCCTCGGGAAGCATGATGCCCTTGCTGTAGAGCCAGCGCCGCGCAAACTTGGCTTCGCGCGTGAGGAAGGCGTCGGAGGCCGCGGCGGAATCTCTGGGCAGAAACAGCGGCACGCCGCGCACGCCGGCGGCGGTGGTCATCGTGGCGCCGGCCTTCACCGGAATGGGGGCGGCCGAGCCCTTGATGATGGTGCCGGTATTGACCGGAGCCGGCTCGCGGTACCACAGCGCCATGCAGGGGTTCTTGTCGTCGCCGACGGTGATTTCGATGCTGCCCGCCGTGCCCATGATCACCTCGCCGAACTCCTGGCGCTCCGCCTGCAGCAAATCCAGGTGGCCGTTGGTGCTGATGGAGGTGTAGAACAGCTTCCTTCCGTTCGGGTATTGATAAATCAGCGCGATGTTGTCGTACCAGTCGCGCCCGTCCTTGAACGTGTCCAGGCCGCCTAGCCCCATCACCATTTCCGGCGTGGCTCCGAACATCCAATCGGCCACATCGATCTGGTGCGACGCCAGTTCCGCGGTGTTCCCGCCGGAGTACTCGCGATACATGCGCCAGTTGATTTTGCGCTCCAGTTTGGGATCGGACACCGGCCGGCGCTGGCTGGAATTGCGGTGCCATTGCGCGCGGATGTGCGTCACATTGCCCAGCAGGCCCTGTTGGACCATGTCCTTGGCCACCTGGTAGAACTGGCTGTAGCGCCGCTGCAGTCCGGTCTGCAGCACCTGGCCGGGACGCGATGTGGAGAGCGCCCGCAGTTCGTGGACTTCCTCGGGTTTGAAGACCAGGCTCTTCTCGCAGAAAACGTGCTTGCCGGCGAGCAGGGCGTCCTTGGTGATGCGGAAATGCTCATACAGCGGCACCGCGATGAACACCGCGTCGATGTCCTTGCGGTCCAGCAACTGGCGATAGTCGCCGTACGTCGGTACGGCGTGGCCCACGGCGGTGAGGCCCTTCTTCAGGCCGACGTCCCAGTTGTCGCAGATCGCCACGCAGTGGCCGGTTTCGATGGTCCTGAGGTGTTGCTGTTCGGGCAACTGGCCGCCCAGCAGGTAGGAGCCCCGGCTGCCGGTTCCAATGAAGCCGTACTGCACTTTGTCACTGGCTGCATGGACTTTCTGGATGAAGGGCGAGCCTTCCATGGCTGCGGCGACGGCGGTTACGGCCCCGGCGGCTTTGAGCAGATCGCGTCGGGAGAGGTCGCTGGATTCGGGCATGACGATTGGCACCTCGCTGGATCGATTTTCCCCGATTGTAACAAACAGCCGCTAGCTCATCGGGCGCAACATATGCTTTTGAACCCCGGCATTCAGTCCGCATCGCAGAAGTCTTATGTGGGGCAGGATGGTATCCTGCGGCCGAGTGGTACTCGGCCTGCCGACCAATATGCAAATGCCGACCAGGCCGAGTACCACTCGGCCGCAGGTTGCCAACCTGCCCCACAAAAACCGCGGCATTTCCAATATTGGGAAAACTACGTGGCATTGCGCACGAGTGCGTACGCCACCACGAGCGGCTTAGAAATACTCATTCCGCGGAGGCTTCGGCGCCGCCTTCTTCCGCGGAGCCGCGGGCTTCTTGGGGGCTGCTTTCTTGCCCGGTTTCTTGCGCGACGCCCCGAGACTGGTCTCGAGAATCTGCTCCAGCAGTTTCTTCTCCGGAGGAATGATGACCTTGGTGAATTCCCGCGGGCGCTCCGCAGCCAGGTCGCGCATGCGGCGGATCCAATGCAGCGAGTCCCGGGCCGGATGTGCGCCCAGGCTGTCCACCAGTTCCAGCGCTTTGTCGAAGTCCGGAATCTCGCGGTAGCAGCGCAAGGCGTCATTGGGGCTGCCCGCACGCAGATATTCGGCGGCGGCCTGTTCCATCTCGCCCAGGCCTTCGTGACACTGGGCGATGAGTTTGGGGGCGGCGTCCGGCATCTCGTGCAGCATCTTCAGCGCGAGTGCGAACCTGTCGCCATGCAGCAGGGCGCGGAGAACTCTCTCCTGCAACCGCGCCTTCTTCTCCGCCGCTTCGAGCGGAGTGAAAAGATCGTACAACGGGGGAAGCAGTGGATGGACCACGTCGGGGATCTGGTCTATCTGATCTTCCAGGATTTGCAGCCAACCGGCGGCGCGCGGCTGGAGTTCCAGGAGCAGCCAAGGTTCCACCGCCGCCCGCCACACTTTCAGAGACCCGGCGAGCCGGATCATGGTGCCAGTCTTCTCGTCGCTGTAATTCCGCTCGTGCGCGGCAAGATCCTCGATGATCGCCGCCAATCCCGGCTGGGTGGCCAGGTCGGCGGCGGCGAGCGCTTCCTGGAAGAGGTCGGTGCGGCCCATTTCGGAGGGAAGGGGCACCCGCCGCATGGCCAGAGTCAGTGCGGTTTGGCATAGAGTCATCTGCGCGGAGCGGCGCGCGGCGTAATCGTTCACCGAGAACTTGCCGCCAGGTTCGCCCAGCAGGGCCACCGCTTGTCTGGCGCGCGACCAAGCCATCGCCGGCCGGACCTCCAACAATTGCCGCGCATCCCGCTCGCAAAGCCGGACGCGCTCTTCCACATCGAGCGTCTCCTCTTCCAGGGTCTTCAAAAGCACATCGGGCACAACCGGGTAGGCCCTGTCCCCGTAGAACGAGAGCATCTCCCGCACGTTGCCCAGAATCCGGTCGTTGGGATTGACGTCCAGCCAGAAAATTCGCTCCGAAGGGCGGCTGAGCACCACGCGCATCTGGTCGATGGCCACGCGTTTGCTAAGGCTTTCCAACTCCAGGCCGCGGCCCCGCTCGCGACCCTGCAACACGCGATCCAGCCATTTTCCCGCGTCCAGCACGCAGACCGATTGAAAATCGAGCCCCTTGGCTTCGAAGCTGGTTAGCACGCGGTCGTGCAATTCCGCGGGGACGTAAGCCGGAATCTCGTCGCCGGGGGTGATGATCGCCAGTCCTTCACGCTCACTGAACGCGCGCAGCAATTCGTCCAACTCCGGCCCCGATTTGGCGGTACACAGGATCACCTGATCGCCCGCGTTCTCGTCGATTTCGGCAGCCCCCGAACCGCTGGGCCGCTCCTGCTTGGCGATGGCTCCATAGAGATCCCACACGCGATTGACCAGGGTGGCGATGCGCACCGGGCTGCGCAGATTGACCTGCAGTTTGTAGTCCTGCGGCGACGCGATGCGGGCATGGATGAGGTCCTGGAACCAGCCCCATTCGAAATCCGTGGGCCGCACGGTCTGCGCCTCGTCGCCCGCTACCAGCAACGACGCGCCCCGGCCCGCTCTGGCGGCCAATTCCACCACCAGAAGGGCTTCGATGGGTGTCAGGTCCTGCGCTTCGTCGAGAGCGATGCACTCGAAATCCGCAAAAGGCCCGGCGCCGTTGGTTCGGACCTCGTGGGTCGCCGTCCACGCCATATCCAGCTCGGCGAAGAAGCGTTCCATGGGGTGCGCGCCGCGCCGCTGCAAGGTATCGGCGATTTCCACGACGGCTTCGGCGGCTGCCCGTCCGATGAATTGTTCCCGCAGTTCGCGATATTGCCGCGCGGAGATCCGCCGGTCGGGAAAACCGGGGAAGCGGCCCACGGCTACGGGAAGCGACCCGCCGATCAGGTGGGCGTGCATCTCGTCGTACAGCGCCCCCTTTTCGTTTAGCCACGGCCCCAGGATGGTGGCCGAGAAACCGGAGACCTCTTTGACGAACTCGCTGCGCGCGCGCCGCAGCGGTTGAAACGGCGCATCGCTCTTCAGGATCTCGCGCAGCAACTGCGAGTAGGTGGCCACGTGGAATCGCTTGTTCCCGGGTACGAACCGGTCGAAATGCTCGCGCGCCAAGGCGGCCAGTTCATTGGAGTACGTGATATACAGAATGGCTTGCCCGGCGGAGATGTCGGCAGCGTGCCACAGGGCCGTGGTTTTTCCGGAACCGGGAGAGCCTTTGATGATGCGGATTTTCTGCCGCGCGTCCGCGAACCGGGCCTGCGGTTGAGTCCACGGGCCCGGTACGTAGTCCTCGTGCCGCAGTTCCTTTAACCCGATGGGGAGGTAGTTCTCGTTGAGCGACTGCGGTTTCAGGGGCCGGTGATCGTCGTGGTGGCGGATGTCGCGGAGGAATACCGACCCCTCGCCAGCCGCATCGAACTCCGGATTATCGGCGACTGGGGCCGCGCCGCGGGGCGCCCACCAGGCGTAGAAGTGGCTGCCATGATTGCCCCCGAGCGGAGAGCGGCGCCATCCGCGATTGTCGCCCTGCGTCGCTTTGTAGTACGGCCGCGAAAGATTGACGTGCAACCGATGCATGAGCAGCGCCGCTCTCCTGCCGACCGTGTTGGAGCGGTTCTCTTCCATCTTTTCGAGAAATTCCTGGTGGCAAAAGAGACGATTCCCGGGAATGCGCGGCGGCGTGTCCTGGTACAGCGCGGAATGCTCGGGGTGGCGTGGCATGCGATACGAAACTCCAGTCTGCCACATTAGTGCGGCGGCGGGACTCCGGGCGGGAACGGCCCTGGTCTGGCGCAAAATCCGGCGCCGGCGGCAGGGTGCTCCGACTCGCCGGACTTTTCGGTCCGAATCGTTGCTAGAATCGTGAATCACCACCATGAGTGAAAACAAAAGCGGCATTTTTATCGTAAATGGCCAAAGTTTAGCGTTCACTTTCGCTCTCGTCAGCTCGTTGTTCTTCGTGTGGGCGGTGTGCAACGGCATGATCGATGCGATGGACAAGCACTTCCAGGAGGAGCTCAGCCTGAGCAAGTCGCAGTCCGCCTGGGTGCAGTTCGCACACTATCTCGGCTACTTTCTGATGTCGATGCCGGCAGGATGGCTGGCCACCAAGCTGGGGTATAAGCGCGGAATCATTATGGGACTCCTGATTGTCGCCGTCGGCGGATTCTGGTTCATCCCGGCCACGCACATCAGCGAGGCGGCGAGCCTGGGCAGCGTGTCGCGCACCACGGCGTTCATCGGCTTCCTGGCGGGGGTTTGCGTCATCGCCACTGGGCTGACGTTTCTCGAGACCATCGCCAATCCGTACACGACGGTGTTGGGTGACAAACGCTTCGCAGCCACGCGCATCAACTTGGCTCAATCTTGCAACGGGCTCGGCTGGATTTTCGGGCCGCCCCTTGGCGCCATATTCTTTTATGGGAAAGATGCCCTCGGCCACAGCACGGGCAGCCAGACGCTTTACATTCCGTACGTGGGAGTGGCGATTGCCGCGCTGTTTCTGGCCTCGATCTTCGCCTTCGCCAAGATGCCCGACATCAAAGCGAAAGACGACTATCATCTGGATGACGCGGCGCCGGGCGCGACCCATTCCATCTGGTCGCACCCGCACTTTGTGCTGGGCGTGGCTGCGCAGTTTTTCTACGTCGCTGCGCAAGCCGGCATCTTCAGCTTCTTCATCAACTACATGACCTCCGAAACTCCGTCGATCCCCGCTTCCTGGGGTGCGCCCGGTTTCCTGAACGGGTGGCTGAATGGCTGGTTTGAAACCGGTAGGACAGGAGCCCTTGTGCTTAGTGACAAGGGGGCCGCCTACCTGATGTCGGTGCCGTACGTCTGCTTCTTCATCGGGCGCTTTACCGGCGCGGGCCTGCTGCGGCGGTTCAGCGCGCACAAAATGCTGGGCTTCTATGCCCTGATGAACGTCGTTATGACCTTGCTGGTCTTTTTCAAGTTGGGATGGCTCAGCGCGGTCTGCGTGTTCCTGAGCTACTTCTTCATGTCCATCATGTTCCCGACTATCTTTGCGCTGGGGATCTTCGGCTTGGGCGCGCGCGCGAAGAAAGCGTCCTCCTTCATCGTCATGGCGATCATGGGCGGCGCGGTGCTGCCGAAGTTGATGGGCGCCGTTGCCGACAAGTGGGACATGTCGCGCGGGTTCATCGTGCCGATGTTCTGTTTCGCGTTCGTGGCCTTCTACGGCTTCAACTGGTCCAAGTTCAGCAAGGCGGACTCGCTGCAGGGAAGCGGGCCGCTGGTGGGGCATTAGGCCGCGATTGCCGGAAACCACTCCATCAGAAGCCGTGAAATGATTGGCGTGCCGGCGTGGCGCACGCACTCGTGCGCAATGCCACTCAGTATTCTCACAACCGGACACCGGTATTGATTGAGTCTCGCACGCTGTCTTATGTGGGGCAGGTTGGCAACCTGCGGCGGGTTGTCAACCCGCCCCACAAATTCCGCAGTATTTCCGATATTGGGAAAAGTAAGTGGCGCACACGAGTCCGCACGCCACCTCGGCGCGCCAATCATTTCACGGCTTCTGAGCGGGCGGTTTCGCAATGGCGCCGAATCGCGCGGCCTATCGCGGCCCTTGATCCAGCATCGACGCCTGGCAGCCGGCCTCTTGCAACGCCGCGTCGCGGAGCCCTTGCGCCAGGTCGGGGCGGCCGGTATGCATCCGCACGGCGATCGCATTGGCCGTGGCGGGACACAGGAACCGTTTGACGGATTCGCACTGGGGATTGAGCCCCCGGCCTTGTCCAATTTGTTTGAAAGCGCAGGCGGCGGTATCGAGCCTGCCTTCGAACAACGGCAATAGCGCACGCGAGAGACGCTTGTCGCCAGTCAGGGTGAGGCCCTGGAAAAGCGTGACGGCGGCTTCCTCCAACCGGTTGGACTGCGTCAGCACCTGCGACAATTGCAGATACGCGTCGGGACCCAGAGGATCGGCTTCGACGGCGCGAAACGCGTTGTCGTAGGCCCGCTGCGGATCGCCCAGTCCCTGATAGACCTTCGAGAGGACGCGATGAGCGTCGGCTGCGGCTGAACTGGGGGCGGCCTGACCGCCAGTTTCTCCCGGCCAGCCAATGATGGCGATGGCCCGGTTCAGTAGGACCGCGGCCCGCTGGAACGCCGCTACGCTTTCCGGCGGAGGGGCCGCGTTCCCGTCCTGGGCGCGCCCGCGCAGTAGTTCGCCTTTCACCTCGTAATACCCGCCGGCGTTGCGATACGCTTCGGCAACATAGGCCAAGCCATCGATGTTGCGGTCCGGGCTGGGCACGGAATCGAGCACCGCCAGGCCCTTCTCGGCATTGTCGATCTCCGAATCCAGATTGGCATGCGACGGGTCCGCGTGGTAGAGCTGGAACGCCACCATCTTGCGCACCTTGAAACTGTTGGGGCTGGTTTTCACGAGGGCCTGCGCCATGTGCAGATCGTCCCACCAATCGGGATTGCGCAACCAGGTGCGTACCGCGTAGGCTCCGGCCAGCAGACCCACGATCACCGGCGCGGCGGTGCGCGCGGCGGGCGGGATAGCGCCGTAGCACAGAACCAGGCAGGCGCAGAAGGCGACCGCCGGGAGGTACAGGAAACGCTCCGCCATGATGGTGCCGATGGGAAAGAGCAGGTTGGACATCGGGAGAAACGTTACCGCCGCGAAACCGGCGAAAAAGAACGCCGTGCGGTTCCAGCGATACGACCGGTACACTACCACCGCCAGCGCCGCCACCGCCAGCCAGGAGATCCAGTCGGAAAGGGTGCCGCTGGCCAGCGGGATCTGCGCATACGAATAATCCGCCGACAGGGTGATGGGACAGACCAGCCGCCACAGATAGCGCGCCAGGAGTCCGACGGCGGTCAGGCGGCCCTGGACGAAGCCGGCATCGACCAGTGGGTTGTCGAGAAACGGAAAACTGGCCGGGGGTGACGAGGCCAGCACTTGCATGCGCTGATACAGCATCGCCGCGATGGGAATGGCGACGGCGGCGAAACCGGCCAGGCGTCCGCGGACTTGCCGCCGTTCGTGCCGCCAGGTCAGCTCATACATCGCGATCACGCCCAATACGGTGACGGCGCTTTCCTTCGAAAAAACGCCGATGGCGGTGGCAGCCGCAGCACCGCCGAGGGCCGCCCAGCGACGCTTGCCCGTGGTTTCGGTGCTAATGAGATACAGCAGGAAACCGCCGAGGACGCCGATTCCCGCCAGCAGATCGGGCCGGCCCACCATGTAGGTGACCGACTCCGTCAACACCGGGTGCACTGACCAAAGCGCCGCCACCGCGAACGCGCGGCCGCGCGAGCCCATCAGGCGGAGGCTCAGTGTATAAACCAGCAGCACATTGCAAAGATGCAGCAGGAAGTTGATCCAATGGTATCCGGCGGACCGCTCGCCATTGCCCAATACGGCGTAATTGAACATGTAGGACAGCGTCGCCAGGGGACGGTAAAGGCCGCTTTCGCCGTACGGCCACCAGTAGGTGTGTTGCAGAATCTGGTCCACGTTCTGCGAGGTGGCATGCTGGATGCGCGTATCGGCGCGAAGAAGTTGGTTGCTGTCGAGCGTATAGCCGTCGTGGAACGAATTGGAGTATGCCAGCAGTGCGAGCAGGCACAATGCCAAAGCTGCCAGAAGGTGCGGGAGAAGCGGACTGCGGGCCGGCTGCGGCGGCGCCTCGGGCGGTGTGCGCCGGGCCTCGGCACGCTTCTTCTGAGATGCCATAGAATCTACAGGTTACCGCAGACTAAGCGACGGACGTAAATAAGCGAACCGAGCGGCGAGCCGGGCGAGAGGTGTTCCGCCCGCCGCCACTCAGTTTGCCCGGAACAGGACACAGGCAGCATCTATTCCTGAAGTCCGCAAGATGCCTTATGTGGGGCAGGTTGTCAACCCGCCTCCCGAACAGTGTGCCAATGCCGCCCAGGCCGAGTGCCACTCGGCCGCAGGATACCATCCTGCCCCACAACGGAAGTTTCCCATCACTGCAACTCGGCCAGCCGCTGTCGATATCCATCTTGTAGGCGTTTCCGGTAGGCCGGCAAAGTGGACTTCTCCGCCAAGGCGCCGGCGCGCAAGGCTTCTTCGGCGCGATCCACGCCCTCCGCCATGCGTTCGCCGGTGGCCGCCCGGAATTCCGCGGAGGCCAGGAATCCGAAAGCCCATAACGCCGGCAGCGCTTGCGCATAGTTGTTCGGCAATCCCACTTGCTCGAATGGAAAGCCGGAGGCCCAGTCGGTGTGGTAGCCCACCTGCATATTGGAGGGGTTCACCGAGACCTGCGCGTGGGTCACGCAATTGCCGGCCGGAATGCGATACCGTGAGCGCAGCATCTCCGTTAACATGGCCGCCGTGCGTATCTGTGCCGGGCTGGCGTCCGACTCGGTTTGGCCAGGCACTGTCCGTGCCTCAAACGAGATCCCCAGAAAACTCCGGTTCAGGTTGACATAGAGCCACTGATCGTCGGCCCAAAGGGAGGGTCCGGCATGATCCGCCGCATCGCTTTCGGCAACTACGCGGTACACGCGCCCGAAGCGATCGATCACAAAGTGGTAGGCAAAGTTGCGCTGCACATACTCCAGCAGAGATTCGCCGACGCGCCGAAGTGCGTTGTTCTGGTCCGCTTCGAACGGCACCTGATGGCTCTCCGTGGTATGGAAGACGATGCCTGCCGGTTCGTGCCGCCGGACGGCCGGGCCTGCGCGGTTAGCGGGAAACACCAGGTAGGACCTGGGATAGTGAGAGACCACATAGCGGTTGTTGATGCGCAGCCCGTTGCTGTAAGTCTCTTCGGATACGCTCTTTTCCACCAGCCAGACATCCGGAAGCGGCGCCTCGAACACGGGTGAGGGCGGAACCGGTTGCCGGGGAGCCGTCAAAGCTTCGGCGTGGGTGGAACTCACCACCAGGACCACGAAAGCCACAGCCACCACCCCTGCAGCCCCAAATATGGCGAAGCGTGCCCACGGATATCGCGCGAAGAACCGGTGTACCGAACGAACCCACCGAAGCGTCACCGGAACCGGCCGCACCGGAGCGGTGGATCGCAAGAACCGCAGACGCGCCACTGGATCGCGAATGCACTTCGCGACGATATCCACCCCCGGCCGATGGACGGGCGCTGCCCTGGATCGAGGTTCCATACCTGTACTAAGTATCGGCGGGACCCGATTAATCTCTATAGGGTGATGCTCAAATTTAGACGGGGGTACTCTTTTGGGGTAGTGTATCGGCGCGTACATCGGTTGCGGCATCCGCGACTCGAGGCGCCGGCGTTCCCAGATCCCGCAGATCGGGTGCCTGCGGCAGCAGCGGAGCGACGGATCGCAGAAACCGCAGGCGTGCCACCGGATCGCGAATGCACCGCGCGAGTTTTTCCACCGCAAGCCGGTAGGCGGGCTGCGCCCCGGGTCGAGGTCCCATACGTGTACTAAAGTATCGGTGGGACCCGATTAATCTCGTATATGGAAAAGCCGCAACTTTGGATGGGGAAGGGCTGCTCGGAAAGTGGAAACAGCAGGACTGAATCAAGCCAAGTGGAACACGCAAGTTCCACTTGGCTTAAGTTGTCACTGAAAACAAAAGAGTTACACGGAGGCGCTGACAAGATCCCTGTCAAATCCGCCCTGAACTACCCGGACCCGAATTACTTCGCGGAGGCCACGAAGTGAATGCGCCGGTTCTTCTGCCAGCAGGCCTCATCGTGCTCTTCGCATACCGGCTTATCCTTGCCGTAGCTGATGATCGCGAGTTGGCTGGCGGGAATTCCCACGCCCGACAGGTAGTCTTTGGCCGATTTGGCGCGGGCATCGCCCAGTGCCAGATTGTAAGCATCCGATCCGCGCTCGTCGGCATGACCTTCAATGGTCACCTTGTAGTCGGGATATTGGACGACGATGTCGCGGAGTTCGGTGGAATCGGCCTGTAGAGCCTTAATCGCATCGGGACGCAGGGTGTGCTTATCGTAGTCGAAATAGGCATCTTCGATCTTGGAAAGCAGCGTCTCGATACGCGCACGAGTTGCGGCATCCGGAACTCGCGGTGCCGGCGCCTGAGTTGGAGCCTGAGGCGGGGGAGTCGGACGGGCCGCAGCCTGCTGAACCGGAGCCGCCGGAGCCGCTTTAGGCTGTTCAGCCGCCGGTGGGGTCGGCGGAGCCGCCGCTACCTTCTTCTTGGCACATCCAGCGCCAACAAACGCCAGTGTGGCAACGCCGAGAATTGCCACTGCGAGAGTATTCTTCACGTTACTTGCCTCCTCACCATCTACTGATACCGCATTTCATCTTTCCGCGCCATCCTGTAGGGACAGGATTCCGCCGGGTTTGGGTTTGCGATGCGATTCGGGGATTGGGGAGCACGGATTGCAAGGGCAGTTTGCCTGGGCACTAAAGGACTACTACGGTGTATAATCGGTGCGTTTTGAACACGCGCGCGCGAGGTGTGCTGGCGGTAGCCTTGGCGGCCGCCGCCGTCCTGCTGTGGATGGCGGCAGCGTCGGCCCGAAGACGGGAAGCCCGGCGTCCCCCGAGCCTCTCCATTTCTCCGGCCCGAATTTTCGGCGATGGCTACGATACGGCGACCCTGGAAATCGTCAGTTCCTCCGCAGGATCACCGGTCATTTCCGTGTCAGAGAACCCACATGCCGTGACGATCGAGGACACCAGCGGCGGCGGTGGTAAGTGGCAGGCGCATCTCCGCGCCGGGGTGCTGGGTGGACGCGTGCGGGTGCGCGTTCAATTTCCCGAAGCCGCTCCGGCGGAAGCCGATCTGACCGTCATCCTCAATACCCGAGATACCGCCGACGACGGCACGCCCGATTTCCTCCGCCTGGACGAAGCACGCGACCGCCAGAGTTTCCGCCGCTGGTTTACCTATCTGGCCGAAGCTCAATACTTCCAGGCGCCAGCCTCGCGTCCTCCCGAAATCGACGACTGCGCCGCGCTCATCCGCTATGCCTACCGCGAAGCCCTGCGCACTCACGATAGTGCCTGGGCCGCCGGGGCGCGGCTGCCGTTGATCCCGGCTTACGATTCCGTGGTGAAGTATCAGTATCCGTACACCCCGCTCGGCGCCTCGCTGTTCCGCGTCCGCGAAGGCCGCTTCGATGCCGCCGATCTTTCGAACGGCGCCTTCGCGCAATTCGCCGATGCGCAGACTCTGTGGCGCTTCAATACCCGGTTCCGCAGCCGCGATCTGCGCGCGGCGGTTCCCGGCGACCTGCTGTTCTACCGCCAACCCGGCGCCCGCGAGCCTTTCCATAGCATGATCTACCTGGGGGAAAGCCTCATCCGCCCGGACGGAAAACGCTATATCCTGTACCATACCGGGCCCGACGGAACGGACCCGGGCGAGATGCGGCGGCTGACGGTCGAAGAATTGCTCAATTTCCCGCAGCCCCAGTGGAGGCCGGTGGCCAGCAACCCCGGTTTCCTGGGAGTTTCACGTTGGAACATTTTGAAAGAAGGGTCGAAATGAACGGGTGGATGGCATGAACCGGCGCAAGTCCGCGAGCCGCCTCACACGGCTCCTGCTGCTTTTAGCCGCGGCCGCGGCGTGTCTGGGCCAGAGCGAGAACGAGCCCTACTTCTCTCTTTTCACTACGCGCACATTCGGAACCGGCGGCAAGGTCAACGTCCAGCTCAGCGCATGGAACGTCGATTCGCTGGAGTTCCGCGTCTACCGCATCCACGATCCGGTGGCGTTCTTCGAACAACTCCCCGACCCGCACCAGTTCGGCGGACGCGTGCCGCGCGCTCCCGGACAGGTCACCCTGCTCGAGCGCATCCACGAGTGGAAGCGCAACCTGCGTGTCGCGATCCGCCTGGCGCTGCGCGCGCAGTTCACGGAATCGCCCAGCGAGCGCCTGGGCCTGCGGGAGACGGAAGCCGCGCCGCCCGATCTCAAGACCGGCCACAAGGAGACGCACTACGCCGAAGCGCCGCTGCTGAATTCGCAGCAACTGGTGCTCTCGTTCCAGCAGCCCGTGCGCAGCCATTCGCGTTGGGAGCGCGAGACCGTCAACCTGGGCGTCAAGGACAGAGGTTTCTACCTGGTGGAAGCCGTCAAGGGCCAGTTGTGCGCCTACACCCTGGTGATGGTCTCCGACCTGGTGATGATCACCAAGCCTTCGACCGCGGGCGTGGTCAACTTCGTGGTGGACCGCCGCACCGGACAGCCGATTCCCGCGGCAAAAGTCTCCCTGTTGGCGCGCGACGCCCGTCTGGGCGAGGCCAATTCCAGCGCCGATGGCATCGCCGAGCTGCATTATAAAGGAAAGCCGCTGGCCGACCTCCGCGTGGTGGCGCAGCACGGCAGCGATTTCGCCGTCAACGTGATGGGCGACATGGCGGGCACCGACCGCGACCAGTGGACCGGCTACGCCTATACCGACCGCCCGGTCTATCGCCCCGGCCACACCGTACACTTCAAGGCGCTGCTGCGGACGCGCGAATCCGCAGGTTACTCGGTACCGGCCGCCAAGACGGTCTCGGTGGTGATCGACGATTCCGATCAGAAGCCGGTGTATCAGAAGAGCCTCACCGTCAGCGCCACGGGATCGATTCACGACGAAGTGACGCTCCCGCTCAACGCCGCCCTGGGAGATTATTCCATCCAGATCAAGTCCGGCGACACCTTCGTCACCGGCGGCGATTTCGAGGTGCAGGAGTATAAGAAGCCCGAGTACGAAGTCCGCGTGATTCCATCCAAGGGCCGGGTGGTGCAGGGCGAGAGCACGCAGGTGACCATCGACTCGCGCTATTTCTTCGGCGAGCCGGTGAGCGGCGCCAAGGTGACCTACGCCTTCTACCGCACCCCTTACTATTTCCCGCTGTGGTACGACCCCGACGACGACTCCGCCGATCAGCAGGGCGACCAGGGCGGCCAGCCCGACGCCGACGACTCGGACAACTCCGGCGACCAGGTGCAAGAAACCGAGGGCCAGTTGGATGCCGAAGGGAAGCTCACCCTCACGCTGCCCACCAAGATATCCAAGCAGAAGTCCGACTTCGCCTTCCGCATCGAAGCCCGCGTCACCGACCAGGGCAAGCGCGAAATCACCGGCAAAGGATGGGTGGTGGCCACCTACGGAAGTTTCCTGGTGCGCGTCACGCCCGACCGTTATTTCTATACCCCCGGCAGCAAGGGCACCTTCACCGTGGAGGCGCGCGACTATGACAATAAGCCGGTACGCACGCGGGCCCACGTGGAACTGCTGCGCTGGAATTATCGCGACCCGAACCGCACCGAGACCGTCGCCAGCAGCGACGCGGATACGGGCATCGAAGGCTCCGCGCCGGTGGAGTTCGCCATCCCCTCGCAAGGTGGAAGCTATCGCGTGAAGGTCTCCGCGCGCACCCCCGAAGGCCGCGACATCGACGACGAGACTTATCTCTGGATCTCTGGCAGCGGCTCCTTCGATTTCGGAGGAGCGGATAACCGTGAGGTCAAGATTGTCACCGACAAGAAGAGCTATCGCGCCGGCGACACCGCGCACCTGCTGGTAGTCACCGGCAAACCCAATACGGCGGTGCTGGTATCGGTGGAAGGGCGCGACCTGCGCCAGTACAAAGTGCTGCGGTCGCCCGATGCCACCGTGGCGTACGACGTCCCCATAACCGCCGACGACGAGCCTGGCATCACCGTGTCGGCCGGCTTCGTGCGCAACGGAGTCTATTATGAGGGCACCAAGTACGTCAGGGCGCCGGCAGTCGAGCACAAACTGAACGTGAAACTGGCCACCGACAAGCCGCAATACCAGCCCGGACAGAGCGCCGAGTACAGCATTGAAGCCACCACCATGGACGGGCGTCCGGCGCCGCGCGCGGAGTTCAGCCTGGGCGTGGTGGACGAGGCGATTTACGGCATCCGCCCCGACAATACGCAGGACATTTTGAGCGCTTTCTTCTCGCGCGAATGGAACCACGTCTTCAGTTCGGTTTCGTTGAACTACTGGTTCCAGGGCGAGGCCGGCAAGCGCCGCATGCAGTTGGCCGCGCTGCGTCCGCCATCGCGCCTGGCGCAGTTGAAGCCCGAGAGGCTGGTGCAGCCCAAGGTGCGCAAAGCCTTCCCCGACACCGCATTCTGGGCCGCCGACGTCACTACCGACGCCTCCGGCCACGCCCGCGCCAAGGTGGATTTCCCCGATTCGCTCACCACCTGGCGGGCCACCGCGCGCGGAGCAACGCCTGAAACCAAGGTGGGCAGCGCCACGCTCAAGACCATCGTGCGCAAGAACCTGATCGTGCGCCTGGTGGTCCCGCGGTTCTTCGTGCAGGGCGACGAGGTGGTGATTTCGGAGCTGGTCCACAATTATCTGACCGACGCCAAGAAGGCGCGCGTGTCGCTGGATGTGGCCGGCCTGGATGTGCTGGATGGCTCGACGCGCGATATCGACATCCCCAGCCGCGGCGAAATCAAGCTCGACTGGCGGGTGCGCGCCCGCCAGGTCCACAGCGCCACCGTCACTGGCAAAGCGCTGACCAACCAGGAGTCCGACGCGCTAGAGATGGAATTGCCGGTGAACATTCCCGGCATTCAGATGGCGCGGGCTCGCGGCGGCGCCCTGAGCGCGGGAGGTACCGCGGCCTTCGACCTGACCTTCCCCGATAAAGTGCAGCCCGGGTCGCGGACGCTTTCCGTGCGCCTCTCGCCCTCCATCGCCGGGTCGCTGTTCGGCGCGCTCGACTACCTGATCTCGTTCCCCTACGGCTGCGTGGAGCAGACCATGTCGAGCTTCCTGCCGAACATCACCGTCCAGCAGGCGGTGAAGGACCTGGGGATCAAAACCGATATCGACCAAGCCTCGCTACAGGAGAAGATCCACGCCGGCCTGGACCGTCTCTACAACTTCCAGCATCCCGATGGCGGCTGGGGCTGGTGGGAGACTGACGACAGCCATCCATTCATGACCGCCTACGTGGTGGCCGGGCTGGTGCAGGCGCGCGACGCTGGAACCAAGGTGACGCCCGAGGCCATCGACAACGGCGTGAAGTGGCTGAAGCAGGATCTGGCGCAGGATTCCCGCATGGCGGCCGACCTGCGCGCCTATATGGTCTATGCCCTGGCCGTTGCCGGACAATCCACGCCGCAGCTTCTGGGGCAGGTGTACGATAAGCGCTCGGGCCTGTCGCCGTACGGTCTGGCCGTGGCAGGATTAGCGCTGGAGCAAGTAGGGGACGGGCGCGTCAAAGACATCGCGGCGGCTCTCGAACGCGGCGCGCAGCAGGACCAGGAGCAAGCCTGGTGGAGCGCCAAACGCGACGAGATGCTGGATTTCTCCGAAGACGTCACGCCCGAAGCTACCGCCTGGGCGGTGAAGTTCCTCTCACACCAGCACTCCGACAGCCCGCTGCTGCCCAAGGCGGCACTGTGGCTGATGAACCACCGCAACGAAGGCTACTGGTGGGACTCCACCAAACAAACCGCCATGGTGATCTACGGCTTGACCGACTATCTGAAGCACACCGGCGAGCTGAATCCCAATTTCACGGCGACGGTTTTCGTGAACGATAAGGCGGTGCTCGCCAAGAAGATCGACCAGGCCCTCGGCTTGGCCGCGCCGGACCTCACGATGGACGAGAGCAAGCTGTCGGCGGGCGCCAACCACATCCGCATTACGGTTGCCGGCTCCGGCCGCCTGTACTATTCGGCGCGGGCGGAATACTATTCGAGCGACCAGAAACTGCAGAAGGCCGGGACCACCTCGCTCAACATCCTGCGCGACTACTTCCGCCTGGCTCCGGCGCACGTGGGCGAGAAGATCGTCTACGACCTGGCGCCGCTGAACGGCTCCCTGGCCTCGGGCGATATCGTGGCCGTGCGGCTTACCGTGACCGGCTCGGAGTGGCGCTACCTCATGATCGAAGATCCCATTCCGGCGGGTACGGAGTTCATCGAACGCGACGGCTCCTATGAGTTGAAGGCGCGGCCGCCGTGGTGGGATTATTTCTTCACGCGCCGCGAAATGCACGACAACCGGATGGCCATTTTCCAGACGTATTTTCCGCAGGGCCAGCACGAGTATTTCTACCTGCTGAAAGTAGTGAACCCGGGCGCGTTCCAAGTGAGCCCGGCGCGCGTGGGACCGATGTATCAGAGCGATGTTATGGCGACTACCGAAAGCCGCAAGGTGGAGGTGAAGTGATGCGATCCACGGGACTGTTCGCGGGAATCCACTTGGCCGGAAACGGCCTGCTGTTGTGGCTGGGCTACTATTGGCTCGGGTTGGGCGAATCGCGTGCCGGCGCATTGCTGTGGAGCGTGCTGGTGGCGGCGCTGCTGGTATCGCTCACCTGCTGGTTATACGGCGCGTCGTTCGCCTACTTCGCGGAGCGGCGCGTTTGGCCGGCCTTTGCGACCGCCCTCCGCCGCCTGGGGCTGCTGGTTGCCGCGGCCCTCGCGCTGGGGGTGGTCTACTGGCTGCTGGGGTGGCTTCGAAACGTCATGGACGGTCCGGGGTTCCGCCTGGCCTCCTGGCTCACGCTCAAGCTGCGCAAGCCGGTGAAGCCCGAGACGGTGCAGGGGATCTTCCACGCGTTCTTCTGGGCCGTACGATGGATTGTGGTGCCGGCGCTGACGCTGCCCGTGGTGTCGGCCATCGCGTCGCGCGGCGCTGCGCGGCGGCGCACCTGGCTGTACTGGATCGAAGCGCCGGTGCTGCTGCTGATCGCACTGTGGGCGCCGCTGAAGCTGATCGACTGGGTGCCCAACATGAAGAGCTTCAGCGGGGAGATGACGAGTTTCGTGATGCGCGCTGTGGTGGCTTATGTGCTCTTCGTAGCGGGCTGGCTGGCGCTGGCGTATGTGACGGCAAGGAAGCCTGCCGTGGCGTCGCAGTAGCGCTTTGTTTTTGTGGGGCAGGTTGGCAACCTGCGGCGGGTTGTCAACCCGCCTGGTCGGCCCCGTGCAATTGCCGACCAGGCCGAGTGCCACTCGGCCGCAGAATGCCATTCTGCCCCACACAACCTACTTCACTTCCGGCGGCAGGCCGCTCTTGACCCAGGCCAGCACCGTTGCCTCGCCGTAGCGCCGCACCAGACCTGCCACAGCAGTGACGGACTCGGCGTACGCGCGGCGGGCCTGAGCGGCGTCGCCAGTCTGTCGTAACGTGGAATCGGCGGGGAAATCGGCGGCGGCGTTCGAGCCGGCGTGCTCCAGATATCCCACCAGCCCTTCGCGGAACCAGACCGGCAGGTTGGGCGCGGCCTGGGCTTCCATCAACACGTGGATCAGCTCGTGACGCAGCACGCGCTCCAGGGCGTCGTGCGTGCGCAGCACGGCGGCGGGCTGCAAATGGATGCGGCGGCCCTCGGTGTGCGCGGCCACCCATCCCGGCTCGCCGGTGGCGTTGCGGAAGGCGTCCACACTTGGATAGACGCGGATTTCGATGCCCGCGGGCGCAGGCCACGGAGTCCGCCGCACCAGCGCGCCCAGCAGCCGTTCGCCCAGCGCCAGCACCGCGCCGTCTTGCTCGGGCTCGGTGGTGTATAGCGTTATCGACTCGCCCCCGAGCCTTTTCCAGGAGAAGCCGCGCGCCGTCGCTCCGGTGGCCGTCGTGGGATAGTAGAACGCCAGAATCTCGCGGTACGTGCGGCCTTCCGCGCCCATTTGATCGGCGCCGCGCTGGCAGAGGCCGACGCCGTGTCCCGACCCTGAGCCTTGAAACACCAGCCGTCCGCCCGAAAACCGCACTTCGTAGCGCTCGCTGGCGACGGTGTTCCATCCCAGCTCGCGCCCCACCGCCGCATGAAACGAGCCGGCACTCATGCGCACGGATTCTCCCGCCCCCGTCAACAGCAGCGTGTGCGCGCGGCCCGACGCCGTGCGCTGGGCGATTTCCATGCGCTCGATGGAGTGCGGCGCGTGCAGCCCCGAGTGGACTAGCGCGGCCAGCACCTGTGCCGGATCGGCGCTCCATTGCCACGGCCGCGAGCCGGCGCGCTGGCAGTAAGGGTCCGCCTGGCTGCGCAGGTACGGCGCGGCTTGGTCGGGCCAGACGGCCGCGGCGTCCTCGGTGCGCCCGCCGCAATCGCGCGAGTAGGGCGTGAAGGCGGGCGACCCCTCGAACCAGACCAACTCGCCGGCCGTCTGCGCCGTGGTGGCTGCGATGCCCGGAGTGACGGCGTTGAGGTCGGCGCGCTGGCAGTGGGTGGTGTCGCAAAAGTCGAAGCCTTCGGCGGAGTGGCGTCCTCGCAGGCGGACGGCGTAGGTGCGTGCGGCCACTGCCAGAGCCTGGCGCGCGGCGTCCGAGCGAAGCACGCCGCCTTCGCCCGCCACCACCGCGGCGACGTAGCGCTCCAGCGGCACGTCTACGGTGGATTCGCCGCGCGGCGTGTGGACGCGGAGCTTGACCGTGGGCTCGGCGGCGGTGAGCGGCAGGGCGAAGAGCAGGATGGCGATGGCGGTTTTCATAGTTTTCCCGCGCGCCAGGCTTGCAGAATCCGCCCGCCAACCGGCGCCGCGTCCGATCCTCCGCTGTAGCCTTGCAATACTACGGCCACCACAACCTCGGGCGCGCGGCTGGGAACGAAGCCCGCGAACCACGCCATCGATACGCCTGCGGTGGTCCGCACACTGCCCGTCTTGCCGGCCACCGTCGCGCCCGTGATGCGTGCACGCTGCGCGGTGCCGTAGGCCACGGCGTCTTCCAGGCCTTCGAGGAGCGTCGGGTCCAGGCGCAAGGCAAGCTGTCGATAGCCCAGCGCCAACTCGGCCAGGGTGATGGCGACGCCTTCCTCGCCCAGGGCCTGCAGCTTGGTAGCGTCGGGCGTCGCGGCATTTCGTAGGCGGCCGGAGACTTCCCGCGGACCCAGCAGTCCAGTAGGCGCACGGAATCCATCGCGCTCCAGGCCGCGCGCCAGTTCGCCTGCATCGAAGCGCGCGGCCATTTGCGCCACGAAGCAATTGCACGAGTACGCCAGCGCGGTGCGCGGACGCATGGGCTCCGCCAGGCGCGGATGGGAGCAGTCGAGCGAATGGCCGGCGATGGTCAGACGGCCGGGGCATGGAAACGATTCCTCCGCGCGCAGTTTCCCGGCGGCCATCAGCGCAGCCAGTACGAACGGCTTGAGCGTGGACCCGGGCGGCAGCAGCGCTTCGGCGGCCAGCGCCGGGTTGTGCGCGGCGATCAGGCGGCGCCCGCGGACATCCACCAGCAACGCCGCTCCGGCGGACGACTCCAGGTACGGCTCCAGCCTGTCCGGACCGGCCGCACGAGCGGCGCCGCACGCGCCCAGAAGCATCGCGACTGCGTCCCGCCGCAACATGCGGTCTACCTTCGCAGAGGGTCCTCGATCCACGGCGGCGTGGCCTCCATCAAGCGGCCCAGTTCGGGTTCGAGTTCCTCCATTCTGACCTTCATTTGCCAGGCGATCTCGCGGTAGCTGAAGTGGCCTTTGACGCCGCTGCGCAGGCGCGCGATGTATTCGGCTTCGGCGAAATCCATCTTGAACAGGAAGCGCGACCGCGCGCCGAAGGGCAGCAGATAGTGCGCGCCGGGTACGGGCAGGCGGCGCATGGCGTTCCAGGCGGCCTCCATGGCCGAGCGGTAGATTTCCGCGGCGCCGCATTCGGCCACCAGTTTGGGCGTGTCGAATCCCAGGTTGCCGGAGTACGCCTGGCGAAATTTCTGGCAGCGGCGGTGACGATGCAGGTCGCGGTAAGCGCCCACATCGATGGCCAAATCGTAGGCATACAGGCCGCCGCGAAAACCGCCCAGGATTTCGTCGCGGCGGGTGCGCGATTGCAGGGCGACATCCATCACCTCGGCGCGCCGGCCGTCGCTCCACGTACACGCCATCTCGTAGAGATGCCGGAAGGGGCGGTCGGTCACGGGATAGAGCAGGGTCGCGACGATGTCCGCGGGGACGCTGGTGGGGCGTACCAGATCGACGTTGGTGGGTTCGGGAAACTCGGCTGGCGGCAGATTCTGCGCGGCCCACTGGCGCAGATCCGCGCGCGATTTCACGGTGTGCTGGTCGGCGTCGGCATGGCGGGCGAGGGTAGGGGCGAGCGGCTCGGCGGAGTTGGTGACATCGGTTTCGTCCCAGGCGCAATCTGGCGGACGCCCGCATGCCTCGGCGACCTCCTCGCCCAGGTCGCGCAATTCCCGATACTCGGAGGCCTTCAAGCGGCGAATCTGCTTCTCGATGGTACGGATGCTGGCGACCTGTCCCACGTTGGTGGGAACGCCCCAGAAGAGCAGGTAGCGTGCGACATCGAACGCGCGGGCCGCGATGTTGCGCCGATAGGCTTCGGGCTTCATGTCGTCGGGGCGCGGCAGGCGCTCGGCGAGACAGGCGAAGGCCAGTTCGTTGACGCGGGCATAGGCCGCTAGAAGGTCGCGGCCGGCCTCTTCGTAAGCCGCGGCGTCGGCGGACGGCAACTCGGGCGGGGTGATGAAGCCGGAGCGCGAGAAGTCCTGATATCGCGAGCTCTTGGCCTGGCCGTCCCAGAGCGGCTCTTCTTCAATCTCGGTAGCGGCCAGCTCGGAGACGCCTTCGAAACACAACACGGCGTGGCCCAGATCGGCGATGGACGCGTGGCCGTACTGGTAGTAGAAACTTTCGAGAAACTTGTGCGAGTCGTGGGTGCGCACCCAGGCGATGGAGTCGCGGATGGAGTCGGGCGAGCGGCTGTACCGCGCCAGGGCGTAGGCGCTCTTCTCGGGCGGCATGGGCGCGACGGTGATGACGCGTTTGGTGGCGTTCAAGACGCTATCATAGCGGAAAGCGCTCTATGCAAATCCGCATCCGCCGCATCCACCCATCCGCCGTACTTCCGGCCTACGCCCATGGACCCGCCGAAGACGCCGGCATGGATCTGTGCGCCGTCGAGGATGCCACGCTGCAGCCGGGAACGCCGCGCCTGGTGCCGACCGGGCTGACCATCGAAGTCCCCGCCGGATATGAGGCGCAAGTGCGGCCGCGCAGCGGTCTGGCGCTGAAGCATGCCATCACCATGCCCAATGCACCGGGCACTATCGACCCCGGATATCGGGGCGAAGTGCGGGTGATCCTGCTGAACCAGGGTCGCGAGCCGTACACCGTTCACGCGGGCGACCGCATTGCGCAAATGATCGTCGCGCGGTACGAAGCGGTGGAGTGGCAGGAGGGCGACCTGGCGGAGTCGCAGCGCGGCGAAGGCGGATTCGGGTCGTCTGGGCGGTAGCCGGGAACGCTCGATTCACGCCAGCGAGCCAGAGGCTTCTGACGAGACGCCGTGAATCGATCGGACCGGTGAGGCTGTCGGCGGATCGGGAAGCGGGGACATGCTCCCGCCGGCCCTCAGGAGCGCGCCGCCACAATCGGCTAGTGTCCGCTGGCCGGTTCCAGGATGACGCCGTCGAGAATCGATATTTCGTCGTCCGAGAATCCCGAGAAGGCGCTTCGATAAGCGTCTAGCACCCGCTCGCCCCGCTCCGCCGCCTGGGTGAGCGGATTGGGCGGCAGGGTTGACCTTTTCCTTCGTCTTTTCGGTCGGGACGATCTACGAGACATAGATACAGTCTGGCATAAGTATCGCGTTAATACACGTCACCCCACCGCTGGCGCCGCGTGATCGATGAGACTTGTTCGATATGTATCAACAGTGCATAATGATGCATATGAGAACTACGCTGATCATCGACGAGAGCCTGATCGAGCGCGCCCGCGAACTGACCGGCATCCATGAGAAGACCGCGCTGGTGCGGGCAGGGCTGGAGGCGCTGATTGCGCGTGAGGCCGGGAAACGCCTGGCCGCGCTGGGCGGCACGCAACCCGCGCTGGCGAGCATTCCGCGGCGGCGGGCCTGATGGTGCTGGCGGATACTTCCGTCTGGATTCAGCACTTCCGGCAAGGAGATCCACGGCTGGCCGGCGATCTGGTTGAGGGACTGGTTCTGATGCATCCCTTCGTCTCGGGTGAACTGGCGTGCGGCAACTTGAAGAGCCGGGGCGCTATCCTATCCGACCTCCAGACGCTGCCATCCGCTCACCTGGCATCCAACGCAGAGGTCCGTCAACTGATCGAAGACCGGAGGCTTTGGGGATGGGGCCTGGGCTGGGTAGACGTACACCTGCTCGCCTCGGCACTGCTCTCGCATTGTAGGTTCCGGACGCTCGACAAGAGACTTGGAGAGGCGGCGGCGGAGTTGGGGCTGGGCTCAGTAGTTCGTGACCGTTAGGTGAGGTGTCGGAGATTGCCGCACAGGTCTCACAAGCGGTCCCTTGCGCTACGTGACTGAAGGCCAAGCGCAGCCTGCGTCGTGGCCCTAATTTGGCGCCAAGAAAACGTGAGCGGCGAATTGACGGCGTTACGCGGAGACGGTACAAGTACTACATGGTGAAAGTCCGCCCGGCGACTCGGAGCGATGCAACCGCCATGCTGCTGGCCCATCGAGACGCAGTCCTCTTCAGAGCGGCAGCCCACTATGCGGAAGACACATTAAGCGCATGGGCTGCGGGAGCCACCCCAGAGCGGGTTGAACGCCTTGAGCGGCAGATTGCCGATCCCGACCTGGTTGTTCTGGTTGCCGAAGCCGGGGGTGAAATCGTCGGGTATGTCATGGCTGCCCCGTACAAGAACGAATTACGAGCGGTCTATGTCAGGCCCAACCCAATCGGCCACGTCGGGCGCGCGTTACTTGCCGAAGTGGAGAAACAGGCCCTCAACGCAGGGACGGAGTTTCTCGCCTGCCATGCTTCCCTGAATGCGGAAGCGTTTTACACGATCAACGGCTACACCGCGGAAGGCCGAGGGCAGCATCGAATGAGAAGTGGCGACCTTATGGACTGCGTGTTCATGAGAAAGAAGCTTGACCGCCAGGCCCCCGCGCATCTTGAGCGGCGACCAGTTTGAAGTGCGGAAGGCGAACTCACCCTCCCGATGGGCAGCCGTTTGCCGGCCCGCACGGTGCCAATTCCGGACCTGACGTATAATAGGAGTTGTCTGTGAGAGGATTTGTGTCCCTGCGTACCTACCTTCGTTATTTTACCCATAGCCAGTTATTGCCGATCCTGGAGAGTGGCGAGGAGACCCTCGTCGGCGGCCAGGCGGTCATGGAAGGGGTGATGATGCGGGCCCCGCATAGCTACTGCGTGGCGGTGCGCAAGGCCAGCGGCGACATCGTTACCGAGGAAATGCCTTTGCCGCGCATTTCCGAGCAGTATCCCATCTTCAAAGTGCCCGTATTTCGCGGAGTGGGCACGCTCTTCCAGGCCATGAAACTGGGGATCAAGGCGCTGCAATATTCCACCAATGTTCTGATGGAAGAACTGGCGGCGAAGGAGCAGAAGGAAGATCCGGCGAAGAAGCCGCCCAAGGAACTGCCCAAGTGGGCGCTGGCCGGCAACCTGATTGTGATGTTCGCGTCGTTCCTGTTCCTCTACAAGTTCCTGCCGCTATACCTGGCGACCTTGCTGGGCAAGACCTACCCGGCGCTGACTGGAAGGCTGGCATTCAACTTCGTGGACGGCCTGATCCGCATCGGCATCTTCCTGACGTTCATGCTGGTGCTTTCGCGGCTCAAGGACATCCAGCGCGTGTTTCAGTATCACGGGGCCGAACATAAGGTGGTGTTCAACTTCGAGTCCGGCCAGCCGCTGTCGGTCGAAACGGCGCAGAAGTTCACCACGTTTCATCCGCGCTGCGGCACCAGTTTCCTGATGCTGCTGATGATCGTCTCCATGTTATTCTACCCGTTCATTCCGTTCACCGGGTTCCTGCCAAAACTGGCGATGCGCATCGTGCTGCTGCCGTTGATCGTGGGCGTCTGCTACGAGATGATCCGGTACGCGGCCAAGCACCCCGGCGGGTTGCTCACGATCCTCACCACTCCGGGCTTGTGGTTGCAGCGCATCACCACCCAGCCACCTTCCGACGACCAGGCGGCGGTGGCTATCCATGCCCTGGAACATGCCATGACGCTCGAAAAAGCGCAAGGCGGCGAACTGGTTATCGCATAAATAGCGTGCTCTGAACCCATGCAATTCGTCCAGAAACTCGAGGAGCTTGAAAAGCGCTTCGAGCAGCTTACCCAACAGATGGCCAATCCGGCGGTGATCGCCGATTCCGACCAATATCGCAAGGTCACCAAAGCGCAGAGCGAGCTTTCCGAGGCGGTCGGCAAGTTCCGCGAGTGGAAGAAAGTGGAGAGCGGCCTCTCCCAGGCGCGCGCCATGCTCACCGATTCCGACCCGGAGCTCAAGGCCATGGCGCAGGAAGAAGTGGCGCAACTGGAGCCCGAGTTGGCGCGGATCGAGGAAGAAATCAAGATCCTGCTGCTGCCCAAGGACCCCAACGACGACAAGAATATCGTGCTGGAAATCCGCGCGGGGACGGGTGGCGACGAGGCCACGCTGTTCGCCGCGGAGATGTTCCGCCTCTACTCGCGATACGCCGAGAGCCAGGGCTGGAAGATGGAGATCACCTCCAGCAGCGAGTCCTCCGTGGGCGGGTTGAAGGAAGTCATCGCCCTGGTGACCGGCGACAAGGTTTTCAGCAAGCTGAAGTATGAGAGCGGCGTGCACCGCGTGCAGCGCGTTCCGGTGACCGAGCAACAGGGGCGGGTCCACACCTCGGCTATCACTGTCGCGGTGCTCCCGGAAGCCGACGAGGTGGAAGTAAAGCTCGAACCGAAGGACGTCCGCATCGACACCTTCTGCTCCTCGGGCCCCGGCGGGCAATCGGTGAACACCACCTATTCGGCGGTGCGGCTGACCCACATTCCGACCGGCCTGGTGGTCTCCTGCCAGGACGAAAAGTCGCAGATCAAGAACCGCGCCAAGGCGGAACGCGTGCTCCGTTCGCGCCTGTATGAGCTGGAACTCGAAAAGCAACAGGCAGCGCTGGGGGCAGAGCGCCGCAGCATGGTGGGCACCGGCGACCGCAGCGAAAAGATCCGCACCTACAACTTCCCGCAGAACCGCGTGACCGATCACCGCATTGGATTCACGCTTCACCAGCTCGATTTCGTGATGGACGGTAAGCTGCAGCCGGTGATCGACGCCTTGACCAGCCACTACCGCAGTGGCAACGGCATCAACGGCAAACCGGCCGCGGAATGACCATCCGCACGGCGTTGCTCCAGGGGACCGAACTCCTGGACGATGCCGGAATTGCGGTTCCAAGGCTGACCGCGGAGGTCCTACTGGGGTTCGCGATGTCCCGCGAGCGAGTTTATTTCCACGCGTATCCCGAGCGGGAGTTGAGCGACCTGGAATGGTTGCACTATGGCCGCTATCTGCACGAGCGGCTGCAGGGCAAACCCACGCAATACATCACGCATCGGCAGGAGTTCTACGGGCGCGAGTTCCAGGTGACTCCCGACGTGCTGATCCCGAGGCCGGAGACGGAGCACGTGGTGGAGACTGTATTGCAAGTCGCGCGCGGCGCCGGGCGGGTGCTCGATGTCGGCACCGGTTCAGGCGCCCTAGCGGTCACGTTGCAACTGGAAACTGGCGCCGCCGTGTGGGCCACGGACATCTCATCGGCGGCGGCCGCGGTGGCTGTGCGCAACGCGGCGAGTCTGGGCGCCCGGGTCGGTATCGTGGTCTGCGACTTGATGGAAAGCGTCGCGGCGCAGTCCATGGATCTGGTGGTCTCCAATCCTCCCTATGTTCCGGAGACGGCCAAAGCGGGTCTGCAGCGCGAGGTGCGCGATTGGGAGCCGCAAGTGGCGCTGTTCGCCGGTGAGACGGGATTCGATCTGTACGACCGCATTGTGGCCGACGCTCCGCGGGTGTTGCGTCCCGGTGGATGGCTGATCCTGGAGCTGGGATTCGGCTGCCACGATCATGTGGTCCAACTCCTGGCGGGTTGGCAGGAACTGCGCATTTCGCCCGACCTGGCGGGCATCCCGCGGGTGGCGGCGGCGCGGACTAAGTAATCACGTACATGGTCGAAACCGTGGTGGGCATTTTCAGGAATCCGACCTGGATGGCACGGTCGGCGTCCTTCACCCATTTCGCCACCAGCGTGTTGATGCGGCCCAGTTCCCGCTTCCCATTGGCCGTGGTATCCACGTGCTCGCTCACCAGGTAGCAGGTGTAGGGCTTGTCGCTCAAATACCAGAGACGGTCGGTGGACCTGCCGATGCCGATGCGCTTGTGGGCCAATTCGACGCCCCCGAGGTGCTCCGAGCCGCGGTCGCCGGAAGATCCGGTTGTCCACAGAGATTTGAAAACGCCCGCGGTGTTGTTGTCGAACACCCCGAGGATGGAATCGAACCCACCCGGCATGACCAGCCCGCGTACCCAGTACTCTGAACCTTTGGCGTTGAAACTCGACACGCCCGGATACGATTTGGTACCGACGATAGTGCTGGTGGCCCAGCCGCCATAGATGGTGTTGTACGGCACCACCACTTTCTCCTTGACGTCCTTGTGCCAGACGCCGTCCGGAGTCTTGGTCTTCAGGGTATTCCAGGCGTCCTTGATATCTTTGTTGATGCCGCCGGGCGTCAAGGCGGCACTGATCTCTTTAATCCACTCGGCCGGAGTTTTGCGAGCCTCCGGCATAGACAGCAATGGCAATGTAGGGCCCCCCTCGGGCCTTGGGACAGTTTATCGAGCGTAGTATCGTATACGCAATCGGGAAGATCCCGTTAGTCCAATATGCGGACAGTGCGTCGGAGCCAGTGGAATCCCTGCAGCGCGCCGTAGGTGCCGAAGCCCAGCCAAAAGATGAGTTGCACGGTCCACCAGTTGCCGGTCCAGGCGATGGACACGAGCGCTAACACGATCCGCCCCAACAGATAGGCCTGCATCAGCCTGCCGAGGTGGGAACGGCCACTATCGAGCCATGCGCCCATCATGAACCAGAAGGGGATGGCGGCCGCTTCGTGGATCAGCAGCCATACCGGGTCCCACAACCGATGGCGCGTCTGCCATCCGGCTTCCGGGCGGATCGAGCCGGAAACGATGCCGGCGGGCAGGGTTCCAGTCAGCAAGAGCGCAAAGTGAGGCTCGGGAGAACCCACTGTGACCGGTTCCCAGCCGATGGACTCATTTCCGGCGTAGGCGGCAGTGAGGGCGCTGGCCGCCGGGTGCGACGAGCGGCTCTCCGGGTTCAGGACTACGACGGCGTGCCCGATCCATGCGGTCAGCAGCATCAGGTCGATGGCCGTATGCGCGGCTGGCAGAAGACTGCGGTATCGACAGTGCAAAGTCACTGTGGATTGGACACTGAATGGGTGCGCGATGTTCCGCCGCTACGGCTGCAGTGATAGGGTGGATAGAGACCAGTTGAATCGACCAGTCGATACGAACGATATGCGAGAGATCCAGGCATCCGAGGCGAAGACTCACCTGCCGCAACTCTTGGACGAAGTGGAGCGGGGCGAGACCCTGATCATCACTCGTCACGGGCGGGCTATCGCCAGACTCGTGCCGGAAGTGGACCGGCGGCAGGAGGAGATCGACCGGGCGATCGAGAGCATCCGGCAGCTTCGCCAGCGAACCGGAAGGGTGTCGGTAGAGGAACTCCTGTCGGCCCGCGACGAGGGCCGCAGATACTGATGGCTTTCGTGCTGGATGCTTCGGTTGCAGCCTGCTGGGCGTTTCCGGATGAACGGCATCCGACCGCCGACTTGGCCTTCGCGAAAATCCGAACCGAAGAAGGGGTGGTGCCCAGTCTCTGGTGGTTCGAAATCCGCAATATTCTGGTGGTCAACGAACGCCGGAAGCGGATCGTCGAATCCGACTCGGCGGCCTTCCTGCAGGCTCTCTCGCGGTTGCCGATCCGGGTGGATCGCGCACCGGATGAGGGGGAAGTCCTGCGCATCGCGCGGGCCCACCATCTTTCGGTGTACGACGCCTCCTACCTGGAACTGGCGCGGCGCGAGGGAATTCCGCTCGCCACCCTGGATCGTCGCCTGGCTGACGCCGCCAGCGCAGAATTGGTGATGCCGCTCACATAATTGCGGCGCTCCCCCCTTGCGCCCGATATAGCTTTTGATATATCTTACGATATATCATGCGACACGAACAGTGGTCGTCCCACGGCGGCTTTTGGCCCTGGGCATCGATGACCTTCGGTGGAAGGTCCCGCTTTTTTGAATCCGGCGAGGTCCGTTTGGCCATCCTCTCTCTATTGAGCGAAGGACCCAAACACGGCTACCAATTGATGAAAGAGCTGGCCGAGCGCTCCGGCGGAATTTACCGCGCCAGCGCCGGCAGCGTGTACCCTACCCTCCAACAACTGGAGGACGAGGACTTGATCGCATCCGACACGGTGAGCGGCAAACGAACCTATCACCTCACTCCGGCCGGCGTTCGAGAGCTGGAAAAGGACCCGGACGGCGTCAAACGCATCTGGGAGCGGGCCGAGAAGTGGGAGGAATGCGGGCAGTACATGAACCCCGAAATCATCCCTATGATGCGGCCCCTGGTGGACCTGGGCCGGGTGGCGTGGAAAGCCGCCGCGCGGGTCCGTGGCAATCGGGAAAAGGAAGACCGCATGCGCGATATTTTCGACCACGCGCGCAACGATCTGGAGCAGTTGTAGAGCAACCACCAACGCGAAAAACTCATGGGAATCGGATTACGCATCGAGAATCTCCGCAAAGTCTATGATTCGCCTCCGCCATCGGCCGCACGCGGGGGCGGCTTCTCGTTCGGCCCCAGCCGCGCCGGGACGAAGGAGAAGGGCAAGAAGAAGTTCGAAGTGGTCGCGCTGGACGACATCACGCTGGAAATTCGCGCCGGAGAAATCTTCGGACTGCTGGGGCCGAACGGGGCGGGAAAGTCCACCACCATCGGCGTGCTGACCACGCGGACTCGGCCTACCGGCGGGCGCGCCTTCATCGGCGAATTCGACGTGTGGCAGGAGCAGGTGAAGGCCAAGTTGCTGATCGGCGTGGTCCCTCAGCGGCCCAATCTCGATTTTGCCCTGACGGCGCGCGAGATCCTGCTGTTCCACGGCGCCTACTTCGGGCAGAACGCCAAGGAGCGGGCGCGGCGTTCGGACGAATTGCTGGAACAATTCAAGCTGACCGACCGAGCCGATCAAAACGTCCGCGGCTTTTCGGGCGGCATGATGCAGCGTCTATCCATCGCCCGCGCCATGATGCACGATCCGCAAGTGCTGTTTCTCGACGAACCCTCGGCGGGCCTGGACCCGCAGACGCGCCTGCTGCTGTGGGAGATCATCCGCGAGTACAACCGGCGCGGCAAGACCATCGTGCTGACCACGCACTACATGGATGAAGCCGACGAGTTGTGCGACCGGCTGGCGATCATCGACCACGGCCGCATCATCGCCCAGGGGAGCCCGCAAGAATTGAAATCGTCGATCCCCGGCGGCTACCTGATCCGCCTCAAATTCGACCGCGTGCCGGGTGAACTGGCGACGGACCTGCAGCAACTTCCCGGAGTGACGGAGGTGCGGCCCGCGGATTCCGGGCTGGATGTGTATGCCGGCTGCGGCGGTACGCTGATCGGTCCGATTGTGAGCGCGGCACAGGCCCGCGGGGTGGAGTTGCGCGACGTCCACATTGCCGAGCCGAGTCTCGAAACCCTGTTCCTGCACCATACCGGAAGGAGTTTGCGCGATTGAACTGGAAAACTTTTTACGCCATGCTGCAACGCGACGGCCACGTGGCGCGCCGCAATCTGTTTCCCATGCTGCTGCAGAATCTGCTGCAGCCGCTGCTGCTGACTTTCGTGTTCGGCCGCGTGCTGACTTCGAGTGGCATGCTGAAGGCCGAATACAAGAACATCCTGCTGCCCGGCATCATGGCCATCAGCATGGTGATCTCGGGCATCCAGGCCGTGGCGATGCCGCTGATCACGGAACTGCAGTTCACGCGCGAGATCGAGGACCGGCTGCTGGCCCCCATGGAGACGCACTGGCTGGCGGTAGAGAAGATCGTGGCCGGAATGATTCAGGCGCTGGTATCGGGCCTGGTGGTGATTCCCGCCGCGTGGCTGATGCTCGGTTCGGGCGTGCACATCAGCTTCCAGGATTTCGGCTTGTTCGCGGTGATCTGCCTGCTGGTGGCGTTCCTCTCGTCGTCGGGCGGTCTGGCGCTAGGGTGCAGCATCGGGCAGACGCAGATCGGCCTGATGTTCAGCCTGGTGGTGGCGCCCATGATGATGTTCGGCTGCGCATACTATCCATGGAGCGCCTTGCGGCCTTTCCCGGTGCTGCAATACGCCGTGCTGATCAACCCGCTGGTGTACGCCAGCGAAGGGCTGCGCGGTTCGTTGATGCCGGAGATCCAGCACATTCCCTTGTGGGCGGTGGTGGGAGCGTTAGTGCTGATGGACGCCGCGCTGCTTGTCTTCGGGCTGATGAAATTTCAGAAGAAGACGGTGAGTTGAAGGGCGGCACGAGAATTACTAAAGCGTTTGGCCAAATGAGACTACGGTCCTCCATATTGCTTGACCCACTTGCCTGAGGCCGCAGCATCTACGAGGTCCTGTACTGTGATGGGAATTTTTTCTTCCGGCTCATAATAGTTGAAGAACTTGCGACACATCCAGCCAAACACGGCAATGAGAGCGATTATCGATGGCCACGCCGGAATCCGCGCGACCGCCATGTGGAGAAGGCCACCTGCAAGTGCGGCGGCAACGACGACGACCACGCATCCAAGCGGCGGTCCGCCGAGACAGCCTTCCGATGCGAAGTGTTGATTCCAGTGGCCGCCGAGGGCGGTCAGATCAACGCGGAACTCCTTGCCAAACTTCCCGAAGAATTCGACCGCATCGTCGCCGTCCATTCCGAGATCTTGTGCAAGGCTGGAATCGAGGTCGATGCGCAAACCTTCTGAGCCCCTCTCTTCCACTACCAAGGCAATGATGCGTTCTTCAAGCTCGGTCATGGATCCGAACCATTCTCCCACCGTCGATGTCGCCGGGTGCGCCAATGACGACACACCTGCCTGGCATCGGCAAGGCTTCCACCACGAGGTGATCCGCAGCGGGACAATTCGTCGCCGCTGGTCCTACTCGAAAAGCTGGTTCTGCAGCGATCCCACGGGCCGTGGAACTTCGGTCGTTAGCCCCAAGGAAAGGCCGGCTTCCAGATCGATAACACGACCGCTATCCAGGTCTTTCACCGCAGTCTGAATCGACTGGTCATCCCAAGTAGTCATGAAGCGGACAGCCGAGAGGACTGAAAACTGACGGTCCACCTCGATGCTGATCCAACGACGTCCACTCTCCTCCGCGACGCGACCCGTGGTGTTGGAACCGGAGAAAATGTCCACCACCAAATCATCGGGGCCGGTCAGGAAGTTGATGAAGAACCTTGGCAGGTCGCCGGGATAGCGGGCCGGATGGCTCTCCCGGCCCAACATTTTGCAGGTGCGGAGGTAGTGGGAATTGCTGTCGGTATTCGGAATTTGCAGAAGGTTTGAGGGGATAGCGCCGGCGTTCCGCTTGCCAAAGGACTTGGCGATGTCGTGCCCGGACGGCCGCCCTTTTGGCGTATAAAACTTTCCCGGGTCCTTCAAGAGGGTCTCCATGCGGCCGGAGTACGGCACCAGAACTTTAGTAACGTCGGCCTTCGGCTGGTCGGTTTTTGAGAACCACCAAACGGTGTTAACGGCGTCCTTGGCGCGGAGTTTGCGTTTGTTCACCCACTCGATGGGCGACGGGAGTTTGGCCGGGTTGTACCAGAAAAACTCTTCGGCGAGCCGATACCCGATCCTGTCGCACCAATCCAGCAGCACGCGAAAATTGTAAAGGGAGCGAACCGGCCGGCCTCTTTCGTACGCCCCGCCGAGATCCAGCACGAAGCTGCCAGTCGGCTTGAGCACTCGGAAGGCAGCCTCTCCAAACTCGCCGAGCCAGACAACGTACTCGGACTGCGACTCGTTGCCATAGCTTTTCTGCCGAAGGAGGGCGAAAGGTGGACTGGTGACGATGAGATCGACGGAGTCTGCGGGCAGCGTCCGGAGAACAACCCTGCTGTCCGCACAAAGTTGAACACCACGCCGTGTCCCGTACACCTGCAAGCCGCGAGCAAACTCATGCATCATGTGTGTTTCCAGCGTCCGAGACCACAGATCCCGGATGATCCTCCCACCGGCGGGCAATCCAGCTCTCCATAAATGACCATAGCAGGCTAATGGCATAGTGGAGTTGCGGTGCCGAACCCTGCAATCCGACAATCGCCGGCGCCACGCGCTCGCGGGGAAGGTGGCCAAGGAGCCAGACGGCCCAAACGGAGGGGTTTGATTCCTGAACACCTTGGGTTAGCGCTGAAATCACTTCCGTTGGAAGGCTGCCTTGTTGCCGTAAGGCCTCTGCACATCCGGCCGCGACATCCATCGCGGTGCCGCGAAGGCCGGAGAGCAGAATCGGCACCGCAGCGCCACCAATCGAAGTGATGCCTTCCAACGCTTCCTCACGGACACCAATGTCGATATCGGCGAACGCCTTCACCAACCGGCTTACCGCAGCTTCCGTACCGATGCGCCCCAAGGACCATGCGGCCGAACTCCGAAGGAAATAGGGCAGATTGGAATCATCGAGAATTCTAGAAAGTACCTCCACGGCCTCAGGAGTGCCAACCTCGGAGATGGCAATAATGGATTCAAGCTGCGTCTGGGGGTCGGGACTACCGAGGTATCCGGCGAAGATCTCCGCCGGTGCATGCCCGCAAACGCCGGCCAAGTACGACAGCCCTTCCAGCCGGATGTAGATGTCCTCCTCTTTGTCCCCGGCAAGTCCGGCTATGGTGTCACAGTGGTTGCCATCATGGCGCAGGCGAGCCAATTTGACCCCAGTGAACCGCTGCGTCCGTTCGCGCGAACTGAGAAGATCTGTAATGTGGCGGGCTGGAAGTGCGCCAGCGCATGTCAGTTCGGCATCGCCGATGGTAGTCAACACCGACGCAATGACCCGATTGACCTCCACGTGGTCGCCAGTAGCGACGAGCAGGTTGAGATTAGACGGAATGCTCCGAGTGTGGCGGTGACCGTCCGACTCGCGTCGAATCGTAATCCGGTTGCCTTCGCATCCCTCGACGGTGCCCGTCCTGCTGGAGAACACGGCATCCCAACTGATGCTGGTTTCCGAGCCTTCAGTCACGCCCTTCACGTTGCTCTTCGAAAACTTCGTACTGCGAAAGGTGCCGACGCGGAAATAGTTGATCTTCCCAGCCAGGCGCCACCGAACCCAGTTTCGTTCATGCCAATAGGACGCGGTGCTGGTAAGCCGGCCGGCACTCCAATACTGTTCTTCGACCGCTTGGCAGATCGGGAAGCCGATTAGATCGCTGTCGATCATCCCGAAATCCCACGCGCGGGCTTCATCGGCGACACTGTGCGACATGGCGAGTTCCGCGTTTGTCTTTGCCCGGCTTTCGGCGCGCTGACCGCAGCGGACACAAACAAGGTCCGGGATACGAACACGCTTTCGCTTTACTTCCTTCCACAGCTTGGTGTCGGTCGACCCGCGTTCGAGTTCGACCATCTGATGGCCACGCGAGGCCAAATCGGAGCAGACTGATCTAGCGCCAATGGCGCCGATCACGATCTTTCGGAAGAAACTCGAATCCGGTTTGAGAGCCAACCTTGCCATTTGAATGGTACCCGACACGCGCCTGGGTCGGCGCGGCCCGAAGATATGGGAGATACGGAAAGAGCAGCATATCAGGATTCAATTGCCGTCGGCTGCGGAGCCTCGCAATTTTAGTCTTACGGTTGCCGGACCCACCACGATGCAACCGCGGCTGACGATGGGAGAAGGAACTGGCTAGAATACCGGAGTAGAATCGGGTAGTTCAGGATTGGCTATAGGCGAAACTTGCCTGTAAGCCGACCCGTTCCTGGCTGTACGCTGGCCGTCTCCGGGCCGATAGCCTGCAACATTTCGATACAATTCAAATTCAGGCTGGCCTAAAGTGAAAACCTACTTCCACGTCGATATGGACGCCTTCTTCGTATCGGTGGAAGAGCTGTTCGACCCCACCCTCCGCGGCAAACCTGTAGTTGTCGGCGGGCGTCCCAACGAACGCGGTGTCGTCTCGGCGGCCTCTTACGCGGCGCGCAAGTTCGGCGTTCACTCGGCCATGCCGCTGCGCACGGCGTATCAGCTCTGTCCGCAGGCCATCTTCCTGGACGGCCATCGTGATCGCTACCTGGACTACTCCCACCGCGTTTACAAGCTGTTCTGCGAATTCTCGCCGCTGGTCGAAATGGCGTCCATCGACGAGGCTTACCTGGACATGACCGGCACCGAGCGGCTTCACGGGCCGCCTCTGCGCGCGGCGCACCTGCTGCACGAACGCGTCAAGACGGCCACCGGGTTGAACTGCTCGGTGGGGATCGCCACCTCGCGCCTGGTCGCCAAGATTTCCTCCGATCAGGCTAAGCCCAATGGCGTGCTGTGGGTGATGCCGGGACGCGAGGCGGCGTACCTGGCGCCGCTCGATGTGCGCAAGGTTCCGGGCGTCGGCAAAGTGACGGAGAAGAATCTGCACTCGTTCGGCATCCGCAAGGTGGGCGACCTGGCGCGGCTCGACGAAGCGTTTCTGGAGCAGAAGTTCGGCAAGTGGGGCCTGGCGCTGGCCGGCAAGTCGCAAGGCATGGACGCGGGCGGCTGGTACGACAGCGAGATCGGCGAGGGCGCGGGGCCCAAATCCATCAGCCACGAGCACACTTTCATGGAGGACACCGCCGACGCAGAGCAGTTGGAGGCCACACTGGCGCGCCTCTGCGAACAGGTGGGGCGGCGCGTGCGCGAGCATCGTCTGCTCGCGCGGACGCTCCAGCTCAAGCTGCGCTATAAGGACTTCACCACCATCACGCGGGCGCATTCCCTGGCGCGGGCGACGGGGCTCGATACCGAGCTGTTCGAGGAAATCCGCGAGCTATTCCGGCGGAACTGGAAGCCCGGCCAGGCGGTGCGGCTGCTGGGCGTCCACGCGTCGGGGTGGGACGAGGGCGACGGGCAGATGGCGCTGCTCGATCAGGAGCGGCACGATCGCTGGACGCAGGCCATGGCGGCGGCCGACAAAATGCGCGATAAGTTCGGCGATTCCGCAGTGTCGCTGGCGGCGAGTCTGAAGGGGCAGTATCGCGAGCGCACGCACGATAGTCCGCCGGGGCTGCCGGGGAAGGATTCCAAGAAACAATAAGCGGGCAACGGTGTCAAACCTGGTGGGCTTTGGGGCGGGATGCCACCCTGCCCGCGGAGCAACGGCAATGAGACGGAGGCCCCAGAATGCTTGATTTAGATCTCGCCGTGGTTTGGAGGCAGGGCCGCGGTACCTTCACGTGTTGGGCTGCGCCGGCGTGGCTGCTGTCGAAATACCTCCTGGTCCGCCGGTCAACGCGCCTTTCCGTTGCGAGGTCGCTTGCCGCCGATCTCGCGATGACCGGAGCCTGCTACCTGTTCGTCGTCGGCATGCCTCTGGCGATCATCCCCTGGGTTGCCGTGCATTACTGGATTCTGGACAGAATACCAGACGGATGCGCGAACCCGATGAGCTGGATCGGCGTGCTGCTCCTGTCCGCCCTGATCGCCGCCGCCTGCGACTTCGCTGTGTTGTCGCTCGCTTTCAGACAGAGGACCGGAAAAGCGGCGTGGTGGTGGTTCGTCCTGGCGAATCTCCTGTGCATCGGGCTTGCGGCCATGCGAATGGCGGCGCACCTGCACCTGTCTCGGCTGGGCGTCTGACCGCTGCTTTCAATACCGTCGTAGCCAGCGCGACTTCCCGATCACCTTTGCGGCGTTGGGCAGGAGCGTGCGCAGACCCGCCACTTCCCTGGACGCGGGCCATGGCGGCCGCCGACGCGCTCATACCGCACTCCCGAGCGTCAGAATGCCGGCGTTTCCGGATTACCGGTCTGCGCCAGTTTGATCACTCGGGCCGGGCTGCCGACTGCCACGGAACCGGCTGGAATCGGCTTGGTCACTACCGATCCAGCCCCGATCGTGGAGCCGGCGCCGATGTTGGCCATGACGATCGCCGCCGCGCCGATCCAACAGTCGGGGCCGATCGCGACGGGCACGAAATGGCCTTTCTCGGAACTGGAAATTCGGCCCGCGCTATCCCTCACGTGCTGCTGGTTGCCGCTCAGAATCTGAACTCCAGACGCGATCTGTGTACGGTCGCCGATAATGGCCTTTCCCATGACGCAATAACTGCCGATATAAACGCCTCCGCCGACCCGGGCATCGGGGTGCGCAAAAAACGATCCAAAAGAGATGCGGCTGGTCAACTGGCATTCGGCCAGGGTATATCGATAGAAAGCGATCCGCAGGTAATCGCCGAGAATTCCGGGCGCCAGCGCATAGGCGTGGGCAAAGATCTCGTAGGCGGGTTTCACCCGGCCAAAACCGCACAGAACGGCGCACGGGAATGTCAGCAGGAGGAAGATTGCATGCAGAATCGCTTTAACCGCGCCCTTACCCGGCGCACGGTTCGGGTCCGGCGCATCTCCTGTTGAGGGGTCCACTGGCTGATTATAGCCGAGCGGCAGGGTGGGGACAGATGGTTAGCCGTCTCAATACCGCCGCAGCCAGCGCGCCTTCTCGATCACCTTCGCGGCGTTGGGCAGGAATGCGTCTTCGAGCGGCGGGCTGTAGGGCACCGGCGTATCGGGGGCGGTGACGCGGACAATCGGGGCGTCCAGGTATTCGAAGACGCTCTCCGTGATGCTGATGGCCAACTCTCCGGCCATGCCGCCGGTGCGCGTGTCCTCGTGCAGCAGCAGCACTTTCGACGTCTTCCTGACGCTCTCGCACACCGTGGCGCGGTCGAGCGGCAGGAGCGTGCGCAAATCCACCACTTCCACGGACCCTCCCTCTGCGGCCAGCGCGTCGGCGGCTTCCAGCGCTACCCAGACCATGGCGCCGTAGGTGACGATGGTCAGGTCCCGGCCCTCGCGCACCACTTTGGCCTGGCCGATGGGAACGGTGTACTCTTCGGTGGGCAGGTCCTCCTTGATGCGTCGATAGAGGCCTTTGTGCTCGAAGAAGATCACCGGGTCGTTGTCGCGGATGGCGGATTTGATGAGGCCCTTGGCGTCGTAGGCCGTCGATGGCGCCACCACCTTGAGGCCGGGAGTCTTGACGAACCACATCTCGGGATTCTGCGAGTGGAACGGGCCGCCATGGATGCCGCCGCCCGAGGGCGCGCGCACCACGATGGGCACGGGCGCATTCCAACGATAGCGGCACTTGGCGGCGAAGTTCACAATCTGGTCGAAGCCGCAGGTGATGAAATCGGCGAACTGAATCTCGGCTACCGGGCGCAGGCCCATAAGACTGGCGCCGATGGCTGCGCCTACAATTCCGGCTTCGGAGATGGGCGTGTCCACGACGCGCCGCTCGCCGAAGTGTTCGATGAAGCCGGCGGTCGCCTTGAACGCGCCGCCATAGACGCCGATATCTTCACCCAGCAGGAAGACGTCGGGGTCGCGCTCCATCTCTTCCCAGAGGCCCTGGCGGATGGCTTCGAGGTAGGTGGTGGACATGGCTAGCGGTCCTCGTAGACGCCATCCAGGAGCGTGGCGGGGTCGGGATAGGGGCTCTTATCGGCCCAAGCGACGGCCTCGTCTACCTCGGTGTGCACGCGGGCGTGGACGCGGTCGAGGTCGCCCTGGGTGGCCCAGCCATTCTCGATCATGCGGGTTTCCAGGCGGACGATGGGGTCGAGCTTGCCCCACTCGTCGAAGAGGCTCTGCGGGACGTAGTGCGCAGAATCGTGGGCGGAGTGGCCGGTCATGCGGAAAGTCTTGCACTCGATCAAATAGGGGCCGTTGCCGGCGCGGGCATGGGCCACGGCGCGGGTGGCGACTTCGTGGACCGCCAGCACGTCGTTACCATCCACAATCTCGGCGGGGATGCCGTAACCGGGGCCTTTGTCGGCGATATTGGCGCAGGCCATCTGCAGATTGATGGGCGTGGAATACGCGTACTGGTTGTTGTTACAAATGAAAACCACGGGAGCCTTCTGCACGGCGGCGAGGTTGACGCCTTCATGCCAGTCGCCGCGGCTGGTGGAGCCGTCGCCGAAGTAGCTGAACGCCACGCCTTGGCTGCCCCGGTACTTGAGCGCCATGGCGGCGCCGGCGGCGACCGGGACGGTGGCGGCCAGGGCGCTGATGATGGCCACAATCCGGTACTGCAGGTCGCCCATGTGCATGTTGGCGTCGCGGCCGCGGGTGAGTCCATCGACGCGGCCCATGTACTGGGCGAAGATGCGGCCGAGGGGCACGCCGCGAATGAAGAAAACCGCCATGTCGCGGTGGCAGGGAAGTAACACGTCGTCGGGTCCGGAGAGGAGTGCGGTGCCGACCGGAATGGCCTCCTGGCCGCGGCCCACGTAGACGCCCCCGACGATCTTGCCCTGGCGGTACAATTTGCGCTCGATGCGGTCTTCGGATTCACGCATCAAAGACATGTAATATAAGCACTTATGCGCAAGCGCAGGCTGCTCGGAAGGCTCGCCGTAAGGTCCTGGACCGGTTGCTGGAGGGGCGCTCAATGGGGGTGGGCTCATGCTCAGGTTGTACTGGTAGTATAGCGCCTTCGGAAACGCCACCTCCGGCGGGTGTTGAGGGCCATTGGAGGCCTCTACAAACTGGCCAACGCGTGAAGAGTGGACGTATCACGCCGGCTGGCAGTACAGATGGCCTTGCATTGCGGATGAAGCGTTCTCGGGCGCGATGGAGATGCCGCTCTCTATGTGAAGGATACGCCGGTAGCCGATCTCCCAAAGAAAGGCGACAATCTCGTTCACTTTGCGGCGTTTCTCGCGGATGGTCTCGCCATGCATTTCGAGAAAGAGCGCTGGCTTATGCAACTCCAGCGTGAGGCGGGCCCCGCGGAGGGCTTCGAGTTCCCACCCCTCGACATCGATCTTGACGAGATCGGGAACGGGCAGACCGGCTTGAGGAATCTCCTCGTCAAGCGTAATGATGGAGATCTCCTCGATCATTGTGCCCAGTCCGCTTCGCAGCAACTCCGCCACCGTTTTTTCGTCCACGCTGGCGCCACCCGGCGTTAGCGGGCTTCCCACCATCTTGCGCGTCTCCCGCCGGGAGCCAACGCCAGCCTTGCGCACGTCTACATTCTCGATTCCGTTCAACGTCAAATTCTCCATCAGACGCTTGTGGTTTTGAGTATTGGGCTCGAAACTAACCACGGCCTTGGCCCGCGAAGCAAAAAACAGAGTCAGCAAGCCGTGGAAGGCGCCGACGTCGTAGACCGTCATGCCGCTGAGATTGAGGCCATCCCAAAACCGCAATTCGGCCGTCGCAACGCCGGGCGAAAATATCGCCGGAGCCCAACCGAGCCCGCCCTTCCGCTTCATTCCCTTAAGCAGACCGTGGCGGACGGTGTAGATTGTGGAATCGAACAGGTGTGAGCTGACCCACGCTATCAGGCGATGCTTGAGCGTGTAGTGGCGAAATGGAAGGTCTTCGTTCAAGGTGGGGTCGGCCATTCATTGAGTATAGATCCGGCGCCTTCCAACCGTTCGCCGTGGGCTAATCGCTGCCGCCCGCGGAGCTGTATCGGGGCCCGAGTTGTCGTCTCACGCTCTTTCTTGCCGCCCAGCACGAAATCGCAATGCAGTTGAATTGTCATAAGGACCAAGAGGAATCCGCCATGTATTAAGCTGAACCAGAATGACCGATGGATTCACACCCGCGGAGCTGCGCGTTTTCCGGCGCCTGCGGACACCCGACAAGATCCAGTACTTCCTGGATCACGACCTGGCTTACAACAAAGAACCGGATGGCCCTACCTGCCGCTCGCCGCGTGTGGTGCTGCGCGACCGCACGGCGCACTGCATGGAAGGCGCAATGTTCGGAGCCGCCGCGCTTCGCGTGTTGGGCCACCCGCCGCTGCTGCTGGATCTCGAAGCGGTGCGCGACGACGATCACGTGCTGGCCATTTTCCAGGTTCGCGGCCGCTGGGGCGCCATCGCCAAATCGAACTACTCGGGATTGCGGTATCGCGAACCGGTGTACCGGTCGCTGCGGGAACTGGTGATGTCGTACTTCGAGCACTACTACAATCTCCGCCGGGAGAAGACCTTGCGGCGGTATTCGCGGCCGGTAAACCTGCGGCGCTTCGACGGGCGGGATTGGATGACGGCGGAGGAGGACGTGTGGATGGTGCCTGAATATCTGTGCGAGATCGCTCACACGCCGTTGCTTCCGCCGGCGGTGGAGGCGGGCCTCAGCCGGGTGGACGCGCGTTTGTTTGCGGCGGGGAAGTTGGGACGAGTGGGGTGAGCATGATTCCGCTGAAGACCTTGCAGGAACTCTTCGATCACAACTATTGGGCTCGCGACCGGCAACTCGCGGTCTGCGGCTCGCTCAGCGGGAGCGACTTCGCGCGGCCGATGGGCAGCAGTTTTCCCTCGGTGCGGGAAACCCTGGCGCACCTGGTCTGGGCGGAGTGGCTATGGCTGGAGCGCTGGGAAGGGCGATCGCCGCAGGTCCGGTCGCTGGCCGATGAATTGCCGACGATCGGGGCGATTGTCGAACGTTGGGCCGTTGTCGAGCGGGGCGTGCGCCGCTATCTATCGGAAGCGACCGAAGAGCGGCTGCTATCGCCGCTGACCTATGTGAACTTCCAGGGCGAGCCGTGGACCTACGCGTTGTGGCGCACCATGATGCACCTGCTGATCCACCAGGCGTCGCATCGGGGCCAGATCGCCACCATGCTGCGGCAGTTGGGACTGTCCGCGCCTACGGTGGATTTCCTGATGGCCCACGACATGGGATTTAGCCTGTAGCCGCAATTTCAGGTAGGAGGAATGACGGAGTCCCCCGGACGGGGCGAAAATCCGCCGGCGGTCGAGGCTCGCCTCAGCCGCGTGGATGCGCGTTTGTTTGCGGCGGGGAAGTTGGGACGTGCCGAGTAGTCAGTGGCCGCGGCGCGCTTTATAACCCTCGATGAATACCGGTATCAGCGAAATGAGGATGATCAACGGAATCGCCTTGTCCAGGTTCTGTCTCACCAATGGGGCGCTGCCCAGGGTATAGCCGAGCATGGTCATCAGGAATACCCAGCCGATGCCCCCGCACACGCTGTAGGGCAGGAACCGCAGGTAGGGCATTTCCCCCACACCCGCCATGAAAGCGGCGAAGGTGCGTACGATCGGCACGAAGCGGGCGATCAAAATGGTCTTGCCGCCGTACCGCTCGTAGTAGGCGTGCGTGCGCTTCACATAGGCCTGCTTGAAGAACCGCGAATCGGGACGGCTGAAGATACGCGGGCCGGTTCTGCGACCCAGCAGGTACCCTGTGGAATCGCCGAGCATGGCGGCGGCCATCAGCAGAAGCATGACCGCCACGATGTTCAGGACGCCGAGCCCGGCGACCACGCCCACGGTAAACAGGAACGAATCGCCGGGCAGGAAGAATCCCACCAGCAACCCGGTCTCGGAGTAGACTACACCGAATAGCGCGGCATACCCGAGCCACCCCGAAAGCAGGGTGCTCAGCAGGTGAATGAGCCGGTCCGGATCGGTGAGCGTCCGGTACAGGTCCAGGAGATTATGGATCATCCCTTGTTGATAAACGCCGAGATCAAGCGATCGATCACGTCCTTATGGACCTTGACCTTTCCGCGCCGCTCCAGTTCGCTGACAACTCCGGCTTCGAAAAGGCCATTGCGGTCTTCCGCCTTCTTGCTCTTGATATCGTCGCGAATCTTCGCGCGTTGGGCCGCCAGTTCCGCCATGTCGGGTTGGGAGTGGGAAATCACCTTAGCCACTACGTCAACTCCGGACGTCAGCAGAATCGGACCGAACACGGAGCCGTCGGGAAGTTGGAATCCCTGCTGAAAGTGGGCCGCCAGATCGAGGTCTTTGATGTTGGAATTACGCGAGAACTCTTCGGAGGTTTTCACCTCGAGGCCCAGGGACTTGGCGGCTTTTTCCAGGTCGTTATTCATCTCCCGCGCTCGGTCGTAAAGTTCCTTGGCGTGCTTCTGAACGGCGGCATCGACGCGGGCTTGTACGATGGTGGCGCGCAGGTCGCTCTGCGCCTCTTCGAAGGTTTTCTGGCGAGGCGCAGTGGCGCCGGAAAGCACGGCCACCGCCAGTTTGTTGGGGGGCAACACAACCGCTTGCGACACTTCGCCCGGCTTCAGGCCGTCCACCGAATGTTCGAAATCCGCCTGGACGCCGATTTCGGGAATCACTTTGCCCGGGTTGTAATCGTCCACCCGGATCAATTGCATGTTCATTTGGGCCGCCACCTTCTCGGGATGGGTGGGATCGGCGCGAAGGGCCGCCTCGGCCTTATCGGAAGCGGTCTGCATGATAATGGAAGCGCGCTGCGTCTTCCATTGCTTGGCGATGTCGCCCTTGACTTCATCGAACGGCTTCATGCGGGCTTCCTGGTGCTCGACGACCTGGAACACGTGGTAGCCATAAGTGGTCTTGATCACGTCGCTCTGGCCGGGCTTCAATCGGAACGCCGCAGTCTCGAATTCCTTGACCATCTGGCCGTTTTGCTCTACCCAGTATTCTCCCGGTCCCAGGCCGGCGCGCTCCGGGGAGGCCGGTGCGTTAGCTTTGCTGCCGGGATCTTCGGAGAACTTCTCCACCAGGTCGGCAAACTTGGCGCCGCTCCTGACCTGCTTCAGAATGTCGTCGGCCTGAGCTTTGATCTTGGACTCGTCGGAGGCTGGCTTGCCCTTGGTCAACAGCAGAACGTGCCGTACCTTGACCCGCTCGGGAACGCTGTATTGCTGCTGGTTCTGCCGGTACATCGCCTGCAAATCGGTATCGGAGGGGGTCAGCGATTCTTCCAACTTTGCTTGATCGAGGAAAAGAACCGCCAGTTGGCGCGTGCCGGGAACCTGGTACTGGTTGGCGTTGGGAGTGAAGTACTTCTTCATCTCATCGATCGTGGGCTCCACTTCTTTCTTGAACTTGTCCGGGTCCAGCTTGACGTACTGAATCTTGATTTTTTCGTTACGCGATTTGAAAGTGTGTTCGATTTCCAGGTCGGAAACGATGGAGCCTTCAATGGCGACGTCGATCAGGCGGTGAACCAGGATCTGCCGTCTCACGTCGGCCTCGAATTCTTCAATGGTCAGGTTGCGCTGGGCGAGCACCATTGCGTAGGCCTCTTTGCCGGCGAACTTGCCGTTGGGAAACAATTCCTGGGGCAACATCTGGCGGATGGTTGTGGCCAAGTCCTGATCGGTGACCTGGAACCCCAATTGGCGGGCCTGGTACTCGAGCGCACGATCGGTGACCATCTGACTCACCATGCGGGGGATGTAATTGGGCAGAATTTCCGGCGGCAACTGCCGGTCCTTCATCGTATCGGTGATCAGCTTTCTGACGTCGGCAACGGTAATTTCCTCGCTGCCAACTTCGGCCACGACGTTTTCCGAACTGACCGGCCCGGTATTATAGCTGGGCACCAGGTACGTGAGCATCGACAGCGCAACCAGCAGCAGGACGCCGCCCAAGACGATGCGCACCGACTTTTCTCGGCTGCGAAACAGATCAAACATTTCTCAGAGAACTCCTGTACTCAAAAGGGGAAACCCCCAGTATAGCGAAAACGCCGCGCCGCTTCCCGGGCGGTCCGGACCCGGCCGGCCGTAACGAGCCGCCGACCCATGCGAAGCGTGCCGGCGATTACGTCGATTCCGGCACCTCGCCCGAATTGGGCTTCTTGCGCGGCAGTTTCGGAAATACCGGAACCGGAGGCCGCACGCCCAGGCCGCACTCGGCGTGTACCGCACGCACGGCCTTTTCCAGGCCATCCCGCCGAACCACCACAGCGATGGTGAGTTCGCTCGAACCTTGCGAAATGGCGATGATATTCACCTGCACCCGCGAAATCGCCGAGAAGATGCGGCCCGCCGTTCCAGGTTTGCCCTGCATGCCCTCGCCCACCGCCGCCAGCAGACCGATGTTGCGGTCCACCTGGATGGGGTGGACGTAGCCGTGGGCCAATTCCAGGGCCAGCGCGGACTCCATGGCGTGGAGCGACCGTTCCAGTTCTTCGCCGCGCACCAGGAAGCAGAAGTTCTGCCGATAGCTGGAACTCGAGACCACCAGGATTTCCACATTGGCGCGGGCAATGGCGTCGAGCGCGCGCGCCATCACCTGCACCCCGCTCAATTCCGGCGAGGCCGGCTCCACCGAGATCAGGGCCACGTTGGCCATGGAGGTTACGGCGCGGGTCCCGCGGGCGGCTTCTTCCGAAATCGCCGCGACAATGCGCGTACCGGGCTTCTCGGGGGCGAAACTGTTCTTGCTCCACACCGGAATCTTCTTTTCCGCCAGCGGCGCCAGCGTTCTGGGGTGCAGCACTTTAGCGCCGTTGTAAGCCAATTCCGCGGCTTCCGCGTAGGTAACTTCGTCGAGCACTTCGGCATCCGGGACAAGCCGCGGATCGGCGCTCATGATGCCGTCCACGTCAGTCCAGATCCACAACTCGGACGCGTCCAGGGCCGCAGCCACAATGGACGCCGAGAAGTCCGATCCACCGCGTCCCAGGGTAGTCGGCCGGCCATCGGAGGTGGCGCCGTTGAAGCCCGTAATCACCGGCAGGGAGCCCGATTCCAGCAGCGGCAGCAGCACGGCTTGCGCCTTGGCCCGCGTAGGTTCCATCAAGGGGGATGCGTTCCCGAAGACGGCGTCGGTGACGATCACGTCCCAGGCGTTGATGGCCGCGGCCGGAGTGCCCTCGGAATTCAGGTATTCGGCCAGCAGCAGCACGGCCAGGCGCTCGCCCACGGCTACGGCTTCATCTACGGAGCGCGGCGGGCGTTCGTTGAGCATGGCCATGCCGTTGACGATGCGTTCGAAATCGGCGATCAGTTCGTGGATGCGCTCGAGCGCTCCGGCCTGCGCGGCTTCGGGAAGCAACTGGCGGCAGGTTTCCTCGTGGCGCAACCGCAGCGCGGCGATGGCTGTCTCCATGGCCGCCCGGTTGCCGGCCTCGGCTTGCCGCATGGTATCGAGCAGCAGGTCGGTGACCTTCGACATGGCGGAGACCACGATGGCCACGGGCCGCTTGCGGCGTTCCTCGGCCGCCAGGCGGGCCGCCACGCGCATACGCTCGGCGGAGCCCACGCTGGTGCCGCCGAATTTCATAATGAGCAGATCGTTCAACTGAAATCCTTTCCGTTGGTGATGCGCGCACGTACGATGCGCAGGATGGCCTCTTCCACCTGGTCGAGCGTAAGAGGCGTGGAATCCAGGTAGACCGCGTCCGGCGCCTGAGACAGGGGCGCATCGCTGCGGGTGCTGTCGCGGCGGTCGCGCTCGGTCATCTGCGCGGCCAAATCCGCTTGGGAAGTGTTGTCGCCCTTGGCGCGATTGTCCTCGAAACGCCGGCGGACGCGTTCTTCGGGATTGGCGTCCAGATAGATCTTGACCTCGGCATTGGGGAATACCACCGTGCCGATGTCGCGGCCTTCCATGACGACGCTGGTGCGTTCGCCGATAGCCCGCTGCTTGGCGACCAGGGCGCGGCGAACCGCGGGGATGGCCGACACCTTGGAAGCTCCGTTGGCCACTTCCTGCGTGCGGATGGCTTCGGTGACATCTTCCCCGTTGAGCCGGATGCGGCCGGGCTCAAGGGCGATTTCGGCGGCCAGCGCCAGTTGCTCCAGGCGGTGCATGTCGGTGAGGCCCACGCCTTGGCGGAGCGCCCACAACGCCACGGCGCGGTACATTGCCCCGGTATCGATGTAGGTGAACCGCAGGCGCTCGGCCAGACGCCTGGCGATGGTGCTCTTACCGGCTCCGGCGGGGCCATCGATGGCCACCACTACGCGTTTTGTCTTCTCGTCCGTCAAACCGTAGGATAACAGGCTGCGAAAGGGGTCTTGCGGGCAGTCTACCGAACTCCCGGGCGCGCTTCCATACCGCAAGTGTTGCCAAACGCGCCCTGATTGCCGCCCATCTGGGCTCCGCGGTTTTGCGTGGTGCTACTGGCGCCGCCGGTGCCGCTGGTGCCGCTGGTGGAACCCACAGTGGACGTGCTGATGCTCGATGGCGAACCGGCACTACTGGTTGCCGAGTTCCCGATGGGCGTGCCCAGAACCTTGTTGTTGGGATTGGCCGGCGCCCTCCACTTGGATGGGTCGAAGATGAACTCCCACTCCTTGTAGTTGGTGTGATCGCCGCACACCATGATGGAATCGGCGTCCAGATTGCTTGCGACCCCGGCTATCCCACCGCCGATGGTGGTGGTTCCCGCGCCCATCACTTGCGGCATGCCGGTGTTCCGCGGCTGGGTGAGTAGGTTGTTGATCAGGTTGGCGGGTGAAACCGGTCCGCCGGCGGTGGTGCCGCCGGGTTGCGGGAACGGCGATACTCCACCCGGAAAGTTCGAATTCGCCGGCATGCCGGGGATCCCGGGGGTGTTCGATTGGCCCGCGGAATTAGAGCCGGAGGCAGAGGATGTGTCTCCCGGAACCGCGGGATTGCCTGGCTGGACGGGTGTGTTGCCGCTTGCGCCCGAGGAATTGCCCGAGTCGCCCGGTTGGTTGGGGTCGCCGGTACCGCTGCCACCGGATCCCCCGTTGTCGCTGGGCCGGCGGCGGGTTACTGCCAGATTCGCCCCGGATGTGGTGGTGGGAGCCTGACCCAGGCCGGCGAAATCGGCGATGCCGGATGGGGAGGAGGCCGTGTCCTTGTTGTTCTGCGGCGCCTTATTGTTCAGGGAATCGGTGAGAATGCCGTTGTTGATGTGGATGATGCGCCATTCGTCCTTGCCGGTCATAGGGTCGATGTAGCGCTTGCGCAGGAAACGGCGGCCGTTGGTATTCTCGAGATCCTCGATCTTGCCCGGCCAGGGCGACCCGACGTTGATGCTGGCTCCCCCCCGCATGCCCCGCTGCATGTAGCGGCGAATGGCGATCTGGTACTGCTGCCCGCGCTCCATCAGCAACTGTTCCCTTTGCCGCTGCGTATCGAATGCGAGGCGCGGAAACTCCATGTATAGTGTGATGGCAATCACCGCCGCCATCACAAAAACCAGCAGCAGCGCGAAGCCGCCTTCGCGTTCTCTGCGCGTTCTTCGAGTGCGCCGTTTCATGCCGCGCCGTCCTCCACCTTCTTCAAGGTTTGCTGCAACTTGTCGTTGGTGTCTTCCACTACCACGGAAGTGGGGCCGATGCGCACCACGCGGTAATGCCCCTTGATGGTGTCGCCTTCCGAGCGGACGATTACCTCATCGCCATCCAGGAAGAACGCCCGCTTGCGCGCGCTGCCGCTAGGTGAGGCCCAACCGTAATACTTCACGTTGATGATGACGGGCAGTTTCGGCGGCAACTTGGTAGGATCGGGAGGCACGGGAAGCGGTCTGGGCCCCATGGTCGGCTTACCCACCACCGGTTCGGGACCTCTGAGCGGATCGACTTTGCCCGGAGTGGGACCGATCAGGAACAGATTGTGGCCGCCGGCGGGGGCGGGAACTTGCTGCAGTTTGGCCAGCAGGTCCAGGCGAAGCGTGGGATCGACGTGGGTGGGGTCGATGCGCTCCTCGGGACGCTTGGAACGGAGCTTGGGCTTGAATTCGTCGCTGCGGCCGGCGGTGGACGGAGCGCGCGGAGGTCCGGGTTCGGGCGCGGGGCCCGGACCGGGCGGGGCTACGGCTTCGGCCCGCGGGCGCGTCGGCTCGGGGGTCGGCGCGGGAGACGATGCCGTGGGCGGTCCGGAAAACAAGCTGCTATAGACGCCGTACAATGCGATCACGCCCAGGCCGGTGAGCCAGTAGACCGCCTTCTTGTTCTCGGTCCCCAGTTTCATGACACCGCTCCCAATTTTATGTGGGGCAGGTTTTCAACCTGCGGCGGGTTCTTAACCCGCCTGGGCGGCTCCGTGGTTGTGCCGCCCAGGCCGAGTGCCACTCGGCCGCAGGATGCCATCCTGCCCCACATAAGAACCGGGGGGAGCGGTTGGGTTTCGCCGGTCGAGTGGCGTGCCCGCCGGCCGGGGGTTTGAATCGGTGAGGAGGGCGCCGGCGGACGGCTGGCCCGCAGTGTGACAAACACCAGGTAGCCAGCCACTACGGCCAGGCCGGCCAGGAGGTAGACCTGCTCGCGATTCTCGATGCCGAGTCTCATGAATCCGCCCCCGCCCGGTCGATGGTGAAGGTGTCGATCTTGAATGTCACGTTCAGTTTCTGGCCGTTCTGCACGGCGGCCGCCTGAATGTGCTCGATGATCAGAAAACGCGGCGATTTGTCCAACAAGCTCACGAACTTCGTCAGGTTCGGGTAGCTGCCCTCGCAGCCCACCTGCATGCCCAGCATCTTTATGGTGTCGCTGCCTTCGACTTCTTCGAATTGAAAATTCTGCATCTGCAGGTTGATGCCGCTCTCGGTGGCGATGCGCTGCAACTCGGTCAGGATGTCGGAAGTGGTGGTGCGGCGGTCCATGAAGTACTTGCTCAGAAACTCGTCGCCGGCCTGGCGCCCCAACTGCACCTTTTCGACCAGTTGCCGGGTGCCGCGGAGACGCTGGTTCATGGCGGTAAGCTGGGCTTCCTTAGCGGCGCGCTGCCGGGCCAGGTCGTCGGCCGATCCGCCGAACGGATGGTAGGCAATCCCGGCCATTACCAGGTTGACCAGCAGCAGCAGGCCGATGAGGGCGCGCATGCCGACGCGCGGGTCCTTGAACACGCCGTTCAGACGGAACGCGCCGTGGAGACTCAAGCCGCCGGGCAGGTTAAAGTTTCTGAGCATAATTCACCGTGACACGTACCCGATAGAACGGCTCGGCTTGCGTGGGAGGTTGATTATTGTGGATGTAGACATCGCGAAAAGACGCCGACTTCTCCATGGCCAGGGCGAATCCCACCAGCGCTTCGGGATTGTCGGCGGCTACCGTGATATCGAGCACCACCTTGTTGTCGGCGTTTACCGAAGGCACCAGGGCGACCAGTTTCACGTTGTAGGGAACCGTGCTTTCCAGGTCGGCAAATAGCCGGCTCCAACTGATTCCCTTGTGGTAGAGCAGGGTGTTGATGAAGACGCTGCGCTCGAGCACGGTAGAGTTTTCCGGTTTGCGCAGGATGGCGTCGAGGCGCGCCTGTTCGGCGCCGGAGGTAGAGATCTGGCGGTCCAACCGGGCCACCTCGCGGCGCAACTCGGCGCTCTGTGCGCGGTCGGCCAGGTACAGGTAGATCAGCCCGCCCAGCGTCAACGTGAGCAGCGCGCAGACGGCCGCCGACGCCACCAGGATGGCGCGATCCCGGCGGAACGGCTGGCTGGCGAGATTGATGGGAATCGTCATCGGTTCAGTATGGGTTTACTCAATATGGGTTCACTCAGTTATTGACGGCCATGCCGCGCAGATATCCCAGCAGACCGGCATTGTGTTCTCCGGGCACGCCCAGGGGCGAGCGTAGCGGCTCCACTTCCACGCCCAATTCCTCCTGGAAACGCCGGACGGCCTCGTCGGTGGACGGTCCGAAGCCGCACAGGAAGAGCTTCTCGGGACGGCCGCCCAGATTATCCTCAATATACACGAAGGTCGGAAGCAGCACCGCGATGATGTCTTCGAAGGAACTGGCGGGCACTTCCAGACAGCGCACCATACGAACCTGGCCCTTGTCGCGTACCGGCACGGTCAGCACTTTGCCCGAAATCTTGGCCACCACACTCAAGCCGGCTTCGGGCGCCAGTTCCAGGGTCGCCAGGGTGGACGTGGTTACGAAGCCCGGATTCAGGCCCGCGGCGCGAAACGGCGCTTCGTAACGGGCCACGATTTCGAGCGGAGCCACGGCCGCCAGCACCTTGATCTTCTTGTTCCGGGAAGGTTGTATCCAATAGCTGAGCGCCGCCGATTCCACGTCGAAAGGAACGCTGCGCTTCAGGCGGAAGCGCACCAGGGCAAGCTGTTCCTTGGCGTCGGACGGAAACTCGTCGAAGTCCAGGACCGCCATGCGGATGGAATAATCGGGCAGGATGAGCGCGACATCCTTGTGTTTGCGCGTCGCCTGCGGGCCGGCCAGCGACTGCACGGCCGCGGAGAAATCGTCCGGATCGATTACATTCTCTTTCAGGGGCGAGACTTCCAGGGTCCCCGTTTTGAGGGCTTGAAACTCCATCTCGGCGCGGGAGCCGATACGCGCGGCGGCGATCCCCGCCTCGGAAATCTCGAAGGCCATTCCCGGCGGCGGTTCCCGCAGAAGGTTCTGGAGCCTGGTCAGCAGCACGGTTTATCCCTCAATGAACGTCACCTTGTTGATCTCGCGCAGGGTGGTGATGCCGGCGCGCATTTTCATTACGGCGGATTCGCGCAGGAACGTCATCCCGTCTTCGCGCGCGGCGCGTTTGATCTCCGAGGACGGACGGCGATTGAGGATCAGCTCGCGGATGCGGTCGGTGAGGTCCAGCAGTTCGTGGATGGCGGAGCGGCCACGGAACCCCGTGCCGCCGCACTCGAAGCACCCTGGCCCTTCCATGAACGGCACATCGCGCCATTCGTCGGGATTCAAGCCGCTTTCCACCAGCATGGAATCCGGGTAGCGCACCTGCCGCTTGCAGTGCTCGCAAATCACGCGCACCAGGCGCTGCGCCAGGATGCAATTCAGCGCCGATACGAAGTTGTAGGCTTCCACGCCCATGTTGAGGAAGCGCCCCAGCACGTCGAGCACGTTGTTGGCGTGGACGGTGGTGAACACCAGGTGGCCGGTGAGGGCCGAATTGATGGCGATCTGGGCGGTTTCCTGGTCGCGAATTTCGCCCACCATGATTTTATCCGGGTCGTGGCGCAGAATGGAGCGCAGGCCGCGCGCGAAGGTCAGTCCTTTTTTCTCGTTGACGGGAATCTGGGTGATGCCCTTCACCTGGTATTCGACGGGGTCTTCAATGGTGATGATCTTGTCTTCGTCGTTTTTGATCTCGCTCAGCGCGGCGTACAGGGTGGTAGTCTTGCCCGATCCGGTAGGCCCGGTGACCAGCACCATGCCGTACGGTTCGGCGATATAGCGGCGGAACTTGACGATATCGGCTTCCGAGAATCCCACCACGTCGAGCGTTAACTTCGAGAACTTCTCGCTCATGGATTCCTTGTCCAGCACGCGCAGGACGGCGTCTTCGCCGTGGATGGTGGGCATGATGGAGACGCGGAAATCGATCAGCCGGTTCTTGTAGCGCACGCGGAAACGGCCGTCCTGGGGCACGCGCTTTTCGGCGATATCCAGCTCGCTCATCACTTTGATACGCGAAATGATGGTGGACTGCCAGTCCTTGGCGATGGGCGGCATGGCATAGTGCAGCACGCCGTCGATGCGGTACTTGATGGCCACTTCCTGGTCGCGCGATTCGATGTGAATGTCGCTTGCCCGGCGTTCCAGCGCGTTGAAGATAGTGGTATCGACCAGCTTGATAACCGGGGCGATGTCGCTATCGGTGGCCGTCAGTTTGTCGATGGAGAGCGTCTCGTCGGAGTCGCCTTCGTCGGCCACCACGTCCAGGGCGAAGCCCTCGGTAACTTCCTCCAGCACGCGCTGCGATTGCTCGGTCTTCTTGAGCAACTCGGAGATCTGCGACAGCGTGGCGACCTTGACGCGCAGCTTGCGGTTGAGCAGCACCGCCAGCTCGTCGATCATGGTGAGGCCGCGCGGATCGGAAAGGGCGATATCGAGCGTGCCGTTGTGGGCCTGCATGGGCACGAAATTGTAGCGGAACATCAGGTCCACGGGGATGGACCGGAAGAGGTCGTGATCGATGGAAGCTTCGCGCAGATCGACGTATTCGCAGCGGTAGCGGTCCGCCATGGAGCGTGCCTGCTCGACCTCCGCTACCGGATCGATGATGCGATTTCTATCGACGGTCGCCATATACTCCTAATGGATGGAATCCGCCAGCGAAAAGATTGGCAAATATAGCGCAATTAGTACAAAAGCCACGAACGAACCCATGACGATCATGATCGCCGGCTCGATCAGCGAGAGGGCCACCTGCATGCGGTTGTTGACATCTTCCTCGAAGAATTCCGCCACACTATTGAGCATCTGAGGCAGGGCGCCCGTGGATTCGCCCACTTCGATCATATCCAGGGCCAAGCCGGGGAAGATCTTGGTGGACTTTAAGGAGGCCGAAAGCGGCTGGCCTTCGCGAACGCTCTTCCCGGCGCCTTCCACCGCGCGTTTCAGCAGGGGAGTGTTCAGCGAATCGGCGGCGGTTTCCATGGCCTGAACCAGCGGGATGCCGCCGGTAAGCAGGGTGCTGAGGATGCGCGAGAGTTGTGCCACCTGGTATTTGAGCCAGATATCTCCAAACGTGGGGATCTTAAGTTTGAACCGGTCAACGGTCTCGCGCGCTTTGTCTCGCCGGGCCCACCAACGGAATGCCACAAACGCCGCCACCAGGGCGCCGAAAGCCGCCAGGATGTAGTTGCGCGCGAACGTGCCCACGGCGATCAGAAAGGTGGTCATGGCCGGGAGGGTGGCGTTCATGCTGGCGTAGAGCGTTGCAAAAGTCGGCACCACGTAGGTGACCAGGAACACCATGAGGCAGATTACCAGCAAAATCAGCACGCAGGGATAGACCAGGGACGCTTTGATCTTCTTGCGGACCGCCAGTGCCAGTTTCTGATAGATGATGAAACGGTCGAGCACTTCCACCAGGCTGCCGCTTTTCTCGCCGGCCATCACCGAGGTGACGTAAATCTTGGGGAAGACGCCTTGTTGCCGGAACGCCTCGGAAAGCAGGGTGCCATTGCGGACTTCGTCGCGTACGGCTTTGATGTGGGGACCGAGTTTGGGGTCGGTCAGCCGTTCCGACAGCAGGTCGAGGCCTTTGAGGATGGGAAGGCCGGCGCGAATGAGCGTTACGAACTGCTGGTTGAAGATGAGGAACTTCTCCAGATTCAGCTTCTTACGGCCTCCCAGGAGACCTCCGGAGGCACTGGCGGCGTTGCGCGCCTTGATGGAGTAGATCAGGAAACCCTGCTGCGACAAGCGGTCGCGCAGTTCCTTCTCGGAGCCTGCCTGGGTCACCTGCTGGTGAATCTGGCCGCGGGGATCGGCGTACTTGAGAAGGTATTCGGCCATGGTTTATTGTCCGGTCTCGACCACTTCGGCGCCTGGGGGAACGCGGAACTGGAACAGCTTCAAGTCCACCGGAGGATTCATCTTCTCCTCGTCGAAAGTATAGACCAAAATGGACTTATCAAACCCCGTAACCTTCACTTCGCGAATCTGGTTCTGCGCCGAAACGAGGAACTCCACCTGGGAATAAGGCAAGCTATCGCTCTTGGGTTCCGCCAGAATGCGTATCCCGATCCCTTCAGGATGCGACTGTACGTTTCGGAACTCTTTGTCGAAGTGCAACTTTCCCAGCAAAAAACCGAGCGGGACGCGCACATCGTCGGATTCCTTGAGGGGCGATTGCTCGACGCGATTCTCTTGCGGCAGGTACATGGAGACGCGCTTGCCATCGGACACCCAGAGCTTGCCGGCGGGCTGGGAATATTCCCAGCGCATGCGGCCCGGCTTGCTCAGAGTGAGCGTCCCGCGCTCCGATCGGTGAGGCCGGCCGGGAGGTGTATAGTCTTCACGGAAAAGGACTTGTAGCGTGGCTGCGGAATTGTAGCGGGTCTCGATGGCGTGCAGCGTACGGGTGGCGTCGGAGTCGGCGGCGAACGCCGACACAGCCAGCAAACCGACCAGTAGCCCGGCAGGTCTCACAAAAAGCTTGACGAAACGGGCTGGCGAAGCGTGGATGGAGTTCGCGCAAGACGAAGCAGGAATGGCCGCCGATGAACGCCGATGAACGCGGATAAGACTAACAAGACAGTTTTGGTCTTATCCGCGTTCATCGGCGTTCATCGGCGGCCATATCGTCTTTTTTTGTCGGGGTCGATAATGTTGGTCGATAAGGTAGAGTAGGATGGAGATTGGTTACGCCATGCCGGCTAGCGTAGTCCCGATTTCCGGAAGCCGCCAGGGCACTTTTCTGCTCCTGGAGGCAGCTTTGCCCGGGCGAAGTCCGCAACCGGTGGGCGTGATTCTCGTCGATCCGGCCGCCGACCGTGCGTGGGTCCGGCTGCGGGAACGTTTCGATGCGGTCGCCGATCCAGGAGATGCCGAGGTCTTCGAGGCCCTGGAAGCCGATCTTCGCGAGCGATTGGCCGAACACGGAGCGGAAGCCGCCCTAACTGTCTTAGAGGACTCTCTTTCCAACGCGTTACGGGTGGGCGAACGCCAGACCGTGGCGGTGGACGCCTTCACTCGAGTGCTCGACCGGCTCTACGACCAGCACGTGGAAAAGACCGAGATCCTGCCGTTCCGGACGCATCTCCCGCTGTACAGCTTGCGGGCGGCGGCGGGACGCCTGGGCGAGGAAATGGAATCCGCCGAGGAGGATTGGGTCCGCGCGCCGGAAGGCTTGAGAGTTTCGCCGGATCTCTTCGTGGCGCATGTCGTAGGCCGCTCGATGGAGCCGCGCATTCCGGATGGCAGCTTGAATCTTTTCCGCTTGAACCCGGTGGGCTCACGGCAGAACAAGATCCTCCTGATCCAGCGCTTCGGCGTGCTGGACGATACCGCCCGCTATACCGTCAAGCGGTACACCAGCAAGAAAGTGCAGACGAGCGAAGACGAATGGCATCACGAACAAATCCGCCTGGAGCCGCTCAACCCCGAGTTTGAAGCCTGGGACGTTGAGCCGCAGGATTTCGCGGTGGTCGCGGAGTGGATGCGCGTGATCGAGTGATCGCCGGCCCGCTGCTTTCCTGGTACGATGCCAGCCATCGGGATCTGCCCTGGCGGCGCACCTCCGATCCATACCACATCTGGGTATCGGAGATCATGCTGCAGCAGACCCGCGCGCAGACGGCGATTCCGTATTATGAGCGATTTCTGAAACGGTTTCCGACGGTCGAAACCCTGGCGGCGGCGTCGGAGAACGATCTGCTGACGCTGTGGAGCGGGCTGGGATACTACTCGCGGGCGCGCAATCTGAGGCGTGCGGCGGGTGTCATCGTGGCGGCGGGAGGGTTTCCGCACGATTTCGAGGCCATCCGCGCGCTCCCTGGAGTAGGGGATTACACCGCCGCGGCGATCGCCAGCATGGCTTTCGGATTGCCGCATGCGGTTGTGGACGGCAATGTGCTTCGAGTGGTGGCGCGGGTGGAGAACGATGCGGCCGATATCGGCGCGGGGCGCACCCGCGAACGGTTCCGTACGGTGGCTCAGGGGTGGTTGGACGCGGCGCGGCCGGGTGAGTTCAACCAGGCGCTGATGGAACTGGGCGCGACCATTTGTTTGCCCCGGAATCCCTTGTGCCTGGTCTGTCCGCTGACGACAGTTTGCGCAGCCCGGCAGGCCGGAACTGCCACGGAACTCCCCGTCAAATTGCGTCCGCGGGAGCCGGTGCGCATCGAGGCGACGCTGCTGCTGGTGCGACGGGGCGGCGAGGTGCTGCTGAAGCAACGCCCCAGTTCCGCGAAACGCATGCCGGGGTTTTGGGACCTGCCCGGGCCGGAAGACTTGCCTTTGGCCAAAGTTGGAAAATCGTACGGCGCATTTCGGCATTCGATCACGCACCATCGCTACACCATTGAGGTGTACCTGGCCAGCGCCCGAAATCCGGGCCATGGATACGGCTGGTTCGCGACCGAGCGGCTGGGGAAGATCCCGCTCAGCACCATGGCACGAAAGGCGCTACGGCGTGCCGGGGTGCCGTGCGGCTGAGTGGGTACGACCTGGCGGGGAAGAACGGCTCCAATCTACTTGACGCAACCAAATGCCGGATATGGCCCTACCGTGTGGCCTCTACGCACGGTAGGCGGTGAAGGTAAAGACCAAATTCCGCAGTGGGGGAGAATAAGGCGCTGCCAGCGGAGTTGGGCGAAAGAGAGAAGCCACAGTCTTCGCCGCTGGCATGTGCCAGAAGGAGCTTCCCCAAGAACTCGAATGCCATTTTGTCTCCTTCGATGAGGACGTAGGTACGATCCTCGGGTAGAGCCTTCACCGTTATCTGCAGACCCTTATCGGCGAACTCCGAACATACGGCATCTGTGGTTTGACTCATCACATGAGGTTCCCGACCCGGAGTCGGTTGTGTCAAGTATATAAGTACCGAATATTGGCCGCCGATGAACGCCGATTCACGCCGATAAGGTAAGAAGGAACTGCCTTATCCGCGTGAATCGGCGTTCATCGGCGGCCCAAAATGTTTCTGGCGAGAATTGCAGGTGAATGCGGATGCGCCTTTAACGGTCCACGGTGAACTTGTCGCGAAACCTTGTATAGACCCACGATACAGCCACCAGAATCATCCCCAGCGCCAGAAAGGAGAAGATTCGCGGGAGAGTGTCCAGATAGCTCAGGTCGTAGACGAATAGTTTGAGGATGCAGAGCAGCAGCAGCACCAGGCCGGACAGGCGCAGGATACGGTCGCGCAGAGGGAAACCCGCGACCAGAAGCGTTACGCCTTGAACGGCCCAGGCGATGGTCAGCATGCGGCCCGAGATTTCGTCGTAGAGCAGTAGCGACGTAAGTGTGGTGGCCAGCAGCGATAGGTACAGCCGAACGATATGGCTGCGAGGGGCCAGCAGTTGCGCGCCGTAGAAGCAGGCGATCGCGCCGCCACAGCCTACCAACGCGGAGGGCGCTACCGGAACCGCGCCTTGCGATGCGAGGAGACTCACCGCCCACCAGGAGTATGCCACGGCAGCCATGGCGCATCCCAGCGCACGGAGTTGCGGCTTGGTCCACCGCCAACCGGCGGCCAGAAGCAGGAACGCGTAGAGCGCCCAACCGGCGGCCACGGCGTCCCGCGGCAACACTGCCCACATGGATGCCGCGAGGAATCCGGTGCCCGTCCAGGAGGCGATCGGTCCGACTACGCCATCGGTCTCTCGTGAGCGGTAGGCGACCCAATATGCCAGCAGCGCGGCGGCGGCGGGCAGGAGGCGCGGGATCGAGAGGCCGTGGTTCTGAAGCGAGATCGCGTCGTTGATCAGGAAGCGTCCGGCGCCAAGGGCGGCCAGGGCGATGGCGAAGCTGCGGATTTCCGCCGGCCAGCCGAGCAGGCCAAGTTCCATGAGGACCACACCGGCGGCCATCCAGGCGATTCCCAGGTATCCGCTATCGACCGTGCGCCATGCCAGCGTCGCCAGGGCTGCGGTGGCCGATACCGCGCCGAGCACGCGCAGGGTATCGCGCTCCTCGCGGCCCATGCGGTCGTCCTTCGACCACAGCGCGCACAGGGCCAGCGCATAGCTCACGGCAACGGCTGCGGAGAGCGGCAACTTGCCCAATCCGAATTCCACTCCGATCAGGCCCAGACCCCAGAGCAGGTAGCCTTGCAGGCGGATATCGGCCAGGCGGCGCCACCACCCGAAGGCGAACGGGACCAGGGCGGTCAACAGCCACCAGAGTCCGCGGTACTGGTCCGGCGCTTTGAACCCGACGACCAAAGCCACGGCCGCGGCGGCGGCGTATCCATAGAAAAGATCGGCCGCGCAGAGGAAGCGGTTGGCGTAGAAGACCGCGGCGTCGAGCGAGGCCACTGGCACCCAGGCGTCCACCGGCAGATTGGCGACATCCACGCCCAGGCGGCAGCCTTCCAGCACGAAGAGCCCGCTTCCCAGCCAGCGTAGATACGGCGCACGCAGACGAAGGCCAGCCAGATAGAAGAGTTCCGCTTCCACCACCAGCGCGGAGGCGATCCATTGATGGTCGAGCCGCTGGAAGATGGCGGCGGCTGCGAGCGCGGCGGTCAGAGTGGCGGCGCCCTGCCATCGGCCGCGGCGAGCGCGCAAGACGGCGCTGACCAGGTACGCAGCGGCCACGGCGGCCAATAGCTTCCATATGTCATCGGGGTCCGCGCGCTGCCATTTGATGAGAGACAGTCCCAGAAAACCGGCGGCGTTGAGAGGGAGCAGCCAGGAATCCGCCTGTAGGATGTCGAAAGCCTCGAACAGCAGCCAGTAAACCGCGAAGATGGCCTGCGCTTCCCACAGCGGAGCGCCGTTGTCCGGGCGGAGCGCCACGGTGGCGTAGGTGGCGATGAGACCGCCTAGGGCGATTCTGGACCACCGGAAGCGGTGCGCGATGTAGAGCAGCGATGCCGCCAGGGGCACCAGCGCGGCCAGCGACAGGGAGGTGATCTGGGTGATGACCAGCGTTGCGAAGGCAATGGAGTAGACCAGCCCGGTAGCGGTTTCCGACCGGTATTTCAGCGAGTGAACGATCATGCCGCAGGCCACGGCGATCAGCAGAATGCCGCCGAGATAGGGGCTGTCGATGAGTTTCGCCGCCGTTACCGCGTGCATGGAATAGACCGTGACGTAGAGCGCAGCCCATCCGCCGCCGATGAGTCCGCGGGCGAAAATGCGGTACCGCTCGCGCGGTTCTAGAATTACTCCGGCCACGAGCATGGCCACGCTGCCCGCGAGACTGATGGCGACGATGCCCACAGGGCCCATGTGAGTGAACGAATATCCCAGCAGCAGGGCGATTCCGATCACCAGAACCAGCACGCCAATTTTGTTGAGCCAGTTGCCACCCAGCAGGGCTTCCCATTCTTCGCTGGAACGCTTGGGCGCCGCGACAGAGGCGAACGCCGGAAGGGGCGGCGGGGTGGGCGCCGTCCAGGGCCGCGCCACTGCGGGCCGCTCGGGAGGTGGAGGCGGCGGGGCGGTTTCAACCGGACGGGGTGGTACCGGGGGAGCTTCGGGTTGCGGCGCGGGAGGTGGGGGAGCGGGTGCAGCCGCAGCAGGTTGCCGTAGCGGTTCGTGCGCCACCTGGGCCGGCGCGAATTGCGCCGTGAATTCGAATGCTGCCAGCCGCGATGTGAGCTGCGAGATCCGCTCATCCATAGCCCTGAGCCGGTCGCGCATCTGGGACCATCGCACCAGTAGTACAAGAATGAGAATGACAATCAGGTATTCCATGGGACCTCTACGCTACCTCTACGGTCGTCAACTGTTGTGCCAACATCTTCACTCCGCGCAGGTCGAGTTTACCGGTGCCGAGCGCCGGCAGATTCTCGACGCGGTAGATGTTCTCCCGCTTGGGCAGCCAGAGCCGCGGCAGATCGGTGGCGGCCAGTTTCTGCCACAGGTCCGCGGGAGTGAGGTCGGGCGAGACGTACATCGCCACCAGACGTTCGCCGCGCTGGTGGTCGGCAACGGCGGTCACGGCGCACGGGATGTCGCCGATGGTTTCGGCGATGGCATCTTCGATGCGGACATGCGGCACCATTTCGCCGGCGATCTTGCTGAAGCGCGAGAGGCGGTCGGTGATGTGCAGGAAACCTTCGTCGTCGATGCGCGCGATGTCGCCGGTGATGTACCAGTCGCCGCGGAAGACTTCGGCGGTGCGCGCGGGCTGGCCCAGGTAGCCCAACATGCGGTTGGATCCTTTGACCAACAGCAGGCCCTCGGCATTGGCCGGGAGGGAGTGGAACGTGACTGGATCGACAATCCGCGCGGCCACGCCAGGCAACGGATGTCCCACGGTTCCCGGTTTGTTGCCGACCTGCGTATCGTTTCCGGCGTCGAAGTCGGGGGCGTTCACGGCGATCACCGGAGCCATTTCGGTGCAGCCGTAGCCCTCCAGCGGTTCCAGGCCGAATTTCTCGCGGAAGGCCGCCGCCACGGGCTCGCGCAACTTTTCGGCGCCCACCAGGACGAAGCGGAGACTGGCGAAATCCTCGGGAGAGCACTTGCGGGTGTAGGTGGTGCAGAAAGTCGGCGCGGCGAGCAACAGAGTGGCGCGGTATTTCCGGGTGAGCTCGCCCACAGCTTTGGCATCGACCGGGTTGGGGTGGTAGACCACGCCGCAGCCGGCGATGGGCGGGAACCAGATGAGGGTGGTGTAGCCGAAGGAATGGAAGAACGGTAGGACGCCCACCAGGCGGTCGTTGGGGCCGATCCAGAAGACCTGGGCCATGGCTTCAATGTCGGCCAGCACGTTGTAGTGCGAGAGCATGACTCCCTTGGGCTCTCCGGTGCTGCCGCTGGAGAAGACCACGGTGGCCAAAGAGTCGGGACCGGCCGGTGCGCAGATCAGGCGGGCGGGAACGAAACGCGCCGCCAGCAACGCCCGCATCCGGCGCAGTTGGCTAACGCCGGCGAGGATGTCTTCCACGTAGACCATTCCGGGCATGACTTCGAGTTTGGCCTTCGCCAGGAAGGTTCTCGATGTGACGATGGTGCGAATGCCGCACTTCCCGACGGCGGCGGCCATGCCTTCGCGGCCGGCGGTAAAGTTCAGGTTCACGGGAATGCGCCCGGCCAGGGTGATTCCCACATTCACCAGCGCTCCAGCCACGGTGGGCGGCAGCAGGACGCCCATCTTCTCTTCGGCGGCGGAGACGCGGCGGACCCAATTCGCCACCAGGATTCCGCCCGTCAGCAGGCGGCCGTAGGTCAGCTCGCGGCCGGTGGAATCGGCCATGGCGAAGCGATTCCAATAGCGGTGGGCATTGTGCACCAGGCGGAGGCCCAGGGTATCGCCCCGGGACTTGCGATGCTCCACGGCCGCCGCCGAAAGTTCCTGGATGGCCTGGCGCACTTCGTGGGCGGACGAACCGGCGGGCATGGCGGCGCCGAAAGAGACGGTGACGGGGTACGGCACGCGCCGGGGCCATTTCCAGAAGAAGCGGCCACGCTCGAAACTGAAAACGCTGCCCCACAGACGGTCTAGATGCACGGGGACGACGGGCACTTCCATGCCTTCGACGATCTTCTCCATGCCGCGCTTGAAGGGCAGCATGTTGCCGGTGCGGCTGATGGCGCCTTCGGCGAAGATGCAGACCACGTGGCCGGCTGCGAGTTCGCGGCGCGCGGAGCGGATGGCTCGCACCATGTCGCGCGGTCCCCCGGACCCCACCGGAATCGCCTTGGTCTTGCGGAAGAACCAGTTCAACGACCGCATCTCGTAGTACGGCTTCCACACCATGAAGCGGATGAAGCGCTGTACCGAGGCGCCCACCAGGAATCCGTCGGCGTGGGACATGTGGTTCGAAACCAGCAGGGCGGGACCGCGGAAGGGCACGTTCTGCTGCCCCACGATGCGAATGCGGAAGATGGTGTGAGTGAGCATCCAGAGAACGAAGCGGATGAGATACTCGTCAACCACGGTGACAATGTAGATGGTGACCACGAACGTCACCAGGCCGAACGCCAGAATGATGCTCTGCGGGGTCATGTGCAGCACGGTGCGGCAGAGGACGAACAGGCCGGCTGCGAGCAGCATCCCGACGGTGTTGTAGATATTGTTGGTGGCGATCACCCGGCCTATTTCGGCGTCCTCGGCGCGGTGTTGCAGGAATGCGTTGAGCGGTACGAAGAAAATCCCAGCGGCCGCGCCCAGCAGGAATAGGGCGGCGAGAGCCATCCAATACGACGGGCCGGCGAACCAGACGGCCACGCAGAATACGCCGAGAAGCGTGGAGCCGAGCGGGACCAGGCCGATCTCCACCTTGTCGCCGGAGAGCCGCCCGGCGAGCATCGCGCCGACACCGATTCCCAGGGAAATGACGGCGAGCAGCAGGCCGACCTGCCCGTCGCTGGCGTGCAGAGTTTCCTTCCCGAGGTCTACCAGATCGGATTGGAACAGCGCGCCGAGAAACCAGAAGTAGGAGATCCCCAGGACCGACAGCCACATGGGGCGGTCGCGAAGCAGGTGCCGCGTGCCGGTGACAATTTCCGAAATCGGGTTGAGGCGGAACGGTTCGCGAGCCCCCGCCGCGGGCACGCGGGTGATGCGCAGGCTGGCGAGGAAGCCGGCGACGGCGATTCCCAGCAGGACAACGCCAATCCTCCAGGTCTCCGGTTTCCACTCCTTATAGAGGAACGAGCCGCAGGCGATGCCCAGGACAATCGCCACCAGCGTGCTCATTTCGAGCAAAGCGTTGGCGCGGGACAGGTCCTTTTCGGCGACGATCTCGGGAACGATGCTGTACTTGGCGGGGCTGAAAACCGTGGAATGGACGGCCATCAGGAAGAGCACCACGAACATCCAGGGAACGCTGGAGGAACGCAGCGTGAGAATGCCGGCAGCCATGACGAGGATCTCGAACGCCTTGACGGCGATGAGCACCTTGCGCTTGCTGAGGGCGTCGGCCAGATGGCCGGCATACCCTGTGAAGACTAGCGAGGGCAGAACGAAAAGCGCGACAGCCGCCGCCAGGTAGCGGTCGCGGATGGCCAGACTCTGCACCAGATCGACGGCGCAAAGGGAGACGACGATGCGGTAGGCATTGTCGTTGAAGGCGCCCAGGAACTGGGTGCAGAGAAACGCCTGAAATCCGCCGTCCTTCAGAACGCCTTTGAAGCCGCTGTTAGCCATCGATTGGTTCCTTTCCACGGCGTCTCTTGTGCATCCTGCCTGCCGCTGCGATCCAGGGGGAACGGCCTGTCGTCTCAATAGTTTAAGTGGATAGCTGCCTGGCGCGGCATTACATTTTATGTATAGGTGCCATGCATTGAATGTACAATGAAGGCCAATGACGCCCCTTTCCGCTGGTCAGCAAGCGTTTTTGGAAGCGGTGGCGCGGTTGGGCTACTGCAACCCGTTTCTGCCGGAGCGCGTGCAATGGGAACTGCAGGCCCTGGGCCTGGATGTCATAGAAGGCGAAGCAGTTTGGAGCCAGCCGGTGGACCATCCGGACCGGCCACGGGCCAACGTAATCCGCATCATGGCTCGTCTGGAGCCGCTGGCTGAGGAGATGCGCGCCGGCCTGGCTGAAACCGCGGAGGCGTCTGAGCACGACCTGGTGCTGTATGAATACGCCGTACTTTTTCTGATCTACCACCGCCACTATCCGGCGTTTTTCGAAGCCGGATTTGGCGCGAAGGCGCGGAACGACGCGACGCGGTGGCGGTTCTACCGCGAGTTCGTGGACGACTGGCGGCACTTCTTCGCCATCGAGGGCATTCGCTTTCCCACCGGCCACGAGCCACGCCACACGTTCGCCTGTTTCCGGCAGATCCAGCGCGCGTTCGAACAGGTGTTTCGCGACGTGATCGGCGGTTCCCTGCCCGCTGCGCGGTTGCGCGCCTCCATTTGGCAATCGATTTTCACGCACGACATGCGGCGCTACCGGCGCACGCTGTTCGCCCGCATGGGCGAGTTCGCCACGCTGGTCACCGGCCCATCGGGGACCGGCAAGGAACTGGTGGCGCGCGCCATTGCACAATCGCGCTACCTGCCCTTCGACGATCAACGCCTTACGTTTCCCGACGACGATGCGGAGTCCTTCTTCCCCATCAACATCTCGGCGCTCTCGCCGACGCTGGTGGAGTCGGAACTGTTCGGCCACCGGCGCGGCTCCTTCACCGGAGCGGTAGCGGACCGCAAGGGTTGGCTGGAGACCTGTCCGGAAACGGGCTCGGTATTCTTGGACGAGTTGGGCGATCTGGACCCGGCCATCCAAGTGAAGTTGTTGCGGGTGATTGAGACGCGCACATTTCATCCCGTAGGCGACACGATGGGGCGGCGGTTCCTCGGCAAACTGATCACCGCGACCAACCGCGACCTGGCCGCGCTCATTCGCGATGGGCGGTTCCGCGAAGACCTGTACTACCGCCTCTGCTCCGACCAGGTAGTGACGCCGTCGCTGGCCGAGCAATTGGCCGATTCGCCGGGCGTGCTGCGCGACCTGGTGCTCTACATGTCGCGGCGCGTGGCCGGGGCGGAAGCCGACGAATTGGCGCGCGAGGTTCTGGACTGGATCGAAGGCAATCTGGAAAGCCGGTACACTTGGCCGGGGAATTATCGCGAGCTGGAGCAGTGTATCAAGAACGTGCTGATCCGGCGTAACTACCGGCCATCATCCCGTGCTTCGGGCGGCGCGGTCGAGGAGTTTCTCAGTGAGGTCCGCGGCGGTAAGTTGTCCGCGGAGGACGTGCTGAGGCGCTATGTGACGCTGGAGTATCGCCGCACGGGAAGTTATGAGGAGACGGCGCGACGGCTGGGACTGGACCGGCGCACGGTGAAGGCCAAGGTGGATGGGGAGTTCCTGGCAAAGCTGCGGTGAAGGGCGGGCAGAAATTTCGATCCGCTTCGCGTCGCTGACGACATTCCGTTCATTTCAGGGTGCCGGCGCGCCTCGTTCCGACCCGGCGTCCACCTTGCGTTGAGGCGACTCAGCAGGCGGCCCCAGTTAGACTAACCGGATGGTTGCCGAATGTTGCCCCAGTTGTATGAGCCCGATATTGGGGATTGATCGTTTACTATAGTGCGGTATATACTAATGCGGAAACGATAGGTCATACTAATAACCCAGGCGGGTATACTATGAAGATTCAAGGCGTAGTTTGCTTCGTTGTTATGTTGCTCGCGGGCGGCTCGTTAGCGCTTGGCGATACCAGCCGTTTTGAAGGCCACTGGATCGATACCCAATCCCGCGGTATAGCTGCACTAGAAATTCGTAGCGATGGCGCCACACTGCGGTTCCACGTATATGGCCGGTGTCATCCTCAGGACTGCGACTGGGGAGAGGTGCCCGCGCAGACGTATGCCCCCGGCGCCGGTCAGGAGTTCAAGGACACCGTGGAGGCGTTGTCGGCCGAGTACCTGACATCGTTCTCTCGTGTCCTCCTGGTGGTGTACCCGGTGGAGGGAGATCGTTTGCGCGTTGAGACGTTCACGGTTTTCAGGGATTCGACTGGCCGCTTGCCGTACCACGTGGTCCAGACAATAGAACGATCGGCAGTAGCTCACGTGGCGAACTCTGTGGAACTCACCCAGCCCGTACAACTGTCTCCCCCTGGCGGTTCCGTGTTTTCGGTGTTTCCACGCACCACCACCGTTCAATGGTCCGTAGTTCCGGCCGCCACCAGGTACGGAGTTGAGGTGGATTGCTACGACTGTTGTCAAGCCGGCAAATGGTGCTCGGAAGTCGGCGGCAAAATACGCTCGGCTGTGGTGGACGGCCTGACTTACACGTTTGATTTCGCGGGAGCGCAGCCCGGCCGATGGCGCGTGTGGGCGATCGGACCTGGCGGTGAGGCGGGTCCCAAGACCAACTGGCGGGGTTTCCGCTACACTCGGTGAGGCTCGGCCAAACCCCGGCGACGCGGTCGAGGAGTTTCTCACCGAGGTCCGCGGCGGTAAGTTGTCCGCGGAGGACGTGCTGAGGCGCTTCGTGACGATAGAGTATCGCCGCACGGGGAGTTATGAGGAGACCGCGCGCCGCCTGGGTCTAGACCGGCGCACGGTGACGGCCAAGGTGGATACGGAGTTCCTCGGCAGGCTGAGGTAGCTACTGAACCGGCACCAGAGTCGTCTTGGAAACCACTCCTCCAATGGAGATGGACGCCGTCAGCAGGCCCGTTCCCGCCGCTTGCGGAACCACGGCGTTGACCTGGTACAGCCCCACCAGATAGGGCGCCAGACCGCTCCACTGAACCTGCGCCGGCTGGCCACCGATGGTCACCGTGGGCGTAGTCGCAGTGGTGGCCAACACTGTCCACGGGCTGGGCTCTCCCGATGCCGGCTGCGTGCCAGACGCCACCGCGCCGAGACCATTCACGAAAAACTGGATTACATGGCCGCGTTGCACCGGGTTCGCCGAACTGACCAAAGCGTTCTTTTCGTCCAGCGCCGCGGCCAGGGTTTTGCCGCTCGCGGTCTCCGGATACTCGAAAAACGCCGGCGACCAGGCGGCCAGCGGAACCGTCGTCAACTGGCTTTGATACGAGCCCAGCAGGCTGTCGTCGGCCCGGATGGTTTTGCTGGAAGAATTGCTCAGCGTGACCTTCATGGTTGCCGCGGAGAGTCCGGCCAGTTCCCAGGGAATCTGCAGGTTGATCTGACCGCTACTGACCACAGTGAGCCTTGCGGGAACGTGAATGCCGGCCGAAGGTGCGTCGAAACTCACGCTGACGCCTGCCAGCGAAAGGGGCAGGGAGGTGGTTTGCGTGGACTCCGGGACCTCGCTCAATCCCGTACCAAAGAGCGTCAGGTAGGAACCCGGCGCGAAGCCTTTCGGCGTTTGGAAGCTGGCCGCGTCCACCACTCCGCCGACGGCTATCTGCGGCGAGGTGCGCGTCCGTCCATCGAACTCGACGCGGCCCGCGTTGGCGAGCAAGTCCGCGGTGAAAGCCTGGTCGCCCGTGGTCTGGGCGGTAATCATGTAAGCTTCGGCGATGCCCAGACTGTCGGTGGCCGAAGTGGCGGCATACACGGAGGCGTTCGGAGCGAATCGCTCAGGCATGTTGGTCACTGGCACGCCGGACTGGTCCACCACTCGAAACGCCAGATCGACCGCGGTGCCGGATTCCGTCACGAAATCCTGCCCCAGAAGTGGGGTCAGACTGTACGGCGTTCCAGTGCCCGCCAGGTAGAGGTACGGAATCTGAACTGCGACGGCCCCGCCGGACACCTTCACCACGCCTTCATACACGCCCGCTGCCGGGACGCTGCCGGTGAGCGAAAGCGTCGCACTACCGGACTGGCCGGCCGCCAGGGTCAGCGTGGATGGCGAAACACCGACCGCCGCTTTCAAATCGGCGTCCCGCGGGACAACCGTCAACTGTAGGGTGACCGCGGCAGTCCCGGTGTTCGCAATCGCGACACTCCGCGCGAGCGGGACGCTGGTCACCGCGCCGAAGGACACCGTGGCCGGCACTACAGTAACGGTGGAGGCGAGCGCCGCCGCGAGGTTCATCTTTCCGCCACCCACGGCGACTGACCGCGCGGCGATGGTGTTGCCGCTGGCATCGAGACCGGCGATCCCGGAACTTGCCGTGTTGGCGAGCGCCGACTTGATCTGGTCCACACTGTAGCCGGGATGCGCCTGCTTGACCAACGCGGCCCCACCCGCCGCCATCGCGGCGGAAAAGCTGGTGCCGTCCACGCCGATGTACCGGGTGGCGCTGTACAAGTCGCCGTTGGGGTCGTAGCGCTGCGCCGCGGTATATATGGAAACTCCGGGCGCGACCAGGTCGGGCTTGATGCTCAGATCGCCAATCGTGGGTCCCAGCGAGGAAAAACCGGCTACCGTGTCGGCGGTGGCCGAGCCGGTCTCGACGGTTGCCGGACCGAGAGTCACCTGCGCTCCCGGATGGGCCGCCAGATACTGCTTCAACGAAGTGCCCGAAGACGCCGAAACCAGCGCGGTGGGGATCCCCGTGTTGGCCAGACCCGAAGGCGAGGTCAACGCCCCGGTGCCTGCCTGCTCGAAGATCAGCGCCCCCGCGGCGCCAGCGGTTTGGGCGTTCATCACCTTGGTGGCCAGGCTGCATTCGCCTTCCGACATGAGAGCCACCGTTCCGCTGAGCGAGCCCGCGCCAAATCCGAGGCAGCCGTGCTCGGTGGCATCGAGCGATGCGACCGCGAAAAGCGGAGCGGAGAGGGCCGCCTGCAATTGCGGGCCGTCGCCCATGCGGGCAGGCAGTTTGTCGCCCGCGGGAGTCGTTACGGTTGCCGCCACCGTATGAGCGTTGGTGGTGGCGCCCACGGTGATCGCGCCGGCGTAGTCTCCGGGGCTATTGACGGTGCCCCAACCCGACGCGCCGTCATTGCCGGCTGGCACGACGATCGCCATTCCGCCCAGGCTGGCTGTGGAAACCGCACCGACCAGGGGATCGCAAGAAACGCCGGCAGTCTGGCCGCACGTTGCGCCCTTGTCCGATGGCCCCCAAACCGCGGAAATGTCCCCCGCCGCGAGCAATGCGATGTCCATGCCGTCGTTAAATGCCGCCTCGAGCGCGGTGAGGACCACGTCGGCGCTGGTTGAATCGTTGACCCCCGGCGATCCGAAAATCTTGTAGCTTCCGAGCCAGGCTTTCGGGGCAACTCCGGAGATGGTTCCGATGGGGCTCTGATGCGGCACGCCGGCGGTGATCATGGCGACCGCCGTGCCATGCCCCACGCGGTCGCGCGCCGAGAGATCGTCGGGACGCGTCAACTCCGGGGTTCCGTCGCCGATGGCCAGCGCGGAAACGAAACTGCGGACCGCGATGATTTTGTTGGTGGCGTGGGTGGCGTCGTCGGCATTGCCGGATTTCGGAAAACCCGCGGGTGTGGCGAGCGAGGCGTCCTGAAAGCCGGGATGAGTCTCGTCGATGCCGGTGTCGAGAATGGCGATTTTGATGCCCGTTCCGGCGCTGGCGGCGCCGCCCAGAGCCGTCCACGCGGTGCTGGCGTTGACCAGGTCGAGGGCTTTGTTTAATTTGCGGCGTAGCGCCGGCATGGGGACCACCGCCGCCACGCCGGGGATGGCGCGCAGTTCGTCCACCCGGTCCGGGGATACGGTGACGAATACGGCGTTGGCCAGGGTGTGGACCGACCCGGCAGTCGCGACCTTGCGTTCCAGCAACGCGGCCTTGAGATCACTCTGCGTTTTGAGCAAGCGCTGCCGTTTGGTTTCGGCGCCGGGAGTGGACAGCGCGGCGCGCGCGCCCGGGGTAGCGAGAACCTGCCGCGCCAGAGGCGGATCGGCGAGGACTAATGCGTAGCGCTGCGGCGGCGCCGACGACTGCCCGGCCGCCGGCAAGATCGCCAGCAGTACCGTGAGAGAGCGGAATCGCCTCGCGGCCCGGCGCGCGCCAGGCACCGCGGGACGCGCCGGGCGGCTGAGCCACAGGGGCTGTCGGTGATGTTCCGGTTGGTCGGTCACTGTGTCTGGCTCCCTAGAAACAGGAAAACGCCGTATAGACGATGGCGGTATTTGAGCTGTTTTGGTTCGGCGTACCGATGGTCACCAAACTGCCAGCCGGGATCTGGCTGGTGGCAGTCTGGGAACAGCTCTGGAGGGTGCCCGTCGATGCCGCCACGGTACAGCTCATGATCGGCGTACTCCCCACCGCCAACGTGCTGCTGTCCGACGCGGGCGTCACGTAGTAGAGGGAGAAGGCGCCGCCAGTTTTGCCAAGAGAATAGATCGTCATGCTAGGCGTGCAAGCAGCGGGAATGACGACCGACAGCGCGCCAGAGGCTGTGGTGCCATAGCCGCCGCTCGCTACTGGGGAGACGTAGCCAATTGTGCTAGCGGCCAGACCATGGCCGCTGAGCGTGTAAGGGACCACGCCAGGGTTTGCGCCAGTACCCAAATTCACTCCGGCCCAGACACCAGCCGCCGCACTACTCCCAGGCGTTACATTCGTATTGCCGCTAAGAGCCACGAACATCGAGTTGTTGTACGTCACCAGCGCACCTATCGTGTAGGCGGTCGAGGCGGACCACGCCGATGCCAGGGCCGAGCCCGAACCCGCCGGGCCAGTTGGGCCCACCGGGCCAGTCGGACCCGTCGGCCCGGGAACGGTGGACACGGCACCCGTAGCGCCAGTCTGACCGGTCGCCCCTGTGGGCCCGGTTGGTCCTGTCTGCCCTGTCGGCCCGGTGAACCCTGTGGGCCCGGTCGCTCCGGTCGGTCCAGCAACTGAAGATGCCGCACCCGTAGCGCCCGTCGGACCTGTAGGCCCGGTCAACCCTGTGGGTCCGACCGGCCCAGTCGGTCCGGCCACTGAAGATGCCGCGCCTGTAGCGCCTGTTGGACCCGTCGGCCCGGTGAACCCTGTGGGCCCGGTCGCTCCGGTCGGTCCGGCCACTGAAGATGCCGCGCCTGTAGCGCCTGTTGGACCCGTCGGCCCGGTGAACCCTGTAGGCCCGGTCGCTCCGGTCGGTCCGGCCACTGAAGATGCCGCGCCTGTAGCGCCCGTGGGCCCCGTCGGCCCGGTGAACCCTGTAGGCCCGGTCGCTCCGGTCGGTCCAGCCACTGACGATGCCGCACCCGTAGCGCCAGTCGGACCTGTGGGCCCGGTCACCCCTGTGGGCCCGGTCGGCCCGGCAAGTGTGGACGCCGCGCCGGTAGGTCCTGTCGGACCCGTGGCCCCAGTGAACCCTGTGGGCCCGGTTGCTCCAGTCGGCCCGGCGACTGAAGATGCCGCACCCGTAGCTCCTGTCGGACCCGTCGCTCCCGTCACTCCCGTGGGGCCAGTCGGCCCGGCAAGTGTGGACGCCGCACCAGTTGGTCCTGTCGGACCGGTCGCCCCGGTGAACCCTGTAGGACCCACTGGCCCGGTCGGCCCGGTCGGGCCGGCAAGTGTGGATGCCGCACCGGTAGGTCCTGTCGGACCCGTCGCTCCGGGCAGCCCCGTGGGGCCCGTCGGTCCGGCAACTGTGGATGCCGCGCCGGTAGCTCCCGTCGGCCCCGTCGCACCCGCCAATCCTGTAGGACCTACGGGCCCGGTCGGCCCGGTCGGTCCGGCAACTGTGGATACCGCACCTGTAGCTCCCGTCGGACCGGTCGCCCCGATCAACCCCGTTGGCCCGGTCGGTCCCGTGGGCCCGGCGACGGTTGACGCCGCGCCGGTAGCTCCCGTCGGCCCTGTAGGACCTGTTGGCCCGGTCGTGCCGTTTGCGCCGGTGGAACCAGCGGAACCGTTCTGTCCTGCCGGTCCTGTGCTGCCTGTCGGTCCCGTAGGCCCGATGGGTCCTGTCGGTCCCGCGGTGCCCGCGATCCCTGTCGCGCCGGTGGGCCCGGTGGGCCCTGTAGCGCCGGTAGCTCCCGTGGGTCCAACCAAGCCTCCGGATGTCGAGCGATCCAACGTGGTGCTCTCGGCACTGAAGCTGACTCCCGACACACTCGCGGCAAAGCTCTGCGGCGCCAGGTAGCGGCTCCCCGGAGACTGCAGAGTTACGTAACCCGACGTCACCTCCGTCAGCAAAATGCTGGCGGCCACGCTAAAACTCTCCGCCAGCCCGAAGGAGGCCGGCGATCCGTTATACGTCAAAGTAATCTGTTTGCCATCCGCGCTCAGTACCGCCGAAAAACTGGCAGCGGTGAACCCCGCCGCACTGGTGGAAATCGATCCCAACGAGACGATCGAACCTCCCGAGAAGCTCAGCGTGAAGATGAATGTGTCCCCAGGCTGGAGCTGCTGGGTGGAATTTGGATTGGCGTTGAGTACGGAGAACTGGACGTCGGATTTGAGCCCAGTCTGGAAAACGCTCGGCGCCACGGCATAGAGCGGCACAATGCGAGTTTCCGTCTCCGCCCATCCCATAGATGCGACCAAGCCGAGCAGGGCCAGGCCCATCGACGTACGGAAGACGCGGGTCATGGGAGGTATCTTAACAAATGTTTCGACGGAGGAGCGTTCACTTTTGATAAGGGGAGCTGTTTATCTGATGTTGCGCCGCTTCTGCTCCATGGCCCACGCGAGGTTGTTGCGGGCGAGTTGGTAATCCGGCTTCAGCCGGACCGCCTGCAGGTCCGCCTCGATGGCCGGGTCCCATAAGTGGAGAGCCGCGTAGGCCGCGCCGATGTTGTTGTACGCTTCCGCGTAACCGGGTCTGAGGTAGGCCGCGGTGAGCGCCGCCGCGACCGATTCCAGGAATTCCTGCCGGCGGTAATGGGCCAAAGACAGATCGAGCCACTGTTCCGGCGTCCGCAATTGCCCATCCGGACGGGGCGGGACAATCGCCGGCTGCGCCGTTTCCACGCGCCGCAACAACTCCTGCGCGCCGGGCTGGACGGGGTTGAGAGTCAGCGCGGTCCGCACCTGGTCCAGAGCCTCCGCGGTGCGCGCCTTTGTCTCCAGCCAGCGTGCGTAATAGAAATGCGGCATGGCATCCTGCGGCGCCAGAGCCATTGCCCGTTGGAAGTGCGGTTCGGCCTGCGCGTCGCGATGGAGGGCCCCGTAGGCGACGCCGAGGTTGATTTCGAGGACGAAGTAATCCGGCGTATAAGCCAGGGCCCGCTCAAATAACCCCAGGGCGCGGCTGGTGTCGCCGCGGCTCATGAGCGCTGTCCCGTAGTTCATGAGTCCCCGGCCGTTCCTGGGACTCTTGACGGTGACGTCGCGCCAGAGCGATTCCTCGTCGCGCCACACCTGGTTGCGCAGGTGGACGCCATATCCGCAAGCCACGAGCAGCGCGAGCGCGCAGGAAACCGTAACGGCATGCGGGATCCGCGCTCCCATCCGCCGCCATAGCACACCCAAGGTCCAGACCACGCTCATGGTCAACCCCACGAAGGGGAAGAACATGCGATGGTCGTTCTCCACCTCGGCTAGAGGGAAGAGCGCGGTAGGCGCCAGCGCGATCAGAAACCACCAAAGTCCATATGCCGCCGGTTTCATCAGGCTCCGCCGGGAACAAAACCAAGCCGTCAAAGCGATCGCGGCCACGAACGCATAGCCCGCGAGTGCCTCCGGCGCCGCGGCGCTGGGCAGTGGCCGCAAGTCTGTGTCCGCACTCAGCCGAACGGGCAGAAAGAAACTGGTGAAGTAGCGCAGCGCGACATAGGGCTGGGTGAAGCGATAGGCGGCAGCCGATGTAACTCCGGCTGTGGATACGGGCGCGGAAAGGGCCGCCTGCAAGATGCCGAAGATGGTACAAAGCCCGAACGATGGCAACGCAGCCCGCAGGGAACGTATGGCGCCGTTTCCTTCAAATATCAATACATATGCGAAGAGCAGCGCGGGAAAGACCAGCGCGGGCGCTTTGGAGAGCAGCGCCGCCGCCACAGGCACCAGATAGAGGCACTCCTTCCGCCAGCCCGGCCACGCGATGTACAGATAGAGTCCGGCGACCACTCCCAAAGTGGAGTACACCTCGGCCCGCTGGACCACGTAGTTCACCGTCTCCGCGCAGACCGGATGCAATCCATACAAGGCGGCGCCGAACAGCGCCAGATACCGGTTGGACGGATGCATGTATGCGCCATCGAAAAGCCGTTCGAGCAGAACGAAAATCAACGCGACCAGAGCCAGATACCACAGGAACGTCGAGAGCTGAAACCAGAGCGGGTCGAGACCTTTCCCCAGCCAGTAATCGATGGCGAGAGAGGCGGTCACCAGGGGACGCCAGGAGCGATTCGCGGGCAGTACCGATGGCGTGCTGGGATCCGTGAAGAAGCGGGAGAAATCCTTCAGGCTGCGGATGCTTGGATTGTCTACGATGGAGTGCGAGTCGTCAAAGTGAAACGAGTTGTGGAAATGGTTGGCGTAGGCTCCCCAAATCGCAAGAGCCAGGAGTAAAAAGAGCAACGACCGGGACTTTGCCAGTAGCGCCAACGAACCAGGCATGATTGGAATCGCACTCGACCTTTAGCTGAGGAAGGCGCCAGTATAACACCCGGATTCGCGCCGGGCGCCTCTGGGGAAAACACTCTGGGGAAAACGCTCGCCGCTTACGGCTTGTAGGCGATGGCGTCGATCTCGACTTTTGCTCCGGGCAGCGGCAGAGAGGCCACACCGATGGCGCTACGCGCCGGTTTCGCGTCGCCGAAGACTTCCGCGTACACTGCATTCATGGCGGCGAAGTCCGCGATGTTGGTGAGATACACGCCGCAGCGGACCACGTCGGCCAGGGTGGCGCCGCACGCCGCCAGGCAGTTTTCGACGTTCTTCAGTACCTGGCGCGTTTCCTGGGCAATGTCGCCCAGCACCGCCTGCCCGGTGGCTGGATCGATGGGAACCTGACCGGAGACATATATGTAATCGCCGGCTTTTACGGCCGGCGAATACGGTCCGCGCGGGGCGGGAACGCCGGCGGGAGAAAAACGCTCGATCATGAGGGTTAGTGTCCTTCCGCTTCTAAATATCGTTCGGCTTCGATGGCGGCCTTGCAGCCGGCTCCCGAGGCCGTGATGGCCTGGCGGTACGTTCGATCCTGCACATCGCCGGCATGAAATACGCCGGGAATGTTGGTGCGCGCGCCGCCCTTCGAGAGAATGTAACCGTCGGGATCGGTTTCGAGTTGGCCTTTGAAGACCTTGGTGTTGGGAATGTGGCCGATCGCCACGAAGAACCCATCGACTTCCTGCTGCCAGACTTCGCCCGTCTTAATGTTTCGCAGACGCGCGCCCGTGACCAGTTGCTTCGATACGTCGAACAGCTCTTCCACCACGGTGTTCATGAGGAACTTGATCTTGGGATTATGCTGCGCGCGGTCGAGCATGATTTTCGAAGCGCGGAACTCCTCGCGGCGATGCACCAGCACCACCTCGCTGCCGAACCGCGTCAGGAAATTGGCCTCTTCCATGGCGGAGTCGCCGCCGCCGATTACCATAATCTTCTTGCCGCGATAGAAGAACCCATCGCAGGTGGCACAGGAGCTCACGCCGTGGCCGATCAGCTTGTGTTCCGATTCGAGACCCAGCCATCGCGCCGATGCGCCGGAAGCGACGATCAATGTTCGGGTTTCGATCCACTCGCCTTCGACGTTAATGCGGAATGGATGGGTGGAGAGATCCGTGTCGATTACCGCTCCGTGTACGAACTCGGCGCCGAAAGTCTGCGCCTGCTTCTTCATGTTCTCCACCAGATCGGGGCCGTTGATACCTTCCGGGAACCCCGGGAAATTCTCCACCAGGGTGGTGAGGGAGAGTTGGCCGCCAGCCTCGTGACCGCTAACGACGAGGGGTTTCAGATTCGCCCGCGCGGTGTAAATGGCAGCCGTATTTCCGGCGCAACCCGAGCCGATGATGACCACGTTTCGCATGGATGTGGATGAACCAACAGCGTATCACAGGCGAAGGCCATTGACCGCGGGATGCCATTAGCCCCACACTCCGCGCAGCAAATTCGTGAAGGGACGAAGGCTTGCAGTTACAATGAGGAAATGCGTTTCGGGCGCGTCCATGTCGCACAGCTATCGCTCTGCCTGCTCTCCGTGGGGCTTACCTCGTGCTTTGCGCACCATGTTGCCATTGCCAGAAGAGGAGGCAACACCACGCAGAGGTTGCAGGTGGCCGATTCAGCTTCCCTGATGGAAAGCGTCGCCCGGGAGTACAACGCGGTGCGCGATTTCAGCGCGGTAGTGGACATGGCGGCCCTGGTCGGAAGCTCCGAAAAAAACCAGATCGTGGAGTACAAAGACGTCCGCGCATATCTCTATTTTCGCAAGCCCTCCGATCTCCACCTGGTGGGGCTGTACCCGGTGGTCCGGACGACGGCTTTCGACATGGTTTCGAGCGGCGCCGATTTCAAGCTCTACGTGCCCAGGGACAATAGTTTCACCGTGGGGCGCAACGATACGGAGGCG
>Ga0181529_10000110_pt1 | contig 107173 bp, 86 predicted proteins | sample PEATcosm2014_Bin_36_FD_119763 | JGI IMG/M metagenome (GOLD analysis project Ga0181529, IMG submission 119763) | Peatland microbial communities from MTU Mesocosm Facility, Houghton, MI, USA - PEATcosm2014_Bin10_30_metaG | ecosystem: Environmental > Terrestrial > Soil > Wetlands > Peat | place...
CTGGGTGCTGGTGGTGAATGGGGGAGCGGGCTTCGGCAAATTAGGGCCATCGGGTCAGACCCATTCATGGCGCGATGGAACCGCCTCATGAATGGGGCACCCGGCAAGAGCGGTTTATCGAACAGCTATCAGCCTTCAGCTATCAGCCGTGAGCTATGGGCGGATAGGACTGAAGCTGGGAGGTGATGCAGACGGTGAACCAGTGGACCTATGTGCCGGCGATGAAGAACGGCGTCGCGGTGGCGAGCGTGCAGGAACTGCATTTCCACTACGAGCGGCGGGGGTAGGAGAGTGGCTAGTGGCTAGAGGTCAGTGGTTAGTGAGTGGTTAGTGGTGAGGCGTCAGTGAGGGCGGGGGGACTTTGGGGTCCTGCCGACTCCGCCTCTCGCGATGGGGCTGCGAGCGGCTCCACTCAGGATGACGGTCGATGTTTTGATTGAGCGCGGGTGGGAGTTCTATGGGTTGGGGGGGATGATGGGTGGGATGCGAGGAGTGAGCTTGCGGACGACGAACTCCTCAAACAGGTTGGCGACTGCGCCTATGCCGGTGCCGATGGCGGCGCCTTCGAAGGTAAGGCCGGCGCCGGCGCGGTTGGCGGCGGGGTAGTAGGCGTTGGAGATGCCGCTGGCGGCGAGACCGCCGAGGATGCCGGAGTAATTGACCTGCCAGTGGCCGTTGTCGCCCTTGCAGATGACGGCGTTGGCGATGGCGTATCCGGCGCGCGAGCGGACGCTGCCGGTGCCCTTGTAGTAGTAGCGCGGGTCCTGATGAAAGAGGATGGGCAGGACGGCATTGGTGAGCAGGGTGGAGGTGAGGAAGGTGCCGAAGGCGGCCGAGTAGCGCTTGGCGTAGCCGTCGGCGCCCTGCTGCCAGGCGTAGGTGTCGGTGGCTTGTTGCACGCCGGCGGTGACTCCGTTGAGGACAAGGTTGACGGGATCGATGAGGGAGCGGAGGGCAAGCTCGGACTTCTGCCGCGGATTGAGCGGCGCGGGGTTGCGGTCGTAGACGACGTAGAAGTTGGGGATGGCGCCGAGGACGCGCTGCTTTTCCTCGACCTTGACCTGGGCTTGGGCGATCTGGGTGGTGTCGGCGTTGACCTGGATGTTGGTGGTGGAGGCGGCGGCGAGGATGAAGGTGGGGAGTTGAAGTTGCTGGCCGGGCTGGAGCGCGCCGGAGGTTTGCTGCGAAGCGAAGCCGGCGGCGGCGATGGTGAGCTGGAACGGGCCGGGGGGGAGATTCGGCAGGAAGAAGACTCCGTCGCTGGCGGTGGGGACGATGACGGGCGGCTGGCTGTCCTGATTGGAGGTGGTGCGGATGAGGGTGACACGGGCGTTGGCGATGGCGGCGCCGTCGGTGTCGGTGACGATGCCGGCGAGGACGGCGGTGGCGGCGGAGGTGGTTTGGGCGGGGAGCTGTGGGGCGGGAGCCGGGGGCAGTTCAGACGCGCGGACTCGATATGCGCTGCCCAGGAGAAGAAGCGGCAACACCAGGGGTAAAACGCGACGGCGCGGGGCGAGGCGCAATGGTTCCGATCCAGGCAACTAATGGGTAGACGTGATATTCGGATGGTTAGTTGCGTTTGGCGCGGCTGTTAGTGTGGATAGGGAGAGGGATTGACAAATGCGGTTTGAGTTTGCGCATGTGGCGGAAGGGATTGCGCGGCAGGCGGGTAAGCTGCTGCGGGGGTTCTACGAGAAAGGCGTGGCGACCGAGTACAAGGGCGATGTGGACCTGGTGACCGAGGCCGACCGGGCCAGCGAGGCGCTGATCCGCGAGCGGCTGACGGCGGCGTTTCCCGGGCATGGGATCTTCGGCGAGGAGGGGACGCGCGACCAGATGGAGAGCGAGTATCGCTGGTACGTGGACCCGCTGGATGGGACCACGAACTTCGCGCATGGGTTCCCGGCGTTCTGCGTGGTGCTGGGGCTGGAGCGGCGAGCGGCGGGGCTGGCGGCCGGGGAAGATGGGGAGATGGCGGCGGGGGTGATCTACGATCCGCTGCGGGATGAGATGTTTGTGGCGGAGCGAGGCAAGGGTGCGTGGCTGAATGGGAAGAAGATTCATGTATCGAAGACGAAGAGCTTGCAGGAGTCGCTGACGGCGACGGGGTTTCCTTCGCATAAGCGGCATGTGTCGCCGAATATCCATTTCTACCAGGAGTTCACGCTGCGGTCGCATGGGGTACGGCGGGCGGGGTCGGCGGCGCTGGACCTGGCGTATGTGGCTTGCGGGCGGCTGGATGGTTTTTGGGAGTTTCATCTGAATCCATGGGATACCAGCGCGGGGTATCTGCTGGTCGAGGAGGCGGGCGGGACGGTGACGCATATGGATGGCGGGAAGTTTACGCTGGACTCGCGCGAGGTGCTGGCGACGAATGGGCTGATCGCGGGAGAGATGCGGCACTTGTTTGCGGAGATGTTCGCGGGGCGGGGGATGGGGGAGATTCCGACGCCGGCGGAGTTTGCGGCGAGACGGAAGGCGGGGAAGACAGCCAGTAGCCAGTAGCCGGTGGCCAGTTTGTTGCGAGGGATGAGATCCGTGGCAATCTTCGATGCAGCTCCGCTTATTCCAAAGCCTCCAAGTCGATGGTCAAAGTTACCGTTGTGGGTTCGGCTGCCGATCGCTCTATTGCCTGCGGCTGGGGTCCTGATCAAGAGTTTTTTTCTGGGCTTTCATTACCTCGAAGGCGGAGTCCTCATTTGGGGCGTGGGTTGGTCGCTGCGTTTGTTGTCGCCATTCTTGGGTGGGCTCTCGTGATGCACTTCGACGAAGTCCAGCGGAGGGAGCGCGAGTGAGGCCAAGGCGGACGGCGCGGGTGATGGTGTTCGATGCGGTGGGGCGGGTGTTGCTGATCCGGTGTGTGGTGATGCGGGCGGATGGGGAGTTTCAATTCTGGCTGACGCCGGGCGGGGAGATTGAGGCGGGGGAAGAGCCGCATGCGGCGGCGGTGCGGGAGTTGCGGGAGGAGCTGGGGCTGGAAGTCGAGGTGGTGGGGCCGGTGTACACCGAGGCGACACAGTTCGAGCATCGGGGGGAGATGCGGGACAACCTGGATTTTGTGTTCACAGCGCGGTGCGGGGAGGATGAGCCGGTGTTGCGCGGAGTGACGGCGGACGAGATCGAAATTATGAAGGAGATCCGGTGGTGGTCGGCGGAGGAGGTGGAGGCGGCGCTGGCGGATGGAGTGAGAATCTTTCCGGTGGATCTGGCAGCGAGGATGCGGGAGTTTCGACGGGCTCCGTTATCCCGCCCTAGCGGAGCCAGGACGGTGCACCCTCGAACTCGGTGATTCCTAAACGAGTCTCGAGCTCTAAGTTGAGGAGCTTTAAGCTTACAGACCGGCCGGGGTGCTGGGCTCAGGGTTTTTTGCGCAGGTGTTCGAAGACGACGTAGCCGATGGATGCGGCGACGATGGCGATGGCGAAGTTCTTGACGGTGAAGATGTCGCTGAGGGCGACGGCGAAGGTTTTGCCGCGGCCGTTGACGCGGTTGAACTCGCCCATCAGCAGGTTGGAGTAGAAGAGGAAGATGATGAACGCGACCTCGATGGCTGCGCGGCGGAGGTCGGCGAAGAGGCGCGGTTTTTGGGGGTCTTTTTCGGAATTCAGGGGCATGGGGATGGAGGCAGGAAACGAGGCTGCCCGGTTGCTGGCTGGGCGGCTGTCTTTCTTTGCAGGACTGGCTCGGGCACAGCTTCGATTCTATGTCATGCGGCCCGGGATTCCGGCGGAATCGGATAGTGGGTCATTTTGAAACTTGGCAAACTGAGACACTACCCCCAAATCGGGTGGTTTGCAGGGAGGTGCGGGAGTGCTGCTAGAATTGTGGGCTGAGAACAACTCTGGAGCGAAGCCTACTGTCGGGGATGGGTCTCTAGAAAACCAAGGGAGATTTGGACGATGGCATATGTGATTGCGGAACCATGTATTGGAACCAAGGATTCGGCGTGCGTGGATGCCTGCCCGGTGGACTGCATTCATCCGAAGAAGGACGAGGCTGGATACGCGGAAGCGGACCAGTTGTTCATCGATCCGGTGGAGTGCATCGACTGCGGAGCGTGCGTGCCGGTGTGCCCGGTGTCGGCGATCTACGCGGCCGACGATCTGCCGGAGAAGTGGGCGGATTACCAGGCCAAGAACGCCGCGCACTTCGGACGGTAGAGACAGTGGTCAGTGGCTAGCGGTAAGTGGTTAGTAAGGCGGACGCGCGGTCTTCGGGCTGCGCGTTTTTGCTTTGGCGGTAAGGTGCGCGGATGATTCAGCGGGTGGGTGAGGCGATTGTGCTGCGGACGTGGCCCTTCCACGAGGCCGACCTGCTGGTGAGCCTGTTTACGCGCGAGCAGGGACGGGTGAAGGGCGTGGCGCGTCATGCGATGCGGAGCCGGCGGCGGTTCGGCGGGGCGCTGGAGCCGATGACCCATGTGCGGGCGACGTATGCGGAGAAGCCCAGGCAGGAGTTGGTGCGGCTGGATGCGTTCGAGATTCTGTCGTCGCCGATGTCGCGGCCGGTAGACTATGTGCGCGTGGCGGCGCTGGAGATGGTGGCTGAGGTGCTCGAGGAGGCTCTGCCCGAGGGCGCGCCCGAGGATGCGGTGTTCCGGCTGGCGCTGGCGGTTCTGGACGAGCTGCAGGTGGGGCGGGTGTGGATGCCGGTGACGTATTTTGCGCTGTGGATGAACCGGCTGCTGGGGTGGATGCCGGAGCTGGGGCGGTGCGCGGCGTGCGGACGGGCGCTGACGGGCGAGGCGGTGTGGTGGTCGCCGGCGGGCGATGGGGTGACGTGCGCGGATGACCGCAAGGGCGGCAGCATGGCATTGCCTGCGGAGCAGGTGGCCCTGGCGGGGCGGATGTTTCGCGGGACGGTGAAGGGGCTGGCCGAAGAGAATTGGCCGAAGGCGCGGGCGGCGGACCTGCGGCGGTTTGCGATCGAGGTGCTGGAACGGCATCTGGAGGGCAGGCTGGTGAGCGCGAGGGCGCTGAGGTAGTGGTTAGGGGTTAGTGGCTAGTAAGAGGGGTTAGAGGGGTGGTTCGCGGGGCGGGCGCAGGTGGACGGGTGGGCTAGACTTGGGCTGAATGGCGATCAGAGTGCGGGAGTCCGCGAATCGGGCGAGCGAGAGCAAAGGCGGGCGAGCGCGGCTGCCAGCGGAGCTGCGTGCGTTCTGGGCGGCGTCGCTGGCGGTGTTTGCGCTGACGTTTGTGGTGGGGTGGATGAAGTGGCGGGCGGGCCTGTCGCGGTACAACTGGGACCCGCTGAGCGATCCGCTGTTCGGCGACCTGATGGAGTATCCGGGGACGTACAAGCTGCTGCACACGGCGGCATTCTTCTTCAATGTGGCGGGCAAGCCGTGGCCGTATCCGATGTACTCGCCGGTGGCGTATCCGCCGTTTGCGGCGGCGGTGATGGCGCCGATGTATGCGTTCCGGGTTCCGGAGCTGCTGTACCTGGCGGTGTCGGGCGCATGGATTGCGGCGCTGGTGGGGTGGGTAGCGCGAGGGTTGGTGCGCGCTGGGACCGGCGTGGCGACCGCAGTGGCGATGCCGTTGAGCCTGGCGCTGATCTCGTTTCCGATTTTGCGAATGGTACACCAGGGCAATGTAGAGATTGTGTTGTGGATGTTTACGGCGGTGGGTGTGCTGATGTTCCTGAGGGGGCACAACGATGCGGCGGCGGTGCTGTGGGGGCTGGCGGCGGCGATGAAGATGTTTCCGATGGTGCTGCTGGTGCTGCTGTTGCCGCGCGGGAAGTGGCGGGCGTTTGCGGTGGGCGCAGGCACATTTTTCGGCGCGACCCTGTGGGCGCTTTGGTGGCTGGGGCCGAGCGTGCGCGTGGCGTGGGCTGGAACGATGCAAAACGTGTTTGGCTACGAGGGTGCGCGGACAGCGGAGTGGACGCTACGCGAACTGGTTGCGAACCACTCTCTGATTGAAGTGGCGAAGCTGGGCGCGATGATCGTTCGCTATCCGATGGGCAAGCTGACGCTGCCGTACTTTGCGTTTGGGGCGGTGGCGTTTGGCGCGGCCTTCTTCGGCAAGCTGTGGAAGATGCCGGTGGCGAACCAGGTGCTGGGCGTCAGCACGTTCATGGTGATGTTCCCGCCGATCTCGTACTACCACGCGCTGGTGCACATGGTGGCGCCACTGTTGCTGCTGGGTTGGATTGCGGTCCGCGCGCAGCGGGCCGGGGTGCGGGTGAAGGGATTGCTGGGGACGATGCTGCTGTTTGTGCCGCTGTTTGCGCCGTTCACGGTGCTGACGTATCCGACGGCGTTTGTGTACTGCGGGCTGGTGCAGGGGCTGGCGCTGGCGGTGCTGTTCCTGTGCGCGCTGGAGTATCCTTTCGCGGTAAAGGAAACGGCGCGGGCGTAGAGTCTGTGTGGCGGGATTGCCGATTGGTTGCAGCTGTGCTCAGGGGTGGTGCTGAGATGGCGTGTACAGATCGCTTCGGGTTGAAGGCCGGGTTGGCGATGCGAAGGGCTGCGGTGTGGGTTTGCGTTGCGCTGGGATGGAGCGGGGTGACGGCTGCGGCACAGGACAATGGGGTGCCCACGCTGCATGTGTATACGAACCTGGTGCAGGTGCCGGCGCTGGTGCTGGACCAGAACCGCAAGCCGATCGTCCCGATTGCGGAGGGGAGGTTCTTCATCAGCCTGGATGGCGGCCCGAAGTTCCGGGTGGCTCATGCCAGGCTGGAGGGCGACGAACCGATTTCGCTGGCGATTCTGCTGGATGTGGGACAGGCATTTCCGGTGTTGATGACCAAGATGGACGATGCGATTGCGGGGCTGGCGCCGCGCTCGCTGCACCCGCAGGACCGGGTGTCGGTGTATTCGATGGACTGCAACCTGGTTCGCACCTCGATTGACGCTCCGGCGGACGCAGTGCTGCTGAAGGGCGCGGTGGACCGGGCGCTGGCGGAGTGGAGCGCGGGAGTGCAGGACCGGCACAAGCGGGATTGTCAGAAGCCGTGGAATCTGCGGGACTCGATGGCGCTTGCCGCGAATCGGCTTTCGACCCAGCCTGGGCGGCGAGTGCTCCTGGCGGTGACGGATGGCGTGGACCGGGGAAGCAGGACCTCGTGGAACGTGCTGCGGGACTATGCGCAGGAGCACAGTGTGGCGATCTTCGGGCTGCTGCAGCCGGGCGATCTGAGCAGGCTGCTTCCCACGGAGCCGCGCAAACTGGACAGCGCCTTTAGCGCGCTGTGCGAAGTGACCGGCGGGATGGTGCTGACAGCGACGCCGACCGAGCTGGCGGAGCGGTTGAAGTGGTTCACGACGCTGCTGCGGGAGCGGTACATTCTGGAGTTTCCGCGCCCGCTCGATACGGAAGGCGGGAAGCACGAAATGATCGTCACGGTGGACAGGATGGAGGCGCTTATCCTGACGGCGGGGATTGGGATTCCACTGCCCGATCCGGCGATCTCGAAGGACCCGACGACGGTGCCAATGGATCCTGCGGCCGCGCCGCAGTTGGGGAAGCGGAAGGTATTGAGTCCGAATTAAGGTGCGTCAGGTGAGAGGGGCCAAGGTAAGTTCGGGGAGCGGGAGATCTTTGCGGTTGTCCGTCATCAGAGATTGGGCGCTTGCAGCAAAAGATCCAGCGTCGCGCGGGGCTTGATCTCGAAGATACGGCGGAGAAATGCAAGAAGCATAGGCTAAACTTTACTGGCAGACATTAGAGATAAGAAAGCAGATTATGGCAACGGTTTCGACTGAGAAGAAGGCGCTGACGTTTCAGGAGCTGGTGTTTCGGCTACAGAAATTCTGGGCGGACCGCGGGTGCGTGCTGCAGCAGCCCTATGACGTGGAGGTGGGCGCGGGGACGATGTCGCCGGACACGTTTTTGCGGGTGCTGGGGCCGAACCCGGTGCGGATTGCCTATGCGCAGCCGAGCCGCCGGCCGGCCGATGGGCGCTATGGCGAGAACCCCAACCGGCTGTTCCGGCATACGCAATTGCAGGTGATCCTGAAGCCGCCGCCGGAGCGGATCCAGGAGATGTATCTGGAGAGCCTGGAGGCGATCGGGATCGACCTGCGCGAACACGACATCAAGTTCGAAGAGGACAACTGGGAGTGGCCGGTGGGCGGCGCGTGGGGCGTCGGCTGGCAGGTAATGATGGACGGGCAGGAGATTACGCAGTTCACCTACTTCCAGCAGTGCGGCGGGATGGACCTGGACCCGATCTCGGGCGAGATTACGTATGGGCTGGAGCGGATTACGCAGTTCCTGCAGGGCGTGGAGAGCGTGTTCGACGTGGTGTGGGCCGTGGAGCCGGACACCGCGCGCGTGGTGACGTACGGCGAAATGATGCTGCCGGGCGAGCAGCAGTGGTCGACGTATGGGTTTGATTATGCGGAGGTGGGGTCGCTGTGGAAGCACCTGGATTTATATGAGGCGGAGTGTTTGGGGCTGCTGGAAAAGGCGAAGGGATTGTTTGGGGAGAAGAGCGCGGCGGATGAGCTGACGCTGAAGCGGTTTCCGGTGCTGGGAGCTTATGAGTTGGCGCTGAAGTGCTCGCATGTGTTCAATTTGCTGGACGCGCGCGGGGCGATCTCGGTAACGGAGCGGGTTGGAGTAATGGCAAGGATAAGGGCGCTGGTGATCGGCGTGGCCAAGGCGTATGCGGCGCAGGGAGAGAAGTTGGCTGGCGAATCGAAATAAATGAGTCTCGAGCTGTAAGCTGGACAGCTTTAAGCTCACAGCTCAAAGGAATGTGGGTTTGGTTTGAGGGATTGATGCAGGACTTTCACCAATTGAACGTATGGAAGAAGGCGCACGGCTTGGTACTGCGCGTCTACAAAGCCTCCAATGATCTTCCGGCAAGCGAGAACTTCGGTCTAGTTCTCAATCTGCGGCGAAGCGCAGCGGCCATTGCACGCAGCATTGCCGAGGGAGCCGGGCGCGATTCCGACGTGGAGTTTGCGACCGAACTGAAGAAGGCGCGAGCGGCAGGCCACGATCTCGAATACAACCTTCTGCTCAGTCGCGACCTTGGTTTTCTGACAGAGCCACTTCATGACGAACTGAACGCGGAGGTCATCGAGGTGCGCAAGATGATCTCCGGCCTTGTGAAGCGCACCTCGACCCCGGCTGAAACGCTACGATAGGACGACATGGATTTTCTCTTTGAGATTGGGTTGGAAGAAGTGCCGGCGCGGATGATCGCGGGTGCCGAGGCGGAGTTGCAGCGGCGTGTGGTGGCGATGCTGGAGCGGGAGCGGCTGGTGTCGGGCGAGGTTCAGTCGCGGAGCTTTTCGACGCCGCGGCGGTTGGCGGTGCTGGTGAGCGGCGTGGCCGAGCGGCAGGCGGATGTGACCGAGGAAGTGACCGGGCCGGCGGTGAAGATCGCGTACAAGGATGGAGTGCCGGGGCCGGCGGCGATGGCGTTTGCCAAGAAGGCGGGCGTGGATGTGGCGGCGCTGAAGACGGTGACGACGCCGAAGGGTGAGTATCTGGCGGCGACGCAGGTGAAGGCGGGGCGCGCGGCTGCCGAGGTGATTGCGGAGGAGATGCCGAAGGAGCTGGCGGGCATCTACTGGGCGAAGAATATGTACTGGAATATCCCCACCGGCCAGAATGCGTCCGGCGGGGGCCCGGTTCGCACGGTCAAGTCGGAGCGGTTTGTGCGGCCGGTGCGGTGGATACTGTGCCTGCTGGATGGCGCGGTGGTTCCGGTGAGCTTTGGCGGGAAGACGGCGGGGAATTGGACGCGCGGGCATCGTGTTTTGGCGGGCGATGGGCCGATTGCGATTGCTTTTCCGGATGAGTACGAAGACGCGCTGCTGGATGCGAAGGTGGAAGCAGACGTGGAAGATCGGCGGCATACGATTCGCGAGGCGCTCGATGCGGCTTGCCGGACGATCGAGGGGGCACGCTGGCGCGAGGATGCTGCGCTGGTGGATAAGCTGACGCATCTGACCGAGTGGCCGAGCGTGATTGCGGGTGCGTTTGAGGCTGAATACCTGGCGCTGCCGGAAGAGGTTCTGGTGACGGTGATGCGGGACCACCAGGGCTACTTTGCGGTGGAGGGTGCGGACGGAAAGCTGGCACCGCATTTTCTGGCCGTGCTGAATACGGAGACGGGCGCGAAGGGCGAGGGCGTGATCCGGGATGGCAATGAGCGCGTGCTGCGGGCACGGTTCAACGATGCGCGCTTCTTCTGGGAGTTCGACCAGCGGGTGCCGCTGACGGAGCGCGTGAAGCTGCTGGAGAAGGTGACGTTCCAGAAAGACCTGGGCAGCTACGCGGCGAAGAGTGCGCGGATGCTGGCGGTGGCGGAGCGGTTGGCGACGCGGCTGGCGGAGCGCGCGTGCGTGCTGGATGGGGCCGCGCTGGTGGAGGCGGTGCGGCTGGCGAAGACCGATCTGACGACCGAGTTGGTGAAGGAGTTTACCGAACTGCAGGGCGAGATCGGCGGCCTGTATGCGCGGGCGCAGGGGCATGGCGAGAAGGTGGCGCTGGCGATCTACGACCAGTACCGGCCGACGTCGATGGAGGACCGCGTGCCGCGGACCGCGGAGGGTGCGGTGCTGGCGCTGGCGGACAAGGCGGACACGATTGCGGGGATGTTCGGGCTGGGGCTGGAGCCGACGGGGTCGAAGGACCCGTTTGCGCTGCGGCGCGCGGCGAACGGAATCGTGAAGATTCTGGCCGAGGTGGAGCCGGCGCTGCCATTGACGCTGGGCGATGTGGTCGACGCGGCTTCGGCGAGTGAGGCGGTGCGGGTGAAGGTGGAGGTGTTCTTTGCGGAGCGGCTGGAGTTCTATCTGCGCGAGGCGAAGGGACAGGCGTACGACGTGGTGAAGGCGGTGCTGGCGGCTGGAGCGAACGATGTTCGCGATGCCGTTGCGCGGGCGGAGGCGGTGACGGCGGTGCGCGGATCGGAGGACTTCGCTGCGGTTTCAGCCGCGTTCAAGCGGATGAAGAATATTCTCGCGCAGGCGGAAGAGAAGGGGATTCTCGATATCAGGATTGAACCTCCAACGCACGTGACGGTCGTGGACCCGGCGCAGATTGCGTTGAAAAACGCAATGATCGATATCGCTGAACGGTTCTACAAGCTTGTCGACGAGCATGATTACGTCACTGCCCTTCAGTTGATTGCAACATTGAGGGCGCCAATCGACCTGTTCTTTGAAAAGGTGATGGTCATGAGCGATGACGAATATGTGCGGTGGACGCGGTTGAGTTTGCTGCACAGTCTTGTCGATAGTTTCTCGAAGATTGCGGATTTTTCGGAGATTGTGACGGCGGGCTAGAAGAGTTTGCGCGGGTTTGACCCCGCTTTCACCTCAAAACTATAGAGTTGCGGAATTGCTGTCACTTCAATCAGGAGAGAGACGATGCCATTGCCCACCGACGAGAAGCTGCTTGCCTTAAGCAATGACTTGATTCAGCAGTTCGATGCAATCTTCGGGGTGCATCCTGGGTTCCGGCCGGCGCACGCCAAGGGAGCGATGCTGACCGGCGCGTTTACGCCGAATGCAGCGGCGGCAGAGCTGACGCGGGCCCCGCATATGACTCGCGCGTCGACGCCGGTGACGGTGCGGTTCTCGAGCTCGACGGGGCTGCCTTTGATTCCGGATAACGATCCGAATGCGAGTCCACACGGGATGGCGATCCGGTTTCATCTGGCCGAGCATGTGCACACGGATATCGTGAGCCATTCCACGGACGGATTTCCGGTGCGGACGGGGGCGGAGTTTCTGGAGTTTCTGCGGGCGCTGGCGGCGAGCGATCTTGCGGCCCCGTCCGATCCCGCGCACCCGAAGCCGATCGAGGTGTATCTGGGGACGCATCCGGCGGCGCTGGCCTTTGTGCAGGCGCCTAAGCCGGCGCCCTCGAGCTTTGCGCGGGAGGGCTTCTTTGGCGTGACTGCGATGAAGTTTATCAACCAGGCTGGAGTAGAGCAGTTTGGGCGCTACCGGATTGTTCCCGCGGCTGGGGTTCAACACCTGGACGATGCGGCAGTCGCGGCGAAGGACGGGAGCTATCTGTTCGACGAGTTGGCGGCGCGCATTGCCAAAGGGCCGATTGTCTTTGGGATTCAGGCGCAGTTGGCGAATGTGGGCGACGCGGTGGACGATGCGACGATCCATTGGCCGGCGGACCGCCGCATCGTCGATCTGGGGACGCTGAAGCTGATCGCTCCGGTGGCCGACGATGCGAAGGAGCAGAAGCAGATTATCTTCGATCCGATTCCACGCGTGGACGGGATTGAGCCCTCCGGCGATCCATTACTGGAGCTCCGCGCCGCGGTTTATCTGATCAGCGGCCGGAGGCGCAGAGCGGCTTAGTTGGGGTTGGCCCCTCAACCGAAGCGGGGTGCGAGCAGGATGTACTGCTCGATGGTGCGCTGTTCGAGGACGGACCGGTCCGGGTTGGATTGGTTGTAGCGGATCTGGACGCGCTTGTCTTTCAACTGGCGGACGAATTCTTCGGCTTCCGCTTTCTTTGCGAATTCGTGCGTGTATTTGCCGTAGTGGTACTGGGTGAGGAAGAAGCTGTAGTCGAGAGTGGCAAGATAGCGGGAGGTGTGCCCGACATTGGAGACCTTGCCTGCGGTGATTCGACCCTCGATGGAGGGCCAGCCCTGGGCGGCTTCTTCGTCCCGTTTCCTGCGCCAGCGGCGAACGTAGATGGTGATCCAGCCGATGAGGAAGTAAAGCGGCCACTGGAAGGCCTCGTTCCAGTGATGGAAGTAGCGCGCCAGATCGTGCCACGAGATGGAGAGGATGGAGGCCATCGTTGGTACGGTACCACAGGACGGCGGAGCCTCCGCGATTTGAAGAGGCGGAGAACAAATACCGAGATTCCGACCCTGCGGGTCAGGATGACGATTCGTAATTGGGTCGTAAGTCAGTGGACGCGCTGGAGGCGGGCGATGAGTTTTTCGGCGAGGGGTTCGCCAGACTCGGTCCAGAGCAGGCGACTGGAGATGCCGCAGTTTTTTTCGACCAGCAGGGTGAAGGCGAGGAGCTTTTCGATGTTCTGCTGGATGTGGAGCTGGGCCTCTTCGTCGAGCGGTTCCTCGTCTTCGTCCGGCTCCGGGACCCAGGGGGTATCGAGGCCGAAGTCGACCAGCAGGTGGCCGTTCTGCTCGAACCCGGCGATGTCGAAGCCGGGGCCGAAGCCGAGGATGCGGACGGTGTGCAGGCGCGGTTTCCAGAGAGCGTCGGGATCGTTGAAGACGGACTCATCGAACTCCGACTCAGGCTCGGGCACGTCGTCGTCGATGCCGGGCGCAAGGTTCATACGGCCATAGGTGGGGTCGGGTGCTTCGGGCGCCCAGAGGTGCCAGCGCATCTCGAACTCGTAGGCCATGTCTTCGTGGAGTTGTGCGGTCGCGTCGGCGACGGCGGCGTCGAGGGCGGCTTCGGTCGCGTCGGCGGCAGGGTCGACTTCCGGGCGGTCGGTGCCGGTACCCTGGCCGGTGTCGACGTATATGCGCTGGTAGGTGGGCGACTGGGTGAAGTTGATGGGATAGACGGTTGCGGCGGCGACGCGCTTTCCGCCAACCAGGGTGAACTGGCGCAGCACGCCGGTGAGCGCGGCGGGCAGCGCCTCCAGGCGGAAGTTGGGGTACCACAGGCTGAGATACAGGCGGTCGGCCATTGCGGTTCATTCTAGCTCGTCTGGCGAGCCCACATCTCAGAAGCGAGACGCCATCCCAGCCAGCAAGCTGTCCAGGACCCCGAAGGTGGGGCACCCAATTCGTCGGCTGGGTGAGAAGATAGAAGAGGCGGACGGATGCGCGATCGAGTAGCGAGACTAAGGGTTTATTTGCTGGCAAGCGCGGTCTTCCTGATCCTGGTGATAGCCGGGTTCATCGGGACTGCGCGCTATGTGCGGCATCGCCTGAAGATTGCCCTGATGACGAAGCTGGGCGTTACGGTAACGGCGGGCGCGAACGGATACACGCTGTCGCGCTCGGACGGATCGCGGACGATTTTCACCCTGCATGCGGCCAGGTGGGAACCGGTCCCGAACTCGAATAGCGTGATCGCGCTGCACGATGTGTCGATCGTGCTGTATGGAAAGAAGGGCGACCGCAGCGACCGCATCTACGGCGACGAGTTCGAGTACGACAAGGACGCTGGCGTGGTGCGGGCAAAGGGGCTGGTCCACATCGACCTGCAGGCGGCCAGCGGAAAGGCAGCGGGAACTGCGGCGGGCAACGTCTCTGACGCGGGCAAGGCTGCCGGGGAGTCTGCCGCGGCGCCGGCCGCGAAGGTGCTGCACGTGACTACCAGCAGCCTGATGTACATGGAAAAGCTGGGAGTGGCGGCGACCAGCGAGTACATCGAATTCCAGGTGGGCGGGATGAAGGGGCACGCGACCGGCGCGGACTACGCCAGCGATTCCGGTATGCTGATGCTGCACTCGGCGGTGAGCATGGAGGGGATTAGCGCCGGGCGTCCGCTGAAGTTGAACGCGGCGGAGGCTGCGTTCGACGACCGCAATCAGCAGGTTTTCCTGACCGGCGCGAAGTACGAATCGCTGGGGCGGACGGCAGAGGCGGGACAAGCCACGCTATACACCCGGCCCGATGGGACGCTGGCGCGCGTGCTGGCGCAGGGGGATGTGACCGGCGGATCGAACGGCGCGACGGTGGTCTCGCAGCGGGCCGACATCGTTCTGAATGCGGCGGGCGAACCGCAGTCGGCGCTGCTTACTGGAGGGGTGAAGTACGCGCTGGACCGGCCGCTGCGGCAGGTGCGGGGACTGGCGGATGAGGCGACCATCGCCTTCGACCGGCAAAAAAACCCGCAGCCGCAACACGCGATGTTGACCGGGGCGGTCCACATGACCGAGCGGACGCGGGCGACCGAGGCAGAGCGGGAGCCATGGAGCACTCGCGATTTGACCGCGGCCAAGGTGGAGGCGGCGCTGGTGCCGGCAGGTCCCGGGCAGTCGCAACTGCAGGATGCAGAGGCGACGGGAAATCCGCATCTGACGATTGTCAACAGCGGCAGCCTGGCGAGCGGCAGTGGGACAACGGAACTCTCCGCGGACGTCCTGAAGGCGCATATGATCGCTGCGAACGACGCGAAGCAGCCTCCCCAGTTGGATACCCTTGCAGGCCGCGGCCATACACTGCTGCGGCAGGTGAGTGTGGACGGGACGGAGCAGACAAGCGCCGGGGATACGCTGGACGCAAAGTTCCTGCCGAGGCCAGCGGCCATCGGCGGACGGACACGCCCAGCGGTGGCTGTGGGTAGCGGCAAGGCGAGCCAGCCGGGTTTTGCGGCAGGCCCGCAGGCCTCAGATCTGGTGCAGAGTGCGGTGCAACAGGGACATGTCGCATTGATGCGGCGGGTCCCGGCGAAGGCTGGGAGCAAGGGCGGGGCGCAGGCAGATGTGGAGCACGCGCTTGCAGAGCGGGCTGTGTACGACGGCGATCTGGACCGTATGACCCTGACCGGCGGCGTGCAGGTGATGGATTCGGGCAGCGTGCTGTGGGCGAACCAGGTGGCGCTGGACCACAAGACGGGCGACTCTCATGCGGCCGGTGCGGTAAAGGTGGACTATGTGCAGGACAACTCGGCGCAGGGGAGCACGCCGCGCGCCGGGGCCCCGACGGAGCCCACCCACATCCTTGCAGACCGCGCCGATATGGAGCATGCGGCCGATGTTGCAACCTTTTACGGCAAGCCGGTGCGGCTGTGGCAGGGGCCTTCGCAGGTGCAGGCGCCAGTGATCGAGTTGGCGCGCGCACAGAAGCGGCTGATCGCGCGAGGCGAGGCGTCGACGGGCCGCCCGGCCCGAGCGACGGCGGCCCAGGTGCACACGGTGCTGGTAAGCGCAGGCGGCGGTGAAGCGGCAGCGGGGGCGGCCGGTGCAGGGAAATCGGGGGCCGCGTCGCCGGGATGCGCGAGCGCCGGTTCAGGGGCCGGCGTCGCCGGCAACGCGGGAAAAGCCGCGCCGACGTCGAATGTGGTGCGCATCGCGAGTGGCGGGCTGACCTTCTCGGGAGTACTGAATCAGGCTGACTTTACCGGGGGCTTTCGCGCGGACACGGCCGACGGGACCATCCAGGCAGACGCGGGAACGGCTTATCTGCAACATTCTGGAGACGCAAGTGCAACCACGGGCTCCGGCGGCGGGGCGGCCGTGCCTTCGCTGGCAGGGCGTTTGGAGCGGGTGGTTACGACCGGACATGTGGACATTCAGCAGCCCGGACTGCACGCCACAGGCGAACGGCTGGTGTACACGGCCGGCGATCAGGTATTTTTGTTGACCGGGGACAGCAAGACCCCGCCGCAGGCGACCGACGCGAACGGCACGACGGCCGGGGCGGCGCTGCGGTTCCGCAGTTCCTGCGACGACGGCGGGGGTGTTAGTGTTGAGGCTTTGAGCGTGGTCCCGGGGGAGCCGGCGCAGCGCGTGCAGACGGAGACCCGGGTTAGCAACGATGAAAAGGAAGAGAGGGGCAAACGGTGAATCCGTTTTCTCTACTGAGTTCCAAAATGGGAGTCGAGCCTTTGAGGGATGACAGGAACCGGGCGGTGAATGAGCAGGTTGGGAGGACTGTGGCGGATACGGTGCGTACGCTCGCGACGGAAGAGATCGGGAAGGCCTACGCGGGCCGTCAGGTGGTTCGCGGAGTGAGCATGCAGATCGCCCAGGGCGAGGTGGTGGGGCTGCTGGGACCGAATGGCGCGGGCAAGACGACGTGCTTCTATATGATCGTCGGTCTGCTGCGGCCGGACGCGGGGCGCATCATCGCCGATGGCGACGAGATTACGCGCCTGCCGATGTATCTGCGCGCGCGGCAGTATGGGATCAGCTACCTGCCGCAGGAGCCATCGATCTTTCGCAAGCTTACGGTGGAGGAGAACATCCTGGCGGTGCTGGAGGCGCAGCAGTTGAGCTGGGAGAGCCGGCGCACGCGTACAGAGAAGCTGATTGAACAGTTGAACCTCGGCCATGTGCGCAAGACCATGGGGTATGCACTGAGCGGAGGCGAGCGCAGGCGGGTCGAGATTGCACGATGCCTGGCCATCGAGCCGGCGTTCATCCTGCTGGACGAGCCGTTCTCGGGCATCGATCCGATCGCGGTGCTGGAGTTGCAGGAGATCATCTTCGACCTGAAGATGAACGGCATCGGAGTGCTCATCACGGACCATAACGTGCGCGAGACACTCTCAGTGACGGACCGTGCCTACATCATCAACGACGGCAGGATTTTATTTGCCGGGACGCCCGGGGAGCTGGGCCGGAACCCCGAGGTGAGGCGCATTTACCTGGGCGAGAAATTCTCCATGGACTAGCACTTCGTGCCGCTGTCGACGGCTTCGCAGTGAGAGACAAGAGATTTGCCATGCGGCCGATTCGCGGTAGCGGGAGGAGCCTGGCGGCGGCGAAACAGTTGTATCCCATCGCACATACCGATTGATTCAAAGGTGTTATTGCTTATATCTGCGTGTCAGATATAACGGAGCATAATGTGCTCCTGTGCCTGAAGCGGAGACAAAAATTTTACACGGCTGCGCGAATGTTGGGCAGCGTGTAGACTGTGCCCAGTTACCCGGCGAGAATGAAGGCGGAGGGTGGGCCCGATCGATAACTCTCTTCCTGCAGGCACGGCGGGCAACAGAGCATGAAGAGGTACTGAGGATTGCTGCAGCCGAAACTAAATCTGAAAGTCTCACAGCGCCAGATACTGACACCTGGACTGGTGCAGATGGTCAGTGTGCTGGCCCTGAACAAGCTCGAGCTGAAGGACATGATCAACACCGAGATGGTGGAAAATCCGGTGCTCGAGGAGATTGAGGAGTCGGCGGTCACGATCGAGGAGATGGGCGGACGCGAGGCGGAGCGCGAGCGTTCGGCTGAAGAGGTGGCGACGGAGAAGGAGCGGGTGGAGAAAGACCCGTTCGACGAGGTTGATTTTGGCAGCTACTTCCAGGACTATCTCGATCCGGGATTCCGCACCGCATCGAACTACGAGGAGATTGAGCGGCCCTCGTTTGAGAATTTCCTGTCCCAACCCAGCACGCTGACCGACCACCTGGACTGGCAACTCGGCTCGATGAGCCTCGCCCTGGAGTTGCGGCTGGCCGCGGACCTGGTGGTTGGGAACCTGAACGAGGATGGGTACCTGACGGCGACGGACGAGGAACTGGTCGACGGCTTGCTTCAAGCGCGGGGTCCGGCGCGCGCGGAACCGATTCCGTTCGAGCGCGGCATGAAAGCCCGGCCCGTCTGGGAGGCGCAGCACTTGGGACCGGAGGCTGGCGCGAACCTCGCCGCGAATGGGACCGCTGGGGATGCAGCCCCTGTAGATGAGCGTGCATTGGCCCTGGCGACGGTGCTGGAGGCGCGCAAGATTGTCAATCAGCTCGATCCGCTGGGGGTGGGCGCCCGCGACCTGCGCGAGTGCCTGCTGGTTCAAATTGCCGCCCATCGCCGCGAGGCGGAGTTGGTGCAGAAGCGCGGCCTGGTCAGGCCGGTGCATCCTTTCGGCGACCAGGCAGACGGCTTCGAGGACGATGGGCCAGAGGAGCCCGCCTTCGCGCGCGTGTCGATCGTGCATGCGCCGGCGCATGAAACTCTGAATGGAGCGTCTTCCCGCAATGGAGCGGCGCCGGAGGCGCAGGCCCGCGAGGAGTTGCGCAATGGCGGCGATGTCTTTGAGATTGCCGCGCACATCGTGACCAATCACCTGGCGCTGCTGCAGAAAAAGGACATGCGCGAGCTGACCCGGGGTTGCGGCCGCAGCGCCGAAGAGGTGCAGGCCGCGGTGGACCTGATCCGCACGCTCGATCCGCGGCCGGGGCAGCGCTACAACGTGAGCGAAACCCGGCTGATCGAGCCCGACGTTGCGTTCGTCAAGCGCGATGGCGAATACGTAGTGCTGGTGAACGAGGAGGACCTGCCCACGCTTCGCCTGAGCCATGCATACCGCAAGATGCTGCGCGACAAGACGGCGGAAAAGGATGTGCGCGAGTACGTGAAGGAGCGCTACAAGTCCGCCATCCAACTGTTGCGCAACATCGAGCAGAGAAAGAACACGATCGTGCGCACGTGCGAGGTGATCGTGCGCCGCCAGCAGGACTTTCTGGAGCGCGGCGAGCAGGGCCTGAAGCCGATGATGATCAAGGAGGTGGCCGAGGAGATCGGCGTGCATCCCTCGACCGTCAGCCGGGCGGTGGCCAACAAGTATGTGCATACGTCTCAGGGGGTGTACGAACTGCGTTACTTTTTCAGCGAGGGGGTGAACGGCCCGGAAGGCGGCGACCTGCCGCTGGTGCTGCTGAAGCGCAAGGTAAAGAAGCTGATTGAAGACGAAGACCCGCGCAAGCCGCTGACCGACGACCACCTGGCGGCAGAGCTGCAGCGCCAGGGCATACGGGTGACCCGGCGGACGGTGGCCAAGTACCGCGAAGACATGAATATTCCCAGTACACACCAAAGACGTGTACGCTGATACGCACCTAAGTTGCACTCCAATCAGGTTGGTCGACCCACATGAGGTGAATGGATGATCATCGAGTACACGGGAAGGCAATTCGTCGTTACGCAAAAATACAAGGATCAGGCAGTCGCGGGTTTGAGGGCGATTGAAAAGATCGTCAGCGGCGCGACCAGTGCGAAGGTGATTCTGACCCTCGACAAGTACCGCAAGATCGCCGATATCACGGTGACCCAGGGGAAAGAGAGCATGGTGGCGACGTGCGAGTCGGCCGAGATGGCCACGGCGCTGCGCGATGCGCTGGCCAAGATCGAGCAGCAGGCAGTGCGGCAGAGGCAAAAGGCGACCAAAGGGATACGCCGTCCCCGGCCAGTGGAGAAGGACGGCGGCTTCGACGCGCCGATAGCTGCTGGGGCGGGCGCGTAAGCGGCGAGCCTCCGCGGCGGATGCTAGGATTCCACCATGGCACCGAAGAACGTCGGGAAGAAGGGGAAGCCTGTTTCCGAGCCGGTCCGCCACGGCGAGCATGACGAATTGGTGGTCCTGACCGGCATGTCCGGCTCGGGCAAGCTGTCGGCGCTAAAGGCGTTCGAGGACTTGGGCTACTACTCGGTCGACAACCTGCCGCTGGAGCTGGTTCCGCGCTTCGCCGATCTGGTTCGCCAGTCGGCCGAGATTGAGCGCGCCGCGCTGGTAGTGGATGTGCGCGAAGGCATGCGGCTGGACCGCTTTCCGTCGATCCTGAAGAAGGTGCGCAAGGTGCTGCCGACGCGGGTGGTCTTCCTGGAAGCCAGCGAGGACGCTCTGGTGCGGCGATTCTCCGAGACGCGGCGCCCGCACCCGATGGGCCGGACGCAGACCGTGGTGCAGGGGATTCGGGCCGAACGCAAACGGCTTGACCCGATCCGCAACGTCGCGGACATCGTGCTGGACACCACCAAGTTCAACGTGCACGAGCTGCGCGCGCACATCAATGCGCAGTTCGAGCGCAGCGACGACCCCAAGAACCTGACCATTTCGTCTACCAGCTTCGGCTTCAAGAACGGAGTTCCGGCGGAGGCAGACCTGGTCTTCGATGTGCGCTTCCTGCCGAACCCGCACTTTGTGCCGGAGTTCCGCAAACTGACCGGGCGACACCCCAGGGTGGCGAAGTACATCCGGCAGTTTCCGCAGACACAGGAGTTCCTGGACAAGACGGCGGACCTGCTGAAGTTTCTGCTGCCGCACTACATCGAGGAAGGCAAGAGCTATTTGACGGTCGCGTTCGGATGCACGGGCGGGCAGCACCGGTCGGTGTTTATCGCGGAAGAGATGAAGAAGCGGCTGGAGGCCGAGGGGCACCGCGTGAAGACCGCGCACCGGGACATGCCGCGGTAGAGAAAGTCGATAGTTGGCGGTTGCTGGCTGTTGGTTGGAAAGCAAAGCGGCGCTGGGGGGCGGTAGCTTACAATTGCGTCGCGTGCGGGTGCGATGTCCCTCATCGGCAGGAAAACCAATAGAATTGACTGGATGAGCGAGAGCCGGACGAGCAGGGCACGAGCGAAGGCGATGCGGAGACGGGAACGATGAGGCGCGTCTGGCGTTTGCTCGCGTATGCACGCCCGTACGCGCTCTATACGCTGGCGTCCCTGGTGACGACGGCGGTGTACGCGGCGATGGCCGGGCTGCGCGTGATGCTGATCAAGCCCATCATCGAGAATGTGCTGAGCGCGAAGGACTCTCCGAAGCAGGTGCTGGTCTATCCGATCCCACACACGCACCGCGTGATCGATCTCCAGTTCCTGATCCCACATCATTTCCACAACGCCTGGACGGTGGTTGCGGTGGCGTTGGTGGGCTCGGCGATCATTAAGTCCGTCTGCGACTATCTGGGCACGCTGCTTGCCAACAAATCCGGTTACGGCATGATCACGGACCTGCGCAACGATCTATACGACTCGATGCTGCGCCGCTCCACCGCGTTCTTCCAGCGCCACACCAGCGGCACGCTGATCTCGACGCTCATCAACGACGTGGAGCGGGTGCAGACGGCCATGGCCACCATCCTGAGCGATTTCCTGCAACAGCTCTTCACTCTGATCGTGATGATCGGAGTGGTGGTCGTCAATGGCGGAACCATGGCGCTGGTCCTGTTGCTATTCGTGCCGATTGTGATCTACTCGTCGCGCCGGGTTGGCCGCAGCGTGCGCACCACCACGCGGCGCGGGCAGGACAGACTGGCGGAGATCCAGAACATCGTGCAGGAGACGATCACGGGCAACGGCATCGTCAAGGCGTTTGGGATGGAGCCCTGGGAGATGAACCGTTTCCGCCGCGCCTCCGACCGGCTACTGAGCGCCAACATGCGCTCGGTTGCAGTGCAGGCCATCTCTTCGCCGCTGATGGATGCGCTGGGAGCGGTACTGCTGGCGATGCTGCTGTGGTTCGGGCGAAATTTCTTTATCCTGCACGGCGTCTCCGAGGGTACGTTCATCACGTTCCTCGCGGCGGTGATCATGCTGTACGATCCCGTGCGCCGGATGCCCGGATACTACAACAACATTCAGCAGGCCTCGGGCGCCAGCGAGTACATCTTCCGCTATATGGACGCCGAGGACGACGTGCTTGAGAAGAAGCGGCCTTTCGTACTGAAAGAGTTCAAGGAGTCCATCCGGTTCGAGCAGGTCGACTTCGCCTACGAGTGCGAGGGCGAAATAAACACGGTGCTGCACGGCATCGATCTCGACGTAAAGCGCGGCGAAGTGATCGCCATCGTGGGGCCGAGCGGGGCGGGGAAGTCGTCGCTGTTGAACCTGATCCCGCGCTTTTTCGACGTGACCGGCGGGCGCATCCTGATCGACGGGAACGACCTGCGCGATGTCAGCCTGGCTTCGCTGCGCAAGCAGATTGGCAAGGTGACGCAGGAGACGATTCTCTTCAACGATACGGTGCGCAACAACATCGCCTACGGCCAGCCCGACATGCCAATGGGCCGGGTTGAGGAGGCGGCGCGCATGGCGCTGGCGCACGACTTCATCCTGCGCATGCCCGAGGGCTACGAGACCGTGATCGGGGAGAAGGGCGTGCGCCTCTCCGGCGGCGAGCGGCAGCGGCTGGCGATCGCGCGCGCGATCCTGAAGAACGCGCCCATCCTGATTCTGGACGAAGCGACCTCGGCGCTGGACACCGAGAGCGAGGCGTTTGTGCAGGCCGCGCTGGCAAACCTGATGCAAGGGCGCACGGTGTTCGTCATCGCACATCGCATGACGACCGTGCGGCGGGCGACGCGCATCGTCGTGATCGAGAGTGGGCGCATCACCGAGATAGGCAGCCACGAGCATCTGATGACACAGTCGGGGACGTACCGGCGCCTCTACGATCTACAGTTTGAGTCGGACCGGTTCGAGCGGCGGCCCGCGACCGAGGCGGCCGAAGCGGAAGTTTTGGAAGGGATCAAGTGAGCGAGTTCGAAACGAAAGCGGAAGAAGAAGTGAAGGCAAACGGCGCGAAGCCGACTTATTCGATGACGGGATACGCAACCGCGCAGTCGGCGACGGAGGACGGCATCGCGTTTACGCTGACGTTGAAGAGCGTCAACCATCGCTTCCTCGATTTGAATCTGCGTGTGCCCGGCGACTGCGATGCGCTGGAGGTTGCGCTGCGGCGGCTGATCAAGGAGCGCGTGAAGCGCGGCCATGTGGATGTGACCCTGCATGTGGAACGGCGCCTGCGTGAACAGACGCAGACGGTCCAGCTCAACCATGAGCTGCTCGACGCCCACTTGCAGGTCTTCCACGAGGCGGCCAAGCTGCACCGCTTCAACGTGGAGCCGGACCTGAACGAGCTGCTGCGCATGCCGGGAGTGCTCTCGACCGAGTCTGCTGCTGCACCGGACCAGGCGCGCGGTGCGGCGCTGGAGGCCGCGGTGATGGCGATCGCGCCCTCGCTGTTGGAGCAACTGAACCAAGTGCGCGGTGTGGAGGGTGCGGCGCTGGCCGGCGAGTTGCGGGCTTCGATGCTGCGGCTGCGTGCGCTGGCCGAGGAGTGCGCGGCGCTGCGTACAGGCGCACGCGAGGCGCATTTCGAGCGGCTGCGCACGCGCATCGGCGAACTGCTGAAGGCGGACGCTGAAGCCGCGGCGCAGGCTGAGGGGCCGGCGTTCGACTACCGCATGTTGGCCGAGGCGGCGCTGCTGGTGGAGCGGTCGGACATCGAGGAGGAACTGGTGCGGCTGCGCGCACACATCGAGAGCTTCCTGGAGATTCTGGCCGTGGGCGGCGAACTGGGCAAGCGCCTGGACTTCCTGCTGCAGGAGCTGAACCGCGAAGGCAATACCATGCTCTCGAAGACCACCGGAGGCGATCCCGGCATCGGCCTGCGCCTCACCGCGCTCGGCCTGGAGATGAAAACGGAGATCGAACGCGCCAGAGAACAGGTGCAGAATTTGGAGTAGGTGACGTCGCAATGCTATGCGGCCACAGCTAGTGCGGGTGCCCTATCGGGCAGAAGCCTTCTCCGCCTTTCGTGCCTTATCCAAAAGGTCTAAGACCTCAACGTAGAGCCAAACCAGGCTCACAACGAGCCCAAATGCGGCATACCACTCCATGTATTTCGGATTTCCCTCATTGGCACATTGCAGGGCGAGATCAAAATTGGAGATGAGACTCGCTGCGGCAATTGCAACCACCACCACGCCGACGAGGAGGCTGTAGATCACTCCTGCCCTCTGCGTAATCGTCGGAACTCCCATCACCGCCAATGCAATGTTCGCCACATAGAACAGCACCACTCCGCTGATGGCGGCGGTAAGCTTTTGGTTGAACGATTCGTTCACGCGAATCCAGCCAGCCCGATATGCGAGCAACAGGCAAGCGCTCATCGCGACCGTCACGCAGACAGCTTGGATAGCGATGCCAGGAAACTGGAATTCTTCTCCCGCGGAGAGCACGCCCATTAGCAGTCCCTGCAGAAACGCATAGACCGGCGCGGTATTGCTCGACCAAATCTTGTGGCGCACCGTGAGCCATACCAGGACCCAGCCCCCAAGGATGCCAACGATCAAAATCCCTAGCAAGAAGTAGGATCCTGCCTTGGTTGGACCGTGTACGAATATCCTGAACTCCGTCCATCCCAGAACTGCGCCCACCGCTAAGAGGCCAAGAAGTGCGCCGGTTTTGTTCAGTGTTCCGGCGAGAGTCATCCGTTCACAAAGAGCCAAGGCCCGGTGGTGCAGAGGCTGAGGAATCGTGAGATTTCTGAATATCGGGTTAGTGGTCGCCATGGATCGCTTCGACTCTCGTGCGCAGTCTGGACCGGCTAATCAACATCCGGAGTGTATCGCGCTGGTTCTAACGTCTCATATCACGCGAATGATGTAGGTCGGATTGCATTTACACTGCTTGTAACGCATGGCAGGCATTTTGTTTATCATTTCGGCGCCGTCGGGGTCGGGCAAGTCGACGCTGGTGGCGCAGGTGCGTTCGCTGGTGGAGGGGCTGGAGTTTTCCGTCTCGTACACTACGCGGGCGCCGCGCGGCTCGGAGACCGACGGCCGCGAGTATTACTTCACCGAGCGCGAAACCTTCCGGCAGATGGTGGAGAACGGCGAGTTTCTGGAGTGGGCCGAGGTCTTCGGCAACTACTATGGGACGGCGGTCTCCGCACTGGAGCACGCGCGCACGGCGGGCAAGGACCTGCTGCTCGACATCGACGTGCAGGGCGCGAAGCAGGTGATCGAGCGGCTGCCCGAGGCGGTGTCGATCTTCATCCTGCCGCCGAGCCCAGAGGTGCTGGAGATGCGGCTGCGCAATCGCAGCGAAGCCGAGCATATGACCTCCGTAGAGGTGATCGAGCGGCGGTTGCACCAGGCACGCGAAGAAGTGAAGCGGGTATGGGACTACAAGTACGCGCTGGTAAACGACGTGCTGGACCAGGCCACGGCGGAGATGAAGGCAATCGTTCTGTATGAGCGCGGCGTACGCGATGGCGTGACCGCGGTGGCGGAGGGTTGCCGGACGTGTGCGCGTTCGCCGCGGCTGATGGCGGCGCTGAAGAGCTTTGGTGTTGTGTAGCACGCTATGTCGCTGATTTTTCATCGTCGCGAATCGGGCGCGAATTCCTACAACTTTCGCTGCACTCGACTGCCCGCACCGGGCAGGACAAATGGGCGCGGTTGCGGTAGATTGAAAGCATCCCCAGAGGTGCGAATTATGTCGACTGAAGATCCTCTCCACAACAAGTACAGCCTTGTGAAGGGTGCGGCCCGTAGAGCACGGCAGTTGCAGTCGGGCGCGCAGCCGATGATGCCTACCAAGAGCATGAAGGCCTGCCGCGTGGCGCAGGACGAGATCAACCAGGGCCGAGTGACGTTCGTCGTGGGTGCGGTTGAGCCGAAGGACCTGACGCCGCTCGATCCGGAACTGTAGACGCCCGATGGGCGAAGCCGGGCCGCAACTGCGCGCGTGGGTCGAGTACTTTCGCGACCTCGGTGTTCATGACTTTTACCGCCGCGGCGAGATTATCGCGCACACGGCGGAAGCCGGTTCCGATCAGCCTCCGCAGCCTGCCGCGATTGCGGGGATCGTTTCCACCGAAGCCGTGTCGCTTGCAGCCGCGGCCAGCGTTTTATCACCCGCACTCGCGCTGCAACCGCCCGCGGACATCACCGAACCGCAGCTTATGAAGCTCGTCTCCTTCAACAATCTTGCGCCGGTCTCAGCGGAGCGCATTTCGCCGGCGGAGCGGCCCGCGGCACTACGCGCGATCCAGGACGAGATTGGCGACTGCATCCGCTGCCCGTTGGCCTACGCAGGCCGGCACAAGATCGTCTTCGGGGATGGCTCGCCCACGGCACGGCTGATGTTTGTCGGCGAAGGGCCGGGTGCGGACGAGGACGCGCAGGGGCTTCCGTTTGTCGGCAAGGCCGGGCAATTGCTCAACAACATGATCGCGGCGATGGGCCTGGCGCGCGCCGAGGTCTATATCGCGAACATTGTGAAGTGCCGTCCGCCCGGCAACCGCGTGCCGGAGCCCGTGGAGGCGAACACCTGCTCGCAGTTCCTGCTGCGCCAGATCGATGTGGTGCGGCCGGAGGTGATCGTGGCGCTGGGCTCGACCGCGGCGACCTACCTGCTCGGGGTCAGGCGGTCGCTCAGCGCGCTGCGCGGACACTGGCACACCTGCCGCGGGGCCAAACTCGCCGTCACGTATCATCCCGCGTTCCTGCTGCGCGATCCGCGGCAGAAGGCGGAGGCGTGGAAGGACCTGCAGATGGTGATGGCGGAGCTGAAACTGACGCCCCCGGCGCGCAAGTAAGCTCAGCCCTCCGGCAGAACGGGAAACGGTGTTCGATCGACCGGAAGCGCTTTGTCGAGGAACGCCGGGAGCCGTCCGGGCGGCCCAAACGCGATGTCCCAGACCGGCGATTGCAACTCCGGCATGGGGTTTGCGTGGAAGAGCTTCTTACATTGGCGGGCAGTCCAGCGCGCCCAGCTCTTTGACTTCTTGCGGCGGGCGCTGTCGGTCGAGATTCCCGTTCCCGCGTACATCTGGCGGTAGAGCCTGGAGAGGAACATGAAGGCGACCCGCGCCCGCAGATTCGGCGTACACGCGGACCGCTGCCAGATTGCGCTCCAGTTATAGAAGCGGTCCCAGACCTTCTGTGTACGCTCGCGAATCTCGTCGGAGCTCATGGACGGATGCGGCGTGAACATCTTGGGCCTGACTTCGATGGGAATCAGCCAGTAGCGGGTGATGGGCACGTCGCCGACCAGCGTGGGGTTGGCGTCCTGCTCTTTCTCCCAGCGCGCAAAGTCCACGGTGCCGGGGAACGGCGTCATCATGACGAACTGGGCAAAGGTTACGCCGGCCTTCAGCGCCATCTCGACGGTCGCGTCGAAGGTCGCAGGCTTGTCCGTCGGCAGGCCGAAGATGAACGAGCCAAGCACATGCACGCCGTGCTGCTTGAACGTCTGCAACTGCTTCGCCAGCGCCTCACCGGAGTAGTTCCAGTCCTTGAAGATCGCCTTCAGGCCTTCGGGCGTTACGGCCTCCACGCCCACCAGAGCGCCCTTGATGTTGGCTTGGCGCATGGCGTCGAGGTACTCGCCGTCTTCGCCCGCTTCCATCGTGATCTGGGTGAAGAAGACCATGTCCTTGGGCAGTTTCGCCAACTCTTCCATCAACTGGTAGCGCTCTGCGCGGATCGCCGTCAACTCTTCGAGTTTGGCAAGGTTGTTCTGCTCCCGCGCCAGCCGCAGATCGGTCAGGGAGACGGGATAGAAGTTGTCGTCGGCCAGCGCGATGTAGCGGAAGCCGATGCGGCGCAGGTCTACGATTTCGTCGATTACGCTCTGGAACCGCCGCTGCCGGGGCTTCTGTCCGTCGGTCCGCCAGACGCTACAGAATGAGCAGTGCTTCGGGCATCCGCGAATGGTCTGCACCGAGGCCCACATATACTTGTCCGGCCTCATCAGGTCCCAGCGTGCGGCGAGGAATTCGCCGCCTTCGATCCGGCCGCCCTCGTAGATGCGCTGCGGCGTGCCGGCGAGGAAGTCGTTGACGCAACGGCCCCAGGCTACGTCGCCATCGCCCTTCACGACCGCGTGGCCCTGGCCGACTTCGAGCGTTTCTTCCGGATACAGGGTGGCATGAATGCCGCCGTAGACCACCCAGGCGCCTCGCTCGCGCGCCATGCGGCCCACGGCGTATCCGCGCAGCGCGTTGCCGGTGTGGACGCTGATACCGACGATGTCCCCCGGCTTGATGCTCTCGGGGACGATCTGTTCGAGCGACTCATCGACCAGAATGGGATCGCCCACAATGCGCGGGGTTGCAGCGGCCAGGACGAAGAGCCAGCGCGGCGTGATGACCGCGGTGCCAAAGGAATTGTCGCTGGGATTGACCAGATGAACGCTCATCGAATGCACCTTTCCTCGTACGAGTACGGTGGCTTCAGTGAGCATGGTCGGCGGCGGCGACCGCGCGCGAAATAACTTCGCAGGAGGATCGGAGCGCGCGGGCATTCCCGCCGGAGTTGTGTCGACTATCATACAGAGAAACGGCGACAAGGGTATCAACCCCGGGACCCGGCGGGACCGATCCGGCTATTTGGCTCAAAATGGGTAGGTTCGCCCTGGACGCGCCGCAGACGGCATACTAGGAAGTGCGGTGTGACTCCGCAAACTCTTGCGAAGGAATTCCCGATGCTCCCTGGCGCACGCCGCTACAAATATCTCGACGCGCTGACCACGATGTTTGTCGTGATCCTGCTGGTGTCGAACCTGGTGGCGCAGAAGATCTGCATGATCGGTCCGTTTGCGGTCAGCGGGGCGATCCTGCTGTTTCCCATCACTTATATCTTCGGAGACGTGTTTACCGAGGTGTACGGCTTTTCCGCATCGCGTCGCGCCATCTGGCTGGGGACTTTCGGCACGGCGCTGTTGTATGCGATGGGAGAGATCGTGATCGCGCTTCCGGGCGCGCCGGGCTGGAAGAACCAGCAGGCGTTCGAAGTGGTGTTCGGATTCCTTCCGCGCATTCAGACCGCGTCGCTGATTGCGTTCTGGGCAGGCGACTTTGCCAACTCCTACACCCTGGCCCGCATGAAGTTGCTGACCAATGGCAAGTGGCTGTGGACGCGGACGGTCGGATCGACCGTGGTGGGCCAGGGAGTGGACACGACCCTGGTCATCACGCTGACGTTCGCGGGCAAATACCCGCCGCTGACATTGGTCAACATGATTGTTACGGGGTATCTGCTGAAGGTGGCGTACGAGGTGCTTGCGACGCCGCTCACCTACCTGGTGGTTGGCTGGCTGAAGGCGAGCGAGCATTCCGATGCCTTCGACCGCAACGAGAACTTCAACCCATTCCACCTCAGCGATCAGGTCGCGGAGAGTCCCTAGCCTCCTGAGTTTGTCTTTCACCGGGAGAGCGGGCCCGCTCGCAGGGATTTTTCTTGTGCTTCCGCATCCTTTTCGCATCGGCGGGCAAGAACCTATCATCAAACCACTTACCCGGCAGTTTGGAAACGATGGAACCCGGCGCCGGGTATTGCCGTATCCATCGGTTCGGTTACCAGGATCGATCTGGACTACCCCTCAAGGAGACAAGCTGTGCGTTGGTTGCAAAGTTTCTGGAATGTCCGGCCACTGCCGATGAAGGCAATTGCCGCGTCGTCGGCCTTGTCGCTCGCTGTTTTGCTGGCGGGATGCTCGAAAGCGGCGCCGGCGGCGGGCCCAGGGCCGCAAGCGATGCCGGTGCAGGTCCAACCGGTGTCGCTCAGCCCGGTTCCCGCGTCCGACACCTACGTGGCAACCATCAAAAGCCGGCGCTCGGCCACCTTGCAGCCGCAGGTCGATGGCAACCTGACGAAGATCCTGGTCAAGTCCGGCGACTCAGTGAAGGCCGGCCAGTTGCTGATGCAGATCGATCCTCTGAAGCAGGTGGCGACGGTGCAGGCGCAGCAGGGAACGGAGCAGCAGCAGAAGGCCGTCTACGACTACAACCAGACCGACCTCGCTCGCCAGGAGCAGCTCTACAAGGCCGGCATCATCTCCAAGCAGGCCTACGACCAGGCGGTGCAGGCGTTTCAGAACTCCAAGGCCGCGCTGGACGCGGCGGCGGCGCAGACCAAGACCCAGCGCGAGCAGCTCGCGTACTACGACATCCGCGCACCCTTCGCTGGTGTCGTCGGCGACATTCCGGTGCACCTCGGCGACTACGTCTCGACGACCACGATGCTAACCACGGTGGATGAAAACGCCGACCTGGAGGCCTACATTTACATCCCAACCGAGCGCGCAGCGCAGGTGAAGATCGGGCTGCCGGTGGACCTGACGGATGAGAGTGGGACCGTGCTGGCGCACTCCAACCTCTACTTCGTCTCGCCCGAGGTCGACAACGACCTGCAGGGGATTCTGGCCAAGGCGCCGGTTCCGAAGGCATCCGAGCGCCTGCGCAACGGCCAGATTGTGAACGCGCGCGTCATCTGGAATACCGCGCAGACGGCGACGGTACCCGTGCTTGCCGTTACCCGCATCGGCGGCCAGAGCTTTGTCTATGTTGCCGCGCCACGCGGCGGCGGATTCGCCGCGCACCAGGTGCTGGTCACCCTGGGCGAGCCGGTGGGCAATCTGTACCCCGTGCTCGGGGGATTGCACCCGGGCGATAAGGTGATCGTCTCCGGGATCCAATTCCTGCAGGAAGGCGTGCCGGTGATGCCGCTGTCGGCGCCGGGACCCGCGAAGGCCGGGAACTAGCGGCCTCCAAGGCTGGGAACTGGCAGCTCAAACGTTGTCCTAACGCGCGACACGAAAGGTAGAGTTTCTTGGTTGAGTTCTTCATCCGCCGCCCCATCTTCGCCACGGTATGCGCGCTTCTGATCGTGCTGGCCGGGGCGGTCACGATGCCGACCATTCCGATTTCGCTCTACCCGGAGCTGGCCCCGCCGCAGGTCGTCGTCTCCTGCAACTACGTCGGCGCCAACTCGCAGGACGTCGAGTCGGCGGTGACCATCATCCTGGAGCAGGCCATCAACGGCGTCGAGGGCATGCGCTATATATCGTCGACCTCGTCGAACGACGGCAGCTCGACCATCACCATCACCTTCCAAACCGGCTACAATCTCGACATTGCCGCGGTCGATGTGCAGAACCGCGTGGCCACCGCTCAGGGCCGGCTTCCCGCCACGGTGAACAACACCGGCATCTCCATCACCAAGGCCAACTCCAACTTCGTGCTGGCGGCGGGGTTCATCTCCCCGGACCACTCGCTCTCGCCCGCCTTCATCTCGAACTATCTCGATGTCTACGTTGCGGACGCGCTGAAGCGCGTTCCCGGCGTGGGCGCGGTCATCATCTTCGGCGAGCGCAAGTACGCCATGCGCATATGGCTCGATCCAACCAAGCTGGCCGCGCGCGGCCTGACGCCGCTGGACGTGAACAACGCGCTGGCGGAGCAGAACGTCGAAGTCCCCGCCGGGCAGCTTGGCGTTCCGCCCTCCGATCCGCACCAGGCTTACCAGATGGCGGTGCGCGTGGTCGGACGGCTGACCGACCCCAACCAGTTCGAGAACATCATTCTGAAGTCGAACGCCGCGAGCGCGCCCGCCGGATCGGTTGCTTCCACACCTCCGGCCAGCGGCTCCGGCGTTGTCCTGTTGAAGGATGTTGGCCGCGCCGAGCTCGGCGCCGAAACCTACAGCACCAGCCTGCGCTACGGCGACAACACCTTCTCGCAGGGCGACGCCATCGGTATCGGTGTGCAGCAGCTTTCCAACGCCAATGCGCTCGATGTGGACAAGCGCTGCAAGGCGGTCTTCGCGGAGCTGCAGAAATCGTTCCCGCCGGGCCTTGCTGGGTTCATCGCCGTTGACACCACCACCGTCGTCTCCGACTCCATCAAAGAGGTGGAAAAGACGCTGGCCGAGGCGATCGTCATTGTCATCATCGTCATCTTCCTGTTTCTTCAGGACTGGCGCGCCACCCTGATTCCGGCCATCACGATTCCGGTCTCGCTCATCGGTACGTTTGCGTTTATCAAACTCTTCGGCTTCTCCATCAACTCGCTCACGCTGTTCGGAATCACCCTGGCCACCGGCCTGGTGGTCGACGACGCCATCGTGGTCATCGAAAACGTACAGCGTCATTTGGAAGGCATGGTGATCGTGGGCAAGGAGGATTGCGCCCACGACCCGCACAAGGCCACTATCGTCGCCATGGCCGAGGTCACCAGCGCGGTGATTGCGACGTCGCTGGTACTGATCTCGGTGTTTGTCCCGGTCAGCTTCTTCCCTGGGACTACGGGCATCCTGTACAAGCAGTTCTCGCTGACGATCGCCTTTTCGATTGCGATCTCGGCGTTCAACGCACTCACGCTTTCGCCCGCGCTCGCGGCGCTCTTTCTGCGTCCGGAGACGCGCCCCACGGGCCTGCTCGGTCTGCTGCTGAATCCCGTAGAGGCGGTAATCCAGAAGGTCATCGCCGGATATGTCGTGGTGGTGACGTGGGTGGTCAAGTGGCGCTATGCGTTCCTTGTACTCTTCGTTGCGGGCCTCGGCGCGACCGTCTACATGTACAACCATGTGCCGACAGCCTTCGTCCCGGTGGAGGACCAGGGCTATTTCATGATCCTGGTGCAGACCCCTCCCGGCGCTTCGCTGAGCTACACTACCGACTTCGCCGATAAAGGCACGAAGATCGTTCAGCAGGACCCTGATGTTTTTGGGACGTTCTCGGTCATGGGCTTCTCGCTTTCCGGCGGAAGCTCGCCCAACTCCGGCCTGATCTTCGCCCCGCTGAAGCCCGTGGACGACAGGACGAAGAAGGGGCCGGGGCACTCGGCGCACGACATCGTCGCCCGGGTCGCGCCGAAGCTCTTCGGCGTCCCCGGCGGCATCCTGTTCGCGGTCGAGCCGCCGGCGATCCAGGGCATCGGCACAGTCGGCGGCTTCCAGTTCATCCTGCAGGACGGCGGACGCAATACCTTCTCCGACATCGATCGCATCGCACACACGCTGGTGGGCGCGGCGCGCGATCCATCCGCGGGACTGGTCAACCTCAATACGACATTCACCGCCAACGATCCGCAGCTCTATGTCACCATCGACCGGCAGAAGGCGGAGGCGATGGGCGTTCCCATGTCGCAGATTACCGCGGCGATGGGCACGTTCATGGGTTCGAGCTACGTCAACGACTTCAACTTCAACAACCGTTCGTACCGCGTCTATGTTCAGGCCGACCAGCAGTTCCGGCGTAATGCCGGCGATCTGCGGCAGTATTATGTGCGCTCGAATGCGGGGCAAATGGTGCCGCTGGACAACCTGGTCGCGCTCTCCGAGACTTCGGGGCCGCAGGTCATCAACCACTACAATCTCTTCCGCTCGGCGGAGATTGACGGGTCGCCCGCGGAGGGGCTCAGCTCCGGGCAGGGCCTGGTGAACATGGAGAAGCTGTTCGACAAGTTCAAGATGCCGGGCATGACCTTCGAATGGACTGGCCTGGCGCTGGAAGAGATTGAGTCGCAGGGCAAGGCGCTGCTGATCTTCGGCCTGGGGCTGTTGGTGGTGTACCTCACACTGTCGGCCCAATATGAGAGCTTCTTCCTGCCGTTCATCATCCTGCTGGCAGTGCCCATGGCAGTGCTGGGCGCGCTGGGGCTGGTGGCGGCGCGCGGCATCAGCGACGACGTGTATGTGCAGATCGGGCTGGTGATGCTGATCGGGCTCTCGGCAAAGAACTCGATCCTGATTGTGGAGTTCGCCGAGCAGCAGATTGAGCAGGACAAGTCGATCATTGTCGCCGCGATCGTGGCTGCCCAGCTGCGCCTGCGGCCTATCCTGATGACCAGCTTCGCGTTCATCCTGGGGGTGCTGCCGCTCTATTTTGCCACCGGGGCAGGCGCCCTGGGACGGCACTCGGTGGGTACGGCGGTGGTGGGCGGGATGCTGGTCTCGACCATCCTGAACCTTTTCTTCATCCCCGTTCTGTATGTGCTCCTAAAGACGTTCCTCAGTCTGTTCAAGAGCAAGAAACCCGAATTGCCGCCCTGCGACGAGCCCGACCCGAGGCTCGCACAGCCGGACCCTCCCCAGCCGATTCCATAACCCAAAAGTTGTAGGCGCATACCACCAAAGTCCGCTCGCGTGGCCCTTCAGTGGGATGGGCTGCGGCGGCGCAGCGCGTGATGCTGAAAGAGCAGTTTCAGCCCTCCCCGGCAGAAAGTTGAGACAACTTCATGCATCAAGCAACGGTGGCCCTGGTATTTATCGCGATCGCGATGTTCCCCTGCTTCCTGGCGACGACGCCGGAGTAACCCGGTTTCGAGCCGCCTTCGGAGCGGAAGAGATTCAGAGCAGTTATATGGAAGACCCACATTCTCGGGCGAGGTGTGGGTCTTCCTGTCTGTGCGGCACAGGCTCTGGCTGCGGGCCCGCCGGTGATCCGCGCGCAACAGGAACCGGCTACAATTTGCCTTATGACCTGCTACGGAGCCAAAGAGATCGCCGCCAGTTTCCGCATCGTCCGCAACAATACGCTGAAGATCGCGGAAGACATTCCCGAAGACAAGTACAGCTTCCGGCCGGCCGAGGGCACGCGCACGGTCGCGCAGACGCTGATTCACATCTCCAATGCCCACAGGTTCGCACTGGCCCTCAATCGCGACGATGTGCGTTCGACGATGGTTGGATTCGACTTCATGGCGTTCATCGGGCCGCTTGCCGCAAGCGAGCAGGAGCCGATGACGAAGGCGCAGATCATCGCGCGCCTGACTGAGACGGGAGAGGACTTCGAAGGATGGGTGAAGACTCTGTCGGACGACTTTCTTGATCAGTCGATCAGCACGCCTCCGGGTGGTAACCCGCCGTCGCGCACGCGCTTCGAACTGTTGATCGCGGTGAAGGAGCATGAGATGCACCACCGCGGTCAGCTCATGCTCGTCGAGCGCCTGATCGGCATTACGCCTCATCTGACCCGCGAGCAAGAAACGCGCAGAGCGGCGCTCATCGCAGCGGCGGCGGCCAAGAATTAGCGAAGCGGAAGATCCCGCTCCGCCCAGACGTCGTGTCAGGGCGGAGCGAGCGGCCTAGAAGAGCAGCTTGAGGCCGAGTTGAATCTGACGGCTGGTGTTGGCCGTGGCCGAGATGACCCCCGGTGAACCGAGTGCGGCGACGGTGTTCTGGTTGGCGGCGGTGCCTTGCGTCGGGCCGGCTGAGTAGACCACCTCATTGGGCAGTTGCAGGTTGGTATGGTTGACGATGTTGAAGAACTCCGCACGGAACTGCAGGCGGGTGCGCTCACTGAGCGCGGTGTCCTTCAGCAGCGAGAGGTCCCAATCCGCGAAGCCGGGACCGATGAGTGAATCGCGGCCGGCATTGCCGACATAACCGTAGGCCGGAGCGGAGAAGGCCGCGGGATTGAAGTATTGCGCGACCCGTTGAGCGGTGCTGCCGCCGGGATAGAGAACGCCGGTGAACGCCGGGTTGACGTTGGGGCGAACGGGGTTGCGGGAGTCGCCCGAGCCGGTAGGGTTGTAGCCCAGCTGCGGGCTGAAGGGGAAGCCCGACAGCAGGGTCGTAATCGAGGCGATCGACCAGCCGGAGACGATATGGTTGGCGAGATCGCTGGCGTTCGCGAAGAAGGCCTTGTTCTTGCCGAGCGGCAGTTCGTAGGTAGCGTTGATTGAGGCAATGTTGCGGATGTCGGTCGCCGCCGGCCCGTAGTCCAGGTGAGGCAGCGAAGGGACTTCGACGAACGCCGGCGTATTGGACGAGACCGAGGTGTTCCAGGCGGAGCCGTCGTCGAGGTTCTTGGACCAGGTGTAGTTTCCGCGGATTTGGAGACCGTGATCGAAGTAGTGGCGCAAGTCGACGACGAGCGCATTGTAGTTGCCCGATCCGCCCGCCCACCAGGAGGTGGTGTTGGCGACGGCGGTATTCGCCTTGGTCGTAGTGGGGTAGTAGATGGCGCCGTTGGACTGGACCTGATAGGCAGGTTCGTTCAGATCGCCGTTCATGATCTGGTGGTAGCTGTGCGATCCGCTGTAGCCGATGGTAAGGGATGTTGCCGTGGCGAGCTGCTGCTCGATCTTGAGATCGTACGAGAACAGCGTGGGCGTGCGGATGGCCGAGTCCACGGTGGAGGGTGAGATGAGCGCGGTGCCTCCCGTAGGATTGGCGACGGTTTCGGTGGTGGCGGTGCCGCTATAGGAATACACGGTGTTGTAGGGAGCGGCCTGGTCCAGGCGGTAGTCGAGCGCGTCCAGCAGCGTGTGATGCAGGCCAGCGCCTCCGGTCAGGCTGGTGTGGCCGTTGCCGAAAACGTTCCAGGCGAAGCCCAGACGCGGCTCGGGAAGAAACAGCGCATGGTTCGTCGTGAGAGCGTTGGAGAGACCGGAACTGGGCGTGGTGCCGATGATGCCGTTGGCAAAGCTATACACGCTGGCGCGGTTTTGCGACTCGCTCCAGCCGGTGGAAGTCTCCGTCCGGAAGCCGATCCGGGCCTCGAACGTGGGTGTAATGTGCCAGGTGTCTTCGATGAACGCGTCGGCGAAGAGCGCGCGCCAGCCGAGTTCCGTGGTGCTGGGCGCGTAGGTGAAGGTCTTGATGGTGCCGGCGAGGAAGGTGGTCAGCGAGGCGAAGGAAGCCTGGCCGTACTGGTCCTGGGCGAGGTTGTCGTTGGACTCGAGGCGCTGCAGCCAGACTCCAGCCTGAATGGTGTGCTTGCCGATGGTGTAGTAGGCGTGATCGTCGAAGGTAAAGAGATTCCGCGTGATTCCGTTGTTCGAACCGACATTCGCCCCGGCGCCGGTGATGGCCGACGCGCCATTGGAGGCGGTTGAGCCGGAGATGACCACCGCATAGCTGGGGACGCCCGGCCGGACAGTTGGCGCCAGCTCCTGCTGCGCGGCGGGAACGTAGCCGTAGAAGTAGAACGTGGAACGCGAGAGGCCGGCACGCGCTATGTTCACCAGGCTGGGCGAGAAGACATGCTGCTCCTGCAGGCTCAGGACCTGCTCGCGCAGGTTTTCGTTGACGTAGGAATACGGGTCGGCCGAGGGGCTGGACGCGTAGGAGTCGTCGATGGTGTAGATGGTGTTGAAGGTGTCCTTGGAGCCCACGGTCCAGTCGAAGCGCGAGGTGCCGAAGTCTTCGCGAATATGCTGGGGCGCGGTGCCGATGTACTTGGCGATGCCGGTGGGTACGACCAGCGTTCCAGCGGGATTGAGCTGGGTGACTTCCGGGCCATTCGCAACTGGCCAGAGATTCAGCAGCTCAGCAGAGATCGGGCTGAAGGCGGTTGCTGCGTAGACGCCGGTGTTTGCGTTTGGGACTTCGCCCAGCCGCGCTTGATTGTCCGGCACCAGGGTGACGATCGACTCGCCCAGGTTCTGGCGATAGCCTTCGTAGTTGCCGAAGAGGAAGAGCTTGTCTTTGCGGATCGGCCCGCCCAGCGACGCGCCGAAGTTATTGCGTTGGAACTCGGGGATGCGTGCGCCGTCGAAGTAGTTGCGAGCGTCGAAGAAGCTGTTGCGCAGAAACTCATAGGCGCTGCCATGGAGCGTGTTGGTGCCGCCGGTGGTGGAGATGGATATCTGGGCCCCGTCGCGCTTGCCATAGGAGGCTGAGTACGTGTCCGTGACCACATTGAACTCGTGAATGCCGTCGATGCCGAGCAGTTGACCGGAAGTTCCCCCGGGGGTGGTGTTGATCAACGACGCGCCGGTGTACTCGATGCCATTCAGCAGGAAGAGATTGTCCTGCGGGCGGCGGCCCGAGGCGGAAAACATGCTGCCCACCGAGGAGTTTGAGGTTCCCACGCTGCCGGAGCGCTGGTTGGTGTAGTTCACGGTCGCGGGATTCAGCTGTAGAAGCTGGTCGTAGCTGCGGCCGTTCAGCGGAAGTTCCTTCACCTGGCGCGCGTCGACCAGGCCGGAGATCTGGTCGGAGGAGAGATTGACGGACGGGGGAACCTCCCTTACCGTGACGGTTTCACTGCCGGTAATCTTGACCGAAAGGTCCAGGTTGAGCGTTTCGCCTACGGTCAGCGTGATGCCGGTGCGTTTGTAACCGGCGAAACCGCTGGCATCGACGCTGACGGTGTAGCTGCCAATAGGAATTGCCGCGGCGGTAAAGGTGCCGGCGCCGCTGGTGTTGAGAGTGCGCTGAACCCCGGTGTCGTCATTATGAACGACGACGGTGGCGTTGGAGATGACCGCGCCGTTGGGGTCGGTCACGGTCCCGGAGATAGTCCCACTGACTACCTGGGCGTTTGCGGCGAGAGTAGGGAAGAGGGCAAACGGGCCTAGGAACAGGGCGCCAAACGAGGACAGAATAGTGCGAGTCGTGCGGGTCATGCGGTCTCCTGAAAAAGCGCGGGGTGCGCGAGCTTTGCGGCTGAATATGGAAGCTGGACTGGGTTGGGGCGTGTACGGCGACGTTCTCGCTAGGGGCGACAACAGAAGCGTGAGGAGGGGATGAGACTGGCGGGAGCATTTCGCGTGATCGCGCGAATGCCCAACTGCGACGCAACGGATGCGTCGAAGATGGGGCCCCCATATTCCCTGATAACCGCCGGGGGTATCATCGCGAGACCCCGTGGTTATAGCTCCAGAAAACCAGGCCGAGTGTGATGATGGCGATGAAGATTTCGCCGAGGATGCCCACCGCCAGCGGACGCCAACCCTGGCCGACGAGGTCTTTCAAATTAGTGCGCAGCCCCACCCCGGCAAATGCCGGTAGAAAGGCCCAGCGGGAGAGGTTCGCGATGCTGTCGAGCTGGCCCTTGGTGAAGAAGCCGGCGGTCGCAAAAAAAGAGATGGTGAGGAAGCCCAGGATGAACTTGGGAAACTTCTGCCAGAGGAACAATGCCTTGTGCTCGACCACGGCGGCCTGCCCTTTGGAGGCCCAGTAGACTGCGTAGCCGAGGACGACGAATCCGATGAAGGAGGAGCGCGCGGTCTTGGCGAGGATTGCCCAGCGGCCGGCGTCCTGGCCGTACAGCGCGCCGGTGGCGACGGATTCCGCGGTGTTGTCCACGGCGAGGCCGGCCCACATGCCGTAGGCCTGCTGGCCCAGGTGCAGCGAATGGCCAATAGCCGGGAACGCGACCAACGCGATTGCGCCGAGGGTCAGGATGGCGGCGATCGCGGTGGAGGTGTCTTCCTCCTCGGGCTCGATCGCCCCCTGCGCCGCCATGATGGCGGTAACTCCGCAGATGGACGAGCCGATGGCGAGCAGGCTGGTGAGCTTGGGCCGCAGCCCGAAGATGCGGCCGAGCAGCGTCATCACCGAGAGCGAAAGGACCAACTCCACGCCGACCAGCGCCAGCGACAGCCCGCCGACGTGGATAACGTCCTGCAGCAGGAAGCGGGCGCCCACCAGGACGATGCCGAGCTTAAGCCACAGTTCGTAGGTGGCCATGCCGGGGCGGAAGATGCGCGCAACGCCAACTGAGTTCGAAACGATGAGGCCGAGGAGGATGGCCCAGAGCACATACTCGATCTGCGGCAGGCGCAGATGGTAGGCGATGCGCAGGGCCGTGAAGCCGTGTTCGAGCAGCTTGCCGAGCAGGCCGATGGCGAACAGCAGCGCAACGCCGGGAAGCAGCCCAAGCAGGCTCGCCGGTTTCAGCGGAGGGCTCGCCTCCGGCTGCGCCACGGAACGGGACGGGCTGTCGGCAGCGATCGGCATGGGAACGGTCTGGGTGGACATAGGGCGCGCTTGCGGATACATGTGGTGCGGAGCCGGCAAAGCCGCTCGGCATGAGAGCGGCAGCTAGAAGCTGACCTGGTGGATGACGCCGAAGCGGATCAGGACCGCCAGCATGAGGCCGATTCCGATGGCGAGGAGGTCCACGTTGATGGGCAGCCGCAAGCCGTGCCGTGACTGCTCCGTACCGGTTGTTTCGGGGGTTGCCATATATCTCCTTGGTGATTCGCTTGCGGTTTCGAGTTTCTCTCTGGTTTGGCGGGCAAAGGAAAAGCCCACATATCGCGCTCTGCGCTGATACGTGGGCTCCTGAATTTCTAAGGCTTTCTGTTCTAAACTTCGCCTAGGAGGAGGATGCACCCGCGCAGCAGCTGCTCTTGCCCATACAACAAGGGCAACAGCTGCACATACACGCGGTGAGGTACATCACTTCCATGCATTCCACCTTACTTGTTTCCAGTGGTGTGCGTCAAGTCCACGAAGGCAGAAAACCTGCGGCTTAAAGAGGAAACCCACGCAGCGCGGTGGGGGCTGTTGCGTGGGTATTCCGGTAAAGCAACGAAGTGGGTGGACTTCGTTGTGACCGACTCAACCCGAAGGGAGTCCTGTCACTCCCTTAGAGTAGTGCGGAACGCGGATTGCGTCAAGGGGAATTCGTGCCCGAGTGGGGCAGGAATCCACAGTGTGACTTCGCCAGGTCGAAAACCGATTTGTCACTACAGCCGGCAGATCAGCAGTTCGCGCTCGTAGATCATCTCCGCGGGCAGGTGGTCGTGCACGTCGATGAAGAGCTCCTCGTGGTGCATTACCTCGCGCTTCCAGGCGGCGGGATCGACGCGCTGGAGCTCTTCGAACGCCGCGCGCAGCTCCGCCTCGGGAATGTCCAGACCTGCCCATTGGATGTCCTCAAAATACGGCGTCCAGCCGATGGGAGTCTCCTTGCCCTGGGCACGGCCGTGGACACGGTCCACGATCCACTTCAGCACCCGCATGTTCTCCGAGTAGCCCGGCCACAGGAAGCGGCCCTCCTCGTCCTTGCGGAACCAATTGACGTGGAAGATGCGCGGCGTTGTGGAAAGCGACCGCTGCATCTTGATCCAGTGGCGGAAGTAGTCGCCCATGTGATAGCCGCAGAAGGGCAGCATGGCCATGGGATCGCGCCGCACCCGGCCGATCGCCTCGACCGCGGCGGATGTGGTCTCCGAGCCCACCGTCGCGCCGGTGTAAACGCCGGAGGACCAGTTGAACGCCTGGTAAACCAGCGGGATGGTGTTGGGGCGCCGGCCGCCGAAGAGGAAGGCCGAGATGGGAACGCCATCTGGGTTCTCCCAGTCGGGGTCGATGCTGGGACACTGGCTTGCCGGCGCGGTAAAGCGGCCGTTGGGGTGGGCGGCAGGCGTATCGCTCGCCGGAGTCCAGGCATGGCCGCGCCAGTCGATCAAGTGGGCAGGCGGAGTGTCCGTCATCCCCTCCCACCAGATGCCCCCGTCGGGTTTGCCGTCGGCGCCCACCGTCAGCGCCACGTTGGTGAAGATGCTGTTGCGGCTCAACGTGGCCATGGCGTTGGGGTTGGTGCGCTTGCTGGTGCCGGGAGCGACGCCGAAGAAACCCGCCTCAGGATTGATGGCGTGAAGGCGGCCGTTGGCGTCGGGCTTGATCCAGGCAATATCGTCGCCCACCGTCCACACCTTCCAGCCCTCAAAGCCGGGCGGTGGAATCAGCATGGCGAAGTTGGTCTTGCCGCAAGCCGATGGGAATGCCGCCGCGACGTAAGTCTTTTCCGTCTTGCCCGATTCGTCGGCCGGCGATTCGACGCCGAGGATCAGCATGTGCTCGGCCATCCAGCCTTCGTCGCGCGCGATGTTGGACGCGATGCGCAGGGCGAAGCACTTCTTGCCCAGCAGGGCATTGCCGCCGTAGCCGCTGCCGTACGACCATATCTCGCGCGTCTCCGGAAAGTGGACGATGTACTTCTCGTCGTTGCACGGCCACGGGACGTCCTGCTGTCCCGGCGCAAGCGGCGCGCCAACCGTATGCATGCACGGGACCACGCGCTGCTCGTCCTTGTCGATCTCGGCGAACACCGGCGCACCGATCCGCGCCATGATCCGCATATTGACGACCACATAGGCCGAGTCCGTCAGTTGCACCCCGATCCGCGACATGGGCGAGCCGATGGGACCCATCGAGAACGGCAGCACGTACATGGTCCGCCCGCGCATCGACCCGCGGAAGAGCTGCTTCAGCTTCTTGCGCATCTCGAACGGATCGACCCAGTTGTTCGTAGGGCCGGCGTTGTCCTTGGAGAGCGAGCAGATGAAGGTGCGCTTTTCCACGCGCGCCACGTCATTGGGCGTGGAGCGGGCATAAAAGCAGCCGGGCCATTTCTTCTCGTCCAGCCGGATGAAGGTGCCCGCCTCCACTAGGCGGTTGCACAGCAGATCGTGCTCTGCTTGTGAGCCGTCAACCCAGTGGATGTCGGCAGGCTGGGCGAGGTCGGCCATCTTCTCAACCCAGCGGATAAGGTGTTTGTTGGTGGTAGGGGGAGCAGAGGGACGCTTTTTCGTCATCGGGTACAGTAAATCCTAACTTTAACCGTCTGGTTATGATTTCAAGTCTTCGCTTCGCCGAAGGGGCTGTCAACCCGATTCGCTACCTACAGAATACCGAAAACCGCTCCGCATGCGCGATTATCGGAAGGAACCGGCGTGGCGCCGAAAGCGTACCATTTGTTTGCGAGGTGATGGATGGTCCGTAAGGCCGTGGTCGCTGCCCTGTTGAGCTTCAGTTTTGCGATGGCGCAGGCGCCGTCCGCTCCGAAAGAAGCCGCTCCGGCGAAGCAACTGGCCTTCGACGTGGTCTCGATCCGCCAGAATACGAGCCCTCAGCGAAATGGGGCGCCGGATTTCGGGCCGACCCCGGACGGGTATCGCATGGTCAACCTGCCCATCGTGTTTGCGATCCTCAGCGCCTATGAGCCTTCGGCGGGCAACGGCGCTCTGTTCACGCCCGATCGCGTCGTGGGCCTTCCCGACTGGGCCATGCGCGATCGCTACGACATCCAGGCCAAGGTAGCGCAGGAAGACTTGGCCGAATGGCAGAAGCCGTCCCAGCAGAAGGCCATGCTGGAGGCGATGTTGCAGGCGCTGCTCGTGGAACGCTGCAAGATCCAGGTGCATCGCGACAACAAAGATACGTCCGTGTATTCCCTGGTCGTTGGCAAGAACGGCCCCAAGTTCAAGCCGACCAACCCCGCCGATCCGGTCCCGGCCGGGGTCACTCTTCCCGGCGGTGCGGTGCTGGTGCAATCCAGAGGCGGCATGGAAATACATGGAGCTACCATGGGACTGCTGGCGTCTGTGCTGTCCTCGATGGGCAGCGGAGGCCCTGGTGGAGGCGGTGGCCGCCCCGTCCAGGACAAGACCGGCCTTGCGGGCAGGTACGACATCACCATGACGCGGCCGGATATGGGGCCGCCGCCAGGTGGGCCAGGTGGGCCGGGTGGGCCAGGCGGCGCCGGGCCGGGCGGCGGCGGGCAGTTCGATCCCTCGGAAATGCTCTTTTCGATGGTCGAATCGCTCGGCCTGAAGCTGGAATCGACCAAGGCGTCGGTCGAGACTCTGGTCGTCGACCACATCGAGAAACCTTCAGAAAACTAAGTGAGGCCGCAGCCCCGCAACTCAGTCCGCAACCATCGACTCGCCCGGAACGATGGGCCGGGTTCTCGGCAGCGCTCCGCGATACGCCGCCCGCGCCACCAGCAGCAGCGTGCCCACATACACCGCCAGCTTGATCGCAGCCGCGGTGCGCGTCGGCGGCAGCGTCTTCCAGAACGCCAGCAGTACGGTCTGCGCGATTACCGCGGCCCACACCGAACCGTAGAAATAGCGCCGCTCCGTGCCTTCGCCTTTGGTCGATCGCCGGACTCGGGGCAGCACGCCGGCCGCGCCCAGCAGCAGAATCGTCGCGCACAGCGGCGCGTAGGCGTAGAGGTAAATCTGCTTCATGTACCACGTCCCCGTGGCCACCGCGATCGCGATCCCCGCCAGGTTCAGCAGCGCGAAGCTCAGCACCGCGTTCCACGCGAACGTGTAGCACACCCGCCGGTAGAGCGGATTGGGCTTGTCCTCGTCGAAGCGCAGAATGTACGGCGCCGGCTCCGCGCCGGGCAGGCTGCCGCGCAGCGCCGCGATGCCGGTGCCCAGCAGCACCACCGCCATCCAGATCGAGTTGCCTCGTCCGAATCCGTGTGCGAAGAGGGAGAAGGTGAGCGGCCCGGGCGCGAGAAAGAAAACCCAGATCCACAGCGGCCAGTGGGCCAGCCGGTAAAGACGTGTGTTGCGTGTGCGCATCTTGCGCGCCTGGGCATACTCCAGCTTGCCGCGATACTGCATACCCGAAGTGTAAATGCAGACCGCACTGCAAGCGCGTCACATCATCGCCAGACTCCGTGCCGGTTATTTTTTCGCGGAAGAGACGCTTAGCTTGAATCTGTTTGCTTGAAGCTGGCCCTCGTCGCTGTCCAGAGGTGCAAGCGTCATCGTTGCTCCCCCTGGCCCGTCCGGCCCAGGCACGAGGCGATTCGTGACTCGGAAGTAATAGACGCCTCCAGACTCCGCCGTGAAGTGCGCCGCGGCCACTTGACTGCCCTGTCCTGGAGCGGGCAGTGAGGATTGCCAACTCGCGCAGAGATGGTGAACCCCGGGATTCACCGAAACGCGCAGGTAAGAGTCGCCGTGAGTGGCCCCTGTCCATTCCCCGTCGACTCCGAGACGGGTCGTCGGCTTGGGGATTGAGTTGAAGCTAGTGTCGTCTTCGATGAAATAAACCAGCGCTTTTCCTGCTTCGGGCCCAGCAGCACTACCTGGCTTTTCGGCCTTCACCTCGAATTTGATCTTCGGATCGCCGCAGCCAGGAGCGCCTACGTTGCCGGAAGGATTGCTCTGGGCCACGGCTGAGGAGGTTTGGAAGAGGACTGAGACGCCAAGAATTGCCAAGATTATTCTGATCACCATTTGTTTGCTCCGAAGTTACACAGCTTTAGAGACTAAACCGCTGCGATTGGTCGCCTGCGGCGAGAAAATAAAGTTGCCAGCCACAAACGCATGGCACCGTCCTACGGGTGCTACATTGGGTTACTAACAGGGAGGAAAAATGTACTTCCTCTGGTTTCGCAGACCCGACTGAGCCCGGGATTCGCTCGCGCGGCGGTTGAGAGACCGAGCAGGAACCGCCGAGGCACGATCTCCTCTACAGAGGCACGTCACTTCAGTCCGGAGCCATCGCTTGAACAATCCCGTCGAAGAACTGGCAGCAGAGTCCGGAGCAGATCCAGCTCAGCCGTCGAGTCACACGCTCCGGCGGGCGCTCGGTTTGCGCGACCTGGTGCCCATGCAGATTCTGCTCGTCATCGGCATCTGGTGGGCGGGGACCGCGGCCAAACAAGGCGGAACGCATGTCGCGTTCTGGGTGGCGGCGATCCTGTTCATGTTCGTTCCGCAGGCGGCCGTGGTGGGCTGGTCCGCGAAGGTCTGGCCGCTGGAAGGCGGCGTCTATCAATGGGCGAAGTTCGCTCTCGGCCCGTTCGCCGGCTTCATGTGTGCATGGAACTTCGGCATGTGGGCGCTGCTGGCCGTGTCGAACGTCGGCATCACGACCGCGACCAGCCTCAGCTACGCCCTGGGTCCGCGCGCGGCCTGGATGGAAGAGAGCCACACGCTGATCGCGGCGCTGACCGTCGCCATCTTCTTGGCCATCCTCTGCGTCAATGTGCCTGGACTCGGCATCGGCCGCTGGGTCGCACACTTCGGCACCGCGGTAACGGTTGCGGTGACGGTGCTGCTGATGGCGCTGCTCTTTATCCATCCGCATGCCAGCGCGGCGCACCCGCACATCAACCCGCAGGCGCCGTTCAGCCTCGCCATGCCGGCGCTGACGCTGTTCAGTGTCAACATCTTCACCAAGATCGCCTTCAACGCCCTCACCGGCCTCGAACAGGTCGCGGTATTTGCCGGCGAGACGCGCGACGCGGGCCGCACCATCATGCGCTCGGCTTGGATCGCCGCTCCCATCATCGCCGCCATCTACATGCTGATGACCGGCTCCGTTCTGGCATACATCCCGGCTGCCAAGGTGGATCTGACCGGGCCGGTGCCGCAGCTCCTCGCATCCGCATTCTCCGGCGGCGGCGCCCAGGCTGCCGTCGATTGGGGCCTGATGCTGAGTCGTTTAGCCATCCTGGCACTGGCGTTGGCCACCATTGCCGTCTATTCGGTAATCGTCGCCGAGACCAGCCGCCTGCCCATGGTAACCGGCTGGGACAAAATGATTCCTGCGTGGTTCACGCGTCTCGATCCGCGCTGGAAGACGCCGACGCGATCGCTTGCCGTCATTGTGGCACTCTCCATCGCGATGGGCCTGCTCGCCACATACGGGACCGGCGCGCAGGAGGCCTTCCAACTGGTCAGCTCAACCAACAATATCTTTTACGGGGTCTATTACCTGATGATGTTCGCCATCCCGCTGGCGGTGGGCGACCGCTTTGGCGTGCGCGCAGGCTTCTGGCTGAAGGCCGCGTCGGTCAGCGGGCTGACGGTGACCCTGTTGGCGATGGGGTTCAACCTGCTGCCGATTGTCGGCGTCGCCAGCAAGTGGATGTTCGCGGCCAAGGTGTTGGGGACTTCGCTGCTGTTCAATGCAATCGGCGTGGCCATCTATTGGAACGGCGCCCGCCGCAGCGGATTGAAATAGTTACTGCTTGCCGGCAGCGGCTTTGATGTCCGTCATGTACTGGTCCAGGTTGTGGGTCTGACCCATCATGTGGACCATCATGAACCGGTAGAGCGGCGGCTTGATGAACCCGGTTTCCGTGATGCGCAGCGTGGTTGTCGCGGGCTCGGGGCCCGGCGAGAGCTCATACGTCCAGGTGCCGCCATAGGAAGCCTTCGGCTCATCCAGCATCACATCGCGCCGGATGGGCGGTTCGGTGCGGGTCGCCAGGAACGTCATGAATTGGCCGTAATCGAGGTGCTCGACCCAGTGGTCTCGCCCCTGATCGGGTTGCAGCAGGGTAACGGACTTCACCGCGGGCCTCCAGTCGGACCCTTTGGTCACGTTGGTGATGATGGCGAAGACCTTATCCTGCGGGGCGGGAACGACTCCCGTAACCGACACGGAATGGTTGTACGGGAGACGTGCTCCGTCGACGTAAACGGCGGTACCGGCGAGCACGAGGACGAGCAGAATGATGCCGAAGACCTTCATGGACTTCTCCAGATAACAAATGCTACAGCCGGAATTGGCCGGGGAGGTCTTAAGCCTAACCCACGGCCCGATGATAACAAAGAGAAATTCGCCTGGCCTGCGAACAGACGGTTACAATACCGGACTATGAACAGGCGAACCATCTTGACTGGAATGGGTGCGGGAGCGTTGATGACTGCGCTGGCCGGAAGTGAAGGCTCGGCCCAGGCAGGCGCAGCCGGCGATGGCGTTGTCTTTGAGCTGCGCGAATACCACGCCAACGAGGGCAAGCTCGACGCCCTGCTCGCGCGCTTTCGCGACCACACCATCGCCATCTTCAAACGGCATGGCATCGAGAGCGTGGCCTACTGGACGCCCACCGACGACCCCCTAAAAGGCAAGACGCTCGTCTATATCCTCAAGCATCCCAGCCGCGAGGCCGCGACTGCGAACTGGGCCGCCTTCCGCGACGACCCCGAGTGGAAGAGCGTCAGCGCAGCCAGCGAGGTGAACGGCAAGCTGGTCGCTCAGGTCGAGTCGACATTCCTTAAGCTCACCGATTTCTCGCCCCCTCTGTAGCCGCGCACGTAGCCTCCCATCTTCGCTACAATCAATTGAATCAGCACCGCAGCCAACCCCCACACGGAGACTTGCCATGACTGACTCTTCCCCCGCTTTCTTCCACGCCCTCGATGCCCGCCTCGAAAACTACGACCTGCTCCAGCATCCCTTCTACCAGGCCTGGTCGAAGGGCGAGCTCTCCCGCGAGGACTTGCGTGAATACGCGTCCGAGTACTGGCACCACGTGTCGGCGTTCCCGGCCTATCTCAGCGCGCTCCACTCCCACCTGCCCGACGGCAAGCTGCGCCGCGTGGTGCTGGAGAACCTCGCCGACGAAGAGGGCCTGAACGACGGCACTCCGCACAGCGACCTGTGGATGGACTTCGCCCGCGGCATGGGCGCCGACGAGACCGCCGTCCGCGACCGCGACCTAGCCCCGGAGACCCGTGCGCTGCTCGCCCGCTTCCGCGCTGCCATGCAGCTCTCGCCCGCCGCCGCCCTGGCCGCGCTCTACGCATACGAGTCGCGCGTGCCCGCCATCGCCCGCACCAAGGACGACGGCCTCACCCACCACTACGGCGCGGACGCCGCCACTCGCCGCTACTTCACCGTGCACACCACCGCAGACGTGCATCACGCCCGCGTATGGCGCAACGCCCTGGCCGCCGAACTCGCCGCCCACCCGGAAGAGACCGACGCCGCCCTTACCGCCGGCGAGGATGCCACCCGCGCGCTGTGGGCCACCCTCGACGGCATCGAGACCGCCCGCCAGGCCCGCATGGCCGCCGTCGCGTGAACCCGGCAGGTCAAGCATGAAAAGGCGCGTTATTCAAGTTCGTCCGAGTCGCAGTGGATACTCGTAGGGGAGTTCTTCGGTACCGTTGGGCAGCCAACCGAATTTGTATAAGGTAGTCATTACCCTATCGCCGCATTCACCAGCGCCTGCGCTTCCTTCTGAATCTGCTTTAGGTGCGCTTCGCCATTGAAGCTCTCGGCATAAATCTTGTACACATCCTCGGTGCCCGAAGGCCGCGCCGCGAACCAGCCATTCTCCGTCGTCACCTTCAGTCCGCCGATCGGCGCATGGTTCCCCGGGGCCTCGGTCAGGATCGACGTAATCGGCTCGCCCGCCAGCGTCTTGGCCGTCACTTGCGCAGCCGACAGCTTCGCCAGCTTCGCCTTCTGCTCCTTCGTCGCCTCCGCATCGATGCGCTGATACACAGGATCGCCGTACTTCGCCGTCAGTTCGCCGTAGAGCTGTCCCGGGTCCTTGCCCGTCACCGCCGTCATCTCTGCCGCCAGCAGGCCCATAATCAGGCCGTCCTTGTCCGTGGTCCACACCGTGCCATTGCGCCGCAGAAAGCTCGCGCCCGCCGACTCCTCGCCCACAAACCCCAGGCTCCCATCGATCAGCCCATCCACAAACCACTTGAAGCCCACCGGCACTTCCAGCATCGGCCGGCCCAGTCCCTTCGCCACGCGGTCGATGATCGAGGACGACACCAGTGTCTTCCCGATCCCCACCTTCGCCGACCACTCCGGCCTGTGCGTAAACAGATACTGGATCGACACCGCCAGATAATGGTTGGGATTCAGCAGCCCGGCCGTTCGCGTCACAATCCCGTGCCGGTCATGGTCCGTATCGCACGCCCACGCCACGTCGAACTTGTCCTTATTCGCGATCATCGAAGCCATCGCGTAAGGGCTGGAGCAGTCCATGCGAATGCGCCCGTCCCAGTCCAGCGTCATGAAGCGGAACGTGGGATCGACGTAGCGGTTCAGAATTTGTAACTGTGGCAGATACTTTTCCGCGATCCGCGGCCAGTAATACACCCCCGCCCCACCTAGCGGGTCCACCGCCAGCTTCAGCGCCGTCCCCGCCAGCGGCGCAAAGTCGATCACATTCGCCAGGTCGTTCACGTACGCCGTAATGTAGTCGTGCCGGTGCGTCGTCCCCGCCAGCAGCGCCAGCGTGTAGCCGAGGCGCTTCACCTCCGCCAGCTTCCCGGCGATCAGCGCATTCGCCCGGTTCTCGATCCACTTCGTCGCAGTCGTGTCGGCCGGACCGCCCTCCGGGGGGTTGTACTTGAAGCCGCCGTCCTCCGGCGGATTGTGCGACGGCGTAATCACGACTCCGTCGCTCTGCGGCTTACCCTTATTGGCCGCGTTGTAGGTCAGGATTGCGTGCGAGAGCGCGGGCGTCGGCGTGTACGCAAGCTGGTCGTCCACCATCACGTCGATGCCGTTCGCCGCCAGCACCTCCAGCGCCGTTGCAAAAGCCGGCTCCGACAGCGCGTGCGTATCCTTGGCCAGGAACAGCGGCCCGCCGATGCCCTGGCTGCGCCGGTAGTCGACGATCGCCTGCGTTATCGCCGCAATGTGGTCGTCGTTGAATGAGGCGTCGAATGCGCTGCCGCGATGCCCTGAGGTCCCGAACGCCACCCGCTGGGCCGCGTTTTCCGGATCGGGATGCAGCGCATAGTACGCGGTGATCAAACGCGGCACATTCACCAGCGTGTCGGGGGAGGGAAGCGTTCCGGGTCGGTTGGTGGCTGCGGCGGATGTCACTTCAGTCATATTCAAGACCTCGATGCAGGCTGCCCTTGCAGTTTATGGGATGCGCTGGCCGCTCGCGAAATTAATCCTCGGCGACTGCGCTCCGTCGGCTTGCTGGCGGTAGCAACGGCAATGTGGAAATTTGACTTGCAATTTCCCGCGCGCAGGCCTAAAAGGGGACTGCTCCCAAGTCTGTGTTTCGCCATGCGTTGTAGCATTCGCATACTCGGGTCAGCGGGCATCGTCGAGCAAAGATCGTTGATTGAGGTTCGGATCGGAACGGCCAGTATTCTTCACTCGCCCGGATGAATCCATCCCTCGAACTGGGGCCAGTGGATGGGACGGGGAGTCGAGTGTTCGTGGAGACGGCAGCGATGGCCAAGGCTGTGTGCCGCTACAGCCGCGTTGCTTGCCGTCGGTCTAATTCCCGCGTCGCAGCCAGCCTGGGCGGCGCAGGCAACTCTCGTAGCCGACGCGCATGTGAACAGCGCCATGCCGTCCGTGAACAGCGGCGCCATATCCAACCTGGATGTCGGCGGCGGATACACCACGCTGCTCCAGTTCGACCTGTCGCTGCTGCCGGCGGGCACCACGGCGGCCCAGGTCTCGCGCGCGGTGCTGCTGCTCTACGCCAACCGCGTCACCACGTCCGGGCTGGTCAGCTACGCACCCATTACCTCAGCGTGGGGCGAGTACAGCGTCACCTACGCAACCGAACCCTCCATCGGCGCGCCCACCGGGGTCTTTTCGGTCAGCCAGGCAGGCGCGTTCGTCGCCATCGATGTCACCGCGCTGGTGCAAGGCTGGATCGCCAACCCATCCACCAACAACGGCCTTGCGCTCTCGGCCGGGACCGCAATGGCCCAGTTCGATAGCAAGGAGAACGACCAGACCTCGCACCCAGCCACCCTCGATGTCGAGCTGGTCGACGCCGGCCCGGTGGGACCTGCCGGCCCAGCCGGACCTCAGGGGCCTGCCGGAACTGCGGGAGCGGCAGGCGCTACCGGGCCTCAGGGTCCAATTGGCCCGGCCGGCCCAGCAGGAACTCCCGGCGCAACCGGGCCTCAAGGTCCTGCTGGAGTAACCGGTTCCACCGGCCCGCAAGGTCCCATCGGAGCTACCGGCCCTGCCGGCCCGCAAGGTCCAGTTGGCCCTGCCGGATCGTCTGGAGCTGCTGGGCTGGTCTACCAGGGCGCCTACAGCTCGACTGAAAACTACGCGCTCGGCGACGTGGTCCTGTGGCAGGGCTCGAGCTACACCTCGCTGGTCGCTTCCAACCAGGGCAATACGCCAAGCCTCAGCCCGGCGCTGTGGGGCCTGCTCACCGCACAAGGCCCGGCCGGCCCAGCCGGGGCCACCGGAGCCGTCGGCCCTCAAGGCCCACAGGGTCTTTCCGGCAGCGTTGGGCCGAATGGACCTGCTGGACCGCAAGGCCTGCAAGGAATCCCGGGCCAGGCCGGCGCCCAGGGCATCCCTGGAGCGGCCGGAGCGACCGGTGCAACTGGCCCCATGGGCCCACAAGGCCCTGCCGGCCCTGTGGGCATGACATTCCAGGGCGCTTACTCGTCCACCACCAACTACGCGCTCGCCGACGGCGTCTCGTACAACGGGTCAAGCTACGTTTCTCTGATCGCGAGCAATCACGGCAACACGCCGGACCAGAGTCCGCAGCAGTGGGCGCTCTTCGCCGCGGCTGGTGCGCCCGGCGCCACCGGCCCCACGGGCGCAACCGGACCAACAGGCTCTCCCGGCGCGCAAGGTCCGCAGGGTTCGACCGGCGCGACCGGAGCCACCGGCCCGGCTGGCCCGCAAGGCCCGCCAGTAGCGAACTATCTCGGCAACTATCAGTCGTCGGCAAACTACGCGTTGAACGATGCGGTGAGCTGGCAAGGGTCGACCTACATCTCGCTGATCGCCGGCAACCTGGGCAATACACCGTCGCTCAGTCCGTCGCAATGGGCTGTGCTCGCCGCGCAAGGTCCCGCCGGCACGCCCGGAGCGCCCGGCGCAACTGGCCCCACTGGCGCAACTGGCCCGGCGGGCGCAAACGGTGCGACCGGCTCGCAGGGCCCGCCCGTTACGTTCCTCGGCGAATGGCTCATCGGCACGCCCTACGTAGTGGGAGATGCGGTCGCCTATAGCGGCTCCAGCTACATCGCACTCCTCGCCAACACTGGCCGCGAGCCCGATGTGAGCCCCGTGTACTGGGGACTTCTCGCCGCCGCTGGCTCCACCGGTCCTGCAGGCCCAATCGGCGCGACTGGACCGCAAGGCCCAACTGGCTACGCTGGTCCAGCGGGTCCCACCGGGCCGCAGGGGCCGGCAGGTCCAACCGGACCCCAAGGTCTCACGGGCGCGACCGGAGCCTCCGGCCCCCAGGGTCTGCCGGGAGCCACCGGGGCAACCGGCGCGACCGGCGCCACCGGACTGCCCGGAACCAACGGCGTTAACGGCGCCAACGGAGCACCCGGCCCGCCCGGCATGACCTTTCAGGGAGCCTGGCTCGCGGGCTACGGCTACGCTGCCAACGATGCTGTCACCTACGGCACTCCTGCTTCAACCTACATCGCCCTCGTCGCGAACAATTCGCAGGATCCTCTCGACTATCCAGGCGTCTGGGCGGTCCTCGCGCAGGCCGGCAGCGTAGGGCCATCCGGTCCCACCGGCCCAGCCGCCACCGTCACCGTCGGCACCGTCACCACCGGTGCAGCCGGCAGTTCCGCCGCGGTCACCAACAGCGGCACCAGCTCTGCGGCGGTTCTCAACTTCACCATTCCGCAGGGTGCAACCGGGCCTGCGGGCGGCGGCGGCAGCGCCGGCGCCAGCGGAATCCCATTCCAGTCGGTCTATCACGCCGTCTCGTTCGACTACCTCTACTACTCGGTGAACAACTCCAACGCCAGCGCCAGCGAAATCGGCACCGCCGTGGCGCCCGCATCCGCGCTCACCTGGGTCCCGTCCGGATGCACCGCCACCGCGCTGAATGTCTTCTCGCAGCAGACCAACTCCATCACCGTGACGCTGCGCATAGGCGCGCCAGGCGGCATGGGGAACACCGCGCTCGCCTGTACCGCCTCGCCCGGTGCTGCATGTACCGCTTCAGGCAGCGTCACCGTCCCCGCAGGCAGCTTCGTCGATCTCACCATCACCGGTGCCAGCGGCACCGCAGCCGCCATCTGGACCGCGCTCGCCTGCAACTGACTCCATGAAGATATAAAAGCTGTCAGCTTATAGCTCTCCAACTCTAAGCTCTCGAATCGGCCGTTCCCCTGAATCCCCAGACCAGTTTCATCCAAAACTGGGTCCACCGCGTCGGTTATAGACTCTGAACGTGTCATTACGGTCCCGCACCTCGCCCCACAGCGTAAGATTTCGCTATGTCCGTATCCGTCACCCTGGTCACCAGCCGCGCCAACCCGCGCGTCAAGCAACTTCGCGCCGCCTTCGCCGGCAACCCCCGGCTCAGCAGCGGCCTGGTCGGGATCGAGGGCGATATCCTGGTGGACGAAGCCCTGCGCAGCGGCCTCACCTTCAAGACCATCTTCCTCAGCCTGGACAGATCTGTTCCGTCCTGGGTGCCGCGCTCCGTCGAGCTCATCGAACTCACCCGGGAAATCTTCCTGAGCGCAGTCGACACCCGGTCTCCGCAAGGCATCGCCGCGCTGCTCGTACCACCCACCTGGGACCTTGGCTCCGTCCTGGCCGCAGTTCCCAACGCCGCCGCCCCACTCCTCCTCATCGCCGCCGGCCTGCAAGATCCCGGCAACCTAGGCACCCTCATCCGCTCCGCGGAGGCCTTCCGCGCCACCGCCGTGCTCACCACCGCCGGCACTGTCAGCGAGTGGAACCAGAAAGCCGTGCGCGCCTCGGCCGGCTCGGTCTTCCGCGTTCCCGTCCTCGCCGTCACGCAGGCCGAAATCCTCGCGCTCAAGTCCCGCGGCCTGCGCCTCTTCGCCGCCGTCGCCGATTCCGGCGCTCCTCAAAGTCCCAGTGCCCACTCCGTCGCCGCCTCTGACCTCACCCAGCCCAGCGCGCTGATGATCGGCAACGAAGGCTCTGGCCTCTCCGCCGACCTTCTCCAGATTTCCGACGCACGCATCGCCATCCCCACGCCCGGCCCCGTCGAAAGCCTCAACGCCGCCGTCGCCGGCTCGCTGCTCCTCTACGAAGCCGCCCGCCAGCGTCAGTTCGCCTCGAACCTCGAACCTCGAACCTAGTACCTCGCCTATGTCCCTCTTCGACACCACACCGATCTCCGCCCCAGCCGCAAGCCTCCGCGACGCCCCACTGGCCGAGCGCATGAGGCCCCGCACCCTCGAAGAGTTCGTCGGCCAGCAGCATCTGCTGTCTCCCGGCAAGCCGCTCCGTCTCGCCATCGACCACGACGACCCCACCTCCATGATCTTCTGGGGCCCGCCCGGTACCGGCAAGACCACCCTCGCCAAGATCATTGCCACGCTCACCCACGCCACCTTCATCGAGTTCTCCGCCGTCATGTCTGGCATCAAGGAGATCAAGCAAGTCATGGTCGCCGCCGAGAAGGCCGCCGGCCTGGGCTCGCGCACCATCCTCTTCATCGACGAGATCCATCGCTTCAACAAGGCCCAGCAGGACGCCTTCCTCCCCTACGTCGAGCGCGGCGCCATCCGCCTCATCGGCGCCACCACCGAGAACCCGTCCTTCGAACTCATCGCCGCGCTGCTCTCCCGCTGCCGCGTCTACGTCCTCGAGCCGCTCACCGAAGCCCAGATCGTCGCTCTCCTCAATCGCGCCCTCGCTGACACCACGCGCGGCCTCGGCGCTTCCGGCGTCATCGCCGACGAAGACGCCCTCGCCACCATCGCCTCCTACTCCTCCGGCGACGCGCGCAACGCCCTCAACGCTCTCGACGTTGCCGCCACCCTCGCCGGTGCGCATCCCGAAAAGCGCATCACCAGGGAACTGGCAGCCGAAGCCCTCCAGCGCCGCGTCCTGCTCTACGACAAACAGGGCGAGCAGCACTACGACATCGTCTCCGCCCTGCACAAGTCCGTCCGCAACTCCGACGCCGACGCCGCGCTCTACTGGCTTGGCCGCATGCTGCACGCCGGCGAAGATCCCATGTACGTCGCTCGCCGCGTCGTCCGCATGGCCGTCGAAGACATCGGTCTGGCCGCGCCCGAGGCCCTTAACCTCTGCCTCTCCGCGCGCGATGCGATGCACTTTCTAGGCTCACCCGAAGGTGAACTGGCGCTCGCCGAGGCGGTCGTCTACCTCGCGCTCGCGCCCAAATCGAACGCCGTCTACACCGCCTACGGCACCGTCTCCGCCGACATCGAAGCCACTGCCGCCGAGCCCGTCCCGCTGCACCTTCGCAACGCCCCCACCAAACTCATGAAGTCCCTCGACTACGGCAAGGGCTACGAGTACGCGCACGACGTCGAAGGCCGCGTCGCCGATATGGATTGCCTTCCACCCTCGCTCGCCGGCCGCCGCTACTACCATCCCACCCAGGAAGGCCGCGAGCGCGCCCTCGCCCAGCGCATGGACGAAATCGCCCGCATCCGCCAAAGCAAACGCAACCCATAATCCGTGAATGCGTAACTGCGCGTCTCGCCGTTGTGTGTGTGGTCTTACGCGGTCTTGCCGACAGCCCGAAACAGTTTTCCGCGCAGCAAGAGCATGCAGACCAGACCCGACCCTACCAGCAGCAGGCTCGAAGGCTCGGGAAGCGGGCTGGGCGGGGGTGGAATCGGTACGGGAGAAAGAATCGGCGGCACAAACGGACCCAACTGGGGCCAGGTGTCCGGCGTAATCTCCGCCACCTCGGGCGGGGCCTCGTCCGGCAGCGTAATCTGCGTCGGGTTCATCCGCGAAAGGTCGATGATCGGCGGCGGCGGCTCAAGATCGGAAATCTTGAGAAGGCCATCGTTCGCCGACGGAATCACCGGCATCGAGCAGGCAAACTCCACCTTCTCGACCGCCTCTTCGCGATTCATTACATACTTTGGCCGGTGGAGTTTGGGGTTGGGTTTCCAGTTGGGATGCGCAATGCCCCACTTGGCCCAGGCCTCGGCCGTTTCTTTACTCACGCGGTTCCGCACCGGCCGGGTCACATAGGTCCGTACGAACCGCTCACAGGTAGCAGACGCATGCACCGCTAGAACTCCCGCCGCCGCGGGGAGCAGGATAAATGCTAGAGCAACGACTTGTATGCGAACCCGTGACCTGCTCATTAAGTCTCCCTTCGATCCGCTCAGCGTGTACATCGACGGGAATACGCCGCCGCGCTTAAGCGGCGGGTCAGATGGATGCCTATCCGGGCCTCCACGGTCGACCTGCTGACTGTTGGGGGGTGAAAGGTGACGTACGCGGCGCCGGCGATCAAAGTCTTGCTTCCTCAATCGGCCGACAATGCAGGCCCACTTGCTACGACCCCATTTTTTCAGGCCAGGAGCGGATCGTCAACGAAAAAGGAACAGACTGACACATCGCCGCTTCCTGGCACGGTCGATCCCCTCCTGTTGGAGGAAATCAATCACTTCCCTGCACGCTGAGCATTCGAACGTGATGCCCTGTCTGCCAACGTATCCCACCCGCCCGCACGCTGAAATACCACTTTTGGGGCAAGGGAATCACCAAGTTACGAAAGGAACCGCCAAGTCACCTGGGAAGACCCCACAGTCCTGGCCACAGGCGCACCCACACTCCACGCCTGCCGGAACAGCCCGATCGACCCGAGACTCTGGTTGCAGACCCTAATTCCCGTAATGGACCGAGCACCCATATGGCTTGGTCACCGCCACCGCCACCGGCTTCCCCGCCATCGCCGCCGTCAACGCGTCGCTCACATAATTGTCCGCATTCTTCAGGCTCGACGGATCGGGAGTCGGCTGGTTGTCGATCGCTCCCTGGTACACGATCTTCCCCGCCGGATCGATCACGAACATGTGCGGCGTCGTGCGCGCCTCATACAGTCGCGCAATCGCACCCTTCGGGTCCAGCAGGGCCGCCGTCGGCGCGGCATGCATCGCCTTCAGGTAGTCATTCTCCTCCGCCGGAGTCACATAGCCCTGCTCGCCCGGCGGGTCCGACAGAATGCTCAGCCACACCACACCCTTGGCCGTCCACTGCTTCTGCAGCGACTCCATGTTGCCGCTGTTGTAATGCTTCTGCTCATATGGGCACCCGCGGTTCGCCCACTCCAGCACCACGTACTTCCCGCGATACTCGCTCAGGCTATGCGTCACCCCATTGGAATCGACACCCTTGAAGTCCGGCGCCACCTCACCCGGCGGCAACGCCCTCGCCACCCCAACCGACGCCGCCAACACCGCCATCAAAACACCCGCACCCATCCGCTTCATACGCCACCTCGAGAAATGAATTGTCGAGCTATAAAGATTGTCGAGCACCCGTACCGTCGAACCCCACGCGCGCGATACCCGCGCTGGACCCGCCAGGCCCCCTGATCGTGAAGCCGTCCTTTTGGCCTGGACCGGCCGGAATCCTTATTCCACAGAGGCCGGATTTTGCCGGTGCGGTGGACTGTCGCTGCCCGGCATCGCTGAGCCGCTGGAAATGAAGTTGGAAGCCGGGTGGTCCTTCAGGAAGGCCAGCGCGGCCATCGGGCCGTTCGGCGCCCCAGGAGCTGGGACCAGCGGAGAAACCTGACGGAACGCCTGCCATGCCGCGGTGGGGGCAACTCCGAAGCCGCGAGCGGGGTCCTGGAGTTTGCGCACATCCATCCATTTTGCGGCGTTGGCAAAATCGCTGGCAACCAGCATCCAGGTTTCGTCCACCGCCTCGATCGCGCGCGGCACCTTGAACAGAGCTTCTGCGTCGAGCTCCTCCACCATCTGAGGCGCGTCGCCGTAGCCCTCAGGGGGTACGGGGTTAATCAGCCCTTGGATGCGTTGGTACACTTCGTGGTTCGACCACATGTGTGCGCCCTGGCCGCCGCGTCCGGCCCCGGCGGGCAGAAAGTCTTCGGCCTTCACCGTGGTGAAGAATGTGTTGGTAAAACGCTCTTGGCGCAGCATCACCGCCACCGAAAGGTTCGACAAAGCGACGGTGAAGGACTCAACGCGATTGCAAAGCGGATAGGGGTCCCAGTTCGTGTCCGAGAGGATGTAGCCGTGCTTGCCGTGGCTCTCCGGTCCGCCCTTCACGAAGTACTTCATGCCCTGCGCTGTCTTCAGCTCCCAGGCATCCTCCGGGCTGGCGCCCACCACCGCCGCCGGCGCATGATCCGACCAGTTCATTTGAATGGTCACGTCGTCGCGCAGAAGCCCCCAATCCTCCCACGCCGAACCCTCGCGCACTGAGGTTTCCATGCTCTCCGGGTCGTTGATGATCCGCGTGGGATCGTCGTCGAACAGATAGCTGCCCTTCAGCATCTCGCGCAGCCGTCCAGTCTGCCACACCAGCCACGGAAACGGCCGGTTCGCCTGCGCCACCCCGAACAGGCGCGTGGGATTGGTATTCATCCCATTCATGTCCATGGCGTGGGTCAGATCGATCCAGTCCAGCAGCCGGCGCGCGTCGTAGACCAGCAGCGCCGACATGCCGGTCACGTCGCAGTTCACGGTGTAGAGGGTGTCGTCGCCGGGGCCGGGCTCGATGGCCTTCAGACCCGCCTTGGCCAGCGCGTCCGCGGCACTCATGCGCACGCCGTTGAGATAGGCCTCTCCAGCGCCAACCATGGTCCCGTCGATATTGCTGGCCGCCGGGCCCAGCGCCTCGCCCGTGCCGCCCCGCGACCAGACCACCGGCGCGATGCGGTAATTCAACAGATCGAGCTGCATCTGCATCACCTGTGGGCTGGCCGGCAGATACGTCATCTGGTTGGCGCGCACCACCATCATGGCGCGGACGACCTCCTCCTCGCTCACCTCGTCGCCGTAGCCCCGGTTCGCGCCGTTGCGGAAGGCCGCCAGGGAGCGCGCCTTCAACTTGGGCAAATTCTCCGGCGACATCGGGTCGCCGGTGAAAGTGGAGATCTGCCGCCCCGCGCCGGCCGCGCGGTTGAAGAGATAGATTTGCACGCCCTCGGTGGCGCCTTCCAGAAGCAGGCCGTAGGTGTCCTCTTCGCGCTGGCGGGCCTCCGGGCTCAACTGCACCTTCGCCCCGTAGCGGGCCACCTCAACCACCTGATCCACCGTCAGGTCCTGGCCGGTCAAAGTGACAACCTTCTCGGCCATGGAAGGCGTGATCGGGCGATACCCAGCGTCAGCGCGGGCCTGTGCGCCATGCCAACACACCCACAGCACCAACGACACACCCACGTCCATCCGCTTCATACGCCACCTCGAGAAGTGAATTTGCCAAATGAATTGTCGAGCACCCGTGCCGGCAGCCGCGCGATTGCCACGCTGCCCCGATTCTGCCCCACCCCGCACCTCACCGCAAGTCCAGCAACTCCGGCACGCGCGCAAGCCCCACCCCGCGCCCCCCTCTGCTTCTCTCCTCTTACTAACCACTAGCCACTAACCACTACTTCGCCACCCGCTCAATCGCCTTCAGCACCAGGTCCTTCGTCAGCAGCTCCGGCAGCACATCCGCCTCAGCGCTCGCTGCCGCTGGATATACCACATACGTCGGCACGCCCGCCCGTCCCACCGAAGCCAGTTTCGCCGTAATCGCCGGATCGTCGTTAGTCCAGTCCGCCTTCATCGTCACCACATTGCCCTTCAGCAGCGCGCTCTCCACCTCGGCCGACTTCAGCACCGCGCGCTCATTCACCTGGCAGCTCAAACACCACGCCGCCGTAAAGTCGATAAACACCGGATGCCCCGCCGCCCGCGCCAGGCTCACCGCCTGCTCCGAATACGGCTGCCACACCACCTCCGTGCTGTTCATCGAAAACGATCCCTGTCCCCTGTCCCCTGTTCCTTGTTCCGTACCTGCACGCTTCGCCGCCCGCGCCTGCGACAGCGGAATCGCCAGTCCCAGCGCCATCAGCGCCACCGCCGCCACGCCGCTCGCCCACTTCGCCGGCCACCGTCCCAACGCCCATCCCGCAATCGCCAGCACCAGGAAGCACGCCAGCAGCAGCGCCACCTGGTTCACCCCATCGCCCGCGCCAAACAGCTGCCCATACACCCACGCCAGCCAGATCGCCGTCGCAAACAGCGGCACCGCCGTAATCTGCTTTAGCACTTCCATCCAAGCACCCGGCTTCGGCAGCACCCGCACCCACGCCGGCTGCCAGCTCAGCAGCACATACGGAGCGGCCAGCCCCAGCGCCAATGCCGTAAACACCGCGAACGTCACTCCCGCCGTCTGTGCCAGTGCAAACCCAATCGCCCCTCCCATCAGCGGAGCCGTGCACGGAGTCGCCACCACCGTCGCCAGCACTCCGGTGAAGAAACTGCCCGCATACCCCTGCTTCTGCGCCAACCCGCCGCCCACGCTTGTCAGCGACAGTCCAATATCGAACTGCCCCGCCAGCGACAGCGCGAAGAAGAACAGGAACGACGCCAGCACCGCCAGAAACACCGGCGACTGCAACTGGAACCCCCACCCTGCATGTCCGCCCGCGCGCCGCACCGCCAGCAGCACCGCGACGATCGCCCAGAACGAAACCAGAATCCCCGCCGCATACACCAGCCCATGCCGCCGCAGCTCCCCGCGCTCATGGCTCGAACTCTGCACCAGCGCCAGCCCCTTCAAAAAAAGCACGGGAAACACGCACGGCATCAGATTCAAGATCATCCCACCCAAAAACGCCAGCCCAATCGCCCCCAACGCCGTGACCGCCGGAGCTGCCGCAGAAGCGGGTGCCCCGTCTGAGCTTGGCTTGGGCGGGTCCACAGCCGGCGGGTTCGCCGCTCCCACGCTCGCCACCTGCACCACCGGCGCGCTCACGTCATACGCCACCGTATCCGACAACCGCAGCACCCCGCCCAGCTTCTCCGGCAGCGCCGCCGGGTCTGGCGACCGTTTCACCAGCAGCCGCAAGCCATCCTTCTGCGGCTCGACCTTCTGCACCGCCGCATTGACAATCACATCCGTCGCGCCCTGCACATACGGATAGAACTCCGCATCCGTCTCGCGTCTTCCATCCGTCAGCGTCAGCGCGAACTGCTGCGCGTCTCCCGCAACGGAAAACTTCGCCCCCGCCGGCAGCGGCTTCGGCATCAGCATCAACGCCTCGCCGAGCGCGCCCGCTCGTGGCTCCTGCGCGGGTCCCGCCGCTCCCGGCTGCACCGTCAGGTCAATCCCCAGATGCGCCTTGCCCGGCAGGCAAACCTGCGCGCACACCAGCCACGTTACCTGCGCATCCAGATGCCCCGGCCCCGGCTTCATCCCCACCGCCGCCCGAATCGTCACCGGAAACGCAACATGGTCCTCGTACCCAAAGTCCATCAGCGGCCCCAACGGCAGCCGCTGCGGAATAGGGAACTGCATCTCCCCGGTCGTAATTCCCGCCGGCAGCGTCCACGTAATCTTCGGCGGCTCGCCCGAATCGCCCGCGTTCATCCAATAAACGTGCCAGTGCTCCTCCAGCGACAGCACCAGCCCCACCACCTGCGTTCCGCCCGGCGCAATCGCCGGCCCCAGCTCCACCAGCTCTGCCGTCAGATGCTGCGCCTTCACCGGCCCCGGCCCGCCGTCCCCCACCACGGCAATCTGCCCACGCGCCGCCGCCCCCGCGCCCACGCCGCAGATCGCCACCACCAGCGCCAGAATCGTCCGTCGAATCCTCACACCCCCGATTGTAGTTGCTCTCGACCCTGCCACTTGTCAGCAACTCGTCGGCAAGTTGTCTCCGCCTGCCACCTCAACTAACAACTAGCAACCATCAACTATCAACTGTCCCTATAACTTCCTTCTCCTGTGCTCCACCATAATGCACTTATCCATCACCACCCGAATCCCGCCCGCCTCCGCGCGCTTGGCCGCCTCCAGGTTCACGATCCCCAACTGCACCCACAGGTCCTTCAGCCCCAGCGCCAGCATCTCGTCCACAATCCCCGGGACCGCCGCGGGCAAGCGAAACACGTTCACCACATCCGGTTTCACCGGCAGCTCCTTCAACGACGCGTAACTCTTCTCGCCCAGCACACTCTCCAACGTCGGATTCACCGGATAAATCTTCCACCCATGCTGCTGCATGTATGCCGACACATAATGGCTTGCCTTCCCCGGATTCTCCGACAACCCCACCACCGCAATCGTCCGTCCCCGTCCATCCCCCAGCATCTCCTCAACCACTTCCGGCTCGTTCATCCCATCTTCCTTTTCGTCGTTGCCTGTTTGGCCGCAAATGAAATTCCGTGCCGACCAACGGGAGGCCCGCACGAAGTCAAGCACGCTGCGAAACACTCCACGCGCCCAATAGCCGCCGCAGCACAATCAACTCGCCCACATGATACGCATTGTGGTCGGCAATCAGCAGCGCCTCGCGCAGCAGGTTCTGCCCCGTTCCCCACCGGAACGGCTTCGCCAGGTCCGTCCCCGGCTTCAGCACCAGCTTCTTGAACGTCTCCAGGTCCGCTCCCACCGCGGCAACCGACCCCTCCCACTCGCCCGCCGCCGGCTCCGCCTTTTCCGGCCAATAATCCTTCGGCCATTCCATCGCCTGATATCCGCCGGTCGGCGGCGCCGAAAAATCCAGAATGTCCCGCTGCGCAATCCGTATATGCTCCACCACCTCCCACGCCGAGTGCGCCGCGCCCTCCGGCACTACCCCGCGCAGGTCTGGAGGAAAGTCCGCGACCGCATCCGCAAACGTCACATGCGCCTGCCCGCCATCCAGCAGCGCCACCAACTGCACCCGCAGCTCCTCACCTTCACCAGGCGCCGTCTCCACCTCAGCCTTGGCCATATGGCTCGCCCTCTGTACCGCTCACACTTGGATGCGCCTCAACCCAAAAACCGACCACGGATTCACTCGAATCAAAAACAGAGAAAGCCTTTCCCATTTGCTCTTGTTTTTTTGATCCGTGTTTATCCGTGGTTACGCTTCGACATCGTCCTCGACCACCGCCGGCAGGTTCCCCTCGCGCCGCATCCTCAAATACCCGCGGATAAACGGCTCCAGATCGCCATCCAGCACCTTGTCCACATCGCCCACTTCCACCCGCGTCCGCAGGTCCTTCGCCATCCGGTACGGCTGCAGCACGTAGCTTCTTATCTGCGACCCAAACCCAATCTCCAGCTTCGAGTCTTCAATCTTCCGCGTCGCCGCCTTCTTCTTATCCAGCTCGTACTCGTACAGCTTCGACCGCATCATCTTCATCGCCCTGTCCTTGTTCTTGTGCTGCGACCGCTCATTCTGGCAGCCCGTCACCAGCCCCGTCGGAAGATGCGTAATCCGCACGGCAGAGTCGGTCGTATTCACATGCTGCCCACCCTTGCCGCCCGACCGGTACGTATCGATCCGCAAATCCTCCAGCTTGATGTCGATCGTGATCGTGTCGTCGATCTCCGGGCTCACAAACACGCTGGCGAAGCTCGTATGCCGTCTTTTTGCGGAATCGAACGGCGAGATGCGCACCAGCCGGTGCACACCCGACTCGCCGCTGATCAGCCCATACGCAAACTCGCCCGTAATCGTAAATGTGGCCGACTTGATCCCTGCCTCGTCCCCATCCTGAATCTCGTTGACCTCCGTCTTGAACCCCTGCCGCTCCGCCCAGCGCAGATACATCCGCATCAGCATCTCGGCCCAGTCCTGGCTCTCGGTCCCGCCCGCCCCTGGATGCACCGTCACAATGGCGTTCAACGCATCGGTCTCGCCCGACAGCATTGTCTTCGATTCCAGCTTCTCGGAGAACTCCACCAGCGCCGGTATCTCGCGCTCCAGGTCCGGCTCGGTCGCCTCGCCTTCCTTCGCCAACTCGAAGTAGGCCTCGATGTCGTCGGCCCGCCGCGCCAGCTCCGCATCGTCGGCCAGCAGCGTCTCCAGCCGCTTCCTTTCTCGCATCAACGGCTGCGACTTCGCCCCATCCGCCCACACCGCCGGATCGGAAATCTTCTCTTCAATTGCCGCCAAATCCCGCTTCAGCCGCGCCGCGTCAAAGATACTCCCGCAGCTCGCGAACCCGCTCGCGCACCGGGGAGTATCGATATTCCAGATCGTCAATCATCCTGTTAGTTTACGGCATGAGGCAGCTGACCAATACACATCGCTTGTCATTCCGGCCCTCAGCCTGCGAAGAAAAAAATCCCTGTATCCGGTTTTTGCTTCCGCATTCTGCGGCTTCGCTCTCGCGTTACCCAATGTCGCGCAAGTAGAGCTGCACCATCGTCTGGTTCAACAACTGGTGCGCAACTTCTCCAAAGGTGATTGGGCCGGTAATGTGTCCCGTCTTCTTGCCTTCGAGCTTGCCGTAGAGATAGTTGAGGATACAGTTGCAGGCAAATTCCGGGGGCTGGTCCCCGGAGGCGATCAGGTTGGCAAATGCGCCGGAGTAGTCTCCGATCGGCTTAGCGAACCGGTAATCCACGCCGGGAAACACCGGGGCATACATCTGGACCGTGCGGGCAACCGGATCCACGCTCTGGAAAGAGACGTTGATGCAGCTTCCGTTATAGTCTCCGACCAGGGGGAACTCGGTTGGAATGCCGTTGCGGGCGATGTAATCCGCCAGGTTGACCGGCTTGCCGCCGATGACGCAATCGGACGCCGAGAACCCGGCTTTATCGAAGTGAATCACCTCGCCATCGCCGCTTGCAAAGATGTTGACGATGTCCAGATCGGCCATCTTGTTGGCAGGAAGGCTGACGTGCATCGCGACGCATCGGTCCGCGAAGACGGCTCCCGATTTCCCGTTGAAAACGGCGGGAGAATCGATGCCAATTCGGTCCACCGGTACTCCGGAAACCCAGCCCACAACCGGGCGCAGCAGGAATCCGTCATAGCTGGGACCTTGTTCCGCGAACGTTTGCAGGACCTTTGTCGCCGCCGGCACCACAAGATAGGTGAAACCGTTGTCCGGGGCGTCGCGATACAGCTGAGCAAGATCGTCCGGGCCGTAGTCGATCGCCTCAACCCCCAGCGCAAAGGGCGGAACTGGAGTTACGTAGATTCGATCGATACTGAACACCCCGCCCTCTTCGGTCATGAAGTAGGGGATTGTGCCACCTACCCAGTTACCCGTTGGCAGTTGGCTCAGCGCTTCACGGCTGCCGGCCAGGAACATGGACTCTCCGGCGGCAATGGCTGCCTGAACCTCCGGGATGGAGTGCAGTGTTGCAGTTGTGATCGATGACATAGCTTCCCTTCACGCTCACTTGAAAATTTCGGCGATTTCGTTAGCATGCAAAGCTTCAAACCGGGCAAGGAAATCGCGCGTCTTAACCACCAGCGCCTTGATATTGGCCGGCGACGAATCCAGCGCGTAGCTCATTTTGTTGTTCTGAACCAACATGTTGAACGTTGGTTTCGCGGATCGTATCGGTCGATTGCCGGCCACGAACCGGACCCAGGCAGGATGACTAGTATCGGGAAGCATGAAAGAGCACCCCCTTCAGACACGATGGCCCACCTTGCTTGTCGCCGCAATCGCCCACTCTGATTGCCGGCACAATGGCCGCTCTTCGCTCATCGGCACAATGGCTGGCACAGTCTAGCTGAGATTCTTCTTCTTTGGCAAGGTTGTGCTTGAATCCGAGCTGGGTGCATCGCATGGGTGGGGTCGTCGGGTGCCCCATTCATGCGGTTTCATCGCATGGGTGGGGTCAGCCTGCACTGTACATCAACCGCCTCCCGACCACTCTCCTCCAAGTGCCCCACTTCGCCCCGCGCAATCCCACGCAGCATCGCTGGCTCCCAACCCCCATCCCGTTCCGAGTAGCCCACGTAAAATGCTCCGCAGCCGCGCAGTACGCCCGGGCGCCGTTCGGTCGTCTCGACATCCGGCAGATACACCATCACCGCCCCGCGTTTCTGCTGTTCCGACCCACCGCTGAACCACACAAACGCCGCGTCCTTATCGATGTCCTCGATCCGCCGCGTAAGGGCTTTCATACTCGGGCACTCGATATGTAGCGGCGGCCTCACCACGGTCTCGTCATACTCCGGCCCCGCAAACACCCGTTCCGCCACCACGCGTTGTGGAACAAACGGCGGCACATGCAAGCGGCTCTTATGAATGCCTATGGCCATAATGCCGAAGGCCGTGCGTTTTCCAGCCGTGAACTTTCCAGCAAAGTGCATCCACTTCGGCCCAAACCAGTTATCGATTCGCACCACATACAGCCGCGCCGGCTTGTATTCGCAAGTGAGCCCAATCGCCAACGCCCGCGCCTTCTCCACAAACTCCGCCGCATCCCCCTCCTGCGCCGAAACAAACTCCGCCAGCCCGTCGAACATCGTCTTGCCTCCGAACTCCCTCCACTCTACGCCCCGAAAATCATTCCCAAGGCCCACCCACCCCGCGCGTCACCCACCCCGCGCGTCATTCTGACTCGAAGAGTCAGAATCTCCGTCGTTGCCGTTTGGGGGCCTCAACTCCATGAGCCGCAAATCGCGGTTCTTTTTGTTGTCAAGAGCCAAAATCGCCTAACTCCATGATTCCATTCAAAACATAGATGGCAGATGAGTTATGGTCAACCTGCTATACTTAAAGCAGTAATTGAGAAGAAGAGAAAGGTCCGGCCGTCGCGCCGGATCTTCGCATTTAACTCAGCCAGCCCCAGGGAGATAAAGTGTGGTCAATCGTATACACTCATCCGCAACCTCAATCGTTTCAATACTAAAGGTGTGGTGAATTGTGGACACTCATCGATAACCCGTTTGTTTGCTGCGCGTTGCCAGGTTCGGCTGTCCCAGGCCCAAACGCCGGAATCGCACTGGATTGCATCTCGGTTCATCCCCTTAGCGCAACCCGCCGCACATTGAACCCCTTCGCCCCGGCCACGAACCCGGCCTCCAGCAGTTCCCGTGCAATCGCACTCTCCGCTACGTCTACCCCGTTCACCGTCGAAATCAGCAGCCCTGCTCGCCCGGCCCCGTCCACCTCGCGGTCCTCCCGCACCCGGGCCACCAGGAACTCCGCCAACGCCCGTGCCACCCGGCCGCGTCCCGGCTCCTCCTCCGGCAGCCACACCTGGATGTTCGGATTTCCCCGCCGCAGGTACGCCGCCAGCGCGCCGTCGCACAGAATGACTCTCGCCCCGACACTCCGGGTCAGCGAAGAGCCCGCGTCGCCGCCCTCGGGCCACCGCAGCAGCGCCCCATATGGGTTGGCCGGATCGGTCGCCGCCAGCATCGCCATCTCGCGCCCCTCGCCCTCGCGTTCCGTCCGCAACGCCCGCAGCAAATCCACGGCCGCCGGCATCGCAAACTGCGTCGCCCCGAGATCCGCGGCAAAATACCCGCGCCGAACGCGGCCGGATTCTTCCATCGCCTTCAGCACGTCGTACACCGCGGAAAATCCGCCGGCCAATCCCTCGGCATGCGCCGTCTCGCGAAACACCACGCCATACCGCGTCAGCAACTGCTGCGCCATCGCATGAGACCAGGCCGTGGCTGATCTGCCCTCCGCAAACGCCGCCGCGTTCAGCGACCACCGCCCCTGCGCCGCCGGCGGAGTCGTTCGCCGCCTTGAAGTGAATCCAGCCCTGAACCCAACCTGGAAGCCCGCCTGCTGGTGCACCTTCTTCGCCCGCTTTTCGTTCACCGGCGCGCAGTACGCTCGCAGCGCATGGACCGAATCGTTCGTCAGCAACCCGCGCCACACCAGGCCCCAGATCGCGTCCACCGTTTCGCCCGGATACCCGCCGCCCACCCCGTCGTGCACCTGCTGAAAGAAAGAAGCTCCGTGCGCCGTCAGATAACCAATAACCGCCGCCTCCCGCTCCTCCGTCTTTGTCTCAACCGACAACGTAGAACGTACAACGGTCAACGGAGTCACCGGCCACAACACCTCCAACTTCTCCGCCAGATACAATCCAATCCGTCCATCCCGCTCGCCCAGCGCATCGAACCCAACCCACGTCACCTCACCCGCTGCCACCAAAGTGTCCAAATCCTCCGGCCGAAACCCCGCAACCCGTGCGGGCAGAATCTCCGTCTCCAGAATCGAAGCTGGCAGCGCCGCGCCCTGCAGGTTCTCAATCGCGTCCAGCAGCGCATCCAGTCCCTTCCGAGGCTGTACCACTCCCTGCCACCGCGTAACCAGCCGCGCCAGCACCCGCTGCTCCACTGGTTCGACCTCCTTCCGCAGCCGCGCCAGCGACTTCCGCCGAATCGCCCGCAGCACCTCCACATCGCACCACTCGCGATGCACTCCGCCCGGCCGGAACCCGCCCTCCGCGATGCGCCCGGTGCCCACCAGCCGCTCCAGCGTCGCCTCCACGCCCGCCACCGGCAATCCAAACCGCCCCGCGCACTCGGCCGCCGTGAACGGCCCATGCGTCCGCGCGTATCTCCGCACCAGGTCCAGCCCGGCCTCCGGAACCGCCTCAAGAAACGCTGCGGGCAGTCCCGCCGGCAACGGCGCGCCCAGAGCGTCCCGGTAGCGTCCCGCATCCTCCGCCGCGATCAGCCGCCGCTCGCCGGCGGCCGTAACTTCCACTGCTCTCCGCGCCCGAATAAGCTTTGTTACAAGTTCTCCGGCGTCCTCCACTGCCGCCCGTTTCTGCAACTCATTGCGTGACAAATCTCCAATCCGCAGCAGCAGATCGTGGATTCCATCCATATTCCGCGCTCTGTAGCCTTCGACCATGCACTGCAACTGCTCTTCCGTCTCCTCAATCGCATGAAGATCCAGCAGTTCGCGCAGGTCCGCATCGCCCATCAACTCGCGCAGTTGGTCCTGGTCGATCGCGAGCGCCTGCGCCCGCCGTTCCGCCAGCGGAGCATCGCCGTCGTAGATGTAATTCGCCACGTAGCCGAACAGCAACGCCGCGGCAAACGGTGAAGCCTTCTCCGTGTCGGCCGTATGCACCCGCAGCGACCCGTCTCCAATCCCGCGCAGCACCTCCATCAGCGCCGGCATATCGAACACATCGCGCAGGCACTCGCGATACGCCTCCAGCAGGATCGGAAAGCTCGCATATCCGCTCGCCACCGCCAGCAGGTCGTAGGCCCGCTTCCTCTGCTGCCACAGCGGCGTTCGCCCATCCGCCCGCCGGCGCGGCAGCAGCAGCGCGCGCGCGGCGCTCTCGCGAAACTTCGCCGCAAACAGCGCCGTCGAGCCAAGCTGCCGCTGTACCAGCCCTGCCGCTTCGGCGGGTTCCATCAGCACTGCACTGACATCCGGCGCCGCGTCCGCCTCGGGAAAGCGCAACACAAAACCGTCCTCGGTCCACATCGTTTCCACATCCGGGCCGCCGTTGCCATGGATCTTCGCTGCCGCCGCCATCGCCCAGGGTGCATGGATTCTGCTGCCGAATGGCGTCAACACGCAGACGCGCCGCGCCCCCAGTTCGTCGCGCACGCGCTCGATGACGACATTGCGGTCGTCCGGAACAATGGTGGTTGCAATCTCCTGGTCGGCCAGATAGCGCATCAGGTTCTCCGCCGCGCCGGCATCGAGATCGTGGTTCCTCACCAGCGCTGTCACGGCAACCGCCAACGGCATCTCGCGCAGTTCACGTGTCAAGCCGCCGATCCGCCGCCCGAACTCCATCGGCCGGCCGGCGCGGTCGCCGTGCCAGAACGGCATCTTTCCCGGATCGCCCGGCGCCGGCGACACCAGCACACGGTCATGTGTGATCTCTTCAATCCGCCATGTCGAAGCACCCAGCACAAACGTCTCGCCCGGCTTGCTCTCGAACACCATCTCTTCATCCAGTTCGCCCACGCGCACCGGTTTCGCCCGCTCGCCCGCGAGAAACACTCCATACAGCCCGCGGTCGGGAATCGTTCCGCCGTTCAGGATCGCAATCCGCTTCACGCCTTGCCGCGGCGTCAGCCAGTTGCGCGTCCTGTCCCACGTAATCCGCGGCCGCAGCTCGGCAAACTCATCCGACGGATAGCGCCCGGCGAGCATATCCAGCACGCCGTCGAACACCGCGCGGCTCAGGCCCGCAAACGGCGCCGCGCCACGCACCAGCGCCAACAGCGCCGCATACGAGATTCCACCTCCGTCGTCCTCCGCATCCATCCGGACCCTGATCCCTGACCCCTGGTCCCTGTCTCTAGGCGGATGCGCGACCACGGCCACCATCTGCTGCGCCAGCACGTCCAGCGGGTTGCGCAGGAACCGTGTCGACTCCACATGTCCCTCGTGCATCGCGCGTGTCACCGCCGCGCAGGCCACCAAATCAGCGCGGTACTTGGGAAAGATGATGCCGTGAGACGGCGCGCCCACCTGGTGTCCGGCCCGCCCGATGCGCTGCATTCCGCTCGCCACGGAGGGAGGCGCCTCGATCTGAATCACCAGGTCGATCGCGCCCATGTCGATGCCCAGCTCCAGCGAGCTCGTCGCCACCAGCGCCTTGATCTGGCCCGCCTTCAGCAGCTCCTCAATCTCCACCCGCTGCGGCGCGGCGAGCGATCCGTGGTGCGCGCGTGCAATCGGCTCACCCGCAAGATCGTTCAGCGCTCCAGCCAGCCGCTCGGCAACGCGCCGCGCATTCACGAAGATCAGCGTCGACGTCCGGCTGCGAACGATCTCCAGCAACCGCGGATGAATGCTTTGCCAGATCGACGTCCTCTTCAGTCCATCCGGCGTAGGCCCGCTGTCCTCGCCCAGCCGCGCCATATCTTCAACCGGGACCTCCACCCTCAGTTCCAACGCCTTCTGCGCGCCCGCATTCACAATGGTTACCGGGCGAAAGCCAATGGTCGTGGTTTCCTTCTCAACCTCCCTCGCAAACTCTCTCGCCTCAAATCCCTGAAGCCTGTCCAGCGCCACATCCTCTGACTTGCCGGCCCGCTGACCTGCCGACTCGCTGTCTTCCGCGCCGCCAAGAAACCGGGCCACCTCTTCCAGCGGCCGCTGCGTCGCAGAGAGCCCAATCCGCTGCAAACGCCGCCCTCCGCGCGCGTGGACCAGGGCCTCCAGCCGCTCCAGCGACAGCGCCAGATGTGCGCCGCGCTTGGTTGGCACCAGCGCATGAATCTCATCTACAATCACCGTCTCGACGGCACGCAGCGCTTCCGACGCTTCCGATGTCAGCATCAGGTACAGCGACTCCGGCGTTGTAATCAGAATGTCTCCTGGATGCCGCCGGAACCGCGCCCGCTCGTTCTGCGGAGTGTCGCCGGTGCGCATACTGATCGCCGGCATCCGCACTGCGACGCCGGCCTCCTGCGCCATGGCCGCGATTCCCGCCATCGGCACGCGCAGGTTCCGTTCCACATCGGCGGCCAGCGCCTTCAGCGGCGAGATGTATACCACGCGGCAGCCGCGCTCCGCATCGCTGCTGCCGCTGAGCATCAGTTTGTCCAGGCACCACAGAAACGCGGCGAGCGTCTTGCCCGTGCCGGTAGGCGCCAGGATCAGGGTCGATTCGCCGCGCGCGATTGCGGGCCAGCCCTCGCGCTGGGGAGCAGTCGGCTCCCCGAAGACTGCACGAAACCATGCTGCGGCGATCGGATGAAACTCAGCCAACACCCCGTCCGCGGGTCCAGCCGCCTTGCGCTCACTCCGCTTAGTTGGCGAAGCCTCTCCGGCAGGTTTGCCGTTTGCTATTTCTTTGTCACGCTTCGGTTTGGATGGGGTCGGCGGCATCGCTCGGTTGCTATCACAGCAGAATACCCGCTGTGAGACACGCTGCAGCTCCCCCACCTTTTGCTCCCAGGGCGGAGTTTGCTATCGAGACCGGTAAAAGCAGCAATCGTGCGCGAATTCCGCATGGAACAGGTTGGTCGAATCTTCCGCTTGCTCGGACGCTCCCAGGACCAGATATCCGCCGGGCGCAATCTGGCGATGCACGCTGCGGAAGACAGAGTGTCGGATGGGCTGAGGGAAGTAGAGCAGCACGTTGCGCAACAGCACCAGGTCGAAGACCGGCAATCTGGGAAGGGGTGCGCTCAGGTCCGCGTACTGGAAATAGCACAACGATCTTAACTCCGGCGCGATCTCCCACTCCTCGCCGTCGCGTATCAGGTACTTCACCAGCATGCGCGCCGGCAGTCCATAGTTCACTTCCAGCCGGCGGTAGCGGCCGCACCTGGCATACTCAATCGCCGGCTGGGTTATGTCCGACCCGATGATCCTCACATCCCAGTCCGCCAGGTTGGCGAAGCAGTCGCAAAGCAGCATGGCCACGCTGTACGCTTCCTGCCCGGTCGAGCAGGCCGCGCTCCAGATGCGCAGCTTGCGCTGGGCGGACTTCGCTTCGACCAGTCGCGGCAAAATCGTGTCGCGGAGCACGTCGAACATCTTGCGATCGCGAAAGAAGGCAGTCTCATTCACCGCCTTGGCTTCGGCCGCCGCGCAATGCAACCGCGCCGGCTGATCGGTTCGCAGAACGGCCGCAAGGTCTTCGAATACCAGGCCCATCGTCAGGCCGCCAGGCCCAGCATCGTCAGCTTCTCGCGCAGGCTTTCCGGGGTGAAGGGCTTCATCAGGAACTCGTCCGCGCCATACTGCAGCGCACGGCAGATGAACGTGTTGTCGGTCTCCGTCGTCACCATCATCACCTTCATGGGGGGATGAAGTCCTGCATCGCGGACTGCCTTTACGCAGTCCAACCCGCCCATCTGCGGCATGTTCACGTCCAGCAGCATGAAGTCGAAGGGGGCCGAACCGCGCAGCAGGTGGAGTGCGTCGCGCCCGTCGACTGCTTCCTCGCAACTCAGGCCGATCCCCTCCAGCAACTGCCGCAGGTACTGGCGAATGAATCTCGAATCGTCTACGATCAGCGCCCTCATCCCGGTTCTTCCGTCCTGCCCGGCAGCCTCTTGGGGCCGGCCATACGGAGCCTCCATGCGCTCCAGTCCTTCCTGGCTGTCCACAAGAAAACTCCTCCGTCACTGCACGCACCTACCTCTTATCGGCGATCGCCTCCGGACCTTGAGTCACACGCCGCGCCGGGAGGGTTACCCAAGTTCAGGACTGGCAACTGCCTGCGCTTGCCTTCCCCCGCTCTAGCCGCTACGCTCAAGCCCTATGCCGACAACTCCCCTGACCAGCTCTGAAATCGCCGCTCTCCACCAGCGGGCCGCCGAAGCCGCGCAGAATTCCTACTCGCCTTACAGCCACTTCCGCGTTGGCGCGGCGGTCCTGCTCCACGCGGACGCGCTCCAGCCCGGTCGGATCGTGGCCGGCGCGAATGTTGAGAACGCCTCCTATCGCCTTACCACCTGCGCCGAACAGGCCGCCATCGCCGCTGCCGTCTCCCTCTATGGCCCGGCCATACGCATCCGCGCCGCCGCCGTCGTCAACCTGAACGGCGCGGCCTGCATGCCCTGCGGCGCCTGCCGCCAGACCATCTCTGAGTTTTCCGACGCCGAGACCGCCATCTTCTACCCATCCGCTACGGGCGAAACCGTTTCGACAACCCTGGGCGCGCTTCTTCCCGCGGCCTTCCGGCTGACGCCCGAATAGAATGGTCGTCATTGCTGGTCCTCAAGACGGCCAAGGCAGGGTCCACCGACAGGTATGATCCGCAACGAGAACGCTCAAACCGCGACCGGCAAACTTCATGACCATTCATCCCATCGACGTAATCCAGCACAAGCGCGACGGCCTCGTCCTCTCCGACGCCGAGATTCAGGGTTTCATTCAAGCGCTGGTCCACCGCTCCGCCGAAAACCCAACCCCGACCGACGCCCAGGCCGCGGCCTTCCTGATGGCGGTTTTCCTGCGCGGCCTCTCGCCCGCGGAACTAGCCGCCCTCACCCAGGCAATGCGCTTCTCCGGCGAGGTCCTCGACCCGGCCCCGCTCCACTCCTTTACTGTGGACAAGCACTCTACCGGCGGTGTCGGCGACAAGACGTCCCTGCTGATCGCACCCATCGTTGCCGCCGCGGGCGCTCCCGCAGTCGAAGGCGAACCGTTCAGCTTGTGCGACCCCATGATCTCCGGGCGCAGCCTTGGCCATACCGGTGGGACGCTCGACAAGCTTGAGACCATTCCCGGTTTCCGCACCCAGCTCGCGCTGCCCGAGTTCCTCGCCATCGTGCAGCAATGCGGCTTCGCCATGGCCGGCCAGACGCCGACGCTCGTTCCTGCCGACCGCATCCTGTACGCGCTGCGCGACCACACCGGCACGGTCGAGTCGCCGTACCTCATCGCCGCGAGCATTATGAGCAAGAAGCTCGCGGCCGGCCTGAACGCGCTTGTGCTCGACGTCAAGACCGGCTCGGGCGCCTTTATGTCTCGCTACGCCGACGCGCAACTGCTCGCCCGCCTCATGGTCGAAACCGGCGAGCGGGCAGGCACGCGCACCGTAGCCCTCCTCACCTCCATGGACCAGCCGCTTGGCCGCTTCGCCGGCAACTGGGTCGAGGTGCAGGAATGCCTCGAACTGTTCCAGCACTTTTCCCCTGAGTTTGCCTTCACCCTTCCCCTGGAAAAGTTGCGCCTCAGCTCCGACCTCCTCAACCTCACCCATGCTCTCGCCGGCCACATGCTTTGCCTCGGCGGCAAAGCCGCAACACCAGAAGCCGGCGCCGTTCTCTCCGCCAAGCTCCTCGCCGATGGGTCGGCCTACCGGCGCTTCCTGGAGATGGTCGAGCTGCAATCCGACGATGTCGCCGCCGCCGTGGCCGCCTTCGCCGACCCCGCGGCCTTCCACAAACCCACGGCTACCCGCACTGTTGCCGCCGACCGCACCGGCTATCTCGCCGCCATGGATTGCACCAAGGTTGGCTGGGCCGTGCAGCGCCTGGGGGCCGGCCGCACGCGCCCCGGCGATCCGGTGAGCGCCCACGCCGGAATCGAAATGCACGCCAAACACGGCGACCTGATCGAAGCCGGCCGGCCCCTGGTGACGCTCTTCAGCGAGGATCCTGCGCTGCTGGACGAACCGGAACAGATGCTGCGCGAGACGCTCCGGATCGCGCCCACGCCGCCCCAACCCATCCCTCTCATCCGCGAAATCATCGCGAAGGACCCGCCCGGGAGCGAACCTACGGTTTAGTCATCTTCAAGTTCGTCACCACCGCGTCCGTGTTATGCGCGAAGCGGATTCCATACACACCGTCGGTCGACTTCAGCTTGCCGGTCGCCACGACCTCGGACTTATCGTAGGTTGCCACCACAGTGCCGTTGATCGAGCAGGAGACCTTGTCGCCTTTCACCGACATCGCGATCTCCTGCGTCACCGGTTCGTTCACGGCCGGAGCCTTATGCACCGCATCGCTGGGCGTGGGCCGCTTGCCGCCCATCTGGAACGGGTCCGGCCCGAATCCGCGCACGATGAACGTCCCGTTGCCGTAGGCCGCGCAGTAGAGCAGGCTCTGCTGATCCGTCCCCAGATCGTTGCCGGCAATCACAATCCCATAGGGATGAGGATGGTCGTTCAGGTTCATGAACTTCGGCTCAAAGAACGTCGCCGACACGGTGTAGTCGCCCTTGGCCACGTTCTTCGGGTTCCAGTAGGTGATTGCCGGCCCGGTCGTAATGCGCATCCCCTTGCCCTCGGGCGCGAGCTTCGCGTCCTTCACCGTCTGTCCTGCCTTCGCTGCGCCCGCGTCGACCTTGCCCTCCCAACCCGGCACGGTAATGCCGCCGCCCGCGATGCTGCGGCCCGTATCCTCAGAGGCCGCGGCAGGTGCCTGCGACCGGACGGTCCCCACCACCAGGCCACCGAAAACGACTACACCAGCGATACAGCGGGCAAGACGCATGGCACTCCCTCCGGAAACAAGAATTGTGAGGCAGATTATACCCATCCGGGCCGCGGTCTGGCGGGGCCGCGTGGGCGCGAAAACAAACTCCGCCACGCTGCGGCGTCATCCGTTACACTCTGTTCACACCAATCACCTCGGCCGCACGGAGCCCAACTTTGGCACGATTTACCGGTCTGCTCGGACTCATCACCTTCCTCGGCGTCGCGTATGCCTGCTCCACCAACCGCAGGGCCATCCGCTGGCGCACTGTTGCCTGGGGACTCGGCCTGCAGTTTTTCTTTGCTGTTCTGGTGATCGAGTGGACCTACGGTCAGACCCTCTTGCGCGTCGCCAGCACCGCGGTCACCTCGGCGCTCGGCCACGCCGCCGACGGTTCCACGCTGGTCTTTGGCCCGCTCGGCGATCCCCACAGTCCGCTCAACGTCTTCGCCTTCGCCGTCCTGCCCACCATTATTTTCGTCTCCGCTTTCTTCGCCATCATGTACCACATCGGATTGATGCAGCACATCATCAAGGTGGTCGCGTGGGTGATGCAGCGAACGATGGGAACCAGCGGTGCGGAGTCGACCAACGTCGCCGCCAGCATCTTCATGGGCCAGACCGAGGCCCCGCTCACCATTCGGCCGTTCCTCGCCGGCGCCACCAACTCCGAGCTGATGACCATCATGACCTCGGGCATGGCGCACGTCTCGGGCGGAATCATGGCCGCTTACATCTCGTTTGGCATTAACGCGAAAGACCTGCTCTCCGCCGTCATTATGACTGCGCCGGGCACCATCCTCGTTGCCAAGATGCTGGTGCCCGAGACCGAAGTTCCCGCAACCGCAGGCACGGTCCACATGCCGCCGTCGGAAGAGCACAAGAACGAGAACTTCATCGGAGCGATCGCACGCGGCACCATCGACGGCGGCCAGCTCGCCTTCAATGTCGCCATCATGCTCATCAGCTTCCTGGCGCTGGTGGGATTGTTCAACGCCTGCATGCTCGGTGTCTCCAACGCGCTCTGGGCGCACGGACACATACACTTTCCCCACTCGCTCGGCAACGCACTCGGCACGCTGGCCTCGCCTGTCGCGTGGCTCATTGGGATTCCGTGGAACGAGGCAGCGCGGATCGGCAATCTGCTCGGCACCCGCGCCGTGCTCAACGAGTTCGTCGCCTACACCCAGCTCGGCCTATGGAAGAGTACGCTCTCGCCGCGCACCTTCTCGATCGCCACGTTCGCCCTTTGCGGATTCGCCAACCTCGGTTCCATCGGCATGCAGATCGGCGGCATCGGCGCGCTGGTCCCCAACCGCCGCAACGATCTCGCCCGGCTAGGCTTCCGCGCCATGCTGGCCGGGACCATGGCCAATCTGATGTCCGCGAGCATTGTCTCTATGCTGATCCGCTAGCCGCTATTCTCCTTCCGGAGGGTTTTCGCGATGCAAGCAGTCTGGCCGCAGCCGTACTACCTGTTTGGCCGCGGGCTTGGCGTCTCCACCGTGCTGGCTGTCATTCCAACGTTGGTGCTGCTGTATCTGTTGGGGGTCAAGCGCAAGGCGTCGTGGATCGCTGCGCTCGCGGGGCTGGCCGCAACCCTGGTGCTGGCGAAGTTTGTCTACGGCATGTCGTACCGTCATGCCGCGAGCAGCTCTGCCTACGGTGCCTGCTTCGGGATATTTCCGATCTCATGGATCGTGTTCTGGGCGCTGGTACTGTATGAGATCACGGTGAAGACCGGCAAGTTCGAGATCATCAAGGACTCGATCGGGTCGGTCACTTCAGACAAACGGATGCAGGCGCTGTTGATTGCGTTCGCGTTCGGCGCGTTCATCGAGGGCTGCGCCGGCTTTGGAACACCGGTAGCTGTTGCCGCCGCCATGATGGTCGGCCTCGGTTTCTCGGCACTGTATGCGTCCTCCATCTGCCTTCTGGCAAATACCGCACCGGTGGCGTTCGGGTCGATCGGTATCCCCGTGATTACGCTGGCAGGCATTACCGGATTGCCTCTGGAGCGCGTGCATGGCGTTGCCGGCCTGAGCGGTGTTGCGGGCCGGTTGACTGCACCGATCTCGTTTCTGCTGCCTGCCTATCTGATCCTGGTGACGAGCGGCTTTCCGGCGATGCTCGAAGTCTGGCCGGCTGTCCTGACGTGCGGCGGCGTATTCGCGATTATTCAATTCGCCGTATCGAACTACATCGGTCCGCAGTTGACCGACATTCTCAGCTCCATCGGCGCGATGGGCGCGCTGGTGCTATTGCTGCGCTTCTGGGAACCAAAGCACACCGAGGCGCACGAGCGTGAAGTCGACGAATCGATGAAGGCGCTCGGAGATGAACTGCCGCTGCGCGAGCACGATGTTAGATCGGGGCCACACTACGCGGCGCGAGAGATCTGGCTGGCGTGGATGCCCTACGCGCTGTTGGTGCTCTTCGTGCTCGCCTGGGGGTTCCCGCCATTTGCCGCGGTCCTGAATCGAGCCACGCTCTCCTTTGCGTGGCCGGGGCTGCACAACGAGATTCTGCGCATGACTCCGATCGTTCGAGCCCCGACGCCATACGCAGCGAAGTTCACCTTCAACTGGCTGTCGGCCTCGGGCACGGCGTGTATGGGCGCGTCGCTGCTGGCGGCGGCTTTCGCCGGAATGAGACCGGGCGCGCTGGGCAAGATCGTTCTGACGGTCGCGCGCAAGTTGATTCGGCCAACGATTACCGTGGCGTCGATGCTGGCCATGGCATTTGTGATGAACTACAGCGGCGCAACCGGAACGCTGGGGCTCGCGTTCTCGGCGACCGGCCGCGCGTTCCCCTTTTTCAGCCCGATTATGGGCTGGCTCGGCGTCTTTCTCACCGGCTCCGATACGTCCGCCAACGCGCTGTTCGGCAATCTTCAGGTGGTCAGCGCGACCCGGCTCGGGTTCGACCCGGTGTTGATTGCATCGGCCAACTCGGTGGGCGGCGTGATGGGCAAGATGATCAGCCTGCAGACGATCGCAGTGGCCGCGGCCGCGACCGGCATGTCAGTCGCGGACCAGTCGAAGCTGTTCCGCTTCACCTTGAAACACAGCATCCTTCTGGCCGCGATTGTCGGCGTCGAGGTAATGCTCTGTGCCTATGTCCTTCATCGGCGTTGATCTGTTTCATCGTCGCTCTCACGACGGCGGGACCCACCCACGGGAGTCTCGGCGAGCCATCCGCGATGCCGCCGTGCTTGGTATACAGTTCGAGCATGCGGCAACTCTCTCGAATTGCGGCGATTCCACAACTGGGAGCGGAGTATTTTGCGCGTAGCGGTCGATACCGGCGGCACCTTTACGGATTGCGTCTCCATCGCAGAGGGCCGGCTTGAGGTCCTGAAGGTCTTCTCCACGCCGGTCGATCCCGCGCATGCTGTGCTCGACGCATTGGCGCAGATGGGCGCCGGTGCGGCGGTCGATCTGCGCCATGGCACGACGATTGGAACCAACGCGATGTTGGAGCGGAAGGGCGCTCGCGTCGCATTTGTAACTACGGCTGGTTTTGAGGACACGATTGCGATCGGGCGCCAGACAAGAAGCAAACTCTACGACTGGTTTGCGCCCGTGCCCGTCTGCCTGGTGCCGCGCGAACTTCGCTTCGGCGTACCCGAGCGGGTGACCCCCGACGGGGACATTCTTCGTTCGCCAACGGAGGAAGAGCTATCAGTGCTGGCCGGCGCGGTGCAGGCGAGCGCTGCGGAAGCGGTGGCAATTTCGCTGCTGTTCTCCTTTGCCAACCCGGAGACGGAGCTGCGCGTGGAAGCCGCGTTGCGTCCGCTCGGCATTCCTATCTCAACCTCGCATCGCATTCTGCCGGAGTTCCGCGAGTACGAGCGCGCGTCCACCATCGTCGTCAACGCGTACCTCGCGCCGGCGATGCAAAGCTATCTCCAGCACCTGGAGCGGCTGGTTGCCGAGCGGCACGCGGGCGGGCGGGTCCGTGTGATGCAGTCGTCGGGCGGCATTATCCCGGCGCGGCTCGCCGCACGGGAGCCGGTGCGTACCGTTCTTTCGGGTCCGTCGGGTGGCGTTATCGGCGCCTGCCATGTGGCGCGCTGGGCAGGCTTCGATCGCATCGTCGGCTTCGACATGGGAGGCACCTCGACCGATGTCTTCCTCGCCAATGTTGCAGACAGCGTGCAGCTCACCAGCGAGTCCGTGGTCGCGGGCGTGCCCATCGGCATTCCGATGCTGGACATCCACACCGCCGGCGCCGGGGGTGGCTCGATTGCGCGCTTCGACGCGGGCGGCATGCTGCGGGTTGGACCCGAGTCGGCCGGATCGGAGCCCGGCCCGATCTGCTTCGGTCGCGGCGCCATGCCGACCGTTACCGACGCCAACCTGCTTCTCGGACGTCTCGACGAGGAGAGCTTCCTCGGCGGGAGCGTTCGCCTGGATCGGCGGCGGACCGAACAGATCATGCGCGAACAGAAGGGCCCGCTGGCGACGGTTGAGGAGTTCGCAGCCGGCATTCTGCGCGTCGTGGAGACGCAGATGGAGAAGGCCATCCGCGTGATCTCCGTCGAGCGCGGCTACGATCCGCGCGAGTTCACGCTGGTGGCCTTTGGCGGCGGCGGACCCCTGCATGCCTGTTCGCTGGCGCGCGCCCTGCATATTCCGCGGGTGCTGGTTCCCATGTTGCCGGGCGCGCTCTCAGCCGTCGGAATTCTGCTGGCCGATACGGTGCGGGACTACTCGCGCACGGTGATGCTGCCGGGCGACGAGATCGGTGAAGCCGGCGGCATCTTCTCCGATTTGGCGCAGCGCGGCGTCGCGGAATTCGCAGAAGAGGGCCTGACCGGGACGATGATACGCACCGTGGACGTGCGCTATCGCAGGCAGGGATATGAACTGAATGTTCCTTACGATGCGCAGGCTCCAGCCAGCTCCATCCAGGCTTTTCACCAACTGCATCGACGGCGTTATGGTTTTTGCGACGAGGAAAGGCCAGTGGAGATCGTGAATCTGCGCCTGCGGATGATCGCCGCCGGTGAGCCCTACTCGCCGCCGCAGCAGGAGCCGGTGCCGGGAGACGGGAGCGCCGCCCGTTACGCGGTGCGCGACGTGTACTTCGATGGCGAGTTTCTTCCGGCGCAGCTCTATCGGCGCGATCGACTCAAACCGGGAGAGAGCCTGCGCGGGCCGGCGATGATCACGGAATACACTTCAGCCACGGTGCTGCCGCTGGGTTCGAGCGCGCAGGTGGATCGATTAGGAAACCTGGTCATAACATTCATCGCGGAGGGCAAATGAGTCTGCGCGTGACTGACGCCGTTGAACTCGCGGTTTTTCAGAGTGCCGTGCATTCCATCGCGGAAGAAATGGGCGCGGCGTTGCGGCGCACCGCGCTCTCGCCCAACATCAAGGAACGCCGCGACTACTCTTGCGCGATCTTCGACGGCCAGGGCCGAGTGATTGCCATGGGCGACCATATGCCGGTGCACCTTGGCTCCATGCCCATGTCGGTCGAGGCCGCGGTTGCGGCAATCGATTTCGCGCCTGGAGACATCGCGGTCCTCAACGACCCCTACGCCGGAGGGACCCACCTTCCGGACATTACCATGGTGCTGCCGGTGTTTCTTCCCGCGCGCAAACGGCCGGCATTTTATGTCTCGAATCGCGCGCACCACGCGGACGTGGGCGGGACCTTTGCCGGGTCGATGGGGCCGGCCAACGAGATCTATCAGGAGGGCATTCGAATTCCACCTGTGCGCATCGTGCGCGCCGGGAAGATCGACCGCGAGATGCTTGACCTGATTCTGCTGAACGTCCGCACCCCGAAGGAGCGAGAAGGCGATCTGGAGTCGCAGATAGGAGCTTGCCGGGTCGGCGAGCAGCGCGTTTTGCAATTGGTTACGAAATACGGCGATGCAAACCTTCAACTGCTGGTGGAGGAACTGCTCGATTACTCCGAGCGGCTGGTGCGCGCGGAGCTGCGCAAAATGCCTGCGGGCGCCTTCAGCGCGGAAGATTGGCTGGACGACGATGGCGTCACCGATGTCCCGCGCAAGATCGCCGTGTCCCTGCAATTCGATCCCGAGGCGGGTTCCATTCACGTGGACTTCGCCGGTTCTTCGGATCCGGTGGCGGGCAGCATTAACGCCGTTCGCGCCATTACGCTCTCCGCATGTTTCTATGTGCTCCGCTGTTTGCTCGCGGACGATGCTCCGGCGACGGCCGGCATCCTGCGTCCGCTCACGCTCCTGACGCCGCAAGGCAGCATCGTCGACGCGCGTCCTCCGGCTGCGGTCGCGGGCGGGAACGTAGAAACCTCACAGCGGATCGTGGACGTGCTGCTGCGCGCGCTCGCCAAGGCTGTCCCGGATCGCATACCGGCCGCGAGCGCCGGCACCATGAGCAACCTCACCATCGGAGGCATCGACCCGCGCACCGGCGAGCCTTTTACCTACTATGAGACGGCGGCCGGAGGCATGGGCGCGCGGCCCGGACTCGACGGCATCTCCGGAGTGCAAACCCACATGACGAATTCGCTGAACACTCCCATCGAAGCGCTGGAGTACGCGTACCCATTTCGCGTGCTCCGCTACGCGTATCGCGACGGATCGGGCGGAGCGGGGAAATTCCGCGGCGGGGACGGACTGATTCGTGAGGTTGAGCTGCTCGCCGATGCGCAAGTGACGCTGCTGGCGGACCGCCGAAAGTATCACCCCTACGGATTGGGCGGCGGCGAGGACGGCGGGCCCGGCCGGGCATCGCTTACTGCGCCCGATGGCGCTACCGCTGACTTGCCGGGGAAATGCAGCCGACGCGCATCGAAGGGGAGCGTGGTGCGCCTCGAGACTCCCGGCGGCGGCGGTTGGGGCCGTCGCTGATTGTTGCAGCCCGAACCGCGGCAATTGGATCGCACGCTGCGTCGTTCGCGATGGATGTCGCTTCCTTGACTTTCGTTTGCCCGCCGACAGATAGTGGATATTGCTTGTGCTGGTTCTTTTCTCGCACTCTACGGTCGGTTATCGCACTGCCCCGCACGATTGGTGGATGACAACTTTTGTGGCTGGGAGATCTATGTGTAAGCGACTCACGCACCCTGCGCAGTGACCGTGGGCACGGCACCTCAAAGCCTCGCAGGCGTATACAAAGTAAGGAGTTACATCTTGATGATTCACCGCGACAAGGCTGGGAAAAACTAATGGGTACCGCTGGGGTCATCCCGCATCAAGCTCGACCCGTCACCTTCTGGCAATCGACGAACGGAAAGAAAGTCGTCATGGCAGTCACCGGCTGCATGATGTTCGCCTTCGTGATCGGCCACATGCTCGGCAACCTTCAGATGTTCGAGAGCCCCGAGCACATCAACGCGTACGGCCACTTCCTGCACAACCTCGGCGAACTGCTCTGGATTGAGCGCGGCATTATGTTGCTTGCCATCGCGCTGCACATCACGGTCACCGTGCAGCTTGGGCTGCGCAGCAAGGCCGCCCGCCCGGTTGGCTACTCCCGCAAGGAGGCCATCAATTCCGACTACGCGTCGCGCACCATGTACTGGAGCGGTCCCATCGTCCTGGCCTTCATCATCTTCCACCTGCTCCACTTCACCGCCGGCGTAATCCATCCGAATGCGACCTTTGTCCAGGGCGAGGTGTACAGCAACGTCGTCTCCGGCTTCAAGGTCTGGTGGGTTTCGCTCTGGTACATCTTCGCGGTCTCGCTGCTGGGCGTTCACCTCAGCCACGGCATTTGGAGCATGTTCCAGTCGGTTGGACTGGCGGGCAAGCGCCAGACTCCTCTGCTCAAGAAGGCCGCGCAAGCGATTGCCCTCCTCATCGTTCTCGGCTACATATCCATTCCCATTAGCGTTCTGCTGGGGTTCGTAAAATAATGACACTCGACGCAAGAATTCCATCCGGCCCCATTGAAGAAGCGTGGGCCAAAGCCTGCTTCGACATGAAGCTTGTCAACCCCGCGAACAAGCGCAAGCACTCCCTCATCGTGGTCGGCTCCGGCCTGGCCGGCGGATCGGCGGCAGCCTCGCTCGGCGAGCTTGGCTACAAAGTGAAGTGCTTCTGCTTCCAGGATTCGCCGCGGCGCGCGCACTCCATCGCCGCGCAGGGCGGCATCAACGCGGCCAAGAACTACCCGAACGATGGCGAGAGCGTCTTCCGCCTCTTCTACGACACGGTCAAAGGCGGCGACTTTCGCGCTCGCGAAGCCAACGTCTACCGGCTGGCGCAGATCAGCGGTAAGATCATCGACCAATGCGTGGCCCAGGGCGTTCCATTTGCGCGCGAGTACGGCGGCTCATTGGCGAATCGTTCTTTCGGCGGCGCGCAGGTTTCGCGCACCTTCTACGCGCGCGGCCAGACCGGCCAGCAGCTTCTGCTCGGCGCGTATCAGGCGCTGGAGCGGCAGGTTCGCGCCGGCAGCGTCACCATGGTTCCGCGCACCGAAATGCTCGACCTCATCGTGGTCGACGGCAACGCGCGCGGCATCGTCGCTCGCGACCTGGTCACCGGCAAACTGAGCGTGCATATCGCCGACGCAGTCATTCTGGCCACCGGCGGCTACGGCAACGCCTACTACCTCTCCACCAACGCCAAGGGATCGAACGCAACGGCGATTTGGCGGGCTTACAAGCGCGGAGCGCTGTTTGCGAATCCGTGCTTCACGCAGATCCATCCCACCTGCATTCCGGTTTCCGGCGACTATCAGTCGAAGCTCACGCTGATGAGCGAGTCGCTGCGCAACGACGGCCGCATCTGGGTCCCGAAGAAGAAGGGCGACCCGCGGCCTGCGGATCAGATCCCCGAAGACGAGCGCGACTATTATCTGGAGCGCCGCTACCCGAGCTTCGGCAACCTCGTCCCCCGCGACGTTGCCTCGCGCAACGCCAAGGCATTGTGCGATGAAGGCTACGGAGTTGGAAAGACCGGCCTCGGCGTCTATCTCGACTTCTCCGAGGCCATCGGCCGTCTCGGTGAGAAGACCGTTCGCGAACGCTACGGCAACCTCTTCGAAATGTACCAGCGCATCACCGATGAAGACCCGTACAAGGTTCCCATGCGCATCTACCCCGCCATCCACTACACCATGGGCGGCTTGTGGGTCGACTACCAGCTGCAGAGCACCATCCCCGGCCTGTTCGTTCTCGGCGAGGCCAACTTCTCCGATCACGGCGCCAACCGGCTGGGCGCCAGCGCTTTGATGCAGGGGCTCTGCGACGGATACTTCGTCATTCCCTACACCGTGGGGAATTATCTCGCGACGAACAAATTCGCCAAAGTCGATGAGTCTGGCCCCGAGGTGCAGGAGGCGGTCGGCAGCGTGAAACAGAAGATAGACAAGCTGCTTTCCATCAAAGGCAAGCGCACGGTCGACTCGTTCCACCGCGAGCTGGGCAAGATCATGTGGGACTACTGCGGCATGGCGCGCACGGCGGCCGGCCTCAATACGGCCATCGGAAAGATCCGCGCCCTCCGCGAAGAGTATTGGAAGAACGTCACTGTGGCGGGTACCGGCGACGACCTGAATGAGAGCCTGGAGAAGGCCGGTCGCGTGGCGGACTACTTTGAACTGGGCGAGCTGATGTGCATCGACGCCCGCGACCGGAATGAGTCCTGCGGCGGGCATTTCCGCGAGGAGTATCAGACGCCCGACGGCGAAGCCCAGCGCGACGATGAGCACTTCTCCTACGTCGCGGCCTGGGGCTATCGCGGCGACGGCGCCCCGCCCGAACTCACTAAGGAACCCCTGGAGTTCCACTACGTTCACCCGAGCCAGAGGAGTTACAAGTAATGAAACTAACGCTGAAGATCTGGCGCCAGAAGAACCCCAACGAGAAGGGCGCTTTCGTCCGCTATCCCGTGGACGATGTGGACCCGGAGATGTCGATTCTGGAGTGTCTCGATGTGCTCAATGAGTCGCTCATCCTCAAGGGCGAGCCGCCTGTCGCCTTCGAGCACGACTGCCGCGAAGGCATCTGCGGTTCCTGCGGCTTTGTGATCAACGGAGTCGCCCATGGCCCGGAGCGCGCGACCACCGCGTGCCAGTTGACCATGCGTCACTTCAAGGAAGGCGACGAACTGACGCTGGAGCCGTGGCGGGCCAAGGCGTTCCCCATCGTCAAGGACCTCGTCGTCAATCGCCGCGCGTTCGATCACATCATTGAGGCCGGCGGATACGTCTCGGTCTCGACCGGCCAGGCGCCGGAAGCCAACGGCATTCTGGTCGGCAAAGAGGTCGCCGACGAGTCTATGGACGCTGCCGCTTGCATCGGCTGCGGCGCCTGCGTCGCCGCATGTCCCAATGCGTCGGCCGCGCTGTTTACCGGCGCCAAGATCACCCACCTCGGGACCCTCCCGCAAGGCGAGATCGAGAAGGAACGCCGCGCTCTCGCCATGGTCGCCCAGATGAATATCGAAGGCTTTGGCAACTGCACCAACATCGGCGAATGCACCGGCGCATGTCCCAAGGAAATACCGCTGGAAGTAATTGCCAACATGAACCGCGACTACGTTTGCGGTACGTTCAGGCGCCGCGATGAGTTGCCCGTGCCGGTGACCCCAGTCGAGGCCTAGCGAACGCCGCGCCCTTCGCCGTCATTGGTTCGGCGGAGCAGAGGCGGGCGGGCGGAAGCATCCCAGCAATTCGCGGCTGGCAGCCAGGGGTGTTACCCGGCCCTCGCGTACTTCCTGCCGCAGTGCGGGAAGGCGTTGCGCCACCGCGGGCTGGGCCTGAAACATCTCGGCCAGCCCCATCGAAACCAGCTCGTCCATCCACTGAAGATCGCCTTGCGTTCTGCGCTGTGCAATGTGGCCGGTCGCGCCGAGTTGGGCTTCGTGCTCCAGCACCATCTGCCAGATTTCCGCGATCCCAGTGTTGTTGACGGATGAACAGGTCACGACCTGCGGGGTCCATCCGTCGCCCGACGGCGGGAACAGGTGCAACGCGGATGCGTACTCGACGCGGGCGCGTTCGGCCTTCGTCAAGTTGTCTCCATCCGCCTTGTTGATTGCCATGCCATCGATCATCTCGATGATCCCGCGCTTGATGCCCTGCAGTTCGTCACCCGCGCCGGCCAGCATCAGCAGCAGAAAGAAATCCGTCATCGAGCGCACCGCGGTTTCCGATTGTCCTACCCCGACGGTCTCAATCAAGAGATTGCGGAAGCCGGCCGCCTCGCACAGCAGGATCGTCTCCCGCGTGCGCCGCGCCACGCCGCCCAGGTGTCCGCCCGAAGGCGAAGGGCGAATGAACGCGTTCGGGTCGGCCGAAAGCCGCTCCATGCGTGTCTTGTCGCCCAGGATGCTGCCGCCCGAGATCGGACTCGACGGGTCCACGGTGAGAACCGCGAGGCGCTCGCCGTGATCGCGGATGACATGCATGCCCAGCGCGTCGATGAATGTGCTTTTGCCGACTCCTGGCACGCCGGTGATGCCCACCCGCCGCGATTGCCCGGTATGCGGCAGGATCGCGTCCAGCAATTGCGCCGCCCGCTCGGAGTCCGCCGCCAGGCGGCTCTCGATCAGAGTGATGGCGCGGGCGAGCACAACGCGTTCGCCGGCCAGAACACCGTCCACGTACTGGTTGAGCGACAAACGCCTGCCGGACGCTCGCGCGGAGCTAGGCACGAATGCTTCTCGTCAAGGCGTTGAGGATCACCTGCGCGCAGATGGGAATCACAGAGCCTGGTCCGAAGACGCCAGACACGCCTGCCTTCTCAAGGAAGTCGTAGTCCTGCGGCGGAATCACTCCGCCGGCATAGACCAGAATGTCCTCGCGGCCGCGGCGCTTCAACTCCGCGATCACCTCGGGCACCAGCGTCTTGTGACCGCCGGCGAGCGTCGAGACTCCCAGCACATGTACGTCGTTCTCGACCGCCATGGTCGCGGCTTCAGCCGGCGTTTGGAACAGCGGGCCCACGTCCACGTCGAATCCCAGATCGGCGAACGCAGTGGCAATCACTTTGGCGCCGCGGTCATGCCCATCCTGCCCCATCTTGGCCACCAGAATGCGCGGGCGGCGGCCTTCCATCTCGGCAAACTCCTGGGCCATGGCCAGCGCCTTCTGGAACTCGGGGTCGCCTTGGCTCTCTGAAGAGTACACACCTGAGATAGTACGGCTCACAGCCTGATATCGGCTAAACACTTTTTCCAGAGCATCCGATATCTCGCCCAACGTTGCACGCAGCCGGGCCGCGTTCACGGCCAGCTCCAGCAGATTGCCTTCGCCGCTCTTCGCGCTCGCAGTCAGCGCCTCAAGCGCCTGGGCAACGGCAACCGAGTCGCGCGTGCTGCGAATCTCCGCCAGTCGGCGCAACTGGTTCTCGCGCACCGCCTGGTTGTCCACCTCGCGCACAGCCAAGGGTTCCTCGTGCGCGAGCTTGTACTTGTTCACTCCCACGATGGTTTCGCGTCCGGAGTCGATCAGCGCCTGGCGCCGCGCCGCCGCTTCTTCAATGCGCATCTTCGGAATGCCGGTCTCGATCGCCTTGGTCATTCCGCCCAGGGTCTCGATCTCCTGAATATGATGCCACGCCTTGTGCATCAACTCGTGGGTCAGGCTCTCCACGTAGTAGCTGCCGGCCCACGGGTCGACCACCTTGGTGATGCCGGTCTCCTCCTGCAGGTAGATCTGGGTGTTGCGCGCGATGCGGGCGGAGAAGTCGCTGGGCAGCGCGATCGCTTCGTCGAGAGCGTTCGTGTGCAGCGACTGGGTGTGCCCCAGCGCCGCGGCCATCGCCTCAACAGCCGTGCGCGAGATGTTGTTGAACACATCCTGCGCGGTCAGACTCCAGCCCGAGGTCTGGCAGTGGGTGCGCAGCGCCATCGACTTCGGGTTCTTCGGATGGAAGCCCTTGATGATCTTGGCCCACAGCACGCGCGCGGCGCGCAGCTTGGCGATCTCCATGAAGTGGTTCATGCCGATCGCCCAGAAGAAGCTGAGGCGCGGCGCGAAGTCGTCGATACTAAGCCCCGCGGCGATGCCGGTGCGAATGTATTCCAGGCCGTCCGCCAGCGTGTAGCCCAGCTCGATGTCTGCGGTGGCGCCGGCTTCCTGCATGTGATATCCGCTGATCGAGATGCAGTTGAACTTCGGCATCCTGGCGGAACAATAGCGGAAGATGTCGCCGATGATCTTCATCGAAGGCGCCGGCGGATAGATGTAAGTGTTGCGGACCATGAACTCCTTCAGAATGTCGTTCTGAATGGTCCCGCTGAGCTTCTCCGTCGCTACGCCCTGCTCCTCCGCGGCAACGATGTAGAAGGCCATGATGGGCAGCACCGCCCCATTCATGGTCATCGAGACGGACATCTGGTCGAGCGGAATCTGCCCGAACAGGATCTTCATGTCCTCGACCGAGTCGATAGCCACGCCGGCCTTGCCAACGTCGCCCACCACGCGTTCGTTGTCGGAGTCGTAGCCGCGATGCGTGGCCAGATCGAACGCGACCGACAGCCCCTTCTGTCCGGCCGCGAGGTTGCGCCGGTAGAAGGCGTTCGATTCCTCGGCAGTGGAAAATCCGGCGTACTGGCGAATGGTCCAGGGCTGCATCGCGTACATCGTGGAATAGGGGCCGCGCAGGTAAGGTGTAACTCCAGCGGCGTACTCCAGGTGCTCCATGGCGTGCAGGTCGTCTGCCGTGTACCAGGGCTTGATGGGAATTTGTTCCGGCGTCAGCCACGCGTGCTGCTGGTCGTCCGCCGGCGGCTCGGCGAGGGGCGTAGGCGGCAATGCAAACTCGATCTTGGAGAAGTCAGGTTTCATCGGTTCTTCACCCCCAGCCGGTCTTGCCAGTATGTCAGGGTCTCGACCGCGTCGCTCGCGATGTGGATGAAACCCTGTACGCCGGCGGCCTTCAGCGCGTCCATCTGGTCCTTGGGATTGCCCGCCACGACCACCGGGACCTGTACCGCCGCGCAAACCTCCTGCGCAAAGGGCAGGTATTCCGGATCGGAGCTGCATAGGACGATCAGGTCGGCGTTGCTTCCGGCATATTCCTCGGATTCGGCGATCGCGAATCCTGCGCAGCCGAAAAAGTTCAACGCAAAGTTGCTGCGGGCGGTGCGCATCTTCACGTCGCCACGCTTCAGCAGAAGCACCGTCGGCGTGTGTCGGGTTTCGCGGACAAAGCGCGCGGTGCGCTCGCGAATCTTCTCGAACGGCTCCGCCAGGCGGAACTGCGGGAATGGCGCTGCGTCCGCCGCAAACGCGGGCGCGGCCTCGGGGGCTTTCGCGGTCAGGTCGGGGTAGTTGTTGACTCCTACCATAGCCCTGCGCCGCGACGAGACAGCCTTCTCGCGCGCCGCGCGCGTCTTCGCGATCTCCTCGGTCAGCCAGCCTGCGCTCAAGGCCTGGGTGTATCCGCCGGCAGCCTCGATCCGCTGAAACAGCTTCCACGCTTCCCGGGCCAACGATGCGGTGAGGGACTCAATATAGTAGGACCCGCCCGCGGGGTCGGTCACTGCGTTCAGGTGCGCCTCTTCCGCCAGGACGCGCTGCACGCCAAGCGCCAGGTGCTCGTCGAAGCCAAACGGTTCGACCGTAAGCTTGTCGCAGCCTCCGATCGCGGCCGACATGGCTTCCGTAGTTACGCGCAGCACATTCGTGTACGGATCGCAGGTGCTCTTGTTCAGCCGCGCAGTGCGCACGCGCAGGTTCATCCGGCAGGAGTCGGGGTCCACGGGTGCAAATGCCGCCGCCGCCTGGGCCCACGCCATGCGGGCGGCGCGCAATTTGGCAATCTCAAAGAAATAGGTCGCCCCAACCGCGAAGAGAAACTCGACCTCGCGCGCGGCAACGTCCACCGGGCGGTCTTTCGAGAGTTCGGTCAGCTTCTCTATGCCCCACGCAAGGGCGATCCCAATCTGCTGAATGGCGTCGGCTCCGGCTTCGAGGAGCAGGTCGGCGCGAACGGCGCCCGCTGCCGGAACTGCTTGCTGATCGATCTCCCAGGCCTTCGCCTCTCCACGCACAAACGGAAACCGCCCTGGGACGGAGGCGGTTTGAGCGTCCAGTCCGGCGAGATTCTCGCTCCGGTAGTACGGGCGCACGGCGACGCCTTCGTCGGAGCGCCACACCAGTTTCTTCTCGTAGTCCGCGCCCTTCAGGTCCTTCTGAATCGCAGCTTCCCACGCGGCTGTGGGGACAGGCGGAAAGTCCTGCGCCAGGTGCAGAATCTCGGTCCCCGTCCGGGCGTCAGAATCGGAGTCAGACATGCGCGCCCTCCTGGACACCTTCTTGGACCACCTCGAACAGATATCCGAACGCCGCCGTCTCCGTCGTCTTGGGGTGAACGAAGAACACCGTGGTTCCGCGCGAGCCTTTGCGCGGCGCCTTGTCGATGATCTTGAAACCCTTCTCTTTCAGATAGTCGAAGGCTTTGCCGATGTCGGCGACGCGGAACGCCACATGCGCCAGGCCGCCGCGTCCGCCATTCTTCTCCAACTGCTTCGCCACGGGAGACTCAGGGGTCAGCGGCTCCAGCAGTTGCACCAGGTTCGGGCCGTCGCCAACTTGCAGCAGCACTTCGCGTACCTGGTCGCCGCCGAGCACGTCTTCGCGATGCAGCTCTTTGAAGCCCATCGCCTTGTACGCCTCGACCTGCGGCTCAAGTTCGCCGGCCTTGACGGAGACCGCCACATGATCGAAGAAGAGAAAACCCGGTACCTGTTCCATTGCTGCACTCATTATTCGAACTCCACCAGAACCTGGCCAGCTTGAACGCTGTCGCCCGCTTTGATCTTGACTGACGCCACGCGACCGGCCACGGCCGCGGTGACCTGGGTTTCCATCTTCATGGCTTCCAGCACCAGCAGCTCGTCGCCCACCTGCAGCGACTGGCCTTCCTTGGCGGCGACGCTCGCCACGATGCCCGAAACCGGACTGCGGCAGACCTTCCCCTCGTTGACCGGCGTGGCGTCGACGGGAGGAGCGGCGACCGCGGCGGTTGCTCGCGCGGCGGAGGACTCCACCGACTGATGGAAACGTGGCGGCGCGCCGGCCGGTTCAGGTTCTGCAACCTCGACGTCCACTTCGTAGTTCTTGCTATCGATCGTGATTTTAAGTTTCATGAGTCTCTTAGTGATACAACCGGTGCGACGCTTGTATGGTCACACGGCCTTGTTGCGCCCAGGCGCCGGTGCGAATCAGGCGGATTTGGCGGATGTGCGCCTGCACTCCAAGCCAGGCTGCGAGTGCGGCGGAGATGGCAAGGAACTCCTCTTCGGAGATCCCCGCCGCAGCCGCCACTGAGGTAGGTGTGGAGATTGGTTCGGGAACGCGAGCTTCAGCTCCGCCGCCATTCGCAGCCGGAGCGGCGGCGGCCTGCTTCTCCAGCGCGGTCAAACGGCTGGAGAGGTCCGCAAGCTGCTTCACGATGTCCTGAAGCGTCGCGCGAAGATCGCCGGAATTGGGTTCGGGAACAGGTTCACTCATCGTGGTTTCCTGCATGTCGATTACTGCCTCGTGGCTTCTCACAGTGGTATCAACCCGTGTTTCTTCGTCGGCCGAAGCTCCCGCTTGGTCTGCAGATACTCCAGCGCCTGCGATATATATCGCCTGGTCAGGGAGGGTTCAATCACCGCATCCACCAGGCGCCGACCGGCCGCGACGTAGGGATTGGCAAAGACCTCGCGGTAGTTTTCGATCAGTTCGGCCCGCTTGGCCTTCTTGTCGGTGGCGTCCTGAATCTCCTTGCGGAAGACGATGTCCACCGCGCCTTCCGCGCCCATCACGGCGATCTCGGCGGTGGGCCAGGCAAAGCTGCGGTCGGCGCCCAGGTCCTTGCTGCACATCGCCAGGTAGGCCCCGCCGTAGCACTTGCGCAGGATGACGGTAATCTTCGGCACCGTCGCCGCCGAATAGGCGAACAGCATCTTCGCGCCGTGACGAATGATCCCGCCGTACTCCTGCTGGGTCCCAGGCAGGAACCCCGGCACGTCGACCAGCGTGATCAACGGAATATTGAAGGCGTTGCAGAAGCGGATGAAGCGCGCCGACTTGTCCGATGCGTTGATGTCCAGCGAGCCGGCGAGCACCTTGGGCTGGTTGGCAATCACGCCGACGCTGCGCCCGGTGATCCGCGCGAAACCGACCACGATGTTGGCCGCGTATCCGGACTGCACCTCGAAGAAATCTCCGAAATCGACCAGCCGGGTAATGACGTTGCGCACATCGTAGCCCCGCTTCACATCCGTGGGGACTACATCGTCGAGCGCGGGGTCCGCATCCACATTGGGATCGCCGTCAACCTGCGGCGGGTCTTCCAGATTGTTCGACGGCAGGAAGCTGAGCAGTTTGTGGCAAAGCTCCATCGCATGCTGGTCGTCGTCGGCGATGAAGTGGATCACGCCCGACTTCACCATGTGCGCATCCGCGCCGCCCAGGTCCTCGGCGGTTACGACCTCTCCCGTCACGTTCTTGATCACCTGCGGCCCGGTAATGAACATCTGCGCCTGCCGCGTCTGGATGATGAAGTCGGTCAATGCCGGGCTATATGCTGCGCCGCCCGCGCACGGTCCGCAAATCAGCGCGATCTGCGGCACCGACCCGGACAGCTTCACATTCGCGTGAAACACCTTGCCGTAGCCGGACAAGGAGTCGATGCCTTCCTGCACGCGCGCGCCGCCCGAATCGTTCATAAACACAAACGGCGAGCCGGTCTTCAGCGACTGCATCATGATCTCGGCAACCTTGGTGTTATGGACCTCGCCGGCCGCTCCGCCCGCCACGGTAAAGTCCTGGCTGGCCAGGTGGATCAGCCGCCCGGCGACCGATGCTGCACCAGTCACCACTCCGTCCGCGGGCATCTCCTTGCCTTCCATCCCGAACAAGACCGCGCGGTGCTCGGCAAACATGCCGCTCTCGAGAAAACTGTCCGGATCGACCAGCGCCGCGATCCGTTCGCGCGCGGTCATCTTGCCCGCTTTATGCTGCTTCTCGATCTTGTCGGCACCGCCGCCCAGCGCCACCTTGGCCCGGCGCTTCTTCAGCTCGTCGATCTTCTTCTGCATTTCGCTTGTCGCTTTTTCTTCCAGAATCGGCATAGTCCGTCCTCTTTAGACAGTTGTAACTGTCACCCGATGAGTGTTCCCGTTCAGCTTTACGTCGTACGTGACCGGCTCGCGCGGTGTACCGTTGCCGTTGCCATTGCCGGCGGGATGTGTCGCGGCCGGCGTAACTGGAGGCTTCGCGTTCGGGTCCTTGCCCAGGTTCTTCGCGCCCTGAGAACGAGTGCCAAAGAACTTGGTCCCCACCGCCGGGAACATCGCATACGTCAGCACATCTTCGTCCGTGCCGTCGCAACCGGCAAGCGCTGTGGCGGCTGCGCGCAGTTCGTTCCACTCCGGCTTCAACAGGTCCGCCGGGCGAGTGTCGATCGGCGGTTTCTTGGCCTGCTTCTCCGCCTGCGCGACCAGCTCCGGCTCGCGCGGCCCGATCGTCTCTCCGTAGTAGCCCAGCATCAGGTCCGCGAACTCCGCCGACAGCACCTTGTAGTGCCCCAGCAGCACATTGAAGACGGCCTGAGTTCCGACGATCTGGCTGGAAGGCGTAACCAGCGGCGGATAGCCCGCGTCCTTGCGCACGCGCGGCACCTCCTCCAGCACCTCTTGCATACGGTCGCCTGCGCCCTGCTGCTTCAGTTGGCTCTCCATGTTGGAGATCATGCCGCCGGGAATCTGGCTGTCGAATATCTCCGTCTCCACTCCGGTGATGTCGGAGAGAAACTCCGCGTACCGCGGCCGCACCTTCTTGAAATAGCGCTTCAGGTTGAGCAGCCGTTGCTTGTCCAGGCTGGTGGTGAATCCGGTGCCGGTCAACATCTCTACCAGGCTCTCGGTCGGGTTGTGCCCCGGCCCCAGGCTCAGCGAGCTGATCGCGGTATCCACGCAGTCCGCGCCCGCTTCGATGGCCTTCATCAGGCTGACCAGCGTGACACCCGTCGTGGAGTGCACGTGCACCTGCACGCGCATATCCTGTCCGCAGCTCTCCTTGATGCCCTTCACAATGTCGTAGGCCGGCTGCGGCTTCAGCAGTGCGGCCATATCCTTGATGCAAATGGAGTCGCAACCCAGGTCCTGCAGGCGCTTGGCCATGGCCACTAGCTGCTCGGTCGTATGCAGCGGGCTGGTGGTGTAACAAATCGTTCCCTGCGCGTGCTTGCCGGACTTTTTCACCGCGGCCACTGCGCATTTGAGGTTGCGAATGTCGTTCAGCGCGTCGAACACGCGGAAGACATCCATGCCGTTCTCCGCGGCCTTCGCGACGAACCGCTCCACCACTTCATCCTCATAGTGGCGATAGCCGAGCAGGTTCTGGCCGCGCAGCAACATCTGCAGCCGGGTGTTCGGCATCAGCTTGCGGAAGGTTCGCAGACGTTCCCAGGGATCTTCGTTGAGGAAGCGGATGCAGCTGTCGAACGTCGCCCCGCCCCAGCACTCCACCGACCAGAAGCCGGCCTGGTCCAGGTCGGCGCACGCCGGAACCATATCTTCCAGGGACATCCTGGTAGCCATCAGGCTCTGGTGGGCATCCCGGAGAATCAGTTCGGTTACATCAATGTTTTTCGGCATTTTCATCTCAAATCGCAGTTTACAAGAGAAGCTCCCGCAACGAGTGCGAGGAAGCTTCGATCAGGCAAGTGCGATTGCTTGCAATGAATACGCGCCTGCCTACAAGTCGGATCCAGAGGCCAATTGCCAGATACGCGGCCCATAGACAAGACTAGCCGGTTGCACCCTGCATGCGCTGTGACGGACAACACTGCGCTTAATGCCATTCCATAATGGGGGCACTCCGCGCAACCGCCGCCGCTCGATATACTGGTACGGTGGCGAAGACTTTCTACATCGAGACGTTTGGCTGCCAGATGAACGCCCATGACTCGGAGAAAGTCATTGGGACGCTGGAGCACGAAGGCTACCTGCGCGTCGAGGACGAGGCCGACGCCGGGCTGATCCTGTACAACACCTGCTCCATCCGCGACAAGGCCGAACAGAAGGTCTTTCACCGCCTGAATGAGTACAAGCGCTTGCAGGGCGAAGGCAAGAAGTTCGCCGTCCTGGGCTGCGTCGCGCAGCAGGAAGGCGAGAAAATCTTCGCGCGCGCGCCGTACGTGTCGCTGGTCAGCGGCTCGGCGTCCTACCGCAACCTGCCGGAGATGCTGGTGCGGCTGGAGGCCGGCGAACGCCGCATCACCGGCCTGGACGACCGCCAGACCGAAGAGACATTCGATACGGAGTTCACCTCGCGCGGCAATCCGCATCGCGGATACATCACGATTGTGGAAGGCTGCGACAAGTTCTGCGCCTACTGCGTCGTGCCCTACACCCGCGGCAAAGAGCGCAGCCGGGCTGCTGCCTCCGTCCTGGCCGAGGCGCGGCGGATGGCCGGCGCAGGCTTCACTGAGATTCAATTGCTCGGGCAGAACGTGAATTCGTACCGCGATCCATCGGGCCGGATGACGTTCGCCGAACTGCTTGCCGCTGTCGGACAGGTCGGCGGAATCCGGCGCGTGCGCTTTACCACCTCGCATCCTCGCGATTTCACCAAAGATATAGTTGAGGCGATCGATGCATTCCCGACCCTGTGCGACCACGTACATCTGCCGGTGCAATCGGGCTCAACTGCCATCCTCAAAGCCATGTCGCGCGAGTACACGCGCGACTGGTACCTGGAACGCATCGCCTGGATCAAGGCGGCGAAGCGCGAGATCAGCATGACCTCCGACATTATCGTTGGATTTCCCGGCGAGACCGAACGCGACCTCGAAGACACCGCGACGCTGTTGGAAGAGGTAAAGTACGATGCCGTGTTCGCCTTCAAATACTCGCCGCGGCCGAATACGCCGGCGACCGGAATGGCGGATTCGATCCCGGACGAAGAGAAGTCGCGGCGGCTGCAAGTGCTGCTCGACCGCCAGCGCGAGGTGCAGCGGAAAGGCTACGCGCGCCATCTGGGCCAGGTGATGGAAGTGATGGTCGAAGGCCACAACCATGCGCGCGGCCAGGTGGTGGGTCGCAGTTCGCAGAATAAAACGGTAAACTTCACCACAGCGCAGCCGATCCTGCCGGCGATGGGCAGTTACCTGCCGGTCAAGATCACGCAGACGTTTCCTAACAGCCTTGCAGGCGAGGCACTGGCGGGCCAATGAAGATCGGTGCAGAACAAAGCGATGCGACGGCCGCGGCGGCGAAGGCGGAAGTAGAGATGCAGATTCGCGGCCTGATGATCGATCCGCTGACGAATATGCCGATCGTGGTGCTGAAGGATGTTGCCAGCGATGCGGTGCTGCCGATCTGGGTGGGCATCTTCGAGGCCAATGCGATTGCGTTGGAGCTGGAGAAATCGACGACTCCGCGGCCGATGACGCACGACCTGCTGCGCAACGTGACGCGGGGGCTGAATGCAACCGTGCGCAAGATCGTGGTGTCGGAGCTGCGCGACGATACGTTCTACGCGGTGATCTGGATGGAGCACGATGGCGAGACCGTCGCGATCGACTCGCGGCCTTCGGATGCGATTGCGCTGGCGCTGCGCTGGGACTGTCCGATCTTCGCCAGCCGCAAGGTGCTGGAGAATGCCAAGCAGGTCGCGGAAGGTCCGCAAAATGTCGACGGCGAAGAGGCCCGACGCTGGCTCGAAAATCTGAACGACGACGATATGGGCCGCTACAAGATGTAGTCCTGCGCGGCGCAATCATTCCGGGTCTTTCGGTTGGCCGGTGAGCGTGTGCAGCAGCATGTCCCACCGGTCGCCGTAGCGGTCCCAGCCGCCGAGCGTCTTGACGCGTTCGAGCGCGGCGGCGCTCATACGCTCGCGCAAAGCAGGATCGCCGGCGAGCTGCTGCAGGCGGCCGGCGAGGGCGCCGGTGTCGCGGTCGGGAACGATGAAGCCTTCAACACCATCGGTGAACAAGTCCTCCGCGCCGGTCGCGGCGGTTGCGACGACGGGGCAGCCGCAGGCAAGCGCTTGCCCCTGCACCAGGGCGAGGCCCTCCTCGATGCTGGCGAGCGCGAGCACGTGGCTGCGCGCCATGCGGGCGGCTAGCTCGGTTTGGGGGACCGAGCCGGCGAAGGTCACGTTCTCCATAGGCAATTTAGGGAGGAGCTGGCGGACGTCGTCCTGGACGCTGCCGGCAAGGGTGAGGTGCTTGCCGGGATGGCGCAGGCGCGCGAAGGCTTCCAGCAGGTATGGGATGCCTTTGCGCAGGCCGATCTGGCCGGCGAAGAGGACTTCGAAGCGGTCAGCAGGCGGCGGCGCGGCCGGAGTGAATTTGTCGAGACGGACGCCGTAGGGAATTACGTGAACCTTTTCCGCAGCGATGCCCTCTGCGAGAAAGGACCGGCGCGCAACGGTGGAGGGGACCGTGATCGCGTCCGCGGCGGCGTAGGTGCCTTCTTCGCGGGCGATGACGATGGACGAGGGCGGCGGAGCCGAGACGCCCCAGCGGCGGTACTCCCGGTCCAGCGTGTCGAGCTGGAAGCGAATGTGCGTGGAACCGCGGTCGCAGATGAACTTGCCGCCGGCGGCCTGGACCCTGGGGCCGGTGGTGAGGCCCGCGCCGGAGATGGCGATGAAGGCGTCGCAAGGCTCGATCCGGTTGCGCATCCAGAGGTCGAAGGCCCGGGCGTTCCACTCGGTCATCCGGGAGGAGACGGCGTGCGGATAGAAGCGGGTCTGGCCGAGCAGATAGTTGGCGGTGTGGATGAGGGGAAAGCTTTCGACCAGCGAGTGCGGCAGGCCTTCGCGTTTGAGGCGCGCCCAGGGCCAGGTGGAGTAGATGCGGCGCAGATGATTTCGGGCATGGAGCTGGTGCGCGAGTTCGAAGTGGTGGAAGACCCCGAAGACGGCCTGAACGATCTGCATGGTGCTCCTTGGCGAGCGGCTAACGCTGGGCGAGCGAGTCGAGCGAGGTGAAGAACTCGGGGAAGGAGATGGCGGCGGCTTCGGCGCCGTGGATTTCGGTATCGCCCTGGGCGCGCAGGGCGGCGATGGCGAAGGCCATGGCGATGCGGTGGTCGGAGCCGGAGTCGATCTGCGCGCCGTGGAGGCGCTGGCCACCGGGGATGTCGAGGCCGTCGGGATGTTCGGTGAAGTTGGCTCCCATGGCGCGCAGGTTGCGGGCGACGAGGGCGATGCGGTCGGACTCCTTGACGCGAAGTTCCTGGGCGTCGCGGATGATGAGGCCGTTGGCGGTGAAGGGTGCGATGGCGGCGAGGACGGGAAGTTCGTCGATGACCTGCGCGGTGAGCGCGCCGCCGATGGTGAACGGGGCGGTTGTGGGCGTGAGGCCGCGGTTCACCTGAATGGCGCCGATGAGTTCGCCGTGGTGCTCTTCGACGTTGAGGATCTTAATGCGGCCGCCGAGTGCGGTGATGACGTCGAGCAGGGCGGCGCGGGTGGGGTTCAGGCCGAGCGAGTCGAGGACGAGGTTCGCGTCCGGGAAGAGAAGCGCGGCGCAGAGGAAGAAGGCGGCGGAGGAGATGTCGCCGGGAACGGTGGCGTCGATGGCGTGGAGATGCTGGCCGCCGGGGATGGAGAGCTTCTCGCCTGAACGCGCGAGGGTTGCGCCGAAGGCTTGGAGGGCGTGCTCGGTGTGGTCGCGGGTGCGGATGGCTTCGGAGAGGCTGGTGATGCCTTCGGCCTGCAGGCCGGCGAAGAGGACCGCGGTCTTGACCTGGGCGGACGGAATGGGAGTGGTGAAGTCGATGGCGTGGAGCGGACCGCCGTGGATGACGATGGGTGCGTGGCCGTGCTGCTCCCCCGCGAGCAGAGTGAGATCGATTTTCGCTCCCATCTCGCTGAGAGGCTTGCGGATGCGCTCCATGGGGCGGGGGGTGAGGGAAGCGTCCCCGATGAGGGTGAAGGTGTGCGGATGGGGGGCGATGAGGCCGGACAACATGCGCATGGTGGAGCCGGAGTTGCCGCAGTCGAGGGGCGCGGACGGCCAAAGGAAGCTGCCGGCTACGCCGGTGACGGCGACGGTGCGGGCGTCCTGCTTGACGACGGTGGCGCCGAGGGCTTCCATGCAGGCGAGCGAGGAGTGCGGGTCGGCCCCGGTGGAGAAGTTCGCGAGGCGCGACGTGCCTTCCGCCAGCCCGGCCAGCATGGCGTAGCGGTGGGAGATGGACTTGTCGCCGGGGACGGTGAGAGAACCTTGCAGGGTGCGGGCGGGGCGGATGATCTGGGTGGACATTCGCTCTCTAGTGTAGCGAAGGAGCAGGGGTCAGGGATCAGGGAGCAGGGGTCAGGGACCAGGGAGCAGGGGTCAGGGACCGGGGAGCAGGGGTCAGGGCTCAGGGAACAGGGAACAGGGGGTGAGGCGGCGGCGTTGAGGGTGGTGGCGGCATCCGGCGCCGACGGAGTTAGGACGGAGGATCCGTCATTTCCACTCATGACGGTGGAACTGTCATGAATGGGGCACCCGGCTGGTGTGGAGTCCGCCCACATCTGAGAAGCGAGATGTGGGGCACCGGCTGGTGTGGAGTCCTCCCACATCTCAGAAGCGAGATGTGGGGCACCCGCTGGTGTGGAGTCCTCCCACATCTGAGAAGCGAGATGTGGGGCACCGGCTGGTGTGGAGTTCTCGGTTCGGGTGACGGGCTGGGAAAGGATGGGAGCGGATTGGCGCCCGGGGCGGGGGTGGGGCGGGAGGTTGCGCATGGCGGCGGTGATGGCGTGCATGAGGAGTCGGCCACGCTCGAAGTCCATGCGGTTGCAGGCGAGCTGGCGTGCGACCTGGCCGAGGGCGCGCTGAATGTCGGCGCGGGTGTCGAGGTTTTCGAGCAGGAAGGGCTCGTTTTCGATGACGGGGAGGATGCGGTCGGGGCGGTGGTGGTAGCACATCATCTCGTTGTGCATGGCGGTGGCGCGGCAGCGGGTGCCGTCCTCTTCGGAGTTGTGCATGCATTGGTGGGGTTTGGAGGGTTCGCGGTACATGGCTTTGTAGTCGGACATGGCGGCCTTTTCGTGGTTAGTGGTTAGTGGTTGGTTGAGTGGTTAGAGGTTGGAGGTGTTCGTATGTTGTTGGCTGCATTGGTGTACGGGCCTCCGTATCCCCAAAATGGTCAACTCGCTGTAAATAAATGAGTTGCGGATCGGTGTCCACGATTTACCACACCCTTTCTGTTGAAAGGAAGGCAGTTGCGGGCGGGTGTATACGAATTACCACACTTGGCCTCTCTGGCTCGGGGTAGCCTCTCTGGTTCGGGTTAAATGGGAAGGCCCGGCGAGGGTTCGCCGGGCCTGCTGGCTCTTTTATTTACTTACTGATACCAGTATAGCAGGTTGCACCTAACTCATCTGCTATCTATTTTTCAGGACGGATGTGGTTGGTGGGGTTGGGGTTATGGGGATTTGGGGAGGGTTTGGGGGGTTGACGGTGATTTTAAGGCAAAGCGAAATCACAGAGGACGCAGGGAAGAGGAGAGGACACGGAGAGAGGCTGGAGGCGAAGGGCGGGGCGAGGGTGGTGTGGATTCAATCGGAATGGTGGATGGCGTATGCTAGCTGAATAACCCTGCGAGGCCGCCTTTTGCGCGAACCCACAACCAGGCCGGTGTTTGAACCCTGCTCGCGGCTGCATGAGCTTTCGGCGGAAGAGGCGGCGGTGTACCGGCAGCTCGATCCGCTGAAGATTCCGCAGCACGTGGCGATCATTATGGACGGGAACGGGCGCTGGGCGGGCAAGCGGGCGCTGAAGCGGTTTCTGGGGCACCAGCAGGGCGCGGAGAGCGTGCAGTTTGTGGTGGAGACGGCGTCGCGGATCAACCTGCCGTTTATTACGCTGTATGCGTTTTCGCTCGAGAACAATCTGCGGCGGCCGAAGTCGGAAGTGAACTTCCTGATGAAGCTGCTGCGCAGCTACCTGATGGGCAATGTGAAGCGGATGAACGACAACAACGTTCGGATGGAGTACATCGGGCGCATCTGCGAGCTGCCGAGCGAAGTGCAGGACACGATGCAGTGGGCGAGCGAGGCGACGGCGCGGAACACGGGCACGACGCTGACGCTGGCGCTGAACTATGGGTCGCGCGGCGAGATTGTGGATGCGACGCGGCGGGTGATCGCGCGGTTGATGGCGGAGGCGCATGAGCGCGGCTGCTCGCTGGAGGACCTGATCCAGGTGGATGGGCTGGAAGCGCGGCTGGATGAGCACCATATTTCAGGCGCGCTGTATACGGCGCATATGCCGGACCCGGACCTGGTGATCCGGACGTCGGGCGAGCAGAGGATTTCGAATTTTCTGCTGTGGCAGATTGCGTACTCGGAGATATTTATTACGGACAGGCTGTGGCCGGATTTCCGGGGGATCCATCTGCTGGAGGCGATCCAGAATTACCAGAAGCGCGAGCGCAGGTTTGGTGGGCTGGGCGAGACGTTTACCGATGAGGATTTGGACGCGCTGGAGCCGGCGGCGGATGTGGCGGAGGAGATTGTGACGGAGTTGACGCCGAAGCAGTTGGCGGAGAAGTAGGGGCGGGCGCCGGGATTCCGTATGCCGGGCCTTCGGCCCTTACAGAATGGGCGCCATAAATGCGGGGATTCTTTGCGGCGCTCAGAATGACAAGCGGAGGGCAAATGCGGGGATTCTTCGCCTTCGGCTCAGAATGACAAGCCAAAGCTAAAGGTGCGAAGGAAAGTTAGAGGCGGCCGGAGTGGCGGAGGCGGTCGTAGAGGAGGAGGCCGACGATGGTTTTGCCGTCGTGGATTTTGCCGGCGGCGATGAGTTGCAGGGCTTCAGAGAGCTTGATGCGGATGATTTCGATGTGCTCGTCGAGCTCGGGGGTGGCGGTGCCGGGGCGGAGGTCGCGGGCGAGGTAGATCTGCATCCACTCGCCGAGGAAGCCGGGGCTGGCGAAGTAGCGGAGGAGCATGGTCCACTTTTTGGCGCGGTAGCCGGTCTCTTCGATGAGCTCGCGCTTGGCGGCGGCGAGGGGCGGTTCGCCGGGGTTGCGGGAGCCGGCGGGGAGCTCGATGAGGTACTGGCCGGCGGCGTGGCGATACTGGCGCTCCAAGATCACTTCCGGGTCGGAGGGGTCGGTCGACTCGTCGATGGCGAGCATGACGACGGAGCCGTTGTGGCGGATGACGTCCTTGACGTGGCGGTGGCCGCCGGGCTCTTCGATGGTGTCGGAAAAGACGTTGAAGACGCGGCCTTTGAAGGAGAGCTCGGAGGAGATGAGCTTGGGCTTGCGGGCCTTGGGAGGGCGAGGGGGCTTTGCGGCAGGGGCGGGTGCGGTCTTTTTGGTCTTCTTTGCAGTCGAGGCCATGTGTCTACGGTATCATCCTGCATCGGGGGGTTGGATGGCGCATCCAATTGAGGGCATGTTCCAATTGAAGGCGTATCCCAGCGGCTAAAGCCGCGCGGCAAAGGAAGCGGTTACGGCACGGATAAATCCGTGCCCTTAAGCAAGACGGTTTTTCGTCATCGGCTGAAGCGGGCTGCCGGTCCGGATTGACGAATTCGATTTGAGGAATTGGATGAGCACGGAGTGTTACCCGATTGCGACGCTGCCGCACGTGACGAAGCTCTATCGCGACTATCTGGCGATGGGTGAGAGCGCGGACGCGGCGGTGCGGGGGTGGTACGGGGCGGAGCCGCAGGGGCGGGCGTGGATGGGCGCGGCGGTGGGGACGAGCGCGAATGCGGCGGTGCTGGCGGATGCGCTGGAACGGCAGAGCGTGGAGTTTGGGGCGGGGGCGAAGGCGCTTGAGAACATTGCGAAGATTCGCGCGGGGGCGCGGGTGGTGGTGACGGGGCAGCAGGTGGGATTGCTGGGAGGGCCTCTGTATGTGCTGCTGAAGGCGGCGACGGCGATTGCAAGGGCGAAGCAGGCGACGGCGGCGACGGGCGTGGAGCATGTGCCGGTGTTCTGGCTGGCGACGGAGGACCACGATCTGGAAGAAGTGGACCAGGTTTCGCTGCTGTCCGGCTCAAGAGGTGCGACGGCGGTGGAGACGCTGCGGCTGGCGAAGGTGCGCGAGGGTGCGCCGGTCGGGGGGATTGCGTTCGATGGGCAGATCGACGGGCTGCTGGACCAGGCAAGTCAGTTGATGGGTTATGCGCCGGTGTGCGAGCTGCTGACGGAGTGTTATCGCGCGGGCGCGACGTTTGGCGGGGCGTTTGCGCGGCTGATGGCGCGGCTGTTCGAGGAGCAGGGGCTGATTGTGATGGACGCGGCGGGACGGGAGTTTCACGCGCTGGGAGCGCGGGCGCTGCGGGCGGCGATCGAGCAGGCGGAGGAGTTCGAGGCGGGGTTGATGGCGCGGTCGGCGGAGCTGGAGGCGGCGGGGTATCACGCGCAGGTGCTGGTGAAGGCGGGGGCGTCGCTGCTTTTTCTGGTGAGCGAGGTGGGCGGGGTGAAGACGCGGCAGGCGCTGCGGCGTGGCGCGGATGGGACGTGGAAGACGGGGAACGGCGGTGGGGCTGGCGCGAGTGGGACGGGGCAGAGTTTTTCGACGGCGGAGCTGCTGGAGATTCTGGAGGAGACGCCGGAGAGGCTGAGTCCGAATGCGCTGCTGCGGCCGGTGTTTCAGGATACGATTCTGCCGACGGTGGCGTATGTGGGCGGGCCCGCGGAGGTGGCGTACTTTGCGCAGAGTGCGGTGCTGTACGAGCGGGTGCTGGGGAGGGTGACGCCGATTCTGCCGCGGCTGTCGGCTACGCTGATTGAGCCGGCGATTGGCGCGGTGATGGCGCAGCACGAGGTGAGCCTGCCGGATGCGATGACGACGGCGGAGGAGCTGGCGCAGCGGCTGGGCGCGCGGGCGATGCCGATTGAGGCGAAGAGGAAGCTGGCGGCGGCGGGGAATGCTCTGGATGAGGCGCTGGTGGCGGCGGAGGAATATCTCGGGATGCTGGATGAGGGGCTGGGCAAGTCGGCGGAGGTGTCGGCGTCGAAGATGCGGTACCAGATGGATCGGCTGAGGCGGATGGCGGCGACGTATGAGCTACAGAAGGAAGGCAGCCTGCGGAAACATGCGGAGGCGATGACGCTGCATCTGTTTCCGGAAGGGCATCCGCAGGAACGGGTGGTGGCGGGGGTGTGGTTCGTGGCGGCGGTAGAGGCGCAGGGCGGGAGTGCGGAGGGGCTGGTGGCGCGGCTGGTGGATGAGGCGGCGAGCACGTGTCCAGGGCATATTGTCATCCGCTTTTAGAATTGCTTTGCGCTGGTATCGCCATATAATCGCCCGCATGGGAGAACTCTTCGCTCCGTGGCATCTTCTGGTCCTCTTCATGGTTGCTGTACCCGTCCTGGGAGTCCACTTTATTCCGGTTATCATCGCGAGCGTCCGGCACGCCCGCAACTTCTGGTGGATTCTGGCCGTCACCTTCTTCCTCGGTTGGACGGTTGTGGGTTGGATTGTCGCCCTCATCTGGGCGATACGCGATGAGCCCCGCGATTTCTTACCTCCACCGCCTCAGCCGTACAATCTCTAGCTGAGGTGAGTGGGCCATGGGAATGAGCGATGAGGCGTTTGAGGTGAGTTGTCCGGATTGCGGGGCGATGTTGAAGGTCGATCCGGTGACGCGGGCGATTATTGCGCATACTCCGGCGCCGCGGAAGCGGACGTTTGAGGACTTTGGGGCGGCGGCGAAGGCGGCGCGGGAGGCCGATGCGCGGCGGGACTCGCTGTTTGCACAGAGCGTGGACGCGCAGAAGAACCGGGACGACGTGATGGCGAAGAAGTTCGCGGAGGCGGTGAAGAAGGCGAAGGAGACTCCGGATACGGGGAAACCGCTGCGGGATTTCGACCTGGATTAAAGACCTAACACCGATTGACGCAGATGACGCCGATCAAGACGGATAGGGGTTTCGGCAAGAACCGATCACGGATTTGCATGAATGAACAGCGATCAAGAATGAATGCGGTGATTCTTCGCTTCGCTCAGAATGGCAAGCGGGGGGTGTGGACTGATTCGATCGGTGTCATCGGTGGGATCGGTGTTTGGCTTCTCTTTGCACGGTAGACTGAAGGTATGCCGCCGATATTGAATGCGCAGGGGTTGGGGAAGAGGTTTGGCGCGGTGGCGCTGTTTGAGGGGATCGGGTTTCCGGTGTCGGATGGGGACCGGATTGGGCTGATTGGGCCGAATGGGGCGGGGAAGTCCACGCTGCTGGCGGTGCTGGCGGGCGAGCAGGAGCCGGATGCGGGCGAGGTGGCTACGCGTAAACGGGCGCGGGTGGCGTACGTGCTGCAGGAGTCGAACTTTGCGGCGGGGCTGACGGTGCGTGAGGTGCTGGAGGCGGCGCTGGCGCGGACGGGCGTGGCCGAGGGTGAGCGCGAGGGAAGGCTGAGGGAGACGGCGGGGCGGACGGGGTTTGAAGACCTGGCGGCGGAGGCGGCGACGCTGAGCGGCGGTTGGAGGAAGCGGCTGGCGATTGCGGAGGCGGTGGTGACGCATCCGGATGTGCTGCTGCTGGACGAGCCGACCAACCATCTGGACCTGGCGGGGATTGAGTGGCTGGAAGAGATGCTGAACGAGGCGGCGTTCGCGTGCGTGGTGGTGAGCCACGACCGTTATTTCCTGGAGAATGTGGCGACCGAGATTGTGGAGCTGAACCGCGTGTATGCCGAAGGGCTGCTGCGGGTGAAGGGAAGCTACTCGAAGTTTGTTGAGGGCAGGCAGGCGTATCTGGAGGCGCAGTCGAAGCTGCAGGACGCGCTGAAGAACCGGGTGAAGATCGAGGTGGAGTGGCTGCGGCGAGGGCCGAAGGCAAGGTCGACCAAGGCGAAGGCGCGGATCGATAACGCGCAGGACCTGATTGGGCAGTTGAGGGATGTGAACCTGCGGACGCAGACGGCTACGGCAGGGATCGACTTTGCGGCGACGGACCGGCAGACGAAACGGCTGGTGGAGTTTGAGGATGTGGGGCTGAGTTTTGGGACAGGCGCGGATGAGAAGAAAATTGTGGAGGGACTGAATTTTCTCGTCACGAATGGGATGCGGGTGGGACTGGTGGGGCCGAATGGGAGCGGCAAGACGACGCTGCTGCGGCTGCTGACGGGAGAGCTGGAGCCGACGGCGGGAAGGGTCAAGAAGGCGGCGGCGCTGCGGGTGGTGTACTTCTCGCAGATGCGGGAGCTGGACGAGGGCGTGACGCTGAGGCGGGCGCTGGCGCCGGATTCGGACTCGGTGGTGTACCAGGGGCGGGTGGTGCATGTGGCGAGCTATGCGGCGAAGTTTTTGTTTACCAGCGAGCAGTTGAACCAGCCGGTGGAGCGGTTGAGCGGGGGCGAGCGGGCGCGGGTGCTGATTGCGAAGCTGATGCTGGAGGCGGCGGATGTGCTGCTGCTGGATGAGCCGACCAACGATCTGGATATTGCGACGCTGGAGATTCTGGAGGAGAGCCTGCTGGAGTACGCGGGGGCGCTGGTGCTGGTGACGCACGACAGGTACATGCTGGATAGGGTGTCGACGGTGGCGCTGGGACTGGACGGGCGGGGGAACGCGGGGACGTTTGCGGATTATGGGCAGTGGGAGGAGTGGAGCAGGGAGCAGGAGGGCAGGGAACAGGAGGGCAGGGAACAGGAGGGCAGGGAACAGGGAGCAGGGAACAG
>Ga0181529_10000111_pt1 | contig 106810 bp, 85 predicted proteins | sample PEATcosm2014_Bin_36_FD_119763 | JGI IMG/M metagenome (GOLD analysis project Ga0181529, IMG submission 119763) | Peatland microbial communities from MTU Mesocosm Facility, Houghton, MI, USA - PEATcosm2014_Bin10_30_metaG | ecosystem: Environmental > Terrestrial > Soil > Wetlands > Peat | place...
GCCCGAGCTTGGTTTGTACGTGCTGGCGGACGGCATGGGCGGGGCCAAGGCGGGCGAGACGGCGTCGCGGCTCGCCGTGGAGACCGTCTCGGAACTGATGTTGTTCGCCCAACATCGAGATTCGCAGGTGCTCATCTCCGCGGTGGAGGAAGCCAATCGGCGCGTGCTCGAAGCCGGTCAGAACGACTCCAGCCTGGAAGGCATGGGTACCACGCTGGTGGTGGCCCTGGAGATGGACGACGGCATTTCCATTGCCAGCGTGGGCGACAGCCGCGCCTATCTGCTGGACGACGATGGCTTCCGCGTCATCACCGAGGATCAGACCTGGGTGAACGAAGTCGGCCGCCCGCTCGGGTTGGACGAGGAAGCGCTGCGCAACCATCCGATGCGGCACGTCCTCACCATGGCCATCGGGGCCAGCTCCCCGCTGGCCATCAAATACTACGCCATCCCATTGCACCCCGGCGCTATGGTTCTGATGTGCAGCGACGGCCTGCACGGCGTAGTCGAGGAATCGCGGATGGAAGAGATCCTGCGCCTCGGCCGCGACGGCACGCCTCTGGCGGAGAGTTGCCAGCGCCTGATCGATGCCGCGAAGGAAGCCGGCGGCCCCGATAACGTCACCACGGTACTGGTTCGGAAAGCCGCGTAACGGCCGTCCGCCGACGATTAAACCACAACCTTCTTGCCACTCTCCCGCGCTACGTATTGGTCGTAGATCCAGGCGTAAGTTTTCTCCAGGCCGGTGCGCAGGGGGATGCTGGGCTCCCAACCGAGATAGCGCTGAATCAGGGTGTTGTCGCTGTTGCGGCCCATCACTCCTTTGGGCGCGCCCAGATCGTAAATGCGCTTCAGTTTCACGCCGGCGATGTCTTCGACAATGTCCACCAACTGGTTCACCGATACCATCTCGGATGAGCCGAGATTGATGGGCTCCTCGATTGCGGAATCCAGAATCTTCTGGATGCCGTAGACGCAATCGTCGATATACATGTAGCTGCGGGTGCGCGTACCTTCGCCCCAGATCTCGATCTCGAGTTTGCCGCTCAACTTCGCCGCGATTACCTTGCGGCACATCGCCGCCGGCGCTTTTTCGCGGCCGCCGTCCCACGTGCCCCACGGGCCGTACACATTGTGGAACCTCGCCACGCGCGTGTACAAACCGTAATCCTCGCGGAAATGGCGGCACATGCGTTCGCTGAACAGCTTCTCCCATCCGTACCCGTCTTCCGACAGGGCAGGGTAGGCGTCTTCTTCTTTGAGCCCTGGATTGTCGGTATCGCGCTGCTTGTCGGCATTGTAAACGCAGGCCGAAGACGAATAAAAATATCGCTGAACTCCGGCTTTCTGGGCCGCCTGGAGCATGTGAGTGTTGATCAAAACGGAAAGCATGCAGAGCGCTTTGTTCTTCTCGATGAACCCCATGCCGCCCATGTTGGCCGCCAGGTTGACGATCTGGTAGGCGCCTTCGGCGGCTCGCTCGCAGTTCTCCTTCAGGTTCAGATCCAGGGAGAGATTCTCAACATCCGGGAAGAGCTGGTACCACTCGTTCAGGGGCTTGATATCGACGGCGCGAATCCGGGTGAAGCCTTGACGGCGGTAATCCGCGACCAGTGCGCCGCCAATGAAACCACCACCACCCGTCACAACGATTAGTTCGTTTTGAAGCATTGGCAAGTCCTTTTCTGAATTCTAATGGCAATCGTAACAGGATTCATCGTCCCGCTCCCGCGAGCGGTAGGAAAGAAATTGCAACCGGTCATCGGGCTTTCGGCATGCGGTCCCACCCGGAACCGCAAGAGTCAACGAGCGGCCCGAGCGGCGAGCGGAAGTTGCCACGATCCGCAGCATTCGCGCGCAGGAGAATTCGCGGGTGCAGGGTATCGTTCCCCCCGCGCGGGCTGCTCGGTCAGAAGCCGTGAAAAAACCCCGCACAAGGACGAGACGGCAGTTCGTGGCGTGCGCACTCATGCGCGCCGCATCCCGACTCATCGGGATGCCCGGCGAACACCCGTAGATTCAGAGGTTCTCCTCCGGGCATCGCCACGAGTGGCGGGGTGCCCCCCCGGGCCCGGCACGCATGAGTGCGTGCGCCACGTCGGCGGGCCAATTATTTCACGGCTTCTCACGCTCGCGGTTCCGGTTCAAAAGCGCCGTTCCCAGCGCCGTCCGCAGGCCAATAGCGAAACCAGCCACAGGAAACCGGCCACGGCCAGCAACCATGGCGCGCCACGCCACGCGGAGATACCCAATGCCAATCCCAAAACCGCCTGGGGAACGCCGGAGATCATGCGGCCTCCCAAAAACCGCCAGCGCCGTTGCGGCAACCGCCGGGATACCGACGGGAAATGGCCGGCCGCCAGAGCTGTCAGTCCGAATGTGAGGCCTGGCAACATGCTCAGCGGCAGCACCAGAAGCAGTAAGACGCCCAGAACCGCCACGTCTTTCGCCAGCAGAATCTGCCATCCGCGCAGCGGCAACAGCCGGTAGCGCGCCAGCGCGGAGGCGGACTCCAGCCCGAAGAGGCATTGCGCCCCGGTACTCAGCGCCAGCGCCACCAGCAGGGCCAGGATGGGGAATGCGGCGGGATCGGGATGCACTGCGAGCACGCGGTACGCCACGCCACCGGCTGATAACGCTAGTGCGAGGTAGGTGTCCAGCACCGACAACATCTGCCGGACGTGGTTTCGCACCAGGCCGCCCAGCCGGCCGGGGATCGGCGGAACCGGCCGAAAAGGAGCCCAATGCGGATGCCTGCGCGCCAACCGTTCGTGGCACACCATCAGCCCCTGCGCGCCGGCTGCGGCCGCCAGGAAAACCGCGGCGAGACGCAACCGCCCGAGCAGCGCCAGAATGATCGTGAGCCACAGGACCGGGCTCAGCGCCAGGCTGGCCAACCGCAACCGAAACCGGTCGGTCGAATTCAGCGGCCAGATCTCCAGGCGGGTTGCGGGGATCTTGTCCAGCGGGTCCGAAGAAACCAGAAACAGCAGAGGCAAGCCCAGCAGAAAAAGGAATGGATACGCGCTCCTGGGCGGCTGGCGCGCTGCCAAGTCTCCCGCGATCATGAGCGCCACGAAAAGAAAGAAGTGGTTCAGCCGGATGGACTGGAACGTTCCGAGATCGCGCCGGACGGCGCGGCGCACGGCTTGCCAGATAGCCAGTACCACGAGACTGTCTCACGATACCACGCGTACCTCCGGCGCGCCGGGACCAGCGGTGCTTGCCGGGAAGCCCAGAGAAAGTCGGGGGTCTGGCCGTGGCGCATGCACTCAAGCGTGCCGCGTCGCCACTGGTGGCGATGCCCGGCGGGCGAAATCGGAAACGGCGGGTATCGACCAAGCATCCCGAGGAGTCGGGATGCGGCGCGCACGAGTGCGCACGCCACGGGGTTCTACCGTGCCAACCGCCGCTTCACCGCACTCGCGGCATCCGCCACCGCGACATCCGTCGATTGGCGCGACTTGCGGTCCACCAGTTCCACCATCCCGGCAGCCAGTTTCCTGCCCACCGTCACGCGGAACGGCACACCGATCAGGTCGGCGTCCTTGAACTTCACCCCCGGCCGCTCGTCGCGGTCGTCGAGCAGAGTATCGATGCCCAGGGCGAGACATTCGGCATAAATCGCCCGCGCCGCGTCGCTCTGCGCCTCGTCGGCCATGTTGGCGGGCGTCACCACGGCCTGAAACGGCGCCATCACCGCCGGCAGAATCATGCCATCCTTGTCGTGGAACTTTTCGATGGCGGCGCACAGAATCCGCTCCAAGCCGAGCCCGTACGACCCCATCTGCGGGGTCACCTCACGGCCATCGGCGTTCAGGACGCGCAAAGCCATCGGTTCGGAGTACTTCACGCCGAGTTTGAAGGTACGGCCCACCTCGATGGTCTTCAGGATCTCCAGAGGCTGGCCGCAGGTGAGACAGAGGTCGCCCGCCGCCACGTCCCGCAGGTCGTGCATCTCCGCCTGGAAATCCTCGCCCGGCGTGACGTTGCGAAGGTGCGTGTCGTCGCGGTTAGCTCCCGAGATCATATTGCGCCGGCCGGCCAGCGCCCGGTCCGCCAGGATCGGCATGTTGCCGACGCCCACCGGGCCCAGCGACCCCGCGCCCGCGCCGAACCATGCCCGGATCTCCTCGGGAAACGCAGGCCGGAACTCGCGATCGCCCGCCACCACGGCGAACTTGGATTCGCTCAACTGGTGGTCGCCGCGCAGCATCGCCAGCACCGGCTTGCCGTCGGCCACCAGCACCAGGCTCTTCATCTGCGAGGTCGGCGGCAATCCCGTGAATTTCGAAATGTCCGCGATGGTTTTCTGCCCGGGCGTATCGAACGGCTCAGGCGAGAGATCGCCTTCGGGATCCGCGGCCAGAGGAGCGCCGGGCGCCGAGACGGCCTTCTCCAGGTTAGCCGCGTAGCCGCAGCCGTGACAGACCGCGATGGTGTCTTCGCCGGCATCGGAAACCACCGCGAACTCGTGCGACTGCCCGCCGCCCATGGCGCCCGAGTGGGCCTCCACCGCGAGATACGGCAACCCGCAGCGTTCCAGGATGCGGCAGTAGGCGGCCTGGTGCTTGCGGTACGAGGCGTCCAATCCGGCGGCGTCGATATCGAAGCTGTAGGAGTCCTTCGTACGGAACTGCCGCACGCGCAGCAACCCGGCCCGGGGACGCGGTTCGTCGCGAAACTTGGTCTGTATCTGGTACCAGATCTGCGGCAATTGTTTATAGCTGCGCAACTCGCCGCGGGCGATGGCGGTGACCACTTCTTCGTGCGTCATGCCCAGACACAAGGTGCGCTGGAAGCGGTCGCGCAGCCGGAAGAGGTTGTCGCCCATCACGTCCCAGCGGCCCGATTCCTGCCATAACTCCGCCGGGTGCAGCGCCGGCAGCAGCAACTCCTGGGCGCCGATGCCGTCCATCTCCTCGCGGATTATGGCCTCGATCTTGCGCAGGCAGCGCTGCGCCAGAAAAAGGTAGTTGTAAATGCCGGCGGCAAGCTGCCGGATGTAGCCGGCGCGCAGCAGCAATTGGTGGCTGACGGTTTCCGCTTCAGCCGGGCTCTCGCGTAACGTGGGGATAAAAAGCTGGCTCCAGAGCATGGCCTTGGAAAAGAATTCCAATTCTAGCAGGAGTGTAGGCGTTTACGCCCGGAACTCCAGCACCGCATCCACCACCCGCGCGTGGTCGCTTTCGTCCAACCGGTTATAGAACGGGAGGTAGCGGAACACCGCCAGCGCGCCGCGGCAACTGCGGTTGGGGCTGTGCCGTCGCACGATCGCCACTGACGATAACCCGCCTGTCCGGGGTTGGGCTGCTGCGCGAAGTTTACCGGTTCCCGGAAACGCTCTCGACCCGCAAAAGGGACAGAGAATAGCTGGAAGCGCCGCGTTGGATAGTATCGGTCTCCACCGGCACGACACGCAGCCCTTTTCCGCTCCAACAGCCGGTGAGCGTCGATGCCACGAAGTCCGAACCATGCAAGCCATCCGACCCGATAGCGGCGACGATCGTGGACGGCGCCTGCTCCCGGTCGCATGGCGCCGACTTGAAACTCTGGCTCAGCAGGGCATCGCTCCAAGAGTATGTGGAGGTCAACGCCACGGCGTCTGACATGGCACGGTCGTCCTTGTCGTACCAGAATCGAACAGGCCGGCCCTGCCGGACCGTCTCGATGCGCTCTCGGGCGTGGATTAGCGCGTGGTACTGGTCCCGGTAACCATGCGCATCGATGCCACCGTAGCCAAGGCCGGCGCCTAAGGCCGTGAAGACAATGAAAGCGAACAGGCCGCAAAGCGTATTCTCCGGCGACAGGCGCAACACCAGGGATGCGACCAGCGCTGCAAGGGCCATCCAAGCGGGGTACGGAAGACCAGCGGCCAACAGGGTGACTTGGCCCTGCCAGGCGTTGCCCAAGAAGAAGGCTGCTACGCAGCAGAAGAATAGGTAGTGCCGCAGGCGGGTGGCTTCCAACTCCGGCCAGAACCGTGTGCCGATCACCAGGAAACTGAAGGGCAGTAGAACACTGGCATGGTAGGACGCGCCCAGCAGTGGGTTCCCCCGGATCTGGCACCATATCATCCATGCCAAAGCGCCCAGGAACTGCCATGAGAACAACGCGGCGGCTGTCATCCCGCGGAACGCCCTTCGCCCTTCCCCGAACAGGACCACCACGGAAGCGGCCGTCGCCGCAATCGCAAACAGCAACCAGGGGGATGGCGCCCCTTCCAACCAGAGACCTTGCCACCAGGGAGCCGGAGGACTGTTGCGCTGGAATACCCCCAGAACGGGAGAAGCGTAGAACCATAAGTGGCCGTCCAGCCAATAGTTGACAGCCCCGAACGCCATGGTCACGGTGACGCACCCCAGGGCGAACCAGCGGCACAAATCCCCAAAGGAACGCAGCAAGGGAATTCCGTGCCGCGCTCGAGTCAAGCCGATATAGTACAAAGGCAGAAGAGGCGCCAGCATGACCCAGTCGGCGTTGCAGTACACCAGTGCCGCCAGCGCCATTCCCGCGGCTACGAGAGCCCAGCGGCGCACCGGAGCCAGTGCCGCCCAAGTCAGCAAGGCCATGGTGAGCAGGCAATAGGCGATGCCGATTCCATCCACATAGTCCCACGCCGTCGCCAGGCATAACCATGGGTTCAGGGAGAACAGAATGGCCGCCGCGAAAGCCCGCCGCGCCCCAACCAGCCACTTCAGCGTCAGAAACAGCGAGATGCTGGCGATGGTATGTGCCCCCAAGTGCAATATCCAACCGGCCGCCATCGGCCCAAACAGCCAGTGGAGCGCTGCACCGGGCAGAATCCAGGATAGGTGGGTGCCGAACGAGTTTCCAGGGAGTAGGGTCCGCTTAAACTCCACCAGGTTACGAAAGTACCCGAAATACACCCATGGATCGATGTAGCCGTAACCTGTGAACAGTATATTGTCCTGGTGCCAGAGGACGATCAACGGGAGCAGACAGACAGCCGCCAGATACCGGATTGTGGTTGCCCGGCTCTCCGCGGGCGTGGAGCGAGGGCGTGTGTCGTCGGTCATGAATTGTCGCCAGCGAGAGTTGAGCGATTCGCAGACAATTCTAACACTCCGAAACTCCCACGGAATCCGCGCCACATCTGGCGGGTCCGGCGCGCCCGATGAGCCATGGTCGCCTCAGCCATCGTGTAAAATCAGCTTTGTGCAAACTCCCGGTAATGGCGCCCGCGCAACCCGCCGCAGGCGCAGGTTCGCGCCGCGTGCGGAGGCACCCCCGAGCATAGTAGTGAAATGCCCGGTCCCCAATCCGTGCGCCCGGTGCGTCGAGTTCCGGCGGTGCGGTAGCGCGGCGGAGAGCCTCATATGATTTGGCGGGTTTACCCGCTCGCCATGGGTGGCGCGGTATCCTGCCTGGGATATGGGTTCTGCCTCGCACGGCTCCTGGGAATCGCGGTGAACCTTGGCGACGCGGGCATTCTGGGGCTCACCTGCCTCGCCATACTCGGCTGCGCCATCCATTTTGTTTCCGCGCTTTCCACAACGGTTCAGATCGTCACTATTGGTGCCGGCTTGGCGCTTTGTGTCGTCTTCCGGGGCGAATTCGTCCGGCAGTGCCGGGGGAGTTTCGTTTCGATATTGGTCGGGCTCTCCGCCTTTTTCCAAAGGCACACGTTCACGTCTTACGACAACGGCTTGTATCACCTCCAGGCGGTCAAGTGGAACAGCGAGTTTCCGATCACGCCGGGCCTGGCGAATCTTCACGGGAGGCTGGGGTTCAATTCCGTGCTCTACCTGATTGCGCCGTTAGACGATCGGGCCGGCTTCGGGTGGGTCTCAGGCCTGCTCCTGCTGCTTTTTGTTTTGATATCGTGCTATGCGCGTTTCACCCAGGCCCGCCGCAATACAGTGGAGTTTTGGTTCCTCGGTCTCGCGATCGCCCTTCTGGCGCTGGGCGCGCCGGGAGCGCAGGGTTGGACGGGTGTCTTGAATGCCGATGGATTCGTGGCGATCCTGACGGTGTACTGGGTCTGTATTGCACTTTCTCTCGACTACCGGCCCCAAACCAACGTCCCGTTGCTTTTGCTGACCGGTGTGCTGGCGTTGACCGTTAAGCTGAGCGCGGCCCCGTTGTTCCTCCTGGCGCTCCTGGCGGCTTGGCGCCACCGCAAAGCCGCGGGTGTGTCCCTGCCGAAGACGGCAGCGGCGGTGGCAATCTTTCTGGGGCTGTGGATGGCAAGGGACGTCGCCCTATCCGGTTGCGCGGTGTATCCTGTTCCCCAGACCTGCAGATTCGATCTTCCCTGGGCGGTTTCCCGTGCCCAGGCTGAGTTTGAAACGTTGTCGATCAAGGCGTGGGCCAGGGCTCCGCACCGGTTCGACCACGCAAAAGTGATGTCCGATTGGGCATGGCTGGGACCGTGGGGCCTCCGCACCTTGCAGAATTGGAACGTCCAATTTTTCCTGTTTGGCGGACTAGCCGGCTGTGTGTCCGTGCTGGCTGGAGCCCGAGTGACCCGGCTGGTTGCGGCCACCTTCGCCGGGCTGTGCCTGTGCCTGGGATACTGGTTTTTGAGTGCTCCCGACGTCCGGTTCGGTAGCGGATATCTGGCCGCGGCCGGCATTTTGGGCCTGGGTATTGCGTGCACTGCTTACTTCCCCGACACGGCTACCCTTCGAAGGCTGACCCTCGATGCCGTCGCGGTGTCGGCTTTCCTTGGCGCCGCGGGCCTTCTGCAGTCCGGCAATTCCTGGACCGTCAAGAATCCGCCGGCTTTCGTCATGCGGACCGCTCCAGGGGGGAAATCGATTTGGGTAACGCAGGGCGACCATGAGGGTAGCGACCAATGCTGGGATCACCCGCTCCCCTGCACCCCGTACTTCGATTCTGAAACACTGAAACGCGTCCGCTGGAGGTAGTGCGACGAGCGCGCCGCGGCCGGCTCATTAGTGAGCGGAATCCTTCGATGGCGGGACGGGCTCCTTAGCGCGATATACGTGAAATTCGAAATCGATATTGCACATGGGACATAGAATCTCCCGCCGTTTCTCGTCCGCCACTCGAAAGACACGGAGCAACACGTAATCCCGCTTGATCCATGGATACTCAATACGCCCATCCGCAGACAGATATTCTAGCGGCCTAAGGACCAGGAACGTCGGGCGCAGATAGTTCATCATGGAGATCAGGCCACGCTCAGACGGATGCTCTCGGAGGAAGTTCACAACCTTGCGGCTGCACAGGCCTGGGTAATCGTAGACCGTTCGCCGCGAGTAGTACCCGATATAGCCCAGCGACTCGGAGCCGATGGTATCGTTCTTTCCTGCCACGCTCCCCAGGTAGCGGCCAATCTGTTCCCGCTCCCCAGACTCGACGTACCGCTGAATGCATCGGTCGGAGTGCATTGTGGCGGGCAGGACCAGGGCGAGGGCCGCGATATACGCCACGCCCAATTCCGCGGCAATCCGCCCACGTACCGGTTGCTCCAGGAGCAACTCCAGCATTCGCGCGGTGCCGTATGCGCTGCCAATGATTCCAACCGCCGCCACCGGCCCTGTATACCATCCAGCGATGCCGGTAGTGCACAAAACGAGGTATACGGAATAAACTCCCAAAAACGCATAGACCAACAGGGCTTCGAAATGCCGCTTCCGCAGAGCCGCTATCACGCCCGCCAGAGCCAGTAGAACCGCCAGGCGGGAAATCGTATAGCCGTCCCAAAGAGGCTGAAAGCCCGTTCCATTTCCGGCGTAGGTGGGGCCCAGCGAGGCGAACACCGAAAAGAAGCGCCCTTTGAGGAACAATACCCGGGCTGGAATCGGCCCCACCTTAAGCTGCGCGAACACACTGGGAGCACCAAAGAACTTCGCCACAATCGTGTTGGGAACCGGGCTGCCATAATACAGGAACGTGAAGATCAGCCAGGGCGCATAGAGAACCGCCAGTCCAGCCGCCACCGGTACGAAACTTCTCCAGACGCGGGATTTCCAGGCCCGCCACAATTCCACGGCGCACGCCATCCCGACCCAGATCGCCGCATCCGGCCGGGCCAGCATCGCAAAACCCAGCGAAAGGCCCTTCTGCCATTGCGTTCCTCGCTGCATGCGGTCGATGGACCACAGGTACGCCACCGTGACCACCTGCGTCTCCATCCCGGCCATCCCCCACATGATCTGGTGGTGTTCGAAAGCCAGGTAACCCGCGACCGTCAAAGCCAGAGCTCGCGGCAGCCCTAGGTTCAGGCAGATACGCGCGCCCAGCCAAGCCGCGATTCCCCCGCAGAGAGCCGACAGGATCTTCAGGAACGACAGGCCGAATCCAACGTGAAACAAGTCTCCAACCAACGGCAACAGCACGCTCAGCGGACTAGTGAAACCGTGCAGAGGCGGTCCGCCGGGCTGCACGTGAGTCAAGCCCAGGCCGAGGACGGCGTTCTCCGAGTGGAGGACGGAGATGAGTGCGTCTTCCCACGTCCTACCGGTGTAGATCCAGTAGAACAGACGAATCAGCACTGCCGATACGATGACAAGAATCAGAACTCTGGAGAACCACCTGGGGTGCTCGGAACGCATCCCCAGGATGGTATCATGCCACGTAAGCGGGTCGATCCCCTACGAACCGATTGTCAATTTTCGCCAACTCGTCGAAGTCTTCTCCGAAATTGCCGCTGTCCCGATCCAAGCCGCCGGAGGGTAGCAGGGGTAGCTAGGCCTGCCCGAGACCCTGAACGCCGCAACAAGCCTTTCCACCCTCGTGCTTGCGCTGTTCTCCAGCAGCCCCTGAACCAAGACACCGGCCTCGAAGTAGCCTGAATTCTAGGCTCTGGCAGGGGACTGCGCTCTCTCCTGTATATTAGAGAGAATGCCTGGAAATGCGGAAGTAGTTCGGCCCGATAAGGCCCCGCCTCCGGTCTGCGCCGCCAGACCAGACCTGACGCGGAAGCGCAGGACTGTGGCTCGGAAATCTGTTGTCCTCTTTGCGTGGTTCGTGGCGTTTCTGGTGCTCGCGGCGGCGTATTGCATCGACCGGGTCCAGGGCGGTTGGGTGGACGAACTGGGGTTCCAAAACCCGCCCTACATGCTGGCCCACTTCGGGAAGCTGACGTTTCCGTCGTACACGGCCAACTGGTTCTACGCCCAGCCAGTGATCACTCACCCTCCCATCCACACTTTTTTGATCGGCTCGCTGTGCCGCCTGGGCTTTAGTATTTATTACGCCGAAGCCACACCCACCGTCTTGCTTTTCCTGCTGGCGATTGTGTGCACAGTGCGTAGCGCGTTTCCCGATGCGGTCAAGCTGGGGCTGCTGTTCTCCGTGGGGTATCTCATGGCGGCGGCCAATTCCTTACCTTGGACGGAATTGTTCGGGACACGTCCGGAGGGGGCGGTGCATGCCGCATGGCTTTGCGGGTTAGTGCTCTTGGAGTCCGGGCGGCTGGCGGACTGGAGTTGGCGCCGTCTGGCGGCCGGCGCATTCCTGCTTACCTGGGCGTCCGGGATGCACTACTACGCCGGGTTCGCCTTCACCGGCGTGGCGGTGTATGCCGCGTGGGCAGTCTGCAGCCTGGGGTGGAAGAAGGCCAGACCGCAGCTTGCGGCATTGTGCCTGGGGGGATGCCTGTTCGGCATTCCGTATGTCGTGCTCTATCTGCTGCCGTACCGGGACGCAATCCGACAGGCCATATGGGCCACCGGCGGCGAAGGAGGGGTGGGTGCCTCCATCCGGTGGCACGCCGGGGAATACCACAGGTGGATACACTTAGGCAGCCATCTGGTGCTGGTGCAGAAAGCCATGTCTTTGGGGATTCCGTTGGCAGCGTACACAACCGTAATCCTGGCGGCGGTGCGACGAACGCGAGGGTTGGCGCTGGCAGCGCTGCCGCTGCAATTGTTCCTGTACCTGTTCGCTTGGCATAAGGTGAGCCAGTACATGGTGCATGAGGTGGCGATGTTTGCCGGGGCAGTGGCGATTGGGGTTTTGGTGCTGTTGGATTGGGCCGCCAAGCGGCTGCCGGCGACGGTCCAGCGGGGTGTTCTTCCGGTGGCGGCGTTGTTCATGGGAGTTCATTTGGCGGCTGGGAGCCCGATGCTGAAAGCGGCCAGCCTGTCCATGGAGCCGCGGATGCATGAGGCGGAAGTGGCGCGCGCCGCTGCGCGCGAGATTCTAGGCCCGGGCGCGCGGGTGGGTGGCGACTGGGGCCAATGGTATGCTTCGGGCGCCACCCACTGGTACAACACCCAGGAGGACGTCCAGTGGGCGTTCTTAGGGTTCGACCCGCGTACTTACGCCTCCAATCTGGACGCCCTGGTGGAATGCCCCGATTATTGCGTGGGTCCAGGCGGACACTCCGCCAGCGCCTGGTTCGCAGATGGAACGTTGAAACTCCGCGGTTTCTATTTCGGCGAAACCAACACCCAGCTTCAGTTTCTGCTGCTCAACCCCGCTCAGCCGGCACAACTGGTGGGATATGTCAGCCACGACGACCGGCTTTACCGCTTCCAGGAAGAACCCGGCGGAAGCTATGATGTAACCTCCGCTGTTTGTCCGCTTTCGCCGGATCTCGGCCCTTCGGGTTGGACGAGGAGTTGGCCGGCCCAGTTCTCGACCGTCGTGCGGCTTCCCGAGGACTCGCCGGATTCGCAGCGCGTGGTGGTGACGCTGTTGGCGCCGCGAGCTATCGCCGAACCGGCCGGATGGATGAGCCGCGCCTGCCGTCCGCTCTCGCGGGTTCCCGGAACGCTCCTGCTGGCGGACCGCAAGGCCATGGTGGAACAATCGCGGCGCACCGACCCGCCCATGCATTTCTACCGCAATCTCGATCAGGTGCCGGGTTATATCGGAGTCGGCCTGCCGCCTTCGGAGGTGCCGCCGCCGGACACAATCCGTATCGACAACGTTCTAGACCTCCCCAATATGGCGGCCTGGAACGGCGCCCAAATGGATTCCGGACCCGAGCGGCGGTTGACCACATTGCCCAGCATGGGGGCCTACTGTGCATCGATTCCGGTTCACCACGCGGATTCCCTAGCGGGCCCCTGCTGGGTGGAACTGAAGCTCCGGGTGCTGTCCGGCCGCGTGGGCTTTCGGGCGTTCAATACACGTAACGGAGATCTGGCGCGCACCTTGGCTATTGGAGCGGCCCGCGATCCCCAAACGGTCGCTCTGCGGGTGCCGGATTTCCGAAGCGCGACAAACATCATCATCACCAATGAGAGTTCCACCGTCGCGCAAGTGGAAGTCCTCGACGCTGCCGTTCTGTTGGCGCGATAACGCAGCCGGGGTTGGGGGGACCGCTGCGACGATATTTAGGTCTACGCTTTCAGCGCCCTCGCAGCAAGCTCATGCGCCACGAAAGCAACTGGCGAAGGCAGCGTGCCCCTACCTTCATCCATGTCCACAATCCTCGGAGCGATTGCTCGCCGCCCCGCCGCGGCCGGTGCTCCACCACCACCTCCGTCACCCGGTACTTCATCTTCCGGCAAAGGATGGACAACATCACCATCGGAATGAAGGAATCACGTGGGATGCGATCGAGTACTTCTTCCATGGGCTGGCGCCGCATCAATTTGAATGGGCAGTTGGCATCGCGAATCCAGAGCCCCCACATAGCGAAATTCGCCAATCGCATGACGGTCGTGATAAAGACGCGTACGGGTCCGTCGGCCCGCGTGCTACGGATGCCCAGCACAAAGTCGCTCATTTCCCGCCGATCCCAGACCTTCCAGAAGTCCGAGGGGAGGTGCTGCCGGTCGCTGTCGGTTTGGAAGACCCAGTCCTTGCAGGCGTGGTCGAAACCGTACCGTAGCGCCTTTCCATGGCCGCCATTTCGTTCGGGAGTCAGCGGGCGAAGCGAAGGGATTTCCTGCGCCAATCGGGCCAGCACCTCGCCCGTCTTGTCTCTGCTGCAATCGTCCACCACGATCAACTCGGAGTCCGGGATGCGGGCGATTACTTCCTCATGCCACTCCCGTACCGTTCTCTCTATGATCTCTTCCTCGTTATAGGCCGGCATTACGATGGATACCATGGAAGCGCCAGTCAGGAACGGCCGCCGTTGGCAACTACGGGGAACCAATAGCTGACCTCGGGTGTGCCAAAAGCCAGACGATTCACGAGTTCGACGCCCTGCATCAACGAGTGGTCCTGATTGGATACCTCGTACTTCCAGCCTCCGAAACGCCCGCGGCTGTAAATACCGGCCTTTTCCAATTCAGCCAGAATCGGCTCGATCAGGTCGTCGCGACCTAGAAATGGGGTCGGATAACCGTGGCGGGCGGAATGTGTCCAGACGCTGGCCACGGCCTTTGGCGACTCGATGAGCTTCGTGGCCAAGAGCCCATCGATTACCGAATCGAGCAGTCCGGCGCGGTCCACGGGCTTATACGGAGACTCCGATACCTCCACCATAAGCGACCAGTACCGCGATATGTCGGGTACATTGTTAGGCGAGTAATTGGAGAAGACCGTGGCCCGGTAGAAAGGGCAGTTCTCCTCCGGAAAATACATCCAGTACTTGGTCTTCAGGTGCGGTGGCGGCGCCCCTTTGAGGCCAACACCCACCACATGCACGGTGGAGTAACGAAATTGCCCGGCGCACGGCTTCAACGATTCGATGTCGGCCAGGGCGATCAGTACGTCCAGCGGAATGGTGGAGATCAGCCGGTCGTACTTCTCTTGGGAGCCATCTTCGAAATGGATCGTGTGCTTCGCCGCTTCGATGCGTACACAACGGCGGTTGGGGTGGAAAACACCCTCCGGCAACCGCCCGGCGAGCGTTCTCCAAATCTGTCCCGTACCGCCGTGCAGGGGAAAACGGAAGCGGACGTTGGGACCCCAGTTCTTATCCTCGGTTCCGTCGAGCGCGTTAAAAAGAACTCGCATCAGGTCGATCGTCGCCACGCGATCTCCCACCCATTGATAGGACATCGTCGCAGGCTGGTGCGCCCACACTTTGAAGTTATACGGCACCAGGAACGTCTCGGCGAGGCCGGCGCCAAAACTGGCTTCAATCCAGTCGTGAAAGTTCCGCAAGGGCACGCTGCCGCGTTTCGCCACTTCCAGCAAGCCCCGAACGCACTTCTCAAACTCATTGCGAGGCAATAGGTGAATATTATGCTGCAGCGGATAAGGAATGAAGCGGCCACGCATCCAAACCCACGACTCCCGCTCATGTTCCAGCCACGCGGCGCCTAATAAGTCGCCCATCAGGTTGTCGAAGTAACGATAGTGAGAAAACTGGACATGTCCGCCCACATCCCAGGTAAAACCGTTACTGTCGATAAACGAAGCAGCCAAGCCGCCCGCCTGGGGGTTCTCGTCGAACACGCGGACCGTTACGTCCCCGATTTCCGTCAGTCTGTGGGCCGCACCCAAACCGGTAGGCCCCCCGCCGAGAATCGCCAAAGACTCATTGGCCAAACCATGCATGGGCAAATCCAAGTATACCGGCACCACCCGATTTCGGACAAGACGTTTCGGACGGCGAATTTCTCATGCCGCCGTGCACCCTCGGCTATATTAGAGGCATGTCTGGACATACGAAACCGACTGGGCCCGATGGGATCTCGCCCCTGGTCTCCGCCTCCGTGCCGAGTCGAACGGAGGCGCGCAGAACGTCGGGGCAGCAGTCTGTTGTCGTTTTTGCGTGGTTCGCGGCGTTTCTCGTGCTCGTCGCCGCATACGGCAGCGATCGGGGTGGGTGGGTCGACGAACTGGGGTTCCAGAATCCGCCTTACATGCTGGCTCATTTCGGGAAACTGACGTTTCCGTCACAAGCGGCCAATTGGTCCTTCGACTTGCCGAATGTTACTCACCCGCCCATCCACACCTTTTTGATCGGCTCGTTGTGCCGCCTGAGCCTTAGTATCTACTATGCCGAAGCCACTCCAACGGTGTTGCTGCTCCTGCTGACGATCGTCTGCATTGTGCGCGGCGCGTTTCCCGATGCGGTCAAGCTGGGGCTGTTATTCTCCGTGGCGTATCTAATGGCGGTAGCCAATGCCTTGCCATGGACGGAATTGTTCGGGACACGTCCGGAGGGGCACGTACATGCCGCATGGCTTTGCGGGTTAGTGCTGCTGGAATCCGGGCGGCTGGAGAACTGGAATTGGCGCAGCCTGGCAGCGGGCGCATTTCTGCTGACTTGGGCGTCCGGCACGCACTACTATGCCGGATTCGCATTTACCGGCGTGGCGGTCTACGCGGTGTGGGCCGTCCGTAGCCTGGGGTGGAAGAAGGCTAGGCCTCAGCTTGCGGCACTGTGCCTGGGGGGATGCCTGTTCGGTATCCCATACGCCCTGTTGTATCTGCTGCCGTATTGGAAGGATATCCAGAGGGCTGTTGGGTATACCGAAGGACAAGCGGGAGTGGGTGCTGCCATTCGGCGGCACGCTGAGATGTACCGAACGTGGGCGGCGCCCCCTCATCGTCTGGCGCTGGCGCTGATACAGATACCGATGGCTTGGCTGGTTCCGCTTCTGGTGTACACTACGGCAATCCTCGCGGCGGTGAGGTGGACACGAGGCCTCGCGCTGGCGGCGCTGCCGCTGCAACTGTTTCTGTACCTGTTTGCGTGGCACAAAATGCATCAGTACCTGGTACACGAGGCGGCGCTTTTCGCCGGGGCGGTGGCGATCGGGACGCTGGTGTTGTTGGATTGGGCCGCCAAGCGGCTGCCGGCGACGCTCCAGCGGGCTGTTCTCCCGGTGGCGGCGGCGCTCTTGGGAGTTTATCTGATAGCTGAAAGCCCAATGTTGAAGGCTGCTCGCCTCTCCGTGGAGCCGCGGATACATGAAGCGGAAGTGGCCCGCGCCGCGGCGCGCGAGATTCTGGGCCCGAACGCACGAGTGGGCGGCGATTGGGGCGAATGGTACGCTTCCGGTGGCACCCACTTTTACAACACCCAAGCCGACATCCGGTTCGCATCGTTGGGGTTCGATCCGCACATGTACTTCTCCAACCTGGATGCCGCTGTGGATTGCCCCGATTTTTGCGTGAGCGTAGGCGGACACTCCGCCAGCGGCTGGTACGCCGATGGCACGTTGAAGCTCCGCGGTTTCTATTTCGGCGAGCCCAACAACGACCAACTTCAGTTTGTGCTGCTCAGCGTCGCCCAGCCGGCGCAACTGGTGGGGTACGCCAGCCGCGACGGTCAGCTTTACCGCTTCCAGCAGGAACCCGAGGGAAGTTATGATGTGGTCTCGGCCGTGTGTCCGGTCTCGTCGGATGTCGGCCTTTCCTACTATGCCTGGTACGCGAACTGGCCGGGTGCGTTCTGGGATGTTCTGCGCATTCCGGAGGACTCGCCGGATGCCCAGCGCGTGTTGGTAACGCTGTTAGCGCCGCGGGCCATCGCCGAACCGGCCGGATGGATGAGCCGCGCCTGCCGTCCGCTCTCGCGGGTTCCCGGAACGCTCCTGCTGGCGGATCGCAGGGCCATGGTGGAACAATCGCGGCGCACCGACCCGCCCATGCACTTCTACCGCAATCTCGATCAGGTGCCGGGTTATGTCGGAGTCGGCCTGCCGTCCTCGGAAGTGCCACCTCCGAATACAATCCGCATCGACAATGTGCTCGATCTTTCCAGGATGGCGGCCTGGAATGACGCCCATATGGATCCCGGCCCGGAGCGTCGATTGACCACGCTACCCCACGTGGGAGGCTACTACGGATCGATTCCGGTTCACCACGCAGAGTCCGTAGTGGGCCCCTGCTGGGTAGAACTCAAGCTCCGCGTGCTGTCCGGCCACGTGGGCTTTCGGGCGTTCAATACGCGTAGCGGGGAACTAGCTCGGACCTTGGGTATTGGAGCGGCCCATGATCCCCAAATGGTCGCTTTGCGGGTGCCAGATTTCCGAAGCGCGACAAACATCATCATCACCAACGAGAGTTCCACCAGCGCACAAGTCGAGGTCCTCGGCGCCGCAATTCTGGTGCCCCGATAGCGGCACACCCGGACCATCCCGGGAGCCGCATGATAGCGATATGCGCGGGTGCCCCGCTGGTGTGCGGATCCGGCGAGACAGCCAAACCGCGAGGTGCGAAACTTAGAGATTGCAACGACCCGTTTCCGCAAACTTATGCGCGCCAATAACCTGCTCGTCGTTCTGGTGTCCACTCTGATGGGCTTGCTGCTTTGGGAAATTGGACTGCGGCTGTTCACCCATTACGGACCTCGCGACGCGGCGCAGCAAGCGGGCGTGCCCGCCAAACCCCTAAAAGTGGCCGGCGCCGCGCGTTACATCGGCCGGCTTACCGCGGCCGGCAGCGCGGACCAGCGTTGGTTTTCCGAGGAACTTCCGCCCTTGCCCAACCGGACCCCGCCCAGCCCCGCCCTCGCCGCCCGCTATGCGGATTTCGAGCGCCGCGGTCTCTTTGGCTCCGAGGCCGAATATGTCTGGAATAGCTATGTGGTGAAACGGGACCAGTGCAATCCCGGCGGCCTGTTGCGAAACTTCCCCGAGACGCTGCTTGCCTTCACTCCCAGATCCGTATCCGTCCATCCGGAGTTTCGTTTTCCCGCCAATCAAACGCTTCCGTCCGGGTTGGTGACGAACGAATTCGGCCTGCGCGGCCATCCCATCTCTCTCGTCAAGCCGCCCAAGACAGTTCGGATTGCCTTTCTGGGCGCTTCCACAACCGTCAGTTTTCACCCGTTCCAATTCTCTTATCCGGAGTATGTGGAGTACTGGCTGAACCGCTTCGCCGAGGCTAACCGGTACGAAGTGCGCTTCGAGGCGCTCAATGGCGGCCGCGAAGGCGTGAACTCGAATGACGTCGCGGCCATTCTGCGGGAAGAACTGCTGCCCCTCGATCCGGATCTGGCGGTGTACTACGAGGGAGCCAACCAATTCACGTCGGCGAATCTGCTGGTGCGGCCCACCATTCCTCCCCGGACTGCCATCGACGCGGTCGATCCGGTGGTGCAACATAAGCTGCCCGGGTTTCTGCGCACGCACTTCGCAATCGGCGACCTGCTGGACCGCGCTCTGAACGGCTTCCGTACCGTGGGTGAACCGCGCAAACCCAACTATCGTCTGCAATGGCCCAAGGAAGTGGATGAAGGTAACCCGAATCCCGACAGCCCGGACCTGCCGCTACAGTTGCCCGCGATCGTCAAGGATCTCGACGCGATTCGCGCGGACCTGAATTCCATCGGCGGCAGGCTGGCGGTCTGCTCGTTCGAATGGTTCACTCCCAACGGCGCGCTCCTTTCCCCCACCCGGCACGAGCAAATCTACAAACAATTGAATACCGCCTTGTGGCCGCTTCGCTACGCCGACATTCGCCGTTTGAGCGAGTTCCAAAATCGCGTGTTCCGAAACTATGCCGCCTCCCGCAAGATCCCTTTTCTGGACGTCGCCGGCGAAATTCCACAGGACCCCGATCTGTTCATCGATGCCATCCACATGACCGAAGTAGGGGAGCGGGTCAAGGCATGGATCGTCTTTCAACGGCTTCTGCCGGTCGTCCGCCGCCTGATTGAGTCGGGCCAACTGCCGCATCGCAACGATTCCGGCCGTCTGCCGCCGCCCATGTCGATGGCCGTCGCCGAAATGTCCACGCGCTGCCCGGTCCCGGCTGGACCTGGAAAACGCATCGACGGAGCGCTCTCCCTGGATGCCATCGCACCGGCCACGGACGGGGTTTCGATCGAACGGGGGCGCCCCACCAAAATCACCACCCTCCCGCAACAGTGGGCCAACGCGGCGGCTATTCCACTGCACATCCCCTCCGGGCCGCACGGCGACCTTTTTGTCCTCGTACGGGCCCGCGTGCTCAATGGACAAGTCGGGGTTGGAGTTTTGGACCGGGAGCTCAAGAACTACCAGGTCGAGAAGTTCGTCGATGCCGGGCCGGAGACGGTGGACATCTACCTGCCGGTGCCGCTTCCCGAAATGGCCGGCTCCCTGTTGATCCGCAACACCGCCAAAGGCGCGGTGGCATCGCAAATCGTCGTGGAGGATGTCGCTCTGGTGGCCGTGCAGGCCCGCTGAGTCGAATTATGGGAACACATGAGAGCTTCGAGCGAAATGCGGCGGCCGCACCGCCTTCGGAACGTTCCTTCGCGTGGGTATTTACGGCGTTCTTTGCGGCTCTGGCGCTATGGCCGGCATGGCGCGGCAGGCCGCCGCGCTGGTGGGCGCTGGGCGTCGCCGTCCTCGTGTTTCTGGCGGGTCTGCTGTGGCCCTCTGTTTTGCGCATCCCCAATCTCATCTGGTTCCGTCTCGGAATCCTGCTGAACCGCATCGTTAGCCCGGTCGCCGCGTCCCTGCTGTTCTTCGTCGTATTCACGCCTTTCGCCCTGGTGCTCAGGATGGCCGGAAAAGACCTGTTACGGTTGCGGCGCGACCCGGAAGCCGCCAGTTACTGGATTGAACGCAACCCTCCCGGGCCACCGCCGGAGAGCATGGTGGAGCAGTTTTGAGTGTCCGTGCCCGGCCTGAGGGAGCGGTGTACAATGGGCTTTTGTGGCTTAAATTACGGTGTTGGCTGTGTTTTCCGTATGTCTCTTGTATTGGAATTGTTGCGATTTCTCGGCTCCAGGAAAAAGTTCTGGCTGATTCCACTCGTGGTCCTGACTCTATTGTTCGGCGCCCTGGTGGTACTCACCCAGAGTTCCGCCGTCGCTCCGTTCATCTACACTATTTTCTGAGCGCTCGCGACCTCGCTCGGATTCCTCTTCCATGAAAATTCTGGGAATATCGGCGTTCTATCACGATAGTGCGGCGGCTCTGGTCTCCGATGGCGATATCGTAGCGGCCGCCCAGGAGGAGCGCTTTACGCGCAAGAAACACGACTCCGGTTTCCCGCGGCATGCTGTCGATTTCTGCCTGCGGCAAGCCGGCGCCCGCCTCGCCGATATCGATCGCGTGGTCTTCTACGATAAACCGTTCCTGAAGTTCGAACGCCTGCTGGAGACATACCTGGCATTCGCTCCCCGCGGGCTTCGCTCGTTTCGCATGGCGATGCCGCTCTGGGTGCGGGAAAAACTGTTCCAGCGGGACCTCCTCGGCAAAGAATTGCGCCGATTCGACGAGAGTTTCTCGCCGCAGCGCCTGCTATTCGCGGAACATCATCTGAGCCACGCCGCCAGCGCCTTCTATCCCTCTCCGTTCGACGAGGCCGTGATCCTGACCATGGATGGCGTCGGCGAATGGGCCACCACCTCGGTGGGAATCGGACGCGGAGCCGGTATCCGCATCACCAGGGAAATCCACTTCCCGCACTCCCTCGGGCTGCTGTATTCGGCAATAACCTATTACACCGGTTTCAAGGTGAATTCGGCGGAGTACAAGGTCATGGGGCTGGCTCCCTACGGAACGCCCCGGTATGTCAAGGATATCTACGACAACCTGGTGGACGTCAAACCCGATGGATCCTTCCACCTCAATTTGGATTTCTTCGACTATTGCACCGGTCTGACCATGACCAACGAGAAGTTCGACAAACTCTTCGGCGGTCCCGCGCGCCGGCAGGATGAGCCGCTCACCGGGCGGCACATGGACCTGGCTGCGTCCGTTCAGAAAGTCCTCGAGGAAATCGTCCTCCGAATCACCCGCTCGTTGGCCACCGAGACCGGCATTCCGAACCTCTGCCTGGCCGGTGGCGTCGCGCTGAATTGCGTCGCCAACGGCCACATCCTGCGCGACGGCGCTTTTCGAAATCTCTGGATCCAACCCGCCGCCGGCGATGCGGGAGGCGCTCTGGGCGCGGCCCTGTCCGCTTATCACTCCTTTGCCGCCCAACCGCGCGCCGTTTCGGATTCGATGGACTCCATGAAGGGCGCTTACCTGGGCCCCGAGTTCCTCCAGGACGAAATCGAGCGGCGCCTCCAGGCCGCCGGCGCCCGGTTTCAGGTGCTGAACGATGAAGCGTTCCTCTCCGCGTGCACCGGGGAGTTGACCTCCGGCGCCGCCCTCGGCTGGTTTCAAGGGAGGATGGAATTCGGTCCGCGAGCGCTCGGCAACCGCTCCATCCTCGCCGATGCGCGATCGCCCAAAACCCAATCTCTGCTCAATCTCAAAGTCAAATTCCGCGAGTCTTTCCGGCCGTTCGCTCCATCGGTACTGCGCGAGCATGTTGCCGATTGGTTTGAGTTGGATGGCGATAGCCCCTATATGCTGCTGGTCGCCGGCGTGCGCGAAGATCATCGCATCCGCATGACGTCCGACCAGGAGGCTCTGTTCGGGATCGAAAAGCTGAACGTGCCCCGGTCCGACATCCCCGCCGTCACGCACGTGGACTATTCGGCTCGCATTCAAACCGTTCACCAGGCCACCAACGCCCGGTATTACGCCCTGCTGCAGAAGTTTTACGAGCGTACCGGCTGCCCCGTAATCGTCAATACCAGCTTCAACGTGCGCGGCGAACCCATCGTGTGTACGCCCGAAGACGCGTTTCACTGCTTCATGGGGACGAATATGGAAGCCCTGGCCATCGGAAACTGCTTCCTGCGCAAGAGCGAACAGGATTCCAGTCTGGCGCAACAGTACCAATCGAAGTTCGACTTGGATTAAAGTTTAGCCCATGAAGCTTCTCATCACCGGCATTTGCGGATTCACCGGCGAGCGCCTGGCGAGCGCGCTCCGCCAACGCATCGAAGGGCTGGAAGTCTTCGGCCTCGACAACCTGTCGCGCAGCGGATCGGAGACCAACGTCGAACCCCTGCGCCGCTCCGGAGTCCGGTTCTTCCACGGAGACGTCCGCCAACCGAGCGACCTTGAAGTACTGCCGCCCGTCGATTGGGTGATCGAAGCCGCCGCCAATCCCAGCGTTCTGGCCGGCGTGGATGGGCGCTCCAGCACCCGCCAGTTGCTGGAACACAACCTCCTCGGCACCGTTAATACGCTCGAGTACGCCCGCCGGTGCGGCGCCGGTTTCCTCCTGCTCAGCACCAGCCGCGTCTATTCCATTCCCGCTCTCGCCGCCATCCCCGTATGCCAGCGCGAAGGCGCCTTCACCGTGGACGCCACCCAGCCCATCCCCGGCGGAGCCAGTGAACAGGGCGTATCCGAGGACTTCTCCACCGCCGCGCCCATCTCGCTCTACGGCGCCACCAAGTTGGCGTCGGAGGCTTTGGCGCTGGAGTACGGCGCCACTTTCGGCTTTCCCGTATGGGTGAACCGCTGCGGCGTTCTGGCCGGCGCCGGCCAGTTTGGGACCGCCGAACAGGGCATTTTCTCCTATTGGTTACACGCCCACGCCGCCCGCCGGCCCCTCCGCTACATCGGCTTTGGAGGCCATGGCTGGCAGGTTCGCGACGCCTTCCACCCCGACGATCTCGCCACTCTCCTGGCCCTCCAGATTCGCCGCGGAGCGCCCCAATCCCGCGCCATCCACAATGTTGGCGGCGGACTCCCGAACTCCATGTCGCTCGAGCGACTCACCGCCTGGTGCGACCGCCGTTTCGGCCCCTTTGCACCCACCGCCGATCACGCCCCCCGCCGCTTCGACATCCCCTGGCTGGTGATGGACAGCCGCCGCGTGCGCGACGAGTTCGGTTGGAAGCCCGAGATCCCCCTCGAATCCATCCTGGAAGAGATCGCCCGCCATGTTCGCGACCACCCCGGCTGGCTGGAGCGCTGCGGCGGGTGATTCGTGAGCATCGGAGGCCGCGCGGACGGAGCAGTCGGTCCCTGCGTTTTCGCCCCATACGCGGCGCATTCCCCCGTCTTCGATGGCCGGGAACGTATCGAATTCGGATAGCGCCTTGGCCACTGCGGCTTCGTAACAAATGCCCCCGGCATGGGTCGGCAGTTCGCAATGGCTTAGCTTTAGGAAATCGTCGAGCTTGGGGACCCACTCGCGCATCGTCGTCGGTTTGCGGCTGCGCGCCTGAAACTCGGCGAATTCGGGATAGGCCGAGACAGTTCAGTACGGCGCGGCCGGTCGCCAGGCCACGTGGTCAGGCCCATGTTGGGTTTGCTGGAACCGGCGCGATGGGCGATCGCTTCGGCGGCGGTACGATCGTCGCGCCCCCCCTTTTTCCGCCGCCTGCCGGAATTTGGTAAAACATATAGAGTAGATTTTGGTTTGGCCTCCGTGCCAAAACAGAAGAGGGCGAAAATGTCTGTGCATGCGCTAACTGTTGCCGCACCCGGCGGATGCATGGCGGCTTCCACGCTATCGCTATGGAGATCCTACGGAGATCCACAGCAATTTCCACAGGACGGCATTGTACCCAGCCGCTTCCGAAGTTATTCTGAACCATTCGTCTAATGTCCGTCCAGAACACCATCGACAAGCGTTTACCTACCAACGAGGACGCCGAGCGTTTCGTGCTCGGCAGCATCCTCCTCGACCATAGTCTTTTCGTACAGTGCGCCGGCACGCTGGAAGCCGAGGACTTCAGTCTCGAAAAGCACCGCCGCATTTTCAAACGGATGGGCGAGTTGCAGGAACGCGGCGAAAACATCGACCGCATCACCGTCGCCAATGAGCTCATGAAGTTCGGCGAGCTGGAAGCCTGCGACGGCCTTAGCTACCTGGTGTCCCTGGACGACGGCCTTCCCCAGATTCCCAACGTTGACAGTTACGTCCGCATCGTCAAGGACAAGGCCCTGCTGCGGCGCATCATCTTCGCTTCCCAGCACATGATGCAGCGCTGCCTGATGGACGAGGAAGAGCCCGATCAGATCCTCGCCGGCGCCGAAGAGACGCTGCTCAAGCTGGGCGAGGCGCGCGTCAAGAGCGGACTCCTCACCCCCGGCCAGATTCTGGAGGACTACGAAGGCGGCATCAACGCCTTCCTCGACCCCAGCAAACGTATCAAGGGCATCTCCACCGGATTCGCCAAGCTGGATGAGATGACCGGCGGCATGCACGGCGGCGACCTGTGCATTCTGGCGGCCCGCCCATCCATGGGAAAGACCGCCCTGGCGCTGAACATCGCTCAACACGTGGCGCTGAAGTTGAAGCAGACCGTGGCCATCTTCTCGCTCGAGATGTCGAAAGAGTCGCTGCTCACCCGCATGCTGTGCGCCACGGCGCGCGTGGACAGCCAGCGTTTCCGCGCGGGATACCTGACTCCCGAGGAGCGCCGCAAACTCAACCACGGGCTCCACGAGCTCGCTGAAGCGCCTCTGTACATCGACGACACTCCCGGCGTTCACCTCATGGACATGCACGCCAAGCTCCGCCGCCTTCAGGCGGAACGCAAAGTGGGGCTGGTGATCGTAGACTACCTTCAGTTGATGACCGGACGCGGCCGCTTCGAAAACCGCAACCAGGAAGTCAGCGCCCTTTCCCGCGGCATGAAGTTGCTAGCCAAGGAAATGAACGTCCCCATGCTGGTGCTTTCCCAGTTGAGCCGCGCCGTGGAAACGCGCCAGGGCGATCACCGCCCGCAGCTCAGCGACCTGCGCGAATCCGGCTCCATCGAGCAGGACGCCGATCTGGTGGGCTTCATCTTCCGCGAAGAAGTGTACAGCCGCGATCGCGAAGATCTCCGCGGCCTGGCCGAGTTGATTGTCGCCAAACAGCGCAATGGCCCGGTCGGCACCGTGAATCTAGTCTTCCTCCACGCTCAGACCAAGTTCGAGAATCGCGCCGAGGACACCGGCGAACTGCCCGAGGAGTAGCCTACCTCTCCGCGAACAACTCCGCCTGCGTGAACCCCGCCGACCGGACCCGGTCGCGCAGGGCGTTGAATTTTACTCTCCCCGCCGCCTCTTGAATCCGCCTGGCTTCGTCGAGGGAAAGCGCGCGCACGTAGCGGTCGGCGCGGTCGCGATAGGAATACCCCACGTACTCCGCCGACTGCCCGCCGACTGCCTCCATCAAGCCGTCCCAGAATGTTCGCCGCTGGAACAAGCCCTTGCGCGACGCCGTCTCGCGGCCGATCTCCACACTCTGCCGGCCACCCCTGAGGACCACGCGAATGCATCGCGCCGGAGAGAATGGCCGCGATGGATCGGGATCGGGAAAGCCCGCCAGCAACTCCCGTAGTCCGTCTACCTCCGCATCCCAACCGGCCCAACGGAAGCGCGACGCGCCGCTTACGATGGTGCCGCGCCGTAGAATCTCGCGGATCCGCGCCTCGTCCTTCCCGGTCACCGCCAACAGGTGCTCCATCAACTCGCGCACCGGCATTTCCTGCAGCACCACCGGTGTCAGGGAGATGGATTCGGCCACTTCCGAACTCAGCTTCACGCGAACCGTCTGCGGTAACGCCATAACCTGATTTCACGCTAGCATAGGAGCTTGCCCGACAGCTCTGCGAGAGCTTTCTGAAGGAAACCGCATGACTCCTCTCGAAAAAGTACTCGCCGAAACCCGCCGCTACGAACACGCTCTGCTCGACTTCTCCGCCCGCGACCACAACGGCGCGGTCGAGTTGGTCATCGCCCTCAAGGACGCCGGCCTGGGTCTGCACACCTACTATGCGCCGGTCCACCAGCGCGATATCGAGCATCCCCAGTTCCCGTGGACCTTCCAGCGCTACCTCTACGACTGCATGCACGACTACCTGGTCGAGATGTTCATCCGCACGCCACAGAGCCGGCCCCAGGCATGAGCCCCTTGGAGGAATTGCTGGCCGCGGAGATCCTTCGCGACGGTCCCATTCCGTTTCGACACTTCATGGAGACCGCGCTCTACCATCCCACCCACGGCTACTACCGGCGCTCCCGCGACCCGTTCGGCAAGGCCGGGGATTTCTACACGGCCGAGCAGGTGCAGCCCGTCTTCGGAATCCTGATGGCCGCGCGCATCCGCCAACTCTACCGCGAGATAGGCGAGCCGCGCGACTTCACCGTGGTCGAGTTGGGCGCCGGACGCCGCGAAATGGCCGAGGCGTTCTCCGAATGGCCCTACGTTCCCGTGGACATCGAATCCGGCGAGTTGCCCGGCAGTTTCACCGGCGTGGTCTTCTCCAACGAGTTCTTCGACGCCTTGCCGGTGGAAGTCGCCATCTGCCGCGAAGGACGCTTCCACCGCCAGTCGGTCGCCTTCGCCGGCGGCCGCTTTGCATGGCATACCGGCGGTGAAGTGTCCGCCGAAGTGGACAGCTACCTCCGCCGATACTTCCCGCCGCCCGAAGAGGGCCGCTGGTATGAAGCCAACCTGGCCGCGCTCGGCTGGATCGAACGCATCGCCCGCGCGCTTCAGTCCGGCTTTGTTCTCACCATCGACTACGGATACACCCGCGCCGAATCCCTTCGCTTCCCCGCCGGCACGCTGATGGGCTACCATCGCCACACCGCGCGAGAGCAGGTGCTGGAGGATCCCGGCGGCCGCGACATCACCGCTCACGTCAACTTCACGGCCCTGCAGGAAGCCGGCGCGGAGCACGGCCTTCGCACCGTATGCTACGAGTCCCTGGCGCAGACGCTTCTCACCGCCGGTGAGCCCGATCAGTTCGCCGCCGCTCTGGGTGACGACCCCGCTCGCGATCTTCGCCGCCGGTTGCAGCTCAAGACGCTGCTGTTCGGAATGGGAGAGACTTTCCGCGTACTGCTACAGTCGAAGGAACGGTGAGGGCCGGCGCGATCGGGCACGCGGCTCGCTCGCAAGCGCGCTTTTTCCAGGAAGAAGACCGTGTGAAGGGAGACTGGAAAGCCGGAAGGGAAACGGAGGGAGAAGCCTTAAACAATGAAAAAGGCCCCGAAAACCGGGGCCTCTGAGTGAAACCTGTTTGGAAGCCCTTATTCAGGGCGCGCCCAAAAGCTACTTCTTCTTCTTCGGAGCAGCCTTTTTCTTGGGGGCGGCTTTTTTCGTTGCGCTCTTCATCGATTGATTCTCCCTAACATCAAATTTTGCGACTCGAAAATCGCAATGTGATCCATATATAAGATTCTTCGCGAAGAAAGTCAAGAAAAAAATGCAAAGCGCGATCTCGGCCGTCCGCTTTCCGCACGCATCGCGCTCGCCGCTTCTCCTCTTCGCGCCGTGTACGCTAAGATCGTACTCGAATCGAGGGCCGCGACTGGCGGCGTCATCATGAACTGCGAAGAACTCCGGGATCATTACGAGAGATACGCGCTCGGCGTGGCTGCCCAACCGGAGCGCGGCGAGATCCGCGCGCATCTCGACCGCGGCTGCGAAGTCTGTACCAGCGGAGTGAACCGCGCCATCGCGAACGTCACGCCGCCGCGGCGCTCTTCCGCTTCGGACGGTTCCGGACAGAAGCGCTTCGGATGGGCTCCGTTCTGGGCCGCGGCAGCGGTGTTGTTGCTGGCCGCCACCGTCTACTTCGGCGGCAGGGAGCGCCAGTTTGCCGAAGACCTCGCGCAATCGCAGCTTCGGCTCCGCGCTCAGACCAGCGAGCTTGCCCACCTCAAGCAGGCCTTCGCCATGCTCAATGCGCCAGACACCGTTGCCGTGTCCTTCAGCGCCAGGCAGCCGATCACTGGGAATCTCTTCGTCAATCGCGACGGCGTGCTGCTGATCGCCGGCAACCTGCCCGCGCCGCCCGCCGGCATGGCGTTCGAGATGTGGGTGATTCCCAACGTTGGCAAGCCGGCGCCCGCCGGAATGTTCCGGCCGGAGACCGACGGTGAGGCTGTGCATGTATCGCGCCAGCGCTGTGCGCCCGGCGACACCGTGGCCGTGACCCTGGAGAACGAAGCCGGCGTGGACCAGCCGACGTCCACCCCGATCGTCGCCGTACCCATTCCCGCCGCATCGCGGTAGCGTGGCGCACCTACTCGTACGTGCCGCATCCCGACTCATCGGGATGCCCGGCGCCGTTTAGTCCCATCGGCCCGCAAGCGGGGCACTGGGCATCGCAATCGACTGGAACCGCACCACCCGCACGCGGTCCGTGTCCTTCAGCGATGCCAGCGGAATGAATCCGCGGTCGATCAGTACGCCGGCCGCTTCTTCCGTCAACAGGATCTCGGCGCAGGGCTTCAGGTGCTTCTCGCCATCGCTCTCGTAAACATGCAGCGGCAGCCCGTCGATATCCCTCAGCACTCCCGGCCGCAACTCCCATCCGTACCGGCTGAAGGACTCTCCCAGGAGATACGCGCACGCGATGGCCGGATTGCCCCACAGATATCGCTCATGTTCCGACGCTTCCGGCATCTCTTCGAAAGCGAACGTCTCCGTCTCGTCGGTGTTCTTCCCGTAGGGCAGCCGCAAGAGAAACCGCGGCATCGCCAGACCCACCCAGCGCGCCGACATGGATCGGCGTAGTTCTTCGAACACGCCCTTGAGACCCACGACCGACGGCCCCAGCCCCGACAGGAACGGCGCGCCCGCCGACTGCGCGATGGCGGCGATCTGTGCCAGCACTCCTTCGTGCTCGCCGCTGAAAGAGTAAAGTCCGGCGATCAACGCCCACGGCGACGATCCGATGGTTCCCGTCCCCTCGTAGACCGCGACCCGCCGCAATGCGCCCAGCCCTTCCGCCGTGAACAGATCCTCCGGCGCCAGGTCCATCAGGTAGATCTTGAGATCTTCTCCCGTCTCCAGACGCCGCACCAGGAAGTAGAGCCCGCGCCATGCGGCTTCGAGCGATTGAAACGCCGGGTGGTGCAGCACCTCGCGCATCTCGCCCGAGATCGCGGCGTCGGTTTGCGCGATCAACTCCGGCTGCCGCGGGTCCGGTTTCGGCTGGGTGTATTTCGACACCATCTCGCCCAGCATCCGGTCCCAATCGCTGCTGCGCGCCGGAGCCGAAGCCGTTGCCTGCGGTGCTTCGCCTAGCATTTCGCGCAGCAGGTCGGCGCCCGACAGGTTCGCCGCCTCCGTGCGCCGCGGAGGGGCCGGCGGCAGCATCTGGGCGGCAGCTTCGCGAAATGTGGCTTCGTCCGCGAGGCGCCGGCGCAGGCTGCGCAATGCCTGGAACGGAGGAAGCCTCTCGAACAGGCGGTCCGGATGAAAGTCCTCCAGTTCGCGAAACGTCAGCGGCACTTCGACGCTTCCGAACGACATGTGCAGCGCCGGAGCCAGGCGCCCCATCACATCGTCGAAGTTGTCGCGGTCCACGGCGATCGCCTTGCGGGTCCGGCCGATTCCTCCAGTGAAGTCTCCCACCACCAGGATGCGAAACGGAGTGTCGGGTTCCGGGCGAGGCAGTTCGTCCGCCTCTTCGCCCACGTCGATTTCCACGGATGCAAGTGAGCTAGCGCGTGCCATAGTATCTGCAACTGTAGCTCAAGCGGGCGCTCCGGGCAATCTTGAAATAGCGCCTTCGAACGGTATGGCTCCCGGTGGTCCGCGGCCGGCTGCCCCCGCGACCCCAGGGCTTTCGCACGCGCCGCCTCTGTGACACAATAGGCCCATTGTGCCTAAGTACATCCGCTACCGCTCCGGCGCCCAAGCCTCCTACGGCATCCTGGACGGCGACACCGTCCGCCAGCTTGAAGGGGATCTTTTCGACGGCCGCCCGGAGACCGGCGTCACCCATTCGCTTTCCGAAGTGCAACTACTGGTTCCCTGCCAGCCCACCAAGATTCTGGCCGTCGGACTGAATTACAAGAGCCATATCGGCAGCCGCCCTCAGCCCAGCGAGCCGGAGATCTTCTACATGCCGGTCTCCGCGCTGCAGGACCCCGGAGCCCCCATCGTCATTCCGCCCGGCGCTACCGACGTCCACTACGAGGGCGAACTCGTCGTCGTCATCGGCAAGCGGGCCAGCCAACTCTCCAAGGAGGACGCCCGCGACGCCATCTTCGGAGTCGCCTGTGGCAACGACGTCAGCGACCGCACCTGGCAACACGGTCCCAAGCGCGACCTGCAGTGGTGGCGCGCCAAGGGCAGCGACACCTTCGCCCCTCTCGGTCCCGCCATCGCGACCGGCATCGACTACGGCAACCTGCTGCTCCAGACGCGGCTCAACGGCGAGGTGGTGCAGAAACAGTACACCTCGGACCTGATCTTCGATTGCCCGGCTATTGTGAGCTGGATCAGCACCTGGGTCACCCTGATGCCCGGCGACGTCATCTATACCGGAACACCGGGCAGCACGCGGAAGATGTCGCCTGGCGATACCGTGGAAGTGGAGATTGAGGGCATCGGCGTATTGCGCAACCCGGTAGCCTGATCGCTACGCCTGGCTCTCGGCTTCCCGCTGCAGGCCGGCGCGGTCCACGATGTGCAGTTGGCGGCCCTCAATGCGGATCAACCCCTCCGCCCGGAAGCGTGCCAGATTGCGCGAGACCACTTCACGCACCGTCCCCAATCGCGAAGCCAGTTCCTGGTGAGTCAGCGGCAGATCGAACACGTCCGACCCCGCCACTTTCGATGCCTCCAGCAGCAACCGCGCCAGCCGTTCGGTGACGCTGCCGAACGTCATGGACTCGACCACCCCGACCAGGTGCCGCAATCTGCGCCCCACCACGGCCAGAAGCTTCAAGGCGACGTCGGGATACTGGCGGCAGACTTGTTGGAAGTCCGCCTTGTTGACGAACAGCGCGGTCACCGGTTCGACTGCCCGCACCGATGCCGGATAGGGGCCTCCGTCAAACAGCGGAAGTTCGGCCACCGTGGACGGCGCCGATTCAAGCGACAGCATCATCTCCCGGCCGCCCTGGGACGTCTTGAAGATCTTCACGCTGCCCTGCACGATCAGAAAGATTCCGGCGCACGGCTCCCCTTCCCAAAAGAGAATTTCGTCGGACGCAAAGCGCCGCTCCACCGCCCGCTGCGCCAGAGCGTGAAGCTCAGGCTCAGTCAACCCCGCGAAAAGCGGAACCAGCGCAAGCGTGTCTATCTTGGGGGCCAAATACCGATGATACGCGTTTTCTACTGTAGCCAATCAGCCTCGCGGTGCTTATGTGGGGCAGGTTGGCAACCTGCGGCCGAGTGGCACTCGGCCTAGTCGGCATTTTCACACCGCCCGGCCGAGTACTGTACCCTACTGCGCGTTCAGATACGCGATCAGGTCGGCCATCTGCGGCGCCGTGAAGCGCGGCCACGGCAGATGCCTTTCCGTCATCTGGTCGAGCATCCGGGGGCCATGCTCCCAAAGGATCGAAATGATCGAGATGTCCGTGTAGGCGTCCTTGCCCTTGGCCAGCTTGGGTGCTCCGCTCGCCGGGTCGTTATGGCAAGTGGCGCAACTCTTCTCCGTGAAGACCGCCTTCCCGCGGTCCGCATTGCCCTCGCCGCGGAAGTACTGCTGCACCCAGAGGTATCCGAGGATCTGCTGCATCTCCTCCTTCGCGAACACCGGCGGCGGCTGCTTCATGCTGGGCTGGTGGTTCCACATGTCCACCGCGATCTCCGTCAGTGTCTGGTTACGCAGCCGGTTCTCCAACGCCAGTTTCCCCGTGTGGCAATCCGCGCAGCCCTTCGATTGAAACAGCTTCGCACCCGGCTCCGACGGCGGAAACAGGAAGTTCCTGGTGATATCCTTGGTCTCCGGCAGGTTCTGCAGGTACACCAGAATATCGGTCAGTTCCTGCGCCGTGAGTTGCCCCCACGCCAGTTTCTTGTCGGCGAACTCGGCGCGCATCTTCGCCCCGTGGTTCCACATCTGCTGCGCCAGCACCACCGGGTCCGCCAGCGACTCCCACTTCGCCACCGGAGGCGCATCCGCTACCGGCGACGTCGCAATCCCATGGCAGTCCGCGCAGTGCTTCGTCCGGAATGCCAACTTGCCGCGCCCCGCGTCGCCCGGTTTCTCGAAGTATCGCGCCGAGACAAAATACGCGAACAGGTCGGCCGCGGCCTCGGGACTCAACTGCGCCTTCACGATCCCGGTCTTCTTCATCGCCGCCCACATGTCGGGCGCGTGGTTCCACATCAGCGTCGCCATCACCGCCGGAGTGTAGTCGCGGTCGATCAGCTTCGATAGATCGCCGCCCAACTTCCCCCCGGCGCCCTTGATGCTATGGCACTGGACGCACTGCTCGTTTTGAAACAGCCGTTCCCCGCGGCTCGCCTCTCCGGCGGGCAGGTCGGCCGCCAGCAGGACCCTGCCAACCAGTGCGGCCGCCGCTATCACCCGAACCATCGACATTGGAGGTCTCCTATAGGATTAACCGGAACCCACTCATGAAGATGTTGGTCCGGAACGCCTCGTACTGGTAAGTGTCTTCCCCGTAACCGTACCACTTCCACTCGGTGTTCCAGTATACGCGTTTCTGGATGGGCACCGAAAGCTGCACCAGAGGCTGGTAATAGTGCGACGCCCGGGTGCCATTCGAGAGGAACAGCGAGCCGCCGAGAACCAGTTTGGCCGCCGCGTAGCCCGGCAACGGCAGCGTCATTGCCGACGTCGCCGTGTGCGCGTTTTCGCGGTCTGACGAAGTCCCCGGGGTGAGGAGGTTCCCCAGATAGGCGATGTCCGACCGGAACGTCGAGCGGTCGTATTCTCCCATGATGCTGATCCGCTTGCCTCCATTCGGATTCCAGAAAATCGAGAGCGCGTTGTCGCGGCTCTGAAGATCGTACTTGATGGAGGGGTCGGGGTTCTGATTGTTCAGCACCTGGATGCGCGCCTGCAGGGCCAGCGTATTGGTCAATTTATATTGCGCCCGCGCCCGCCCCCGGTTGTAATCGTTCAAACTGGTCCGGAAATAAATGTTGTCGCTGGACGCGCCTTCATAATCCAGGTTCATCGACAGTTTCTGGGACGCGCGGTACACCAGCCCCGCCAACGCCACGTTGCGATGAAGTTGCCCGCTCACCAGGCTGCCGGTCTGGCTCAGTTGACCCGCCAATACAGTGGCGTCGCCCCATACGAAGCGGTACCCGCCACGCAGCGTCAGCTTCGAGGTGGCCGTGACGATCACGTCGATCTGTTCCTGGTTGTAGTTCACCACCTGCCCATAGTTCAGGGCCGTGACTTCTTGCGGAATCGGCGTCGTTCCCGTAAAGCTCTCGGTAACGAAAGGCGATGCGGCGTCGTGATACCGGTCCGTCATCCACGAATCGACGATGCGCAGCCACCGCCGAGGCCGCAACTCGAATCCGGCGCTCGCCGTGGTGTGCGGCTGGTTGGCCGAGCCGGTCCCCAGATTCTGCTGGCCGCTATAGAACAGCAGCGAGCTGAGGAGCGCGAAGTTGCCGGTTGCCACGTCGCTATAGTTCACCGTGGTCCTGGGCTCGCTGAACACGAACTGGCCGTAAACGTCCATCCACGAGAACGGGCTGGCCGACGCCTCCGCCTTGCTATAAATGCTGTGGCCGCGGACGCCGTAGGCTTCCTGCAGATGGCTCAAGTCGATCGTCTGGCCCAACAGGGTGCTGGTCCGGTCGCCCGGTGTAATGCCCTTCTCGCTGGCCTGGTCGTCGTCTTTGAAGGTTGTGCCGCCCTGTTCCAGCGTCACGTGGAACCGGTTGTACTCGAATCGCAGCCCGCCCCGGTAGTTGTTGGTGCTGTCCCGCAGCAGCGTCGGTACGGCGAATTCGTCGCTCTGGTCCGGCACCCAATCGGTAATCCCGTTCCCATATCCCGAATTGCGGTCGAAAGCCAAGTACGGAATGATGTGCGATCCCGGCCGCAGTTCCAGATCCGCGCTCAGGTTCTTGCGGTGGATGTCGAAAGACTGCTCGCTGAAGCCGGCCGGCGCCGTGGGGTTGGCGAACGATGGAATATCGTTGAAGTACGCCATGTTCCGGTAGTCGAACGTCAGGTCGTAGACGCCGGCCTTCTTGGCATCCACGTGAGCCGTGTTGTACGGGTCTCCGCCCCATCCGTAGCCGCGCGCGTCCAACCGGTCGAACAGCCGCTTCTTGGGATCCACGATGGTGAACTCGAGTCCCGTAAGTTTCGGCCCCTCGCCCAGGTTGACCACGCTGCGGTACATGTCGCTATTGCCATGCACGTCGGTGCGCCAGCGATAGCCGAAATCCACGCTGCCCGTGAACCAACCATCCGTGGACGGCGCCGGATTTGCCGCCGGAGCTTGCGCGTCGGCTTTGGCTTTCCCGGGGGAATCGTCGGTCTTCGCGGCCTGCTCCGCCGCGGGCTTGGCTTGTGGGTCCGCCGCGGCGGGCGCCTGTTGCGCAAACGCCGGGACCATCAGGAATAGTGCCAGTAGGAATTTCATTTGAGGAAGTCCCGGCTCACGTAGGAGCCATGCACCTTCTGGTGGCACACGTTGCAGTTTCGGAACCGTGCGTCATTCAGGTTATGGAACGCCGGCGGCGTGGTTCCCAAGGTCCCGTTGGCCGGCAGCTTCGTCGATGGCAGGTTTGAATGGCACTCCAGGCACACGAAGCGCACTTCCGCCCGCGTCAGCATTCGTGGATTCGCCGAGCCGTGCGGCATATGGCAGGCCGTGCAGCCTTCCAGGCGCACCGGAGCGTGTTCGAAGGTGAACGGACCCCGCTTATCGCCGTGGCACTTGATGCACCCCGGCTCATTTCCGATGGACGTCTGCACTATGCGCGCGGTGGAGTTCCCGTGCGGGTTATGGCAGTCCACGCACGTCATCGCCCCTTCCGGCAGCCGGTGCTTATAAGGACGCTGGAAACTCGCCCAGACGTCCGCGTGGCAACCGGCGCACTGAGCGTTCACCTCCACCGGACGGCGGGCCACCAGTCCATTCGGCCCGTTCTTGTGGATGGAGTGGCACGCCACACAACTCACGGAATTTCGCGCGTGACTGCTGTTGATGCGTCCGGCGTGCGTGGGTTGATTGAGGTGGCAGGTGAGGCAGAGTTTGTCCGCGTCCGCCGGCTTCATCTTTAGTGGATTGCGGATGTCGGCCGCGCTCATCGAATCCATGTGCTTGCTGGCCGGCCCATGGCACGACTCGCACGCCTTGGTTTCGAAGCCCCGCTTCTTATCGGTCTCTACAACATGGTGCGGGTTCTTGGCGAAGGCTTTACTGATGTCTTCGTGGCAGGACGCGCACATTTCCGAACCGATGTATTCAGCCGGTTTCTTATCGGCGGCTGGAGCCGGCGCCGGCTCGGCCGGCTTCGCGGATGTCTGGGGAGCGGGGGCGCCCGCTTTATCTTGAGCGCTCCCCACGGAAACCATAGCCAGCAGGGCCGCCGCCGCCACTCCCAGGCGCACGGCCAGCAGACTGCGCCTCGGAGTAGGGACCGGGCGCATCCCCGCGCGTTGCGGCGGTCGGAACATAAAGGTCATCTCCTGAAGTAAAGCTTATCCCAGCTTACTGTCCGGCATGCACCTGTGTCGCCGCCCAAGCGCCACCGGCGCCATGGCATATGTCGCAAGATTCGCCGAATTTTGCGTTAGTGTTTTGCAGCGCGTGCGCCAGCGTACCCAGATCCAAGTGGCAAGCCGTACACGCGGACGTGGTCGCGGCAACCGGGCTCAACGGTCCCTGAGTATCCAGAACCGCATTCTTTCCGATTGGCAATACCTGTTCCGAGCCGTTTACGTGGCACATGTAGCACTCGGCTGTATCGCCCGTCGATCCCGAGGGCCCCATGGCCGGGTAGCGCACACCACTGAAATCGTTGTGGCTCCCGCCATATCCCACGATGATGTAGGTCTGGTTGAAATTCGCCATGTTCACGCCGGTATGAATCTTGTGGATCATCATGGCGAAGTTTACACTTTGCGGCGGCAGGAGCTTGTCCGATGCCACCGTGGCGCTCGTGCGGGTCGAAATGTCGTTCTCGCTGGGGTTGTGGCACAGCACGCACATTTCGATCTGATTGCGATTCTCCCCGTGCAGCGACAGCCGCGTGTGGCAGGCGTTGCAATTGGCGAGCGCCACCACCGTGCGCCTCGGCACCACCGGCGACCCGTCCACGGAGAAGTACGTCACCTTATTGATGGCCCCATATTCGGTGGCGGGCTGGTTGTAGGAAGCCGGGAACGTCAGCGTGCGGCGCCCTTCGATGCCGATAGCGTAAGTCCCCGTAGCCTTCGCCGGAATGGTGTGTGTGAAGGTGTAAGTGCAGGTGCCATCGGTACCGCACGTTGCGGTTGGCACCGGGTTCTCGGAAACGTACCCGGGCGTCGTGACGTCCGAGCCGAAACTCGTATACCCGTAATCCGAGGTCGGACCGGCCATCACCAGCGCCAACCGGTTCGAGCCGCCCGTCATGGCGCTCATCGGAATCGCATTGCCGGAGTTGTCCTTGATGGTGAACGTGACCGTCGGGGCTTTCCCTGCGACGCCATTGGTGACCTTGGTGAGGTTCAGAACGATCCCGGCGGCGGTTGCCGACTCTACCGGAATGACGTGCGCTCCGACGATAGAGGCGTCGAATTCCTGCGTGCCTTGCGGAATGTGGCACGTTGCGCACTGCGTATCGTCGGCTTGCGGCAGGTTCTGATGGTTCGCGCCGGTCACGAAGTTGACATCGTCGTGACAGGCCCCGCATGCCGCCCGGTTCGGCGTGGTCAAATACGCGTTGGTCTGCGCGGCCCCGTTCTTCGGATTGTGGCACGTCTGGCAGTGCCGTACATCGGCCGGATACACCACCGTCGAGAAGTCGCTAACCGCGTTGTTGTGGCCGACAATTTGGTACTTGCCGCCAGCCACGACACTCGGCAGGGAACTCCCCATGTGGATCTTGTGGATCAGCACCGGCATGTCCAACGTGTTCCCGGTGTTCGGATCGATAGTCTGCGGCTGGTGGCAGATGATACACAGTTGCACGCTCCGGCGCGACCCGCCGTGCGCGGCCAGGCCGTTGGTGCTGGTGGTGGTGATGGCGCTCCCGTGGCAGGCGTTGCAGTCCGGGGTCCGGACGATGTCGCGTACCACCGTGACCTTCGCACCGTTGGGTACGAAGTCGTAGGTCGTGTCGGCGTTATCCGTTCCCAAACCCCAAGCCGTAAGGCTGCGCGACCCGTAAAGACCGATCCGATGGGTCGCCGTCAGATCCGGGTTGACTGCCAGACCCTTAAATGTGTAGATGTACTCGCCAATGGCGACGGTTTGCAGTGTGCCGCCAGAGTCTCCCGTAGCCTGGTTGGCGGTGGCCGTCCCTGTCGCCGCTGCCACCGACCGCACAAAGTACGAGGTAAATTCGGTCTTCCCAGCGCCGATATAAGCCGCCAGGTAGCTCACCGAAATGGTTCCCGGCGTCGCCACGCCGGTGACATCCAGAGGAGCGCCGTTCGGATCTGCCACCTTATAGTGGACGCTGATCGTGCCGTTCGCCGCGACACTTGCCGAGACGATGCTGAACACCAGTCCTGGTTGCACATAGTTCACCAGGTTCGGAGAGGCGTAATAAGCCTTGTCGTGAGGCGTCAGAGCGACTTTTTTTCTATCTCCGCTCATCAGCGCCGCCGTGCCGGCGATCAGCGACAAAACCGCGACGTAACGCCCTACCGCGAACACCGAAGAAGGAATCCGCATATATTTCTCCATTAAGGAATCCGTTTAAACTACCAAGCCTTAGGCCGCTTACAGGCCGGCGTGCACTTTGGAGACGTCATAGCTGGCGCCCGTGCCATGGCAAACCGCGCAGCTCTCGCCGAATTTCGGGTCGGTATTGCTCACCGCATGTCCGAACGCCGAAGGGTTGAGATGGCATGCCGTGCAGGCCGATGTCGTGGCCGGCGACGGACTGAGCAATCCCTGCTGGTCGATCACCGCGTTCTTCCCGATCGGCAGCACCGCTTCCGATCCGTTTACGTGGCACATTGCGCAGTTGGTGGTGTCGTGAACCGCTCCCGAAGGACTCATCGCCGGGTAGCGTACAGTCGTGAAGTCGTTGTGGCTCCCGCCGTATCCCACAATGATGTAGGTCTGGTTGAAAGTCGCCAGGTTTACTCCGGTGTGGATCTTGTGGATCATCAACGCGAAGTTCACACTCTGCGGCGGCAGGGTCTTGTCCGATGCGACCGTCGCCGCGGTCCGCGTCGAAAGATCGTTCTCCGTCGGGTTGTGGCACAGTACGCACATTTCGATCTGGTTGCGATTCTCCCCGTGCAACGACAACCGCGCGTGGCAGTTGTTGCAGTTGGCGAGCGCAACCACCGTGCGCCGCGGGACCACCGGCGAGCCGTCCACCGAGAAGTACGTCACCTTATTGATGGCGCCGTATTCCGTAGATTGCTGCAGCACCGTTCCGGCATCCAGCGTCAGACCGCGGCGGCCTTCGATACCGATGGCGTAGGTTCCGGTTGCCTTTGCCGGTATGGCATGCGTGAAAGTATAGGTGCAGGTGCCGTCGGAGCCGCAGGATGCCGTGGGCACCGGGTTCTCCGAGACATACCCGGGTGTGGTTACGTCCGATCCGAAACTGGTGTACCCGTAGTCCGAGGTGGGGCCGGCCATCACCAGGGCCAGACGGTTGGAGCCGCCGGTCATGGCTGCCATCGAAATCGCGGCGCCCGAATTGTCCTTAATAGTAAAGGTCACCGTCGGCGCCTTCCCCGCAACGCCGTTGGTTACTTTGGTGATCGCCAGGTTGATCCCCGGCGCGGTTGCCGATTCCACCGCAATGGTGTGGGCGCCGGTGATGGACGCATCGAACTCCTGCCCCGTCGGCTGATGGCACTGGGCGCATTGCGCGTCACTTGCCTGCGGCAGGTTTACGTGGTTCTGGCCCGTCGCGAAGTTGACGTCGTCATGGCACGATCCGCAAGCCGCCCGGCTGGGATTGGTCTTCCAGTTGTCGGGTTGCGTGGCGCCCGTGGTCGCCGTCGATTGGTGGCAGAACGTGCATCGCTCCGGATTCGAAGGCAGAACCACCGTGGACCAATCCGTCGATCCCAGGACGTATTTGCCGCCCGCTATTACGCTCGGAAGCTGGCTTCCCATGTGGATCTTGTGGACCATCACCTTCATATCGGCGCTGTTGCCGTTGGAATCGATGGTCTGCGGCTGATGGCAGATGATGCAGAGCTGCAAGCTGCGCCGCGATCCTCCATGGAACGACAGCGAGTCGTGGCACTGGTTGCAACTGGCCGTCCGAATGATGTCCCGCGTCACCGTGACCTTCGCGCCGTTGGGCACAAAGTCATACCAGGTGTCGCCATTGGCGGTGCCGAGATCCCACGTCGTCAGATTGCGCGATCCGTAAATACCCAGCCTGTTGGTCACTGTGGCATCGAATCCGGCGGGCAATTTGTTGCCAAAAGTGTAGATATACTCGCCAACTGCCACCGTCTGCGACGTGCCTCCGGTGTCGCCGGAAGCCCGCGTCGTCACAAACCCTGTCGTGGCATTTGTCGATGAACTCTGCCAGTACGAGGTAAACCAGGTATTGCCTTTGGCCATGTACGCCAGCAGGAAGTGCGGCGTGATCGCGCCCGGGGTGACGACACCGGCGAGATCCAGCGCCGCTCCCGAGGCATCCGCTACCTTATAATCCACGGTGACCGTTCCATCGCTGCCGATCTTCGCGGACACAACTGTAAACGTCAGGCCCGGCTGAACGTATTCGATCACCGCCGGATCCAGGTAGTACGCCTTATCGTGCGGCGAAAAGCTGGCTTTTTTGTCGGCGCTCACCAGCGCCACGGACCCTGCGATGACACACAGTACCAGGGCATACCGTCCGACCGCGAAGACCGAAGAGGGAATCCGCATGCTTCATCTCCAATGGGTTAAATAAAACGACGTGGTTTCGGCGCACCCGTACGTCTGGCTACAACCCGACGCCCGATGCACCGTTAGGAGGTTCTGGAAAAAGGTGGCTTCCTCCCCCGATCCGAGTCCACTTACACGCCAGTTCGGACTTACCGCCGAGTTGGCACGCGGAGTACACACTTTGTCACCTTTTTTCCGCAACGTGCTGGACCTTCCGAGGTATTCACCCAAGCACTCCGCCGTCCAAACATAGTTATAGAGGCTAAGCCTCGTAATCCCTTTGTTATCTGTATGTCGGAAAATCCGTCATTAGGTTGTGGGATTTCCAACACTGAGGGGGTGGGTGAAAAGACCGGTGGCTACTGGGTGAAATTCCGCCAATGACATCCGATTCTCGAATTGCCTGAGCTAACACCTTAGCGTGGTGGGTTGCTGCGCCGCTGCGGACAGGACGCTCTTGAAACTACCGTAGTGAGGGAAATCCCTGATTGGGGGTACCTAGCTTCGCAACTGCTTACATCGGATTACGGAAAAATCCTACCAGCCTACGGATTTTGCTTGACACGCAACGTGCTAATCAGTACTCTTGATTTTCGGACAGAAATACCTGATATCGGTACTAGGAAAAACCTGATGATGACGACCGTTGCTCTTCCCGCTCCTGCCTCTGCCGAACGCTATCGCCGCTTGTCTGCGGATGCCCTGCGCCGGCGGGCGTTGGATCGCCTCTATGAACGGCGCTCCGCTTTACAGAATCTGATCCTCGCACTGGAGAATTACCAGCGCTCTCGCGAAGTCCGTCGCGCTCATTGCATCGACTTTAGCGTGCTTGCACAGAAGTACTCGTCAGATTCCGCTCAATCGCGAATTTAACCAGCCCTACCAGATCGTGGACATTTAGTTTGCGCATCAGACTCGCGCGATATGTGTCCACTGTCTTGGGGCTGATGTCCAGGAGTTCCGCGATGTCCTTCGCGCGTAACCCATTCACGAGATAGGAGAATACTTCCATCTCGCGAGGACTGAGCGAAGCCAACGGGTCGCTTTGCGCACGCTGTTCGGCCTTGGTGAACAGGCCGGCGCCACGCAGCAGAGGCGAAACGTAGACTCCCCCGTCGCGGACAAATGTGATGGCATCCAGCAAGTGGCGGAACGGACCGTCTTTGAGCAGGTACCCGTCGGCGCCCGCCCGCAATGCCTCCATTACGGTCGAATCTTCCTGGCTGAAGGAAAGAATCAGCAGCTTGCCCGTATATCCCGACTGCCGCAGACGCCGGATCACCTCCGCACCCGACATTCCGGGCATCTGCAGATCCAGAATGGCGAAGGTCGGCTTCAGGTTCTGCACCATCTCCAAAGCCTGCGGACCGTCCGAGGCCTGTCCCAGGATCTCGATCCCGCGCTCCCGGCACAGGGCCGCAAAGCCCTCCCGTACAATCGCCTGATCGTCTGCCAAGACCACCGTAATGTCCAATGTTTCGTCCATCGTCTCTCCCAGTGCCGTCTTCAGGGGCCCGATTGCGCCCCCCGGTTCATTCCGAGGAGAAAGGCGCTGAAAGTATTAGTGTAGTGCCACTCGCTCCGCTCTCAACCTGTAATTGCGATTCTAGCGAGTCCGCCTGTTCGTGAATCGAGCGCAGCCCGATGCCCGATGCCACGTTGGCCGGCGCACTCCGCAGCGCCGCTACATCGAATCCTATACCATTATCGTGGATTTTGAACCGAAGCCGGCCATCATGGCCCTCCAGAACCGCGTCCACCTGCGTTGCGTGCGCATGCCGCGTCAGGTTGGACAGCGCTTCCTGGACTGTGCGATACACCAGCACCTTAATGGGCAGATCCGGCTGTTGCGGCAGCGTCTCGATGCGCAACGACGCTTGCATGCTCTGCGGAATGCCGCTCAAATCCCACAATTGGCGGACTGCCTCTTCCATCGTCAGGCGTTGCCACTCCGGCGGATGCAGGCGTCTCGACAACCCTCGAACCTGTTCCAGCGCCTCGCGCAATAGCACCGACAAACGTTCCAGGGCGTTGCGCACCGCTTCCGGCGGTTCCGGAAGCTGTTGCGAGATGGCATCGAGTTGCAGCCGCATGGCCGCCAGCATCTGCCCTACTCCGGTATGCAGTTCCCGGCCTAGCCTCTGTCTCTCCAGTTCCACTTGGCGCTGCGCTTTGATTCCCGCCCGCCGGTGCCCCTTCGCCTGTGCGGAGGCGCGAGCCCCGGCACCGGAAGCGAGATTACGCTCGGCCTTTTCCAAACGGAAGTATTGGCTCAGCAGGACGCTTTGCAGGTTCGCCAGTCCATTGGACACTCGATCGCTCATCCAGAGCCTGTGTCCGTGCGCGCCGAATCCCAGAAGCAACGGCGATTCGGGAGCGCCGCTACCGGCGGACCCTGATTCTCCGGCCTGGTTCAACCAGACATCTCCTATCGTCAACAGATCTTTCCTTGCTAGAATGCCAGTATAAGACGCATCATGCAATCGCGGTACGTACTTAGTACCTTGTTTACTTAGAGTAATACTTGCAATCAGTTCAGGAATGGCTTATAAGGGAATCACCGATGGCACGAGCACTCGATTTCTTTCCTCGCTTCGCGATCTTCCTTGCGGGAGTAGCCGCGGGCGCTTTGACCAATTCCCGCCGCGACCGCGGTGCCGGTGTAGACCCGGCGGCGGCCCAGGATCTGAAGCACTCGCTGATGACCGAGTTGGAGACCCGCCTCGGCGCTTCCGACGCCGCCAACGCCGCGCGGTTTACGCAGATTGAGGCCCGCCTGGAAGAACACGCTACCAAACTTGCCGAAGTTCCTTCCACCGCCCAACTGGTGGCCGCTATGGAAGGCCTGCTCTCGAAGACGATGACTTCTCTGGACGATCGCCTGACTACCCAGGCTCACTCCATCGAAGTCCTCAAGACCACTGTTTCGCAGACCGACAGCCTGCTCGAGCGAGTGCTCGAATCCCTGGATTCGCTGCAGACCTATACCGATCCCGCCGAGTTCGCCGAAGACGCCCTGCTGCAGCGGCCGGCCGTATAGCCCGCCGCAAATATCGGGCCCCCGGTATACAGGGGAAGGTCGCCCCGCGATTCTCATTTTTGCGTCTCCCACCAAACGCCGTCCGGCCGCTTGTCCCGTTCTGCGCTTTCCTCGAAGGTCGCCCGCGCCGCTCCTCTTGTTTTGCGCCTTCCACCAAGGCCGTCCGCGCCGCTCCTCTTGTTCTGCGCTCTCCACCGAGGCCGTCCGCGCCGCTCCTCCCGTCTTGCGCTCTCCACCGAGGCCGTCCGCGCCGCTCCTCCCGTCTTGCGCTCTCCACCAAGGCCGGAACGATGTATGCTGTGTTTTCCGGTGTAATTCTCGTGCGAAACGTTTTATTCTCAGAGAGCGGTCTATGGATCTGGATAAAGTGCTAGCCCAGTTGCGGGCGGAGTTGGCGAATCTCGACGCCGCCATCCTTAGCCTGGAAAGTATCCAACAGGAAGGTGGCGGGCGCCACAGCAGCCGTCCGCCTAAAACCCGCTCGGAGATTTCGGAAACCGCGCCATCCGTCCCAACCGAACTTCCCGCGCCGCCTTCCGGCCGCCAGGACGATTGAAGCCCGAATGTCCCCTCCGCCGCGAGTATACTAATCGCATGTACACGCGCCGAAGTTGGCGGGAGAAGATGGACAATCCGAACCTGCCCAAGGTGGTTGACATTCCGCCTAACTGGCAGTCGCGAAGCGGCCGCGGCACCATGCTCGTCCCCAGCCCGCACCAAGTGGAATCGCTCATCCGCTCCGTGCGCAAGGGCCGCCTCATCACTGTGGCCGAAATCCGCGAGATTCTGGCCGCACAGCACATGACCGACATCGCTTGCCCCCTGACCACCGGCATCTTCGTGCGCATCGCCGCCGAGGCCGCCGAAGAGGACGCGCAAGCCGGAAAATCCCGCATCACCCCCTACTGGCGTGTGGTGAAAGACGATGGATCGCTGAATCCGAAGTTTCCCGGCGGCACAGCCAAGCAAGCGGAGAGACTGCGCGCCGAAGGCCATCGCATTGTTCCCGCCCGCGGCAAGCGTCCTCCCCGCGTGGCCATACCGCAATTCAGAAATTCCGGTCCGAATACCCGCTAGCGCCGCACCCCGTCCGCCGAGGCCGTGCACCCGTCTCTCAGAAACTCGAACCGCACCAGCCGTGTGCTCTCGGTGGCGTGCCCCGCATCTCCGTTCGCCGGCGCAAACTTCCAGCGCCGCGTCGCCTCAAGCGCCAGCCGGTCGAAATACCGGCTGCCCGGAGGCGAGTTGAGTTCCGCACCTACCACGGCGCCGGACGAATCCACCCGCGCGCGCACAAGCACCGTCACGCTGCCGCGAATGGTTCCCAGGATCTCTCGAGGGACCTCAGGCACGAAACGAGTGATAACATTTCCGGCGGTCTGGTCGCCGGCAGACTTGGCGATGGGCGCCCCAGGTTTCTCCGCCGTCGCGGTTTCCTCCACAGGAACCGGATGCTGGGACTCGATCCCGGAAGGCGAGTTCGCCAGGCGGGTCCGCGTGAGGATTGCACCGATAATAATGATCGCCACCAGGATGGCCGCTGCCAGATACTTCCGCCTGCTCGCCGCCGGTCTTGCGATTGCGACACTCTGCACCGCGCGCGAAGCCGGGCGCAATGCCTGCAAGATTTCCTCGAGCGAGATGCGCAATCGAGGATCCGTTCGCAAGCATCCGCTCGCAATCTCCCGAAACGGCGCATCCAGCGTCCCCGGAACCGCCGGATCGTTCATAGCGCTACGGTCCCAAGCGGGCGCGCGTTGAGTCAGCACCTCCGCCAGGGTCATACCCAGCGACCAGACATCGCTGGCCGGCGTGACACCGCTGCGGATTTCGGGCGCGTCGTTGGCATTCGGCGTCCATCGATCGCCGCTCGATTCTCCGGTTCGCAACAGCCCGTCGCTGGAGATCTTGATCCGGTCTCCGGCAGCCATGATGTTAGCGGGAGTCAAGTGGCCATGCACGAAGCCCCGCTCGTGCAGATAGGCCAGCGGCTCGACCGCGGCCGTCAGCATGTCGCGCGCCTCGCCCGGCGCAAGAGGCCGTAGCGGAATCACCTGCGACAAGTCTTCGTCGGCCAATTCCATGACCGCGTATGCCCAGTCGGCATCGTCGATCCTGCAGGTTCCGACTTCAAAGATGGAAAGCAGCCCTGGATGCGACAGTTTTCCGGCCGACTCGCAGCGCAGCGTCCACGCGTGCGCCTTCGCCCAATCGGCCGGCGTCAACTTAATTGCGGCCTTTTGCGGAGATCCCTCGCCGTATTCCGTCAGGAACACGTCGCTGTGTGCGGAGCCGCCCAGGTACTGGCGCAGGTGGAATCGCCCATCGACAACGTAGCCTTCCCACTGCTTCGGGTTCACCGTGGCGATCTCCTGGATAGCAAATAGTCCCGCCTCGCTTTTGGCGGGAACCTACCATGGTGCCTGCGGAACAGTTTGAAGTCAATATGTTTCTGGTAACCCGAGAGCCGCTCTACGCGACAACTGAGCTCTCGCGGCACGCAACTAAAACGGAACATCGCGATCGTCTACATCCGAATCCGGAAACACCGCGTCCGGCGATGGCTCGGGCAGCGTGTGCTTCACGGAACGTTTGTGGCACGCCTCGGCAATCTCGTAATCCTCCGACGGGTCGGCCTCGCCGGTGATGCAGGTGAAGCACATGTGCCCCACTTCCGCCGAGCCGATCACCCAAATTGGCTGTCCGCAGTTGCTACACACGGCCCCGGCTTTGTATGCGGCAAGCGTCGCCTCGAGCCGCGCGGTATATTCGCGCTCGTTCGTACCTGGATTATTTTTGACGTGTTTGCGGACGTAGTCGCGCAGCTTAATGGGAGCGAAACTCATGCCTAAAACGGAACGTCGTCGTCCGTGATCCCCTGGCTAAACTCCTCCGAGGGAGGAGCCTGGGGTGCCGCTGCCGGAGCCTGTGGCCGCGGCGCCGATCGCGGCATCGATACCGGCCGCGGCGTCTGGTCGTATTCGCCCGGAGGTCCGCCGCCGGAATCGCCGCGGCCGCCGAGCAGAATCAGATCGTCCACCACCACTTCCGTGGTGTACCGTTTCTGGCCGTCTTTGTCTTCCCAACTGCGGGTCTGCAGCCGGCCCTCGATGTACACCTGCTTGCCCTTGAGCAGATAGCTGGAGACGTTCTCGGAGCGCCACATAACCACGCGGTGCCACTCCGTCTCTTCTTTCCACTCGCCCGATTGTTGGTCCTTCCAGCGCCGGGATGTGGCCAACGTGAAATTCGTGACCGCAGTTCCGGACGGCGTAAACTTCGTCTCGGCGTCCTTACCGAGATGCCCAAGAAGGGTTACTTTGTTGACGCTTCGGGATGCCATATTATCCTGAACTGTACCACAGGTCGCTCGCCTTCAGCGCCTCACAGCGAATTCGCGCACGTAGCCATCAGCGCCTGGGCGTCGGTCTTCGGAAAGTACGGCGACACCGCCCCCAGCGATTGCTCCAGCAACCTGCGCGACACATTGCACGCACCGCCCGCCACCGCCGCCATATGACGCCATGCCACCGCGTCGGCGCGCATGTCGGCGACGATGTCCGCGTTCAAGGCGCTCGAAAATTCTTCCTCCGCGCGCGAATAATCCTTGCGGCGGTACATAAGGATGCCGCGGTAGAGGTGTGCTTCCCCGGAAACCAGGTCCTCCGCCCCCGCGAACGCCGTCCGCACCGCCAGGTTGTAATCCGCCGAGGCCGCCTCGGCTTGGCCGGCCTGCTCTTTGGCGCGCGCCCTCAAGTAGCAGGCCCGCGCGTTCCGAGGATCGGCGGCGAGGGCCGCATCCAGCGCCGAGATCGCCGCGGCCGTTTCACCCGCCAGCAACCGTGCGCCGCCCAAATCCGTCAGCGCCGTGCCCAGGTGCGGTTGCGGACCGAGCCGCGCCAGCCAGTCGCTTCGCCACCGCGCCTGAGTGCTCCGCCACAACTCGATGGACGCGCCGTAAGCAATTGCGGCGTCCACGTACCGGCCCTCGGCGAATGCCCGCTCTCCCGCCACCCAGTGCATCCAGAAGGAACCCGGTTGGTCCGCCAGATAGCGCGTCGCTTCTTTCGCATCGCCGCGCCGCAGCGCCATCCAGCCCAGCCATTCCCGGCCGGTCCGGAAGACCGCCTGGCACGCAGTGGGTGTCATTAGTTCCACGGAGCAGGTATTTCTGGCGACTCCGACCACCATTTCGTCGCGCGTGCCTCCATCCTCCGCCCCGGCTTCCAGGCGCGCGATTCCGCTCAACACCATCAGCACCGAAGGACCGGTTTCCGGAGCCGCGCCCTTCACCGTCTTCACCCGCCCGGGCCATGTGGCCACGGCCTGGTCGAACGCCCCGGAGGCATCGCGAAACCCCGCGGCATTTTCCGCGATCGCCGCCGCCATCAACGCGCAATACCCTTTGCGGTAGTAGGTGAGAGGCGTCTCATCCCGCGACGCCACCGGCAGCAGGGCCGCCTGTGCCTGGACACACTCGATGGTTTCCCCCAACTGAGGTTGTGCGGAGAGGACCGCGCGCTCGAATGTTGACTTCGCCTTCTGCTCGAGCGCCGTCTGTTGATCGTCCGCCGCCAGAAGCGAAGTCGCCAGAAGCGCAAGAATCGCCGCTTTCGTCACGCCCTTCTTCTAGCAATTATCGGGCCGTAACACGGGATAGTGACTCGCAGGGTGGTATTGTCTCGCCTGGTCGGGCCGCTCATTCAGAAGCCGTGAAAGAATCCCTCGCATGAGGATGCTCCGGAAGTTCGTGGCGTGCGCACTCGTGCGCGCCGCATCCCGACTCGTCGGGATGCCCGGCTGATACCCGCAGCGGCACGCATGAGTGCACAATGCCGCGTACTTTTCCCAATATTGGAGATTCTGCGGAATTCGTGGGGCAGGCTGTCAGCCTGCGGCGGGTTGTCAACCCGCCTGGCCGGCTTGGGCAGACTGGTCGGCGGGCCGATTGACAATCGGCCGCAGGTTGCCAACCTGCCCCACATAAGACCGCGTGCGAGACTCAATCAATACCGGTGCCCGGTTGTGAGAATACTAACTGGCATTGCGCATGAGTGCATGCGCCACGCCGGCACCCTGTCGCAGTACCGCGCCGGGGCCACTGCTCCGCAGAGTTGAGGGCGTGGCTTACTTGGTGAAAATCGTTACGTCCACGTTCATACCCGGCCGCAGGATCAGGTCCTCCTGACGGTCCACCAGGATTTTCACCGGAATCCTCTGCACCACTTTAACGAAATTCCCGGTCGCATTCTCGGGCGGCAGCAGGCTCAAACGCGAGCCTGTGGCGCCGGCGATGGAATCCACCCGGCCGCCCACGCTCTTTCCGTACATGTCCACGTGAATCTCGGCCCGCAGGCCCGGACGCACGTCGGCCAGTTGCGTCTCCTTGAAATTCGCCGTCACCCACGTATCCTGCAGAGGAATGAGCGCCATCAAGCCCTGCCCAGGCTGTACGATCTGGCCCGTTTCCACGCTCTTGCGCGTCACCACACCGTCGATGGACGCCGTGATGGTGGTGTAGCTAAGCATCAACTCCGCCGTTTCCAGGTTGGCGCGCGCCTCGGCTACCGCGGCCGATGCCGTCCCTACGTCCGACGCCCGGATGGGAACCTGCCGCCGGTTCGCCTGCGACGTCTCCACGCCCGCTTGCGCCTGGCCGATCCGCGTCTCGGCCGCGTCCAGCGCCGCTTTGCGGATGGACGCTTCTTTTTGCGCCGAGCTCAGTTTCTCGCGCGCGGCATCCAGTTCGCTTTGCGCCACCTTGGCCGCCGCCACGTATCCGTCGTACTGCAATTGCGAAATCTCCGCCTTGTCCACCAGTGGCTTCATGCGCGCCAGGTCCGCTTGGGCCCGCTCCTGGCTGGCCTGCTTGGACCGCACGTTGGCTTCGGCAAACGCCATGTCGGCGCCCGACGCCTGTTCGTAGGCAATCCTGGCCCGCTCCACATCCGCCCGCGCGCCGGCCAACTGCGCATCCGCCGCGGCCGACCCGGATTGCGTGGTTTCGCTAGTCCACGGGACCACCAATTGCGCCGACCGAACCTGGCTCTCGGCCCGCTCCAGAGCCGCCTTGGCCAGATCGACCTTGGCTTGATAATCGCGCGGATCGATCCGTACCAGCACCTGTCCGGCCTTCACCGGCTGATTGTCCAACACCAGCACGTCAACCACGTTCCCCGATATCTTGGCCGACACCGCGCTGATGTGGCCATCCACCTCCGCGTCGTCCGACGACACCCGGTCGCGGTAGTGAAAATACACCCACGTTCCAACTCCCGCCGCGATCGCGAGCACCATCAGAAACACGACAACCTTAAGCCCGGAGTTGTTCCGCGGCGGCCCTTCCACTTCCGAAGACGCCAGCGTGTTTTGTGCTGTTGTTGCCACTATTGTCCTTCCCTTTCCTTCATTCCATCACAATGGGCCCTGCGACCGGCCGCACTTTTTTCATCAGCATCATCAGCGGGACGACGGTTAGAAACATCACCGCCATCACCACAAACGCGTCGGCGTACGCCAGCATGCCCGACTGGCGCAGCATGGAACCGTAGATCATTCCGTGGGCCTGCGCGGCGGCGTCCGGCAGCGAGGCTCCCCGCGCGTGGATAACTTGCGTCAGGCCGCTCAGCGAACTGCGGTAGGCGCCGTCGAAGGGCGTGAGATGCTCCACCAGCCGCTGCTGGTGAAACTGCGCCCTTCTCGCCAGCAGCGTGGTCACCGTGGCGATCCCCATGCTGCCTCCGACGTTGCGCGCCAGGTTGAACAGCCCGGTGGCGTAGTTGGTGCGCTCTTTGGGAATATACGCAAACGCTATGGTGCTGATGGGCACAAACAGGAACGGCATCCCTGAGCTCTGGACAATCCGCGCCCACAGTGCCGTGTTGTAGTCCACCCCTAAAGTGAAGCGCGACATCAGCAGCAGCCCCCCACTCGATACCAGGACGCCGACCACCACCAGCCAGCGTGCCTGAAAGTGACGCAACAGCATGCCCACAATGGGCAGCAGCACGATCGTCGCCAGCCCTCCCGGCGAGAGCACCAATCCGCTGAGCATCGCCGTGTAGCCCAGCAGCGTCTGCAGGAACAGGGGCAGCAGCGCCGTGCTTCCGTATAGCACGAACCCCAGCACCAGCATGGAGAGCGTGGACAGCGTGAAGTTGCGGTCCTGCAAGACCCGGAAATCGATGATGGGATTCTTCTGGCGCAACTCCCAGACCACCACCGCGATCAGCGACACCACCATGATCGCAGTAAACGTCACGATGAAGTTCGACCCGAACCAATCGTTCTTCTGGCCTTCGTCCATCACCACTTCGAGCGAGCCCAGACCGAGCGCCAGTAACCCGAAGCCCGCGTAATCGATCTTGAGGCCCTGGCTGAATCCTTTGCGTATCAGGTACGGCGGATCGAAAATCAGCAGCGACGTCAGAATCAGCGAAACAATTCCTATCGGTATATTGATGTAAAAAATCCATCGCCAGGAGTAGTTATCCGTGATCCAACCGCCCAAAGTGGGCCCGATCACCGGGGCCACCACCACGCCCATGCCGAAGATGGCCATCGCCATGCCGCGTTTCTCGTGCGGAAAGCTCTCCACCAGAATCGCCTGCGAGACCGGCTGCAGCGCTCCTCCGCCCACCCCCTGCAACACCCGGAAGAACACCAGCGCACCCAGCGACGGCGCCAAACCGCACAGAAACGAGCTGATGGTGAACAGCGCCACGCAGATCATGTAGAACCGCTTGCGGCCCAGCAGCATCGAAAACCACCCGCCCATCGGCAGGATGATGGCGTTGGCCACCAGGTACGACGTCAGCACCCAGGTGGCTTCATCCATGCTCGACGACAGGTTTCCGGCGATGGAGTTCAGCGACACGTTGGCCACGCTGGTGTCCAACACTTCCATGAACGTCGCCAGCATGACCGTCACGGCGACCACCCACGGATTGATGCCGCTCGACCACGTCCCCCGCCCGTCGCGCGTTGGCTCGCTACTTTCCGTAAGCCGCCTCCATCTGCCCCATGGCGTGCGCTACGTCGGCCCGCGCCTGGTTGAAGCGGTACAACGCCGCAATCTGGTTGTCGTTGGCGCGCGCCAGCGAATCCTGCGCCGAAATCACTTCGATATTGTTGGCCACACCCGCCTGGAACCGGTCGCGCGCCTGGTCCACTTCCTGCCTGGACAGTTCCACGCCCAGGTTGGCCACTTCCACTTCACTGCGCGCCGCCTCGAGCTGCGCCACCGCCGTCTTCACTTCCAGGGCGATGCGGTTGCGAGTCTCGGTCTCTTGCTGATGGAGTTGGCGGATCGCCAAATCGGCCTTGGCCTGTTCCGCCTGAATCCGTCCGCCGGTGAACAGCGGGACATCGATACTGGCCTGGTATTGATAAACCGGGATGACCGTAGTCGGGGTCAGCCCCTGTTCCAGCCAGAAACCGCTGAACGACAGTCTGGGCAGCCGCACCTCGACCGCCGCCTTGAGGTTCAGTTCCGCGCGCGCCTGCTCGCTGGCAAGTCGCTTCAGCTCCGGCCGCGCCGTATAGGCCTGGTCCAGCGTCTGGTCCATCGACACCGCCGGCGTTTCGAAGAAGCTGGTGCCATCGGCCAGTTCAACTTTTCGTTGCGGATCGACGTTCAGCAGCCGTGCTAGCGCAAACAGCGACGTTTCCAGTTGGGTCCGCGCCACAATCAGCCGCTGCTTCTCGTTCTGTAATTGTACATTGGCGCGCAGCGTGTCGATCCCCGTGCCGACGCCGTTCTTTTGCAGATCCGCCGCCTGATCGTAGAGCGCCTGGGCCAGGTCCACGCGCGAGTGCGCCGCGGCCACCTCGGCCAACGCCCGCTGCGTCCCCAGATATTGCGACACCACTAGCAGCACGCTCTGTTCGCGAGCCGTCCGTTCCTCCGCGCGGCTGGCGTCGATGCCCAGCTTCGACCCCTGGTATCGCCGCCACAGCGTCAGGTCGAAAAGCGGCGCGTTGACCCCCACCCCGAATTGAGGCGTGTAGAACGGCCCCACGTGCTCGGGGAAACCTTGAAACGGTAACCCCAATTGCGCCGGCAGGTTGTAGCGATGCATGGTATCGCCCACGCTAGCGCCGACCTGGGGGAGCAACCCCGACCGCGCCACCAACCGGTCCTGTTCGGTCTGCGATACGTTCAAGTTGGCCAGGATCACCTGGGGATTCTGTAGCAGCGCCATCCGGACCGCCTCTTTGAGGGTCAGCCGGAGCGGCGCCTGGCCCTGCGGGGCATCTTGCGCCAGTCCCGTGCCGGCCAACGCCAGAAGCAGCAGGACACCTGGAGCGATCCGTTTGTGGGACATGTCGCGATGAGAGAGAGCATGTCCATTTCCGAACGTAAGTAACTGATCCCGCTCGAAAAGTACGCTCGGTAACTGCCGATATTTCGGCACCTGGCCCAAATGTTGTCGAGTCGGGGCCAGTGCGCGGTTCTGTAGGTTGAGGAGACGCATTCGGAGCGGGGAAACAAGGTTCGCAGCCCGGTTTGTGCCGCTCGGGATTAGCCTATTTGTTTTCATATGGGTGGAGGTGGTGACGGGTTCGTTTCGTCATTTTTTTGGGTCGCGAGTTGGTCCCCGGCATTTGGCGCCGAACGGGGTGCGCGACAGGCGTGAACACCAGCGTGCCGACACCTGGAATCACGGGGAGCGAGGCGATGGCGCGCTAGATGCTCGCCGCGATGCCCCTCGATGAGCTTCGCGCGGCCCGCCATATGACCCAAAAGAGCCTGGCCAGCGCGCTGGGAATCAAACAAGCCAGCATCTCCAAGATGGAGCGCCGCACTTATATGTATATTGGCACGCTGGAAATCCGCGCCTGCTTTCCCTAAAGCTCCGTGCGGATTAAGCAGTTCTCAAACGTGCAGCCGCCAAACCCCGGCTGATACCGACTCGGCCCCCCTACCCGATCCGCTCCCGCAGTTCCTCCGCGCGCTCGCGCAATTCGGCGGCTTCCCGTTTGTATCGATCCGCGGATTCGGTCCACCGATCCACTTCGGCCAGATCCTCGGCGGCGCGTGCGGCAGCGGATTCGGCGTCGCGCGCCAGGCTGAGTTTGGCTTCGGCCTCGCGGAGCGCTTCGTCGGCCATGGCGGCGAAATGATGCATCTCCTCCAGGTTGGGTTCTCGACCCCCTTCGCGCGCGAAGGAGCGCTCCAGCACCCCGCCCAGTTCCTCCTGCGTTTGCGAATCGGCGGGGCGATAGTGGATGCTGGGCTCGGGGTCGAACGGCTCGTTGGCCATGGCTTATACGGAGGCTCAGTCCTTGGGATCGTAACCCTTCTCTTCGGCGACCTCTTCGGTACCGAAGATGCGGGTATCGGTGGCCGTTTCGTGTCGATCCTCGGCGGCGTCTTTCTGCACGTCGGCCTGTTGGCGCCAGGAGTCGGCGTCCTTGTCGCGCTCGTCGGCAGCCTGGTTCAGATCCTGGGCCTGGTGCTCGTCAGTGGTCGAGTCGGCGCGCGTCTCGGCGGCGTCCGCCTGAAGGTTGGCGCGATCGGCTTTGTCCTCCGCGCCCTGCTCGCGAAACTCGGCGGCATCGCCCTGCAGGTCCGCGGCTTTGGATGTGTAGTAATCGCGATCTTCGTCGTTGTCGGCGTGGTCGGCGGTCCACTGCGCGTCGGTCGCATCGCGATCCTTGGCAGCCGCGTCCTGCTCGGCCCAATTGGCGCCGATGTCTTTCTGCTGCGCGTCCATCTCGTCCCACTTGGCCTGGGTCTCGGCGTCGGAACTGTCCTTCTGGTCGGCTCCCTGGTTCACGTCCGGTGAGCTTTCCTGCGTGGACTCCTGCGGCTTGTCCCAGGACAGGGCGGTGTCCACTTCCTGGGAGGTCTCCGGCGTGGCTTCGCTGGAGGTTTCGGTGGTTGCGGCCGATTCCGTGGAATCGGTTGTCGCGGTGGTTTCGGAAGTATCGGAAGTATCGTCTGCCATGGCGAATCTCCTTGGGCGTTAGGGGGTCTGGGTCTGCGCCAGCGCGTCCAGTTTCTTGCCGGCGGTTTGAAATCCTTCCAGTACATAGGGGCGCTTGGCGCCGGAATTGACGAGGTAACAGTAGGCCAGCCCCTGCAGGTGCCGCGGCCCGACGGGGAACGGCGTAACCTCGCGCGTGAACTGCCGCACCAGGGTGACCAGGCGGCCGAAATTGTTGACGAAATCGGGCTGCGCTCCGGCGGCCTTCAGCTTCTCCGCCAGTCCGCGAGCCTTGCCCGCCAAGTCGCGCTGCACCGTGAACCCGTACCAGCATTGGCGCTGGCAGAACCGGCAACCGGGCTCCGGGCGGCGCGGCTCCAGGGCCACCTGCGTCTTCATCTCTTCCACGAACGCCACCATGGCGTCGGCCGCGGCGGCGGTGAAGCCATCGCCTTCGAGCATGGTCGGCAATGCCGTCAGCAGCAGTTCTTCCAGTTTGATGTACGACCGGTAACCGCCCATCCCACCCTTGTGGTAGGCCATCCACTCGCGCAGCGCCACGTGCGCCAACTCGCTGACATGACACTGCAACACGCCGCGCGAAGGCGTCTCGCCGCCGTACTTCTTGCGCAGCCCGCCGGCCAGCGCGCGCCGGGTGCGGCGCCAGACTTCCAGCGCGGTCGCGGGCGCGGCCGTCATCAGGCTGCAGAGAAACGTCTGGAAAGCCTCGTACGAAGCCGTCTCCGGCGCATTCAGTTCCGAGTAGTAGGTACACGGAGCGTCGCAGGAGTGGCATCCCGGCCAGCGGCGGTAGATCTCGCGGACCTGGTCCTGGAACGCAGTCATGCGCTTGATCAGCCCCGCGCGGCCAATATCGCGATCGAACTGCTCGCGCAGATCGTCCTTAACGGCGTGGATCTGCAGCAGCACGGGCTTGTCCAGAAACTCATTGTGGACCACGGCCTGACCCACGCGCAGACGGACCACCTGCTCCTTCTGCTCCTGCGTCAGGTTCATGGCGTTGCCCACCGACTCGCGGTCGTCCTCGGCCACGATGCGGTGCAGAATTTTCAGGTTGGTATTCTTCAGAACGTCCGGCGCCAGCTTGGCGGGCACCTGGTCCACGATCACGAAGCCTTCGCCATACTCGCGGATTTCCGCCAGGATGTCGCCGAACATCTCCACCGCTTTGCCGCGCGGATTGGCCGATTCGGCGCTCACCGATGGCGGGATATTCTTGAGCAGCCGGTGCGACTCCTCGATCAACGTGATGTGCTGCAGCTTTCCGCCGTACTGCCGCGCGGTCTCGCAATATTCGTAGAGGTTGATGAGCAGCAGCGCCATGAGGAAGGCCTTCTCGGCGTCGTCCCCCACATTCTTCAGCTCCATGACCGTCGGCTTGTTGAACAGCAACTCCAGCGGAAAGGAACTGCGCGTGTTCAGCATGGCGCCCTTGCCGGCCACCAGCAAGCTCTTGATGCGGGCCTTCAGCGCCGCCGAAATGTCCTGCGACAGTTGCTGCCCGTACTTCTTCTTCTCCACCACCACGTCGATCTGGCGGTAGAGGTCTTCCATGTTGGGCAGGTAATTGGTGTAGTCGTCTTTCGTGGCGTCCACGTAGCGGTTGGTGGAGCGCGCCAGGTCCCATCCGCGGTCGGTATAGACGTCGAGCACGGCTTCTTCGAGGATGTACGGCATGGACGCGTACATGGGGAAACTGGCGTTGAAGACGGCCTTCAGCAGGTCGATATGCGTGAGCAGCGGGTAGCCGCGGGCGAACTGAAACGGGTTGAGGCGGAAGGGCGATGTGGTCTCGTCGCCCAGCGTGAAGATCTGCAGCTCGCGGCCCATCACCGGGTCGGCCAGCAGGACGCGGTATTCGGTCTTGGCCGGCTCGATCACCAGGAACGGGGCCCTCTCGCCCTCATACGCCGTGCGCAGCAGCGCCAGACAGGTATTGGTCTTGCCCGCTCCGGTGATGCCGGTGATGAAGGTGTGCTTGTTGAGGCTCTTGGCGCTGATGTACAGGCGGTCCGGCAACACCTCGCCGCGGTATATCACATTGCCCAGCGAGAAACCGGTGGAGGCCGGCGGATTCAATCCGAAATCGGCTGTCGGGGTGAGACGGACGCCGGGGACTTCCTCGCGCGGCAGGCCTACCATCAGCGACAACTCGGCGGTGTTGAGCGGCGTCGCCAGTTTGTGGAACACCTGGCCGAGAGGATGCGGCGCCCCCGCCGGCAGCTTGATGGTAGGATTGCGGAACTGCATCAGAGCGTCGCGCAGGTCCTCCACGTGCGCTTCGGTGTCGATGGAGCGGAGCGGTTCGAAGTACGTCTCGGCGCCCGAAAGCACGGCGCGCACCACACCCTGGCCGCGGCGCAAGGTGTTCTCGTTATCCGCCAGCAGAAATGCGCCGGCGTTCCACAGCCCCAGATTCTTACCGTCCTGCAGGCGCGCGATGTACTTATCCAGCACGGATTCGCAGAACTGCGCGGTCTTGTTCAAAACTTCACGGCTGACGCCGCGGGTGCGCTGTTCCGAAGTGGTGTCGGTGCGGCCCATGGAGAAACCCGCGCCGCCCACGATGGACCCCAGCAGCGGTCCCGCCGCCCCCAGAAGCGGTCCGAACCCCAGCATCCCTCCCAGCAGGGTGGCGCCGCCCATGATGAGCCCGCCACCCAGCGATCCGCCCTTCTGATCGGCATGCGAAGTGGTCTGCCCGACCGAGTCGCTCAGCGTGCCCGTCACGTAGGCGTGGATTTCGGAGCCCAGGTCGCGGCACCGCTGGATGACTTCATCGACAGTGGCCTCGGGGATCGGTTCGGCCACCACCATCAGGCAATACGGCTCGCCGCGCAGACTGTTGGTAAGGCGCTCCAGACCCTGCACGAAGAAGTCCTTGGAATCGGATTTCAGCGAGGGGATGCCGGTGATGGCGCCGGTCTTGGCCAGCGTGGCGATAGGCCGCAGCACTTCCATGGAGACGTCGCGGTCGGAAAGCGGCGCCAGGCGGATGCCCGGAAAATTCCCGTGCAGCGCGCTGGCCAGCATTTCGATCTGGTCGGCGGTGTGCGCGTGGCTGGTGGGGTCCAATTTGTAAAGACCCAGGTAGACGCGCACGCTGCTCTCTTCGCCGGTCACCACGAAAACCAGGGAGTGGGAGCCGTCGCGGAAAGAGCTGATCACGTTCTGCATGTTGAGAGCATGCAGGCTGCGCGCCACGTCGGCGCCGTGAGCCACTTCCAGGATGCGCAGGAAGCGGATGTTGGCCATCAGGTTGGCGTCGGGCTGCACGCGCACCAACCCCAATTCCGCGAGGCCCGGAAGGTAGCGGCGTTCCAGCACCGTCAACAGGCTTTGCGTGAGGGCGCTATCGGTGAGGGCCGCCACTTGTCCGGAAGGTCCAGCCGGTGTCAGTCCCATGGCGTCAACTCCTTGCCGCCCAAACCACCAGGCCTCGGGCGATAGCCTCTTCCGGATTCGGCGCGACCATGGGGATGCGGCCCAGCGCCGTACGTACGGCGTCGCGCGCGAAGTAGCATCGCGCCGCGCCACCCACCATCACCACCTGGTCGAAGTGGCCGGCTTCGAACCCCACGCGGGCGGGCGATTCGGCCACGGTGGTCTCGAACTGCGCGCGCGAATCGTGGAAGAGCGCGTCCAGTTCGTCCTTGGCGATGGAGATGCGCGTGGGCGGCAATCCCACGGGCAATACGCAATACTGCACGTGTTCCGCACGGCCCTCGGCAAATGCTGCCGAAGCGCTCTCCTTGAATTGACGCGCGAAAAGCGTCAGCGCGCGGCGGTCTTCGTCGGAGAGGCTGCCGGGGAGCCGCTCCGCCAACCAGCCTTCGAGAAGCATGTCGAACCACATGCCGCCGAGAGGATACTCGACGTGGTCGATAACTGTGGCATCCTCCACCACGGAGAGGTCCAGCCCCTGGCTGCCCCAGTCGATCACCAGGAAGTGTTGCGGCTGGGCGGAGTTCTGGGTCAGGTAGGAAGCCACCGCGGCGAGCGGTTCGGGCACCACTTGTACCACCGGAAAGCCGGCCTGCCCGGCCACATCGGCCAGCAAACGCGCCAGCGGTTCGGAGCGGCCGCAGCAGAGCGCCACGGTGGTAGCCGCGCCATCGGCGGCGTCGGCGGCGCCGGGCCCCAGCACTTCCACCAGGCGGGAGTTCAGGAACTTCAGAAACGCGCGGGTGGCGGGTAGACTGGCGCCATCGTCCAGGCCCAACTCCTCGGTGAAGCCCAGACAGACTTCGGAGGGATCTTGCACCCAGTTCGTCAAGGCACGGTTGCCGCAGACTTCCGGGCCACCGCGACCGGCGAGGCGAATGGCGGTCGGAATCATGGTGCGCGCGTCCAGACGGATGAAGTCGGGAGGGGCCAGCAGGCGGGAGGCCTCGGCGCGGCCGTAAGCCAGATACGAGCCGCCGCGGCCCAGAGCCAGGCCGGTGAGCGTCCGCGGACCCCGATGCGGAACGCTCTGGCGAATCGTCAGGGCGGTTTCGGCTATGGATCGCACGGGTTCGGGCTTGGGCGCAGCCTGAGCGGCCACCTGGCCTGCGGTCTCGACCGGCGCCGGTGGACCCTGCACCTGAACCGTGGCTCCCGCACCAACCAACGTCGCGCGCAGCCGCTCGGCCATTTCCTGGCTCAAGCCCACCGCGAGTATGGCGGGAGCCGCGGCGACGAAGCGGCCGGCGGTCGGCGCATCAAGCTGGAGCAGTTGCCGCAGGGCTATGATGACGCGTCCCTTGTATGGACCGGCATCGGTCAGCGTGACCTGGTAGCCGGTGGCGGCGGGCGCGGGCAGCGGTGCGGGGGGCGGCGGAGCGCTCGGCGGAGCCACCGCAGACGGGGGCGCGGGCTGAGACGGCGGAACACCCGGCGCCGGCGCGGCGGTTTCGGGAGGCGTCTGCGGTTTGCCGCACTTCATGCAGAAGCGGCCGGCGGCGGGAACGGGCGTCCCGCAGGCCATGCAGAAGCGCGTGGGAGATGCGGCCGGAGTGTCGCTCATGCGCTTACGGGGCTACCGCAGTGATTGCAGAAATGAGCGTCGGCGGCAAGCGATTGGCCGCAGCCGAAACAAGTCTTGGAAGCCGGCGCGCCACAGGCAAGGCAGAATTTGGATCCCGCAGGCAATGGCTGGCCGCACTTGGCGCAGACCGTAGCTCCGGAACCGGGGCTCGCGACGGCCATGTTGACGGGCGCAGGCGCGGCCTGTCGTCCGGAAACGCCGCCGGCCATCGGGACGCCGGGGCCACCCTGGTACTGCGGCGCCTGCATCGGAAATCCCGTGGCGCCGCCCGGTAGCGGCGAGCCGGCAAAGGCGGAATTCGTGCGGATGAACTGTTCGATGAATTGCCACGCGTGGTTGAGCAGTTGCGATTGCTGGAACGCCCCCACCCCCGCCGTGATCAGGGCCGGGAAGAAGATCAATGCGCCGACTCCGGCCGCCACGCCTTTGTCCAACCACTTCGCCCCACCCATTTCCACGCAGACATATTCATTCTCCAGGGTGAGGACGGCCGTCAGGGCGGTAGACATGCCGGCGATCTTGCGAAGAGTATCTTCCTTGCGGGCCTGCACCATGAAACCCGCATTGGGACCCTGCATCACCTGGGTCTGATGGCCTTCGTGCGAAAAGCTATCGGCAAGGCTATGGGCCAGCGTGGCAAGATCGATATCGGGCCCGTAGAATGTGCGTCGCTCCATTCCCATGGTTCGATTCTCCTGTGAGCGTCTGGCCGATTATACGCCAAAAAGGGCCCGAAATATGTTTGTTCGTCGTAACAATCCGCCGAGGCTTGAGATGCCGCGGTCGAAGACCTAGTCCGTCACAAAAGCGTCGATCTTGTTTACGACCAGGCGGGGATCGACCATCATCGGTACTACGGACCAGGAGACTCCGATGGTCAGCAGGATGGCTCGGGACCCGGAATCGATCTCAAATTCGAGGCGAGGGTCGAAAGCGCGGCGCATTTCGGCCTGGATGGCGTCGGGAGAACCGTGGCGCAACAGCAATACCGCCGGGCCGCTCCAGCGAAACATCACCACACCATTCTCGAAAGCACGCTGGACGAATTCCACAAAGTGCTTGAGCACCTTGTCGCCGACATCCCGCCCGTAGCGGCGATTGTAGAGAGAAAGCCGGTCGATCGATACGACGACCGCGCAGGCCGGAGTATCGGCGGCGCACGCTTCGGTCAGGGCGTTTTCGGCGGCGGGCCGGGCTTCCAGGCCGGTGACCGGATCTTGAAGCGAGTGGCCGTCGCCGTACTGCTTATGCCGTTCGGCTTCCTCCCGGATTCCGCCCAAACACTTGGACAGGTTGACCTTGCACGCCTGTATACCCTCCGGGCCGCTCGACGCGATCATTTGTTTGTGGATTTCCTGCAATTCCTTCATGCGCGTGGGGCCGGCAATCGTCAGATCCTCCAACGTGTCCACCAGCATCTGGACCACGGCTCGCAACTCGGTAACGTGGGCGCGCTGGTATTTGTTCGCCCGGTCGTTGTGGTCCCGCAGAGCGCTCACACCGGAATCCGCGGCCGCCATTGCGTCCAACCACGAAGGCTCGCCAGTTACGGCCTCCGAGATTTTATGCATGCGCGTGCGGAATTGGCGGTCCTCTTCCGGATCTCCCTTGACCGCATGCATGGCGATGCCATGAACCAGCGACTGCAGAGCCGGAAGAAGGTTCTTCTCCTCAGCGGCGTGGGACGAGAGTTCTTTGTGCGATGATGCCACGGAACACTTTCACCCTAGTCGAGGTGTGTTGAAATCTTGACCTCTTTCTGCCTTATCGTCCCGCGTGAAGTTTTCTAGAGATCGCCGGTCGGGTATCTAGTCTCCGCCGCGTAAACAATAGAGATCGGCGGTGCCAACATCCACGCCCATGAGCTTCACATAGATGAAAAGCTGGTGTTTGTGGTTGATCAGGTGCTCCAGATTGCCAAGCAGCAGCGTCAGCACCGACTCTCCTTGCTTGACGAATACAGTGGGCAGCCACCGCGCCAGATCGGCGTCGCCGAGCAGCGCGAATCCCTCGTCGATATGGGCCCGATAGACCGCCATACGGGCGATCGCTTCGAGCGCGTCGCAAGGCTGATTCACCGGCATTTCGCGGAGCCCGCGGAAATGCTCCAGTCGCTGGGGATTGGCCGCGGCCAGCACCGCGCAGAATCCAGCCAGACATTCGAGCAAATGGCCCAGCAGCATGGCGGGCGGCCGATCGCCGTGGACCGGCGGGGTCCAGCTCCCGCTCGCCTCGGGCAGCAGGCGGATCAGGTGCCCGGTCCGCTCAATCTGCTCGTGGATCTTGGCCAGCAGTGCGGTGCAAAGTGGTTCCGCCATGGCTACCGGGAGCCCAGGAACTCCGCGAGAGCCGCCGTCCATGGGCGCATCTCAGGGAGTTTGGTATTGAGAAGAATGGCCTTGGGCGGGCGCGCCGCCTTGCGCGGAAAGTGCGTCGAGGAAACCGGCAGCACGCTTACCGCCCGTCCGGAGATGCGGAAAATCTCCCGCGCGAAATCGTACCAACTGGCGGCGCCGCTGTTGGCGGTATGGTAGATCCCCGGCGGTGGCGCCGACTCCAGCACACCGCGCGTGGCGGCCGCCAGGTCCGGCGCATAGGTGACGCTGTTGATCTCGTCGGAGACCGCCTGAATGGTGTCCCGTTTCGCCGAGAGATCCAGCATGATATCGACGAAGCTCTTCTTGGAAAGGTCGCTGGCGCCTTTGGGCCCGAAGATCACCGCGGTGCGCAGCACATAGCCCCGGCCGCCCGCTTCGGTGAGAAGTTGCTCGCCGCGCAGTTTGGAGCGGCCGTACACGGAAAGCGGCGCCGGCCGATCGCTCTCGGCATACTCGCCCCGCACCCCATCGAACACGTAGTTCGAACTGTAGTGGACCAGCGGCAGACCCAGTTCCTTGGCGTAGAGTGCCAACTCACCCGGAAACTCGCCATTGAGGGCGAAAGCGCGCTCCGGGTGGTCTTCGGCCCCGTCCACATCGTTGAACGCCACGCAGTTGACGATGGCGTCGGGCAGGACGCCGAGACCCGCGACCTTGACGCGCAGGGAGGGGAAATCGAGCACATCGACGTCTTCGCGGTCCCAGGCGATGGCATCGGGATACAGCTTCAGGAGTTGTCCGCCCAGCGTGCCTTTGGCGCCGAGAATCAAGGGTTGTTTGTAGTGCATGAATCTCGATTATAGAAGGACGCATTAAGGTAGACTCAATAGGCAGCGTGAACCGCCTTCACCGTGAGACAAATCTCGACGATCTTTGCCGGCGTTTGGAGGACTATTCCAGGGCCAACCTCCTCGCGGTTCCGGCTCAGATGTCGAAAATGGCGAAGCGCCTCAGCGAGTCTCTTTATCTGGCGCACTCGACGACAGAAGCGCGATTTGGCACCATCTGCGGCAGTGGGTGCCTGACGTCGGCGGATCTCCAGGCCGCGCATCGCGGCAAGCCCCTTTCGCCGACCCGCACAGAGGTCGTGATGGGGACATCCGACTCTGTTTTCTTCTACGTTGCCCCGTTCCGGTACCCCAATACGGGCTGCGGCTTTCTGTTCTCTGCAACCTTGGAATCGGAGTACACAGATCGGTCCGTCGCGACGCCCTTCGATTCGGGCGGACTGGTAAACCGGTTGACTCGACCAGATCCCACCGAGCCGGTGAGAGAGTTTCTGGCGCGTCACGAGTTGCCGGTGCCTGAGCATCGCTCGTATCTCGGCCTTTCCATGGATGTCCTCTTCGACAAGCCGGAAGACTACATGAAGGGCACGGATCCGGGTTGGCCCGGACCCGTCGGATTGACTGGAGGCGACCAGCGCCGGTGGACGCATGAGGTTCGAATCCCGTACCGGGTTTTCCTGCGCGGACGCCACTTGCAGGCCGTGTTCGCGCCGAGAGCCTGGGTGGCAGCGGATTCGCGGATCGAGGCTCTCTTCGAATGGTGTGCCGGGGAAGACGTCGAGCGGATTGTCTTTGACACGCCCACAAGCAACGACTTCGCCGCATTGAGCCGCGAGTGCCTTGCCTATATCCGGCGGACGCTATACTGAGAGGTACCAAATGTCGGCGCCACGCAACGTCGAGGAGTTGGAGATCGTGGGCTATGCGAACGTCCTCGATAGATCGGTGCTCCCTTCCATAGTGCCGCCGGTCTTCCGCCTGAAGGCCGATACTAGCAGGGCTTTCCTTCCGCCTTACTCTTTCAACGCCGGTTATCTGTGCAATGCTACGGAAGTTGCCGGTCCGGAATTGGATCAACTCCTGGACTCGGAAGAGATCACGCTTTTCGAGGGCGTGTTACCCGCGCGCAATGGATTTGAACTTTGGGTGGACCAGTCGTACGAGTGCCACTACCAGCCGTTCGATGAAGTGAGGCAGCAACTGGGCCGCATAGCCCGTGAGGCCATAGAACAAGCGGCGGCCGCTCTGCGGGAGGGAGATCTGCCGAGGGCGGAACGGCTGGCAGGTGTAGCCATTTCGGCGGATGACCGGAGAGTGGAACCGCTAGCGATCAAGGCCGCGATCCGGCGTACTCAAGGCACTACGCAGGGAGAGCGCCTGATGGCGGAACTGGCCGCGCCGGTGTTGGAAGAAGGCCTCTTCGGTCGCCTGGTGGACCAATACTGCGCTTCCCAACCGAGATCCACGCCTGCGGCGCTGCCCGTTGGCTCCCGGCGGCCGATGCACGGCATGGCGACGCTGAAAGCAGCGTAGGACGGCGATGCCCTTCCCGTACATCTTCACCTTTTACAGCTACAAAGGCGGCGTGGGGCGAAGCATGGCCCTGATGAACGTGGCCTACACATTGGCTGGCTGGGGCCGGCACGTTCTGATGGTGGACATGGATCTGGAGGCCCCTGGGATCAGCGGCTTTCTCAGCCGCAGTGAGGAACTGGCTGCGCCCGAGGGCGCCCATCCTAAAGACATTTTGACTCTGCTCAGCGAGGCAATCGGTGGCGGCCGCCCGGAGGACATGCCGCCTGTATCGAACTACGTGCGGACGGTGGCCGAGAGTAAGCTGGAGAAACTCAAACCGCGACTTGGAAGATTGGGGCGCCTGGATGTACTGGGTACGGACCTGGAGCGCGACTACATGGGGCGCTTGTCGCAACTAGGCTTGCAGCACCTTACCCAAGACGAACTGATCGCGCTGAGCCGGACTCTGCACTTTTATTTCAAGGCGCAGCGGTTTCCGTTTCGGCCTCTCGGCGTGGAAGATTTCGAGCCGCCAATCGACACTCCCTACGACTACGTTCTGGTGGACAGCCGCACCGGCATTACGGAGATCGGCGGCCTCTGCGTCGGACCCTTGGCGGACCGGCTCGTTGTGGTGACGGGGCTCAATGACCAGAACATCAGCGGCACATTGGCTTTTCTGAAAGAGGCGGGAATTGAGCCGAAGCCACGGTCCAAGGACGAAGCGCCCTGGGACGACGCGGATCGTGTGGAGAATCCGAGCCTGGGGCCAAAACCGACGATCCTGGTTGCGAGCCCGGTACCGGCGGGCGAAATCGAACGAAGAGACGAGCGGCTGAATGAACTGGAGAATCTCTTCGGAATACGCCCGATTCCGCTCCCGTACCATCCGCGGATGGCTCTGATAGAGAGCGTCTTCGTCCGGGACTATCCGCAAGAGTATCTGGGGGACGCATATAGGAGGTTGACGGTTAGCGTCATGGAGCAGGTAGGCGACGACGCGGTAGCGTTGGCGGCCAAGGTCTGGCCGCTGCCTACGGTCCGAGATTCGGTTGCGACGATAGTGCGGGCTGCCTCTCAGGTACCGGATGCTGGTGTACAACTGCTGGAGAAGGCTGTTCTGAATGTCGCTACTGGCGATCCCCTGGCCAGGCGGCAAGCGATTGCGCTGCTCATCCAGAGCGAGGTGACATCCAGCCGAGGGACAGTGGACTGGGGAATCACGATCATGGCGCGCGCCATGATCGCTACTCAGAAGAGAGCATTGGAGGAGCCGTCGGTTAAGCTGCTCAATCTAGAGAAGACCCGCCCCGGCGCCGGCCGCTACAATCTATCGTGCCTCGCAGCCTGGGAAGGCAACGCCGACGATGCCCTGCACTGGTTACGGGCCGCCGCGTCCGCCGGCCAGAAACTCTCCCGCGCGCAGATCGCCGCGGAAGAGGATTTTGACCGGATCCGCGACGATCCGGACTTCGCCAGCTACGTTCAATCCCTCCCAGAGAATTAACGCTGATTCGACTTCAGCACTTTCTTCCTCAACCGTATCGACACCGGCGTCACTTCCACGTACTCATCGTCGCGAATAAACTCGATCGCCTGTTCCAAATTCAGAATCCGCGGCGGCACCAGCCGGATCGCCTCATCCGACGTCGATGCCCGCATATTGGTCAGCTTCTTTTCCTTGACGATGTTCACGTCCAGGTCGGCATCGCGCGCGTTTTCGCCCACGATCATGCCTTCGTACACTTCCGTCCCCGGCGCTACGAAAATCTCGCCGCGCTCCTGCAGATTGTACGTGGCGTAGCCCGTGGTCTTGCCGGCCCGGTCGGCCACCAGCGACCCCGTGGGCCGCGTCGCAATGTCGCCCTGCCATTCGATATACCCGTGAAATAGCGAGTTCATGATGGCGGTGCCGCGCGAATCGGTCAGGATCTCGCTGCGCAAGCCGATCAGCCCGCGCGACGGAATCGTAAACTCCAGGCGCACCCGCCCCGAGCCGTGGTTAACCATCTTGCTCATCTTGCCCTTGCGCGAACCGACCTTCTCGATCACCACCCCGAGGAAGCTCTCCGGGCAATCGATCACCAGCAACTCCAACGGTTCCTGCAGCTTTCCATTGATGGTGCGAGTGATGATCTCGGGCTTGCCCACGGCCAGTTCATGGCCCTCGCGGCGCATCATCTCAATCAGAATCGCGAGTTGCAGTTCGCCGCGGCCCATCACCTTGAAGGTGTCGTGCCCCAGTTCCTCCACGCGGATCGAAACGTTGGTCAGCAGTTCTTTGTCGAGGCGGTCGCGCAGATTCCGCGACGTCACCCATTGCCCCTCGCGGCCGGCGAATGGCGACGTATTGATGGTGAACGCCATGGCGATGGTCGGCTCATCGATGCTGATGAGCGGCAGCGGTTTGGGCGTCTCCGCGTTGGTCACGGTCTCGCCGATGGTGATGCCTTCCACCCCCGCGATGGCCAGAATGTCGCCCGGCCTTCCGATAGTCTCATCCACCCGCTTCAGCCCTTCGAACGAGTAAAGTTTGGTGATGCGCGTGGTGTGGAACGATTCGTCGCGCTTGGCGATGGCCACGGTATCGCCGTAGTTCAGCGTGCCGTTGAACACCCGCCCGATGCCCAGGCGGCCCAGGTAGTCGCTGTAATCCAGGTTGGCGATGAGCATCTGCAGCACGCCGTCGGGGTCGCCCACGGGCGCCGGAATGTGCTCGAGAATGGCGTCGAACAGCGGCCGCAGATCGGTGGACGGATCTTCCATGCTGCGCTTGGCCACGCCGGTCTTGGCGATGGTGTAGAGCACCGGGAAATCGAGCTGGTTCTCGTGGGCGTCGAGATCGATGAACAGATCGTAGACCTCGTTGAGGACCTCCTGCACGCGGGCGTCGGGCCGGTCGATCTTGTTGATCACCACGATGGGCGGCAGCTTGGCTTCGAGCGCCTTCGACAGCACGTAGCGGGTCTGAGGGAGCGGACCTTCCGAGGCGTCCACCAGCAGCATGACGCCATCGACCACCTTCAGCGCGCGCTCCACCTCGCCGCCAAAATCGCTATGGCCGGGAGTGTCTACAATGTTGATCTTGACGCCGTGATACCGGATGCCGGTAATCTTGGCGAGGATGGTGATGCCGCGCTCGCGTTCCAAATCGTTGGAATCCATAACGCGGTCCACGTGTTCCTCGTGGGACCCGAAGATGCCGCTCTGGTTGAGCATGGCGTCCACGAGGGTGGTCTTCCCATGGTCTACATGGGCGATGATGGCGATGTTGCGGATAGTTGGATTGCTACTCTTCATGAATCACGTCAATCGGGTTCAAACGCGAGGCGACTCGCGCGGGGTAAAGGCCAGCCGGCACGGTGACGCACCAAATCAACAGGAGCGCCCCGGCCAGCAGTCCGGCGGGGGGTGAAACTGGATCGTCCAGCCGAAACTCTGCTTATCGACTACTAATATCAATAGTAGCGAAAGTACCAGCCCTAACGCCAATCCGGCCAAAGCCGCGAATCCGCCGGGGAACCCCGCTTCGGTGAGAATCATCCCTCGAATCCACCCCGTGGGCGCCCCCAGCTAGCGCAGCAGGCCGAGCGAGCGGAGGCGGTCCAACACCAGCGCCAGCAGCGAATTGGCGGCGCCCGGCTCGGCGGAACGCGAGATATCGTGGAGGCCCTCGACCGGTTGGCCGCCATTGCCATAAGATTTGGAAACTCCGCGGAGTTCCACGCGAGCGATGGACATCTGCAGTCCGTTCTAACGGGTCGGCGGCTCAAACTGAGGGGTGAACCCGCTGTGCTTTGTTGCAAACATAGTCGTTTTCGGATGCAGATTGCCCAGATTTGAGCAGTTAACCGCTTTTCGGTGAAACTTGCTGCCGGCACATACTCCCTTTAGGTTCCTCTCCTCATACACTTCCGTGGCGGAAGCGCATTCATCATGTCGTCCTGCATCATTCGAGTGCAGCGGTACAGCAAATCGCTGCGGACCGCGTTGAGGAGGCTCCGGCAGCACTAGATCGGGAGTATGATTCTTAAAGTAGTGCGAAGCTCATGGATTCACGCGAACCCACGATTCAAGAACATGTTATTTCGCTGCTACCCCGCCTCTCTTCGGCACGCAGACGACAGTTGCCAAAATGGCCTCCCGACGCGTTCGCAGTGTGCATGTCACTTCTACAGAATGCCGCAGCCTATTGCAGTGTCCTCACTAATTGGCCACCCAACTTTCGGGGGCGGTTGGAGGAGTGGGCAGAGACTGTGGAAGACCTCGGTATCGAGTGGAAGAGATCATGGGTTGAGAATCGTCGTCCGCCGGAGAGGATCGCCTCCTGCTGGAAGGAACTCGTCGCAAGTTTCGAGCAGCCAATTAGTTATGTGCGTAATAGTACAAATCTCTCGCAATCGCTCCTTTCTATTTGCGCAGTGGCCGATGAGGCCTGCGTCGATGTTGGCACGCCCGTAAACAGAGAAATGGACGCGGACGACGACCGTTCATTTTACGATTTCAAATTCGCCGCGCATGCCGACAGGTTGCTCAATGCAGCGAACGGCGCATCACTGTGCGACGAGATCGATTCAGCCCGAGCACGCGTACTGCCCAAACAACATACGCCTCAAAATGGTCTGACTGCTCGCTCGCTCTCGCTCTACATTGGCCTATCGCTGGCGCACGAAGTCAAGCCTGTTTGGGTGCAAACAGGGCAATACGAGAGCGATCTCAGCTTCAATATGCTCTTGATCCCATGGCCGTTCGAGATCGCTCGCACACAGTTCTCCCCGCAGCAACCTTTGCCGTCTGAAATGCAGAACATGCCGGGCGATTTTGGATTCTTCAGATTCAGGCATCGACCCTATGCTCGACAACCTATCGATGTCATTTTTCGGTGCTATGAAAAGGCCGAAGCCGAATTCGGGCCATTGGGTGCGATTGTTCTCCCAGAATGCGCTCTGACGGCTGTGCAGTTTGAGCAGATTCGAAAAGAACTAGCAAAGCGCAAGAGCCGGTGTCTCCTGATTGCTGGAGTGAGCAGGGTGGCCGAGCGAGACAAGACTCACGATGAAAACACCGTTCGAGTTCACGTTCCTGACGGAAAGGTGGTCGTACAGCACAAGCACCACCGCTGGAAGCTCACGCGCTCGCAGATCATGCAATACAACCTCGGCGGTGTTCTCACTCCGAGCAAGTCGTGGTGGGAACACATTGATATCAGCGATAGGAGTCTGACCTTTGTCTCGCTGCTCTCAGATCTTACGCTATCGGTTCTTGTGTGTGAGGATTTGGCGCGGCCTGATCCGGTCGCTGACGTAGTGCGTGTAGTCGGCCCCAATCTTGTGATCGCCCTCCTGATGGATGGGCCTCAGTTGAAAGAGCGTTGGCCGACCCGGCATGCCATCGCGCTGGCCGACGATCCGGGGTGTTCGGTTCTGTCCTTCACAAGCTTGGGGATGTGTGCCTTGAGCAAGTCGCTCGGGGGCCAGATAGACCGGAGCCGTGTGGTTGCCATTTGGAAAGATCCATTTGAACCGGCGCCTCGCGAAATCGAATTGCCTGAACGGACGGAAGCGATTGTGCTTGCGGTTTCAATTCATGACAGTGTGGAGTGGACCGCTGACGGCCGTTCCGCGAACTCAGGGTTTCCCCGGTTGACCGGGATGTACCCTCTATCGACCGAGGTTGAAACGTTGCCCAAGCCCAGGGAGAAAGCGAAATCCAAGCACAGCCGTGCAAGGCGGAGTTAAGATGGAAGTGGGCACTTGTGATGGAACTCAAACCTGAAGAATCATCAGCTCTCGGGTTGATGGCACAATTCTCGAAGGTGCCGCGCGCGCGGCCGGACCTCGAAACCATGCTGATTCGCTTGGGATCGGACGCGCAGAAGGTGGGAAAGATTCTCCTCGGCGAAAGTCCGGATTCCTTCAGCGAGAACGTCCGCGCAACAGCGCGAGCCTACCAAGCTTGGCATCAGGCAAATTTGAGAATCGGAAGCCGCCGCGTTCAGCGCGCATCGACCGCCCGGCGAAGTCGCTTCGGATCTCTCGCCGCCAAGCGAGTACGCTCCAAATCCGTAACCCCATACTCGCACTAACCGATGTAGGTCGAAATGGGCTTGGCGAACCCGCCCAAAGGCCGCTAGTTGGGTTGTTCATACCCTAACGGACACTGCTTCGGCTGCGCTCTGGAACACTCTTCAATCGGGTCGCGACGAATCTGCTTGCATTTTGAAATTTCTTGCCCTAAAACAATACCAGGGTAACTTGTTTTGAGTACTTGTGCGGACCGAGCCACGGCAGGCGGCATTGGGCGGTTATACTTACAAAAGGAAGCGCTTGCCGCGAAACCGGCGTGATGGTCCATGGTCCCCGGGGCGCTTGCAATCGGACCATGGCGGGTTTAAAGTATACTATCCTGGCGATAGATCCGGTCGGCCGGAGGAAATGTGTTCCTGCTACGAAAGTCACGTAGTTTTGGGGACTTTGGCTGGACAGGCGACAATGAGCACGAAAATCGAATACGTACCGATTTCGAAGAGCTTCCGACGCAAGAGGGCTCCGGTAAAGGTTATGGTGATTACCGGTAAGGCGATGTCAATCGCACCTCCCAAATCGGTTAAGGACTTTCAACAGATTGGCAGGGCCGCCGAACAGATTCGGCGGAAAATTGTTCGGCGCCGAAGTTCGGGTCAAAAGACCCTTCAAAATATCCGTCTACATTCCACTTTGTTCCGCTGACGTCAGCGATTGGGCCTTTGGAAGTGAGCAAGGGAGGAATATTGCCAAAACCCGATTCCTTCACAGTATGGGATCTTGGCAAACCGTCTCATCTGCGAAGCTTCCGGCGGTGCATCCAGCATCGCCAGTACGCCGGTCGGCAACTGTTCAGACTGCTTGACGGGGTTTGCAGGACGGTTGTGGTTGAACACGGCTACCTCGATTTCGATTGGACCGCGTCGTACCTCCGATTCCACTACCGGCATTTCAAGGACGCGGGAATGAAATGCAAGAGGGTGCATTTTTTCGGCCAACCCTTGAGCGAGCAGGAGCGTGGACAATTCCCCGCATCTATCGGTAAGGACTTTGCGAGAAGCTATCTTGGGTTCACCGTCATCCGCCCTCTTCCACAACATGCTCTCGGGAGAAGCGTACTCTCCGTGAGGTTGTTGAAGCACTCTGTCCCCGAGGGTATTTCGGAGCGCAGTTTTCTGACCTGCGCCACTTGGTACCGTACCCACCTAGCTGGCAACGAATTGCGGCTGAGCGGCTGTCCCTGGATGCAACAGGATGCCCACGTGTCTGCCTGTGCGACGGCAGCTCTGTGGGTCGCGTGTTACCAACTCGCGCACCGTTTTCCCTACGAATTCCGGAGATTTTCGACGGCCGAAATAACCGATCTTGCGAACCGGATATCCGCGCCGTTTGGACGTGCGATGCCATCTGCCGGTCTAGCCCCGGAGCAGATTGTGCACGCCCTTGGACAAATGGGATTCTCACCTGTCCTGCTTCAACTGGCGAATGCATCCGAGGCCCTGCGCGAGATTTACCATTACGTCGAATCGGGCTTGCCGGTCATCCTTCTTTTACGCAATCCAGACGATCAGGAGGACGGTCATGCCGTGACAGTTGTGGGGCATACTTTGCTCAAGTCAACCTTATCGGCAGACCAGGTCTCGCCAGACAGCCACGCCGGTCTTCAGAGGTCGGGCATCATGATGAGCGTGGCCTCCGATTTTGTGCCGGCGTTCGTCGTGCAAGATGACATGAGGGGGCCGTTCCTCACCGCATCTCTTTTCGATGCGCCCGGGCCCGAAAGTGCGCAGGACGACGTGCGGGAGTGCTTCGTATTGGTCCAGAGCAGTTCGGGAGATGCCACTGAATACCGCCTTCTAGGCGGGATAGTGCCATTGCCCGAACTGGTAGGCTTGACCGGCCTTGATGCCGAATTGCGGGCCGTGCTTTATATGTTCAAGCTGTATTCTTCCGCAGACACGCCACATTTCGTAGTGCGAACGTCTCTCCAGAAATCCAATGATTTGAAGAGTCTTTGGACGAACCATCGCCGCAGGCCGGAAGATCTTGGAAGGCATCTGAAATCACACATATTGCCTCGTTGGGTGTGGGTAACCGAGATCGCCAAATACGACGAATGGCAGACCGGCCGGTTGATCCGGGGATTTGTAATCCAGGATTCCTCCGGGTTGGCAGCCATCGAAGGCTTTCATGACGTGGTGGCTTTTCAGCTCGACAACATCTTGGGCCTCATTGACCAACAGGGCGGTGGCCGGCTGATCCGAGTTTCGAACCGGCCTTATCCAAGGTTGAGCCGGCACCAAGGCAGAGAATAGGAGCAACGGGCATCAATACCGACGACATGGAGGCCAACCGAAGAAACCGCATGAGAATTCTCCCCAGCAATAGGCGGCACGCCGAATGAAGGCGACCCAGGCCGTCATCGCCCGGCTGGAAGGTGGGGGAGCAAACCCTCCACCCGCACGCTGGAGCGTTAAGCCGCGGCAGCCGGTTCGCGATTGCGCATCAGTTTCGAGCCGGAATGCGCGCACTAAGGCCTTTGCTAGCGCGAACAGCAAGTCCCGCTCTTACTCCAGCGAAAATGCTTTCCGCACCTCGTCGCTCACCGCCATGGGCCGCAGCGTTTGCGCGTTCACCGGACACCACAGCGTCAGCGCCTTGGCCAGCAGCGCCCGGTCCGATGCGCGCCGCAGTTCCGTGAAACGCTCGAACTTGAGCCGCGTGGCAGCCCCTACCCACGTGCGCGCCACGATGGTGTCCCCCAGGCGCGCCGCCTGTTTGTAATCGATCTCGTGACGCACTACAATCCACAGCGTCCGCGCCTGGTCCGCCGCCGATGCCAGCGATGTCCAGTGGGCCGTCGCCACCTCCTGCACCCAGCGCAGATAGGTGACGTTGTTCACATGGCCGAGACTGTCGATGTCCTCTTCAGCCACGGCGATTTCGATTTCGAATGGCTCCATCTCTTTCAGTATGCAAAAACATTTTGCATATATCATGTTTTCTGTTATCCTAAGCTTGCTCTGGAAATTCGTAACCGCGCGAGGACTATGGAAACAGCCGCACAAGGCATTCTGACTCGCGATGAAATGGAAAGCAGGCGCCTGTTAGCCGCACAGGACCTGCAACGAGGGCTCTCGCAGTCCCAGGTTGCCCGTAAGTTTGGGGTCACCCGTACGACTGCGTCCCGTTGGTACCGCGCATTGAGCGGGAACGGGGTGGACGGACTGCGCAAACGCCGCGCTCCCGGCCGTCCCAGCCGCCTCAACGCGGAACAACTCCGCATCGTTTCCGAGATCTATCACTCCGGCCCGCGGGCCAGCGGGTTCGAGGTGGATCGCTGGACCACCGCCCGCTTCGCCGACGCCATTCAATCGCGCTTCGAGATCCGCTACGATCCCGACCACGTCGGCCGCATCATGCATCGCCTGGGGTTGCGTGTACGCCGGCGGAATCGCAGCCGGATACAGGACGTGCTCTACGCCGCCCGGTATTCGGCGTCCGCTGCCATCCCGGCCATGTCCGCCGCTTCGGTTGGCGCCGTTTCTACCCAGTAATCCAACCGTGGCGCACGCTCTCGTGCGTGCCGCTTCCCGATTCATCGGGGTGCCCGGCGGTTCCAGTCCCATACCGCCGCGGGGGCGCTCGGTCTTTCGGTCCAGAGGCGTCGCGAAAAGTCGTGACGCGGCGCCTAGGGTGCGTATGCCACAACGCCCGGCATTCCGCCCGTGAGATCAGCGGTCCCGCGGTCTGAGATCTACGCTTCCCTATGCTCGCCGAATACGCTCTTGAGCCGCGTCGAGATCTCTCCTACCGTGGCGTAAGCCTCGGCGGCGTCCAGAATCGCCGGCATCAGGTTGCTGCCATCGCGCGAGGCCCGTTCCAGCGCGCTCAGTCGCTCCTCCACCGCGGACTGGCTGCGCGATGCCCGCACCTGGCGCAGGGCGTCGATTTGCATCTGTTCCCCTGCCGGGTCCAGCCGGAACGCCGGTACGGCGCAGTCCTCGTCTTGCCGAAAGCGGTTGACCCCCACCACGATCCGCCGGCCCGATTCGATCTCGCGCTGATATTCGTACGCGGCGTTCTGGATTTCGCTTTGGATATAGCCGCTCTCGATCGCGCGCAGCATGCCGCCCATCTCGTCGATGCGCCGCAGATACGCCGTCACCTCGCGCTCCATGGAATCGGTCAGTTCCTCGATGGCATGGCTTCCCCCCACCGGATCGACGGTGTTGGCGACGCCCGTCTCGAAAGCGATAATCTGCTGGGTCCGCAGGGCGATCCGCGCGGATTCCTCGGTGGGCAGCGAGAGCGCCTCGTCGCGCGAGTTGGTGTGCAGCGATTGCGCGCCGCCCAGCACCGCCGCCAGGGCCTGAATGGCCGTGCGCACGATGTTCACGTCGGGCTGCTGGGCAGTCAGTGTGGAACCGGCCGTCTGCACGTGGAAACGCAGCATCGTGGATCGCGGATCGCGTGCCCCGAAACGGTCGCGCATCAGGAACGCATAGATGCGCCGCGCGGCGCGGAATTTCGCGATCTCCTCCAGAAAATCGCTGTGCGAGTTGAAGAAGAAGGAGAGCCGCGGCGCGAAGGAATCGACAGCCAACCCCGCCGCGATGGCCGCCTCGATATACGCGATGGCGTTGGCGAAAGTGAAGGCCAACTCCTGCACCGCCGTCGAGCCGGCTTCGCGAATGTGGTACCCGCTGATTGAGATGGTGTTCCACTCGGGCATCTCGCGTCCCGCCCAGGCGAAGACATCCGTGATGATGCGCATCGCCGGCCGCGGCGGATAAATATAGGTCCCGCGGGCGATGTACTCCTTGAGGATGTCGTTCTGAACCGTGCCGGAGAGCTTCTTCAGGTCGGCTCCCTGCCCGCGAGCCACCAGCGCATAGTAGGCCAGCAGGATGGCCGCGGTGGAGTTGATGGTCATGGACGTGGAGACATCCTGCAGCGGAATGTCCCGAAACAGGACGTGCATGTCCGCCAGCGAACTCACCGCCACGCCCACGCGGCCCACTTCCCCCGCCGCCATGGGATGGTCGGAGTCCAGGCCCATCTGCGTGGGCAGGTCGAACGCCACCGAAAGCCCTGTGGTCCCTTGCGATAACAGATACCGATACCGGCGGTTACTCTCCTGGGCGGTTCCGAAGCCGGCGTACTGACGCATGGTCCAGAGGCGGCTGCGATACATCTCGCGGTATACGCCTCGCGTATACGGAAACTCCCCCGGATTGCCTGGACAGTCGTTCATGAACGGGAGATTTTGCGCGCGCGCAAAAAGGAAGAAATGCCGTACCACGTCATGATGACGGCGCAGATCGAAGCCACAATCAGTCGAAAGCCCTGTCCCGCCCGCAGAGCGCGGAAAGCGGACATCCCGCAAATCGTTCCTATGGACAGGAATAGGAAGCCGATTACTTGATTCCAAAGGGCTCTAAGGGGTTTGAGCACCGCCGGGATCATGTGTTGCAAGAAACTACGACCCCGCTTGACGGCTACCCTCTGCCACACGTTCTCATCGTAACAGAAGTGTGCCGGGTATGATGCTATTACGCCCGCAGGCCGATAGATTAGGTGTAAGCCCAGTTGTGAACGGGGCTGCCCTCCACTACAATCGGAACGAGTGGATGCGGAACGCCGGTTGTCTCCGATGCGTCTGCCGGTAGAGGGAGTACCCTGTGGAAGAGCCTTTAAAGCACTTAGTGCAGGAATTGGGAAACGCGATCAACGATTCCCTTTCCGAATCCGACCGAATCGCGGAAGCGATCGGCGAGATCAAACGAGCCGGATACGATGTCTTCCTCGTTTTGGAAGCGACGATCGGCTTTAACCGGAGGGATGAAAATAGCGGCGAAGAAGAAGAATCCGAGGGCGGCGAGCAGGCCGAGTCCAAGCCTCGAACTTTCGAAACGACGGGCACGATCAAGCTCACCTCGCAGGACCAGCGCTTTTTGAGAGCGCTCAAGATCTCTGTAGACGACGAAAACCGCTGACCCATCGGGGCCAATGCCTTCACCGGAGGCTCAGTCCAGAACCTGCCGATAAACGTCCCACGTTGCACGGACGGCTTTTTCCCAAGTAAATAGTTGCGCGCGTAAACGCCCGCGGCGAGTCAGATCGCGGCGTAGATCCTCGGATTGTGTCAAATCGCGCAACGCTGTCCCCAGCGCCTCCCCGTTTTCGGGATCCACCAGGAGCGCCGCGTCGCCGGCCACTTCCGGCAGCGCCGACCGGTTGGAGGTCAGCACCGGCGCACCGGCCGCCATGGCTTCCAATACGGGCATGCCGAAACCTTCGTCCAGCGATGGAAAAGCGAAGATCGAGCATCGGGCATACCAGCCAGCCAACTCCTCGGCGGTAACGTAGCCCAGCACCGAGATGCGGCCGCTGGCGGGGCTCCTGGCGATCCGCGCGAGAATCTCTTCCGACCCGTAACCCGCCGAACCGGCCAGCACCAGCCGCCAGTCCGCGCCGACCGTCTCGAACGCCTCCACCAGCCGCGCAATGTTCTTCCGCTTCTGAATCGCGCCCACGTTGAGGATCGTTCTCTCACGCGACTTTTCGGGCCCGCCCAGGCCGCCAATGGCGCGAACGCCGTGATGCACCACGTGGACACGATCCGGCGCCACCCCGAGATGCGCAATCACTTGCTGGCGGGTGAATTCCGAGACCGCGATCACCGCCGCCGCCCGCGACGCGGCATCCCGCGCCTGCCCGGTGAAGCGCTCCCGGAAATCCGCCGTGGAGTATTCCGAGGTCATCACAAACAGGTCGTGAAAGGTGGCCACGGCGAGCGGCAGGGTTGTCGCCGGTAATCGTTGATTCAAACCGTGAAACAGTTGCGCCCCACGTGCGCCCAGTGGTTCTGCCAGCAGGCTGCGGCGCGCGTTTTTTGGCAGGGCCTCGCGCCACGAGCGGAAATAGCGGTGCGGACGATAGCAGAATCGGAAGCGCGCTTCGGGATGCGCGGCGGCCAGTCCGAAAAGAATCTCGCGGGAATACAGTCCCACCCCGGAAAGCGCCTCCCCAATACTATAGGTGGCGTCCAGCGCGATACTCAGTTGATTCCGTATTCTTTCATTTTGCGATAAAGCGTGGTCCGTCCGATACCGAGAAGCCGCGCCGCCTCCGACCGCTCGCCGTGGGTGGCGGCCAGCGCCGAGAAAATGGTCTGTCGTTCGGATTCGGGGAGCGAGATGACCGGCGACCTGGGCGCCAGCCCGATCTCCGGCAACGGATACCCATCGGGCGGCATGGATGCGATGGCCGCAAGCGCCTGCAGGCCGCTGGCGGAGTGGTGGTATTGCAGGGCCGAGGGGAGATCGGCCATCTGTAAACCGCTATCGGAATTCAGCGCCGCCAACCGCTCGATGCAGTGCTTCAGTTCGCGCACATTACCCGGCCAATCGTAGTCGCGGAACATATCCAGGATCTCGCGGCTGGGCTGGAACGGCGGCAGGCCGGCGGCCGATCCACTTTCCAGAAAATGTTCCACCAACAATTCCAGGTCCTCCTTCCGTTCGCGCAGCGGAGACAGCTTAATGGAGACTACGTTGAGGCGGTAGAACAAGTCCAGGCGGAATCGTCCGGCTTCCACTTCGGCTTTGAGATTGCGATGGGTGGCGGCGATGATCCGCAGGTCCACCTTGTGCCACTGCAGGGCGCCCACCGCGCGAAATTCGCGCTCCTGAATCAGGCGCAGCAACTTGACCTGCATTTCGAGCGGCAGGTCGCCGATTTCATCGAAAAACGCGGTCCCGCCGTCGGCCAACTCCACCAATCCCTTCTTGTTTTCGATGGCCCCGCTGAACGCGCCCTTGACGTGGCCGAACAACTCGCTCTCCATCAGCGTGCCCACCAGCGAGCCGCAATCGATCGGAACGAACCGTCCCTTGGGGTTGGCGTCATAAATGCCGCGCGCCACTACCTCCTTACCGGTTCCGCTCTCGCCCAACAGCAGCACCGGAAGCCGGTTGCGTGAAGTTTTCTCGATCAGCCTCCGAAGCGAGGCCATTTGTGGCGACTGTCCCACCAGGCCGTGGGGCCGGATCGCGACTGGATTCATGAGCATTTCACTGCAGACTATCTAGTCGGACCACCTGGGCGTTCTTCTCACCGGATTTGTCGCGAATCCGCTCGGCCAGCGCCGTGGCCGATTCTTCGGTCGGCTCCTTCCCCACCAACACCCGCCATGTCCCGGCGGCGCCCGACCGGCGAACCAGCCGCGCGCTCCCGAATTCCGATGCCATCCGGGCGCGAAGCCGTTCGGCGGTGTCGCGATCGCGAAACACTCCGACCTGCACCGCATACGCCTCGACAGACGCGCGCGGCGGCGGCTTGATCACCACCAGGCGAACCCGCGCCGTGCCCGGACCGATCATATCGATGGCCTTGGCGGCCGCATGCGAGAGGTCGATGATGCGTCCGCGCACGAACGGACCCCGGTCGATGATGCGGACCTCGACCGTCCTGTCGTTGGTGAGGTTATAGACCCTTACCCAGGTGTCGAAAGGCATGGTCCGGTGAGCCGCCACCATGGCCTCCATATTGTAGATTTCGCCGCTAGCCGCCGGACGCCCGTCATATGGCTTGCCGTACCAACTGGCGATCCCCGTTTCGGTGTGTCCGATCTTGACCGGGATCGCCGGCGGCACACTGGTGCGCTTTTTGTGCGCGCAGCCCGCCAGCGCGAGAGCGGCGGCCGCTACCGCAACCATTCTCCTCATCGATGGTTCGATTATGCCACTTTGTGGCGCACGCGCTCATACCCGCGCCGCATTTGCCCTATTCGTACCTCAATGCCACCATCGGATCGACCTTGGTGGCTCGCCGCGCGGGAAGGTAGCTCGCCAGAACTCCGGCGCCCAGCAGCAAAATCGCCACCACCGCGAAGCTGACTGGGTCCGCCGGACGTACGCCGAACAGCAGCGTTTCGAGCGAACGCGTCAACACGAGCGCACATGCCACGCCCACCGCCAGCCCGATCCACACCAGCGTCAGCCCCTGCCGGAGCACCAGTTTCAGCACATCCCCGCGCGTGGCTCCCAACGCCATGCGAGTGCCGATTTCGTGGGTCCGCCGCGCCACCGAGAACGAAAGCAGTCCGTAGACCCCGATCGCCGCCAGCAGCAGCGCCAAGGCGGCAAAGCTTCCGAAAAGCCAGGCATCGAAGCGGGAATCGGCCATGGTGGAGTCCACGATATCCTGCATGCCGCGGAACCGTTCCACCGTCTGCCGGGGGTTTACCTCCGCAATGGCCGACCGCACCCTGCCCGCCAACGGCGCCGAAGAGCCGGCGCGCACAACCCACTTCGTTCCGTCCGTGTACCACGGCGTCTGCGACGCCAACAGATAGACGGTGGGCCGCGGCGGCGATTTCAGATACACGCTCTTGGTATCGCCGGCCACCCCCACTACCTCGCGGGGAGGGTCCGGCACGCTCAACAGATCCAGATCCTTACCGTTCATCCAACCGATCAGGACGTGCTCCCCGGCCCAATTGCCATCGGGCCACCAGGCGCGGGCCACCGTCTCGTTGACCAGAACCGCGGGCGGCGACGTCTCCCGATCGCGCGCGCTGAATGGGCGCCCCCCGCGAATGGGAATGCCCATGGTTTCGAAGTACGCCGGGGAGACGATCCGGATCTCCATTCCGCCAATACTGTGCTCCGGATGGCCCTGATGCTGCACTGGGAAATTGTTCTGCTGGGTCAGCGGAAGCGTGTTGACCAGGGCTACGCTCCGCACTCCCGGAATGGCCTGCAGCTTCTCCAGCACGGCGCTCTCAAAGTGCCAGTAGTCGTAACCTCGGCGATACTCTTGCACGGGCGGCGTGGAGAAGGTGAGCAGCCCTTGCGGCTCGAAGCCCAGCCGTTCCCGGTGCATCCGGTACAGGCTTTCGACCAGCAGTGCGGCGCCCGCCAGCAAAGTTACGGAGAGCGCCACTTCACTCACCACCAGGAAACTGCGCACGCGCTGGCGCAGAACCCCGGCCCCCGTAGATCGGCCGGAGGACTTCAGGGTTTCATGAACGTCCAGCCGCGCCGCGGTCAGGAACGGCGCCAGGCTGAACAGCAGGCCGGTACCTACGGCGACGGCGATGGTGAACATCAGCACCGGCAGATCCACGCGCACGGGAGCGGACGCCGGAAGGTGAAACGGAATCAGCGACACCAGCCAGTCGAGCGACAAATATGCGCCCAACAGACCGGCCAGGCTTCCCGCCGCGCCCAGCAGCGTGTTCTCCACCAGGAACTGGCGCAGCAGGCGGCCGGCGCTGCTGCCTAGCGCCAGACGCACGGCGATCTCCTTCTGGCGGGTCTCCAGGCGCGCCAACAACAGACCGGCCAGGTTCGAACAGGCAATCAGCAACAACAGGCCAACGGCGCCGAAAAGCAGCAACAGCTTCAGACGAACGTCGCCCACCAGCCATTCGCGATACGGAACCGCGGACAGTCCGCTATAGTTCTTATAGTCGGCGTGATCGCGGCGAAAACCTTGCGAGAGAGTGGCCATCTCGGCCTGCGTCTGGCTCAGCGTCACGCCCGCTTTCAGGCGCGCGATCATCCCGGTATTCGCCCCGATATCCGCAGCCGTGCCCGTATTCACCAGGGGCACATAGACATCGGCCGCTTCCGGAAACCAGAAGCCCCGCGCAATCACGCCGGCCACCGTGTAGCGGTTCTCGCCCAGCGTGACGGCACTCCCGACCACCTGAGTATCCGCACCAAAAGCTCGCCGGCGCAGCTCGTCGCTAATGAGGATGGCGAGCGGCCCGCCGGGACGCGTCTCCTGGGTTTCGAACTCCCTGCCCTGGGCGGGAGCGATTCCCAGCGTGCGGAAGAAGTCCGTGCTCACGGCGAGGACGCGGACCCACTCGCGGCCGCCCGGAGCCGCGAAATTCTGGTCTTGCCTGCTCTCGTGCCCGGCCACCGAGGCCAGCGTGCTGGATTGCTGTTTCCAGAACGCCAGTTCGGATCTGCTGGCGGCGGTGTTGCTATTTCCCTGCCGCCCCACGCGCACCAGCCGGCTGGCTTGCGGATACGGCAGGGCGCGCAGCAGCACGCCGCGCACCAAGCTGAACACCGCGGTATTGGCGCCGATTCCCAGCGCCAGCGAGAGCACCGCGACCGAAGTGAATCCCGGGTTCTTGCCAAGCACACGCACGGCATAGCGCAGGTCCTGCCACAGAACATCGAGCCCCAGCACACTGTTCATGGTGTAAATCTCCTCGCGGATTTTGGTCCGATTGCCTAATTTTCGGATGGCGGCATTTCGCGCGGCGGCAGGCGCCATTCCGCGCGCCAGGTTCTCGTCGGTCTCCATCTCCAGGTATGCGTCCATTTCGCGCGCCCGTTCGTCGTCCCACCGCTTTCTGCGAAAGTATTTGGACCAGCTCATGCGGCGCCTATTCTTCCACCGGTCTCAACACCCGATTGACCGCGCGCACCAGCCGGTCCCAATGGCCGGTTTGCTCCAGCAACCGTTTCCGCCCGGCCGCGGTCAGGCGGTAATACCGGGCCTTGCGATTGTTCTCCGAGGTTCCCCAGATGGACGCGATCCAACCACGATCCTCCAGCCGGTGCAGCGCCGGGTACAGCGACCCGTGTTCCACCTGCAGCACGTCTTCCGAACGCCGCTCGATGGCGTGAGCGATGGTGTGGCCGTGCGCCGGCCCCAGCACCAGGGTCTGCAGGATGAGCAGGTCGAGCGTACCCTGCAGCATTTCGCCCTGCAGCGGATTCTTATCTTGATTCGCCATGTCTTGCAACTCACTCCCATAGACGTTCGACCGGAGTGTTTTGTTCGCACAAATTGTGAAATTTGTGAAATTCCCGTAGGATGTCCAGAATTGCGGAGTCTTTCCCAAAGACGATCGACAGGATGGTCCCCGCTCTGCTCGTGGGTGCGGGAATCCAGCGGCTTCGCTGCCTACGACTCCGTTCAGACCACCAGGATCCGGTGGTCCGTGCAGCCCGGTTCGATGGCTTCGAAGACCTGGCCGGTCAGCTCCGGCCCATGCTTCGCCAGCAGTGGCAGAAACGAGTAGAGACGCTCCTGCAGGTGCCGCTCGGGATAGATCAGGCCATAGAGCGACCGCGCCTCGCCCGCCGCCCGCTCATCCCGGCGTAGCGCCTCGCGTCCGGCTTTGCCTTCGATCTTGCTCAGTTGGTGGTGAATCTTGCGTGCGCTCAAGTCCAGCGCTTTGGCCAAGGTAGGGTCGAATCCGGTCAGCGCCGTGCGAAGTTGTTCCACCGCGCCATCCACCGTCGAGGCCGTCTGGCGGATCGCCCGATTCAATTCGGGCGGTACCAGGGTGGACGCAATCCGCTCACGCAGCGCATCCTCGCCCTGAAAAAAGCTGGCGAGCTTCAGCCCGTATTTCTCCGTGCGCTGTTGGCTGCGCCGGTCCAAAATTGTGAACCCGCTGCGCGGCACCGCTACCGGCATACGGTCCAGAAGTCGGCGATAAATCACCTCGGACTGCGCGAAATAGGCCACCTCGGCCGGGCCGCCGACGATCGCCACCGTGGGCAGAAACGAGTCTTGGATCACCGGCCGTAACAACGCGTTGGGCGAAAGCCAGCGTGCGTTCCCGGCCAGTTCTTCCGTGCTGAAACGGCGTCCGTTGAACCCGTACTCCCGCCCGTTGCGGCGCAGCGTCAAGCGCTTGCCGTTTTCGATCAGGAAAACCAACGAAGTGGTCGCTTCCATGTGTACCTGCGAGTGGTACCCGGCCGAGGCCAATTGCCGGTCCCGCTCCAGCAACCCGGCGGTCAGATCCTCGCCCGCCTCCACCGCGGCGGCTAGTGCGGGCGCCGCCAACTCGCGGAACGCCGGCAGCATGGGGTCCACCTGAAGAATCCCGTAGTCCGGCAGCAGGCGCCGCACCAGGTCCCCGAACGCCTTGCCCATGGCCGCTCCCGGGCGATACGTCTCTTCCACCAGCGTGGTGACCTCTTCCCCGTATGGCATTCCCCCGAGGATCTCCCGCAACTCGCCGACGGGCGGAGCAACCAGTGTTACTTCTCCGGCCGGCTGCGAACTCGCCGGCTTTGGCATCTCAAGGCGCCGCGGCGCGTGTTCCCGGTCGAAAAGCCAGACGTGGTTGACTTCGGCGAAGTCGTGGTCCTCCGTAGCCAGCCAGAACACCGGAACCGCGGGGATCCCATTGGCTGTCAGCCACTGGGCCAACTTGGCGGCGTGCAGCGCCTTGTAAACCGTGTAGGCCGGACCGGAGAACAGACCCACCTGTTGTCCCGTCGCCACCACAACCGTCCCCGGCTGGGCCAGGAGCTGCAGCGATGGGTTGTCCGCGTTCTGCTGTCGCAGAGCGGCCACTAACGCGGCACGCTGTCCCTCGGAGAAGCGGATCTCGCTCGCTGCCGCGCGGTACGCCTCCAGGTCTCGCAGCGGATGCCGATAGAAGGCGGCCGTTCGGTCGGGATGATACAGCACGTCCGCGAACAATTGCGTAGTGTGCGGCAGGTCGGTGTAGCGAACGCAGGTACAGTGCATGCCCGTGGATCAGCTTACCAGATGATTCGCATCGCTTGCCGGATTCAGCCCGCCCCACACAAGACGTCTTACGGGCCCCAATAGATGCCCCTGTCCGGCCATGCCCTTATGGCCCGTTCCGAAATGACCGTGCCAACCGCTCCCTCAGAAGCTGTGAAAGAATCCCCCGCACAAGGGCGAGACCGCAGTTCGTCGCGTGCGCACTCATGCGCGCCGCATCCCGACTTATCGGGATGCTCGGCAAACACCCGTAGATTCAGAGCTCCTCCGCCGGGCATCGCCACGAGTGGCGACGCGGCACGCATGAGTGCGCCATGCCGCTTAGTTTTTCCCCTTACGGAAAATACTGCTGAATTTGTGGGGCAGGATGGTATCCTGCGGCCGAGTGGTACTCGGCCTGGTCGGCATTTGCATACTGGTCGGCAGGCCGAGTGCGGGGTGCCCACTTGGGGCCGGGCCGCAGGTTGCCAACCTGCCCCACATAAGACAGCGTGCGAGACTCAATCAATACCGGTGTCCGGTTGTGAGAATACTAAGTGGCATTGCGTATGAGTGCGTGCGCCACGTCGGCGCGCCAATTGTCTCACGGCTTCTCACGGTCGTGGCTCCGTTGCGCTTTCAGCGCCGCAACCGTCAGGAAGCGGTTGGCAGCAAATGCGCAGGTTCCTTCGTGACAAGCCCTTAGCAAGCGAACATGATGTCGCCCCCTACTACAATGGTGATGTGGGGTCTGGGTACACGCACACTTTCGTCCGGGTCAACGATCTCGTCATCCTCCTGCTTCTCTGGGTGCAGTGGCGCGTCTCGGTGGCGCTCTTCCGGTTTGCACGGCGTCGCTTCTCCGGCCGCATCCTCACCGCCGCCCGTTCCGGCATCGTCATTTTCGATGTGCTGGCGCTTTGCGGATACATGCTGAGCCTGTCTGAAGCCGTGGCCTACCTGAAGTTGCCCGGTCCCGCCTGCTCGGTGGTTGGCGCCATCGCTCTCGGCTACTTCATCGCGGTCAGCGGCGCACTGGCGGTCTCTTCCGTGGTACGGCACGTCCACAAGCGATTCGATCACCGCATGGACCTGGGACGCCGCCGCGTCCTCAACACCGCCGGCAACCTGCTCATGGCGTCGCCGATTGCGGCGCTGGCCTGCGGATTCATATCCCGTACCGATTTTCAGGTCCGCGAAATCGACGTGCCCATGGCCGGCCTGCCCGCCGACCTGCACGGCCTGCGCATTCTGCAACTCAGCGATATCCATCTCAGCGTGTTCCTGAGCGAGCGCGACCTCGCCCGCGTCATCGACGCCTCCAACGAATTGCGCGCCGGCCTGGCCGTGGTCACCGGCGATCTCATCTCCTCCGCCGACGATCCGCTGGACGCCTGCATCCGCCAATTGGCCCGCCTGAAATCCGGCGCCGGCATCTTCGCCTGCATGGGGAATCACGAGCGCTACGCTGGCGCTGAAGAGTACGCCCAGGCGGCCGCCGCGCGCGTGGGAATCCGTTTTCTGCGCGACGAAGCCCAGGCTCTTCGCATCGGCGAGGCGACACTCAACCTGGCCGGCGTCGATTATCAATCGAAAAATCGACCGTCGGCGTACCTGCGCGGCGCCGAACGGCTGTTGGTGCCCGGCGCCATGAATGTGCTGCTGTCGCACAGTCCCGATGTGTTTCCCGTGGCTGCCCGCCAAGGTTATAATCTTGTGCTTGCGGGCCACACGCATGGGGGCCAGGTGACCGTCGAAATTCTGGAACAGACCGTCAACCCCGCCCGTTTCTTCACGCCTTATGTCCACGGACTCTATGGTTCGGCGCACCGGGCGGCCTATGTGACCCGCGGCATTGGTACCATTGGCATTCCGGCGCGAATCGGCGCCCTTCCGGAAATAACCGTCGTGAGACTGAGAAAGGCATAAGCTTCCGCTTCGTGCGCTATCTGATTCTGAGCGACCTGCACGCTAACTGGCACGCGCTTGAGGCCGTAGTCCGCGCGGCCGAGGGCCAGTACGACAAGGCGCTTTGTTGCGGCGACCTGGTAGGCTACGGCGCCGATCCGAACCCCGTTGCGGATTGGGTGCGCGCGCATTGCGCGGTAGTGGTGCGCGGCAATCACGACCGCTCCTGTACCGGTCTCGATGGCCTGGAGTGGTTCAATCCGGTGGCCCGCCAGGCCGCGCTATGGACCCAGCAAAACCTCACCGCCGAGAACGCCGCCTACATCCGCGCCCTGCCTAAGGGTCCATTGCTGGTGGACACGTTCGAATTGGTGCATGGCGCTCCCTACGACGAAGACGAATACGTCATGGGATCGGGCGAAGCCGCCGAGGCCTTCGGATACCTGGAGCGGCGCGTGGTCTTCTTCGGCCACACCCATGTGCAAGGCGGCTTCATCTGGAACCACTCGCGCGTCGAGACCATTCCCCGCACGCCGTTGCACTCCGGCACGCAGACGATACTCATCGACCCGGAGTGCGCCTACCTGATCAATCCCGGTTCCGTGGGCCAACCCCGCGACGGCGACTCTCGCGCCGCCAGCCTGCTCTACGATTCGGGTAGCCAGGTGGTGACCTTCTGCCGCACCGGGTACGACGTGGAAGCCGCCCAGAAACAGATTCACGACGCCGAGTTACCTCCCATACTGGCGGACCGGTTGTCGGTGGGACGGTAGCCCGGCAGTTGGGCGAGTTGCTCCCGCCACGGCACCATGAGCGTGGGAAGCCGATGTGGCGCACGCACTCATGCGTGCCGCGTCCCGACTCCTCGGGCGGATCTTCCCGAATTCTAATTGCAAGATGTTGATTCTACAGGCGGCTACATGACTACTGTAGTCATGCGTGGCACACAAAACAAAAGACTTATAGTATGTTTTCGGGAAGATCCGTCGGGACGCCCGGCGAAAACCTCTGAAACTGCCGGTGTTAGCCCAGCATCCCGACGAGTTGGGATGTGGCGCGCACGAGTGCGCACGCCACGGGCTGCCGCCTCATCCACGCGCAAGGGGTTCTTTCACGGCTTCTGGGCGAGCGGCCCGACACGCGCGAAAGTCGAGGGACGCAGGGTATGCTTACCGACGTTCGGGCCGCGCGCTAACGCCCGGGGCCCGAGCGGAGGATGGTTGCTGGTGTTTGCGCTGGCTCGTATACTGGAGGCCTCATGAAGAGCATGCTCTGTCTGGTTTCGTGCGCTTTGTGTGCCGCGCCCGCGCAGACTCCTCCCGATCCACGTGATCTCCTGTTGCGCTCCGGTGGCCCAGTCTTCACCGCGAACACCTTCCGGTGGGCAGGCACAAGGGTGTACGAGGTGCCAGCGCCGGCGCGGCCCCCCACTCCGGCGTCGTTCTCCTTGGATTTCCGAAGCAACGGCCAAGCCCGCCTGGAGATCAAAGCCGGGGATAGACTGGCCTACCAAGTCTTCGATGGTTCTAGCCTGTGGGTCTACCAGTCCTGGGATAAGAACTACACCAGAAAGCCTGCAACCGGCATGCCGCGGACTGAAGAATACAATTTGCTTTTGTTCGGGCGCGATCCGGCGAATATCGTCTCGGCGACGTTGGCGCGCGAGGAGCAGGTGACCTTCGCGGGAAAGCCGACCCAGTGCTATGTCGTGCGCGCCGCGTACAAAGGCACTCCGGCGTATCCCGCCGCGAAGAGTGTCGTGCGCACGGTCTGGATCAGCCAAGATCGCGATCTGGTGCTGCGAGATAGATGGGACTCAGAGCTAGACGACCTCACTCAGGTAGTCGAAACGATCAACTACAACATAATAGAATGCGACGTTCCACTGGCGGACGATCTTTTCGTATTCCACCCGCCCCCGGGCGCCAGTTTGGCATCGACGAGCGGTGTGGGGGGTGGTATCGGATCGAGTCCCGCAGCCGAGACAAGGCCGGCGGCCACATCTTCGGAGCCGGTGCTGACCCGGAAGGTCGAGGCCGAATACTCGCCGCAAGCTCGCGCGGCGAAGCTACAGGGAACTGTCTATCTGTACCTCGAAGTCGATCCCGACGGCAAACCCGAAAATGTCCAGGTGATGCACGGCTTGGGCCTGGGCCTCGACGAGAAGGCGGTCGAAGCCGTCAAGCAGTGGCAATTCAAACCGGGCATGGCGGGCGGACAGCCTGCGAGAACGGCGCGGTCCGTCGAAGTTCAGTTCCGGCTGGGTGACCTCCCGTGGCGCGTACGGCAGGTCGCTTATCACGTAACTCGCGACCCACAACGCGCGGAGGTCCTGTCGAAACCGGTTCTCAGCCAATACGCGAATCCCGATCCCGAAGCGTGCCCCGCCGATGGTGGCGATGCGTTCGCACGATGGTCGATCGGAGAAGACGGACTTCCGCGTGACGTCAAAACAGATCGCCCCAATGATCCAACCAGCCAGGCTGCTGTCAAGGCCGTCGAATCGTGGCGATTTCAGCCGGGGTTGGCCAACGGCAAGCCTAGGGGCGCTTCGGCCTCGGTCGTCTTTGAGTGCGGTCCCTCTATTGCCACATCCAATCCACGGATCTACCGGGTCGGGAACGGCGTTTCCCCGCCGGTTCTAACCTACCGGCCCCAGCCGGACTATTCCGAAGAGGCGCGAAAGGCGAAGATCGAGGGCGAAGTGGCAGTTCAAGTGGTGATCGACGCCTCTGGCCATGCTACCCACCCCCAAATCGTCCGGGGACTGGGGCTGGGCCTGAATGAGAAAGCGCTGGAAACCGTGTTGCAGTGGCGCTTCAAGCCAGGCACGCTTAACGGCAAGCCAGTCGCCGTTCAGGCCCAGATCCTGATCAACTTCCGCCTGGAATGACGCTAGACTTGGATTCGTGAACGCCGAAGTCATTTTCAGCCCCAACTGGTGGTTCCAAAACTACGGAATCCGTTTCGACGAGAGTTTCTACTTCGACCGCGATTTGCGCATTCAGCACGATGTCCGCATGCGCGCCGCCTTGCATGAGCGGTTTGGCCTGGGCGAACCGCACCCGGAGCCCCGGCCGATTGTCGGCTCGCAACACGTGGCCGGCGGATTCGTGGTGCCCGCGCTCCTCGGTGCCGAAATCCGCTTCGCCGAAAACCAGGCGCCCTGGCCCGTGGCGCGTGACCTTGACCGCGACCAGACCCTGGCCTTGCGCGTGCCCGAACTCGAAACCACCTGGCCCATGTCGCGCTGGATCGCCGATATGGACTGGCTGGAAGGGCAGTTCGGCCATGTCATCGGCGATTTCAACACCGATGGCGTGCTCAACACCGCGCTTCAAATCCGCGGACAGCAGTTCTTTATGGACCTCCATGAGGACCCGGAACTGGTATCGCACCTGTGCGGCGTCATCATGGAGACGCAGTGCCGCGTGGCCGAATATGTCCGCCGGCGCACCGCCACGTGCTCGGTCGCGGTGAACCGCTCCATCCTGAATCTCGACCCGTCAATCTACCTGCACGCCAACTGCTCCACGCAAATGGTCTCGCCGGCGCTCTTCAAGAAGACGCTGCTGGATTACGAGTGCGCGCTGGCAGCGCGGTTGCGGCCGTTCGGAATCCACCATTGCGGCAATAACCTACACCTGTTCGCCGAGGGATACGCACGCACCGGAGCGGTCTTCTACGATGTCGGATGGGGATCGAACGTGGCGCGCTGCAGCCAGGCGCTACCGGACGCGTTCCTGAATCTGCGGCTGAGTCCGGTGCGGATGCAAAGCCAGACCGTGGAGCAATCGAGGCACGACGTCGAGCTGGTTCTCGCCGCGGCCAACCGCACCGAACGCGTGGGCGTGTGCTGCATCAATATGGATGCCGGAACCCCCGACGCGAATGTGCTAGCCTTCTTGGAGGCGGCGCGCGGATGATGGTTCTGTAAGCTCACGCACACGTGCAGGCGCTATCATCTATTCCGCTCGCCCGCGGCGTGATTTTCCGCACTTCGACGGCGCGTTGGCGATCTCTCTCTGCCTCAGGCGATCGCCCCACGCTGCGCCCCAGCCATCCTTAGGACGTTGTGGCGCACGTACTCGTACGTGCCGCGTCCCATCGGGATGCCTGGCGATTGCGCACTCATGGCGCCGCGCCTTCCAGCATTCCGACCTGTGAGATAAGAGACTGAGCGCAACGCGACGGCGGGTCGCACTGCCTGCGTTTTGCCCTCTTGCCACCTGTTCGACCGCCCGCGCAATGGGCTTGACAGCGTCTGCCAGCCGACGCATAGTATTCAAATACCAGTTAGAGGATGAAATTCATCCCCCAAGTCCACAATTGGAGAGCGCTCATGCTTATGACGAAAACGTTGTTCGCTACCAGTGCTTTTGCACTCGCGATTTCCTCCGGTCCCTTGGCGTACGGTCAGGCGACCGGGAGTTTCTTCGGCACGGTGACGGACGCTACCGGGTCCGCCGTGCTGGGCGCCATCGTGAAAGTAACGGCTCCGGCCACCGGTTTCAGCCGGGAGTCGGTTACCGACGAGAAGGGACATTATCTGGTCCCGTTATTGGGCGTCGCCACCTACAGCGTCAGGGTCGAGTTGCAGGGTTTTCAGACCCAGGAAGCCCGGGATGTCCGGCTGCAGGTGGATGAGTCCCGCGAGTTGGATTTCAAGCTGAATCCCGCCACGGTCAGCGCAAATGTGGAGGTGAGCGGAACCGTGGTCGCCGTCCAAACCGCCGATTCGACTCTCGGCCAGGTGATCACGTCGCAGCAAGTCGCCGACTTGCCTCTGAACGGCCGCGACTTCGTACAGCTTGCCACACTCACTCCCGGCGTGACCCAGGAGACCAATCCGAGCAGTTTTTTCAACGGCGGCGCCAGTAGCGAAGTATCCGCTCGCGGCTCGTATTCCCTGTCGGTAGGTGGATCGCGCGCCGATAGCACGGACTGGCTGCTCGACGGCAACGACAACAACGAGCTCACCGCCGGCGGCATCTCGATTCTGCCTTCGCTGGACGCCATCCAGGAATTCAAGGTTCTGACCTACAACTACTCCGCGGAGTGGGGCACTCGCGGCGGGCCGACCGTTCTGGTGACCACCAAGTCCGGCACGAATCAGCTTCACGGATCCTTGTTCGAATTCTTCCGCAACACCTCTTTAGATGCGCGCAGCTACTTCGCCGCCAGCACGGAGAAATTCAATCTCAATCAGTTTGGGGCTTCGGTCGGCGGTCCCATCAGCAAGAACAAAACCTTCTTCTTCGCCGACTACGAGGAAAAGTATCAGCGGCATGGGATCCCCTTCACCGGCCTTGTTCCCACCACCGCGATGCGGGCGGGCGACTTCAGCAACGATGCCTTCGGCAATCCCAATTCCGTTGCTCTCATGAACCCGTTTGTGAGCGGAGCGCCGAATACCAGCTTCCAGTGCGATAGTGCCGGCAACCCCATGCCCGCCGCCCCCGATGGGAGCCAGTCTCGCGGGAGCAATTGCAACAAGATCCCCAGCGGACTCATCAACCCCATATCCGCGAAACTCATCAACCTCTATCCCCTCCCGAACGCCAACAATGCGGCCCTGGGCTACAACTACGTGAATGAGCCTGTCCGCAAACTCGACGAAGGCAAGTTCGACATCCGGCTGGACCACACCATCTCCGAAAAGGACTCCGTCACGGCGCGCTTCAGCTACGATCAAGCCGAATCCTATGTTCCGGGCGGGGCGCCGGGGTTTGCCGAGGCTAACCCGTTCGGTAGCAACCAGGGCATCCTGAACCACGGGCGAAACGTCCTGCTCTCCGAGACTCACGTCTTCTCCCCGCATACCGTGAACCAGGTCCTGGTCGGCTACAACCGGATCTTCGACTACATCTCTTCCCAAGGCACGGGAAGCTGTGCCGCCCAGGCGATCGGCATTCCAGGCGCCAATCTGGGAGGCGTCAGTTGCGGCTTGACGTCGGTACAAATGGACGGCGGATACTGGTCGTTGGGCGACCGAGGCTATTCCCCGTTTCAGGGCGGCACCAACGTCTTCACCGCTTCCGACTCGCTCGACTTGATTCGCGGCGCCCACGAAATAAAAGCCGGCATGCAATTTCGCGCCAACCAGATGAACGTCTTGACCGAAGGCTTTCAGGATGGCTACTGGATCTTCACCGGCCTCTGGGGCGGAGACGCCGAGGCGGACCTGCTCCTGGGCCTGCCCAGCCTGGCCATCCACGATCAGACTTTCGATGGCAACGTTACCGGCCGCCGCTGGAAACTCTACCGTCCCTTTGTCGAGGACAGTTGGCGCGCCAGCAAGAATTTGACCGTGAATGTCGGCGTGGCCTGGGCCCTGGTGACGCCCGTTACCGAAGCCCACAACCGGCAGGCGGACTTCAATCCCGCCAATGGCCAGTTCCTGATCGCAGGGCAAAATGCCGACGCCGCGGCTGGCATTCAGATGGATAAACGAGCTCTGGAACCGCGTGTCGGCGTGGCCTGGAAGCCGTTGCGCGGCGATAAGACGGTGCTCCGCGGAGGCTATGCCATCTTCCACGATTCTTCGTGGAATCAAGGCGCACAGGGGTTATGGCAGAATCCGCCCTATTATGCCGAATCCGACGGCTTTGCTTTCGGTGGCGCCTGCACCTTCGCCACCTCCGCCTGCGCCACCAAGTACGGATTGGCGCCATCCGCACTGAACGTCTCCGATGGATTCCCGGTCTTCAGCGCGCCACCGGTTCCCGCCGATTTCACCGGCACCATCATGGCGCAGGATCTCAATTTCAAGCAGGGCCGAATTCAACAGTTCAACTTCAACATGGAGCAGCAACTGCCCGGCGGCGTTGTCTTGACGGCTGGCTACGCGGGCTCCCGGAGTTCCCATCTTCTGGTCTTCGGCAACAACATCAATGTCGCATCTCCCAGCGCCTGCGGCACGGTCTCCGGCTATACCTTGGGTTGCGGGCCCGGTGGGGCGGCATTCGATGTCCCTTACACGCAGTTCCCGTATTCCACCATCAACAACTTCTTCGATAGCGGCATGGCGCATTACAATTCTCTGCAGATCAAGGCCGAAACCAAGAGCGTCAAGAATGGTCTATACGCCCTGGTTGGCTACACCTATGCCCGGGCGTACGACAACGGACTCTCCGACGGCCTCGGAACTCTGCTGGGAGCCACCTACTTCCCGCTGCCGGGCTGGAATAAGCTGGACTGGGGCCTCTCTCCCATCAATCTCAATCAGGATTTCACCGCCAGCGTGATCTACGAGTTGCCGTTCGGCAAAGGCAAGAAGTTTGGCAGGTCCCTTTCAGGCCCGGCCGACGCAATTGTCGGAGGCTGGGAGATGACCGTGATCGAGAAGATTACCTCGGGCTTTCCGGTGTTTGTCATCGACAGCAACAACGCCTCGGGCGTCAACTTCCAAAACAACGGGAACAGCCTGAACCGCCCCAACCAGACGTGCACTCCGACTTCCGGCGGCCAATCGTTGAGCCAGTGGTTCAACACTTCCTGTTTCTCCGAACCGCTTCCGGGAGAACTCGGAAACGCGTCCCGCACTCCCGTTTCGGGACCCGACTTCGTCAATACGGATCTCTCGCTCATCAAGCATTTCAGGCTGCCCCATGAGGGGATGCGCCTCGATTTCCGTGCCGAGGTCTTCAATCTCTTCAACCACGCCCAATTCGGAACGCCCAATTCGGACATCAATTCCCCGGCGACATTCGGCGTGGTGAACAGCACCGTGAACAATCCGCGCTTGTTTCAGTTTGCCCTGAAGCTCCTGTTCTGAGACGTGGCGTACGCACTGGTGCGTGCGCCACCGCTTCGGCAGATCCAATGCCATCTGGTGAACGCGAACTGTAGGTTTTCCCCACACCACCACTTCTCGGCCGCCAGAACCCATTTGCCGCGCTTTCCCCGCCTGATCTATACTAAATACTTGAGCTAACATGCCGAAACGCACCTTTCAACCAAATCGTTCGCACCGCGCCAAGACTCATGGGTTCCGCAGCCGCATGGAAACCAAGAACGGCCGTGCGGTACTCTCACGCCGCCGCGCGCGCGGCCGCAAGAAACTCACTGTCAGTTCCGAGAGGTAGTTTTCCATCTCTGGTTTTCCGAAACGTGTCCGCCTGTTGCGATCGCAAGATTTCAGACGAATCTATGATCAAGGATCCCGTCACGCATGCCCGCTGTTTGCCGCGTTTTGCGTACGGGAACCCGAACCGGCTGGACCTCACATCGGTTTCACGGTGCCACGCGCGCTGGGCAATGCCGTGGTTCGCAACCGCATCAAGCGGCGCTTCCGGGAAGCCGTCCGGTCGTGCCTGGATGAACTGAATCCACAGTGGTCAATTGTCATCAATCCGCGGCGCAGGGCCTTCGATGCACCCATGACGGAGTTGCGTCGGGAGCTCGTGAAGCTGTTCGCCCGTTGCGGTGGATCTTCGGACGCGCCGTTGTCGTAGCATCAATTGACATGTACCAACGGATTATTTCCCCCCTGCTGCCTTCCGCCTGCCGCTTCTACCCAACCTGTTCGCAGTATATGCGCGACGCGGTGGAGCGGTACGGGGTAGCCAAGGGAGTCTGGATGGGCCTGCGCCGGTTAGCGCGCTGCCATCCTTTTCACGCCGGCGGATTCGATCCCGTCCGGTAGTCACCCGGTTTTCGAACGGAATCATTCTGAATGGCTGAATCAGCGCAAGGCGGCGGCAACCAGGCGCAACCGCCCAAAGAAATGTCGATGGAGATGCGACTGTTGCTCGCATTTCTTCTGATGGGGGGAGTCATGCTCCTGTCCCCCTACTTCCTGCCCAAGAACCCCACCCCGGCGCCCGCCAGGAAGATCGCGCCGGCCAGCCAGCAAGCTCCCGCCGAGAGTGCTCCTCAGTCTCCCGTGGAGTCTCCGACAGCCGCGGCCGCGAAACCCGGCGTCCCGGCACCCAAATCCGCCGCGAAGCCCGTGCACATCGACAGCGAACAGCCGCAACCGTCCTACCTGATCGATACCGATGTTTTTCGCGTGGCCTTCAATAACCAGGGCGGGACGCTGCGAAGCTGGGTGCTGAAGAAGCACAAAGACAACGACAGAAAACCACTGGAACTGGTCAATACCGAAGCCGGAATGGAGTACCCATTCTCGCTCTACTTCCCGGGCCAGACCGGCGTTTCCAAGCTGAATTGGGTCTGGTACAAGCAGACCGGCGATCCCGATGGCCTGGGGGTGACCTACCAGTACGCCGACGAGCATCAGTCCGTCCGCAAGCGGTTCCGCTTTGAAAAGTCCGGCTACCTGGCGCAGATATCGACCGAAGTGACCACCGACGGCAAGCCCACGCCGCACCTGGTGGAATGGCGCGGCGGATTCGGCGACCTCACCGTCCCGATGCCTTCCTCCAACACCATCACGCTCTACTACGACCTGTCCAACAACAAGCTGCAGGATCAGCGCGCCAGCGCCGCAAAAAATGGACCCGTGACGGCTACCGGGAATTTTTCCTTTGCCGGCCTGGCGGACAAATACTTCGCGGCGGTTTTCCTGCCCGAGGGCGCCGCGGCCGTGCAGCAAACCACCTTTGGCGATTGGGCGCGCACGCCGCTCGAAGAGAAGCCGCAGGATTTCGCCGGGGTCGCGGTTTCCGATGGTGACGCCAATCGCTTCCGCCTGTTCGTCGGCCCCAAGGATCTCCAGTTACTGAAGAGCGTGGACCCGAAACTGGAACAAGTCGTGGACTTCGGATGGCTCTCCTTGCTGGCCAAGCCGCTGTTCCTGGTGGTGAACTGGGCCAACTCCAACTTCGTACATAACTTCGGCTGGGCCATCGTGATCGTCACGGTGATCCTCAACTTCATTCTGTTTCCGCTGCGCCTCACCAACATGAAGTCGATGCGCAAGATGCAGGCGCTCAAGCCGCAGATCGACGCCATCAACGCCCGGTTCAAGAACGTCGGCATGCGCGACCCGAAGAAGGCCGAGCAGAACCAGGAGGTGATGGACCTCTACAAGAAGCACGGCGTCAACCCCATGGGCGGCTGCGTCCCCATGCTGATCCAGGTGCCGTTCTTCATCGCGTTCTACAAGGTGTTCACGGTATCGGTGGAAATGCGCGGGGCCAGTTGGCTGTGGGTGACGGACCTTTCGCAAGCCGAGCACCTGCCCATCAAGCTTCTGCCCATCATCATGATCGTCACCCAGTTCCTGATGCAGAAGATGACGCCCCAGGCCAACGTGGATCCCAATCAGCAGAAGATGATGTACATGATGCCGCTGGTCTTCGGCTTTATGTTCTACCAGCTCCCTAGCGGCTTGGTGTTATACTACTTGACCAGCAATTTGGTGAACATCGGCCAGCAATGGTTCTTCAACCACACGGATACGGCGCGGGTGGCCGCGCTGAGCGTGCAGCCGCCCAAAAAAAAGATCGGCAGGAAATAGCGCGTGACTGAGCGAAAGTATTCCACGGCTTCCATCGGCTCCCGAATCGAGGGATTCTTACGAACCACCCTGCAGAACGCGGGCCTTCGCGTGCAATTCGAGGTGGCCGACGTCAAATCGGGCGACGACGACTTCGAGACGCCCGATGTGGTGGTCAAGTTCTCCGGCTCGGACGTGGATCTCATCCTGGGCAACCGCGCCGAGTTGCTGTTGGCGCTGGAGCACGTCACCATGGAAATGCTGCGGATGCCGTCGGAAGACCATTCGCGGATTTCCTTCGACGCCAACGATTACCGCCTGCTGCGCATCGAAGAACTCCGGCTCAGCGCCACCGCCGCCGCCGATAAAGTAAAACGCACCGGTGTGCCGTTCCGCTTCAACCCCATGAACAGCCGCGAACGGCGCGTGATCCACCTGGCGCTGCGCGGCGAAACCGCTGTCCGCAGCGAGAGCAGCGGCTCCGGTCCGTCGCGCCAGGTTGTGGTCTACCCGGCGGGGATGGCCAGTCTGCCCGAGCCTCCCCGCGCTCCCGAAATGCGCCGCGCTGGCGGCCCTCCTCGCGGCCGCGGCCGAAGATAAGTCAGGCTGCTTATGTGGGGCAGGTTGGTAACCTGCGTCGGCCTTTTGATGCTTTACACACGGCCCCCACTCGCAATTCGGCCACTATTTTGTGCGTTGGCAGGCGGGTTGAAAACCCGCCGCAGGTTACCCACCTGCCCCACATAATTCCATGTCCGTTCAAGACACCATCGTCGCCATCTCGACTCCTCCGGGACGCGGCGGACTGGGCATCGTACGCCTCTCCGGCACCGATGCGCGCCGTATCGCCGAAACCTTCCTCAGCCGCGCCGACTGGCGTCCGTGGCACATCTTCCTGGCGGAATTGCACGACCGCGACCGGCAGACCATCGACCAGGTGGCCGTCGCCTTCTTCGAGAAGCCCCGGTCCTATACCGCCGAAGATGTCGTAGAAATCTCTTGCCATGGTTCGCCCGTAGTTTTGCGCCACGCCGTGGAACGCGCCCTGGCAGCCGGTGCGCGCCTGGCCAACCCCGGCGAGTTCACCCTGCGTGCGTTTCTGAACGGCCGCATCGATCTGCCCCAGGCCGAAGCGGTGCGCGACCTGATCGACGCCACCACCCTCTATCAGGCCCGAATCGCCGCGCAGCAGGCCGATGGGTCGGTCTCGCGCCGGCTGGCTCCGATCAAGGAGAAGCTGTTGGAACTGATCGCCCTGCTGGAAGCCGGTATCGACTTCGCCGAGGACGACGTCAGCGTGGCGCCCGCCGCGGAGATCCTGGCGCGCCTTCATCCGGTCTACGACGGCATCGCCCGCCTGGCCGCCAGTTTCCAGTACGGCTCGCTGGTGACCGGCGGGCTCAAACTGGCCATCGTGGGCCGGCCGAATGTCGGCAAGAGCAGCCTGTTCAACCGCCTGCTGGAGCAGGACCGCGCCATCGTAACGGACATCCCCGGCACCACCCGCGACCTGGTATCGGAGACCGCTTCCATCGGCGGCATCCCCGTCAAGCTCTTCGATACGGCGGGCATCCGCGAGGCTACCGGTACGGTGGAGTCGCTGGGAATCGAGCGCAGTTACCAGGCCATGGCCGATGCCGATCTGACGCTGGTGGTAGTGGATATCTCGCAGCCTTTGGAAGCGGAAGACCGGGCGCTGCTCGACCGCGCCGCGGGCCAGGGCCGCTACCTGGTGGTGGCCAATAAGTGCGATCTGGGCCGGGAAGCTCCCGTCGCCTCCCATCCCACCTGTGCCCTGACCGGCGAGGGAATCCCCGAGCTGCGCGCCGCCATTCTGGAAACGGTAGCCCCCGCCGGCGCATTCGAGCAGGAGGGCGGCTTCATCACCACGCTGCGCCACGAACGCTTGCTGCGCGAATCCCTGGAATACCTGGAGAAGGCGCGCGCGGCGGTGACGGCCGGGATTCCGCACGAGATGCTGCTGCTGGACCTCTACGGGGCGCTCGGTCCGATCGACTCGATTACCGGCGCCACCACCGCCGACGACATCCTGAACCGGATCTTTTCGAGCTTTTGCATCGGGAAGTAGCGGCACCAAAACAGGTATAATCCGTCTAGTTCTAGTTCGACATCGAGGAAATTCATGCGCCAACCTTTGCGTCTTCTACTTGTAGCGGCTCTCCTCATCACTCCGGTTGCGTTCCCGCAAACGCTGCCTAAAGACGTTCGGAAAGTGACCACCGTCGAGGGCATCAGCGAGTACTCCTGGCCGAATGGCCTGCGGGTCCTGCTATTTCCCGACGTGTCCCAAGCCAAGCTCACGGTGAATATCACCTACCTGGTGGGCTCCCGCCATGAAGGCAACGGCGAAGCCGGAATGGCCCACCTGATGGAGCACATGCTGTTCCTGCGCACCAGGAGCGGCAGAGACGTCAAACAGGAGATGACCGACCGCGGCGCCGAGTGGAACGGCACCACCTCGGACGACCGCACCAACTACTTCGAAGTCCTCACCGCTTCCGACGCCAACCTGGATTGGGCCCTGAAGCTGGAGGCCGAGCGCATGGTGAACATGCGCATCGAGAAGGAGTTGCTCGACAAGGAAATGACCGTGGTGCGCAACGAATTTGAGATGGGCGACAACAACCCCATCAACGTTCTCTACATGCGCACCATCGGCGCGGCCTTCTCATTCCATCCCTATGGGCGGCCCACCATTGGCAATCGCTCGGATATCGAGAACGTGCCCATCGACAAGCTGGAGGCCTTCTATCACAAGTTTTACCGGCCCGACAACGCGGTGCTGACCATCGCCGGCAAGTTCGACGAATCCAAAGCGCTGGTTGGGATCGCCGCCGGGTTGGGCGCCATTGCGAAACCCACGACGGAGATCCCGAAGACCTATTCGGTAGAGCCGGTGCAGGAGGGCGAGCGCACTTTGACCTTGAGCCGCAGGGGCGAGAACCAGGCCATCATCGCCGTCTACCACACACCCGCCGCCACCCATCCGGACACCGCCGCGCTGGAGATATTGGCCGAGGTGCTGGGCGATACGCCCTCGGGCCGGCTATACAAAGCGCTGGTCGAAAGCAAGAAAGCGGTCAATGTATTCGTAAATGAGCAGGAGATGCACGATCCCGGCTTTCTGCTGACCGGCGTCATCCTGCGTGCCGAACAGAATATCGACGAGGCCCGCGCCATTGTCTTGAAAACCCTCGCCGAGGTGTCCACCGAGCCTCCCAGCGAACAGGAAGTGGACCACGCCAAGACCCGGATCCTAAAGCAGATCGACCTTGAATTGACCAACTCGGAGCGCATCGGCCTGGCCATCAGCGAATTTGCCGCGGCCGGCGATTGGCGCCTGCTGTTCCTGATGCGCGACCGCATCCGCGCCGTCGCCCCGCAGGATGTTGCCCGCGTGGCTAAGGCGTACCTCAAGGACACCAACCGCACCCTCGGCGTCTTCATCCCCACCAAGACTCCCGACCGCGCCGAGATTCCCACCGCGCCCGATGCCGCGGACCTGCTCAAGGACTACAAGGGCGGGGAAGCCGTTTCCGCCGGCGAGGCTTTCGAGGCCACGCCCAAAAACCTTGAAGCGCGCGTGGTCCGTTCCAAATTGCCCAGCGGCATGCACCTGTCCCTGCTGCCGAAGAAAACTCGCGGCGGCGTGGTCCTGGCCCGGATCCAACTGGATTTCGGCGATGAGCACGCGGTTTTCGGCCGTACGTTCGCCGCCAATCTGACCGCGGCCATGCTCTCGCGCGGCACCAAGACCAAATCGCGGCAACAGTTGCAGGAGGAGTTCGACAAGCTCAAGAGCAATTGGAGCGTGAGCGGCAATGCCGTCGGCGTGACCTTTACCGTGCAGACCACCGAGGCCAATCTGCCCGCCGCATTGCGCCTGGCCGCCGAAGTTCTTCGCGAACCCGCCTTCGACCAGAAGGAATTCGATCAAGCGCTGCAGCAGCGGCTGGCCTCTATCGAGCAGTCCCGCAGCGAGCCGACAGCCATCGGGTCGAACGAACTCCAGAGGCTGTTGAACCCCTATCCCCGCGGCGATTACCGCTATGTCAGCACCATGGATGAGCGCCTGGAGGACACCAAGAAGGTCACCCTCGAAGCCGCCCGCCAGTTCTATGCCGATTTCTACGGAGCTTCCAATAGCCGATTCCTGGTGGTCGGCCAGTTCGACGTCCCGGCCATGCAGAAGCTCGCCGCCGAGTTGTTCGGCAACTGGAAGAGCCCCAAGCCGTTCGTGCGCGCGCCTGTGGTCTACCACAAGGTGGAGAGCGCCGACAGGAAATTCGAAACGCCCGACAAGCAGAACGCCCTGCTGGCGGCGGGTCTGACCACGCGGATGGGCGACGCCGATCCCGATTATCCCGCCATGCTGATCGCCAACTACATTTTCGGCGGCTCCGCCGGCGCGCGGCTCTTCAAACGAATTCGCGATAAGGAAGGTCTGAGCTACGGCGTAGGCTCCGGTTTTTCGGCGCCACCCCTCGACGACGGCGCGACTTTCTTCATGCAGGCCATCAGCGCTCCGCAGAACACCCCCAAAGTGGAGGCCAGTTTCAAGGACGAACTGGCGCGCACGTTGAAGGACGGGTTTAGCGCCGAAGAAGTGGCCGCCGCCCAGAAATCGTGGCGCGACCAGGAACTGGTGGACTGGGCCGATGACAATACGCTGCTCTCGCTCATGAGCACCCATGAGCGTTTCGACCGCTCCTTCAAGTGGGAGGCGGAGTTGGAAGCCAAGGTGGCCGCTCTCACGCCGCAACAAGTGAACGAGGCTTTCCGCCGCCGTATCGACCCGGCTGCACTGGTCTATGTCAAAGCCGGCGATTTCAAAAAGGCCGGCGTGTACCAGTAGGAATCAGGCCAGCAAGTCGAGCGTGGTTTTGGTCATATCGTCGGCGACGTGAGCGGCCTGAACGTTGGCCGCAAAGTCGTTCCTGGATTGCAGCAGCGTCACCGAACTCTGGCTGAGGCTGGCGCTGTCGTCGGACGGTGCGGTGGATGTTTGGGCAATCCGCTCCGCCGCCGCATTGAAATTGGTCTCGGCATGCTGCATGCCTTGCAAAGCCGTATTGAGAGCGATCATCTTAAGTCTTATCGGCCGGAATCGGAGTAGTGTGAGCGGTGGCGCACGGACTCGTCTGGGACGCCGTCTTATGTGGGGCAGGTTGGCAACCTGCGGCCGAGTGACACTCGGCTTGGCCGGCATTTGCATACTGATCGACAGGCCGAGTACCACTCGGCCGCAGGATACCATCCTGCCCCACAAATTCCGCAGCATTTCCGATATATGGGAAAACCAAGTCACATTGCACCTGCGCGCGTACGCCACGCCTTGCCAGCGCCAACGCATTCTCTAGTATCCTGATAGATTATGCCTGATAATGACGCTCCCGCCCGCCAAATGGGCTTCTCCACTCGCTCCCTGCACGCCGGTCATACACCCGATAAGGCCACCAACTCGCGTGCCGTGCCCATCTACCAGACCACGTCGTTTGTCTTCGACGATTCCACCCACGCCGCCGAATTGTTCGCGTTGCAGAAGTTCGGCAACATTTACAGCCGCATCATGAACCCCACCACCGACGTGTTCGAGCAGCGCGTGGCGGCGCTCGAAGGCGGGATCGCCGGTTTGGCCACTGCCAGCGGCCAGGCCGCGCAATTCCTGGCTCTCGGCAGCCTGGTGGAGCAGGGCGATGAGATTGTGGCGTCGAGCACGCTGTACGGCGGCACCTACACCCAGTTCGACGTGAGCTTCCGCCGCCTCGGCATCAACGTCAAGTTCGTGGAACCGGACGATCCGGAGAATTTCCGCAAAGCCGTCACCCCCAGGACGCGCGCATTCTACGGCGAGACCATTGCCAACCCCCGCATGAACGTGCTGGACATCGAGAAGGTGGCGGCCATCGCGCACCAGGCCGGCGTGCCGCTGGTGATCGACAACACCATGGCGTCGCCCTACCTTTGCCGGCCCATCGAGCACGGCGCCGACATCGTGGTCAATTCGGCGACCAAGTTTCTGGGCGGGCACGGCACGTCGATCGGCGGCATCATCGTCGATAGCGGCAAATTCGCCTGGAACGACAAGTTTCCGGCTCTCACCCAGCCCAGTCCCGGGTACCACGGCATGAAGTTCACCGAGACGTTCGGCAACCTGGCGTACATCGTCAAGACGCGCGTGGAAGGGTTGCGCGACTTTGGCCCGTGCCTTAGCCCGTTCAACTCGTTCCTGTTCATCCAGGGCATTGAGACGCTGAAGTTCCGCATGGAGCAGCACAGCCGCAACGCGCTGCAGGTCACCGAGTGGTTGAGCCACCATCCGGCCGTCGGCTGGGTGAAATATCCGGGGCTGAAATCGAGCCCGTATTACTCGCTGGCGCAGAAATACCTGCCACGCGGCCAGGGTTCGGTCGCCACGTTCGGCATCAAAGGCGGCCTGGAGGCCGGACGCAAACTCATCGACAATGTGAAGCTCTTCTCGCACCTCGCCAACCTGGGCGATTCCAAGAGCCTGATCATTCACCCCGCGTCTACCACTCACCAGCAGTTGAGCGACGGACAGCAGTTGGAAGCCGGCGTGACCAAGGACCTGATCCGCATCTCGGTAGGCATCGAGGACGTGGAAGACATTCTCTGGGACCTGGAGCAGGCCATCGCCGCGTCGCAGCGGTAAGCCCGTCGGAGCGGCTGCCCCCACCGGCGCACGCAAGTTCCAGTAAGCCCCTCCGGCTGTTGACACGAAACCAGTTAACAGCCGGAAATGACCGGATTATTGTCACTGAACCGCCTCGGGGCCCCGCGGAGTATCTTAGTCTGTAAAGATCAGCACCGATGAACCTCACCATCGACACCCAACGTTTGACCAGCGAGCTGGAAAAACTAGCGGCGTTTTCCGACGCCCCGGCGCCTGCCGTTACCCGCGTCGCCTATTCCGAACAGGACACCCGCGCGCGCGATTACGTGAAAAGTCTGTGCCGCGCGGCCCACCTGGAAATCCGCCACGACGCCATCGGCAACATGTTCGCCCGTTTCGCCGGCAGCGAGCCCGATCTTCCCCCGGTCGCCACGGGGTCGCACATCGACGCCGCCCCAAACTCCGGGCGGTATAGCGGAACGGTGGGCGTGCTCGGCGGGCTCGAAGCCATCCGTGGGCTGCAGGCCGCCGGTTTTCAGCCGCGCCGTTCGGTGGAATTGATTCTCTTCAGCGCTTCCGAACCCACGCGATTCGGCATTGGCTGCGTCGGGAGCCGCTTGCTCTCGGGGACCATGCCCGCGTGGAAGGGCGAGCGGTTGAGCGACCAGGACGGCAAGACGCTCGACCAGTGGCGCGCCGCTGCGGGCTTCCGGGGACCGCTCGATTCGGTGGCCGGCTCCTCCAGTCGCTATGCCGCCTTCGTGGAGTTGCACATCGAGCGCGGTCCGCTCCTGGAACAGGCGGGGCTGCCGCTCGGAATCGTCACCGCCATGGCTGCGCCGGCCAGTCTCAGAGTGACCGTGGAAGGCGAAGGCGGCCACGCCGGATCGGCGCCCATGTCCGACCGGCGCGACGCTCTCTGCGCGGCGGCTGAAATCGCGTTGGAAGTGGAGAAAAGCGCCAAGGGCACGGGCGCCGTGGATAGCGTGGCGACGGTGACGGTTTGCGACGTCTCTCCAGGCGCGGTGAACACCGTCCCCAGCCGCGTCCGCCTGGAACTGGATGTGCGCGACATCGACCCGTCGCGGCGCGACCGCATGGTGGCCCAGATCGTCACCGCGTGCCGCAATGCCGCGCAGCGCCGCAGGCTGGGGGTGAAAGCGGAAATGATTAGTATGGATGCGCCCGCGGAGTGCCGCGTGGAAGTTGTGGATGCGCTGGTGCGCGCCGCGGAAAAGCACGGCTTGGGCTACCAGAAGATGGTGAGCCGCGCGTACCACGACGCCCTGTTTCTCTCCAGCATCGCGCCCACCGGGCTGCTCTTCATGCCCTGCCGCGGCGGAATCAGCCAGGGCCCCGAAGAATTCGCCGCGCCGGAAGCCATCGCCTCCGGTGCATTGGTCCTGGCCGAGACCTTAGCCGAATTGGCCAGCTAGTGGACAACAATGCCGCAGCGGCGGAGACGTGCTATTTACCACACGACGCGAACGGCCGGATAGGATCGGATATAGGCGTCGGAGGTTACCAGCGACATGTCCTCGGCACGAGCTTGGGCAATCAGCATTCGGTCGAAAGGGTCCTTGTGAATCCCCGGCAAACGGATCAATTCACTGACGTGTTCCTCTCGGATGGGCACCGTTTCCAAATCGCTAAAGGGCAGCACTCGGCGAACCCACCACTTACCGACATCGTCGATCTGGAAAACCTTCTTGTTTGCCTTGATCGCGATTTCCCAATACGAGACCACGCTCACTGCAATCAGCTTATTCGGGTCTTGCCAGATGGCCCGTGCCGTTTCCGAAAGGCGGCCGGGGTCCATGATCGACCAGAGGAGCGTCGATGTGTCCAATAGGTAGACGTCAGGCGCATACCTCAGCGAGCCTTCGGAAAGATCGACCCCTTCAGCGTCCATTCAGAAAGTCGTCTGCCTCGTCATCGCTCATCGGAGCTTCCCACCCCTCCGGGAGGTGGAAGTCTTCGCTCCCGAACCCGACCGGCCTCGGCTCGGAGCGCGGGCCGCGTCGCAGATTCATCCGGTGAATTACGATTTTCACGCCATCGGTGCGAGCGAGAATCTCATCTCCCGACCGCAAATCGAGACGGCTGATCAGGGAGTTCGGCAGTGCCACGACACCTTCCGCGCTGACCTGCAATCTGTCTACTTGCTGCTCCATGCCGCCTCCCCGCCTCCTACTATTAGACCGCAAGTCGCTTGTTCGAGTGGGGGCGACAGTGCTCTGTCCACCCCCCACAAAAAAAGAAAGCCGATTCGCTTTCTGTGAACCTACTTCCCCACCACCAGCACGTGGAAGCTGTCCGGCAGCACTGGCGCGCGGCCCTTCTTCTCGCCCGCCTTGGCTTCCGGCGCCGGCCCATATTCGGCGGCCAGCAGATACACTCGATGCAGTTTCTCGTCCACCGTCATGGTGCGCGCGCCGCGCTCCGTGGTCACGGTGTCCACGGTTTGGTATGTCCCGTTTACCAACTTCACGATGCTCAGCGTCCCTGTGCCGCCGTTCGAGCTGAAGGCCAGGCCCAGCGTGGAATCGAAACCGGCAGCGTCCGGACCGTTCCCGATAACCGGCTTGGCGATCACTTTGAACGTGGGAATGTCGGTCACGGCCATCACGTTATCGCACACCGAGAAAAGTCTCTTGGCCTTGACATCGATGGCCAGGCCACTCGGCCCTTCGCACGGCAAAATGGAGGTACGCCGCGTCACGGTATTGCTGGCGGCGTCGATTTCCACCACTTCACTCGAGCTCTCGATATTGACGTAGAGTTTGCCGGCGCCGTCCGCCTGGCAGAATTCCGCCGACGCGCCGATTGGGAAACTCTTCAGGACTTCGCCGGTCTTGGCGTCGATCGACGTGGCATCTCCTCCCCGGTGGTTGATCGAGAACACGCGCTTGGTTTTCGGCTCGTAGCAAACGGCGTCGGGACCGGTGCCGGTCGCCGGTTCGCCGGATTTCGCCAGCGTCTTCAAGTCGAAAATCGTCACGCTGTTCGAATTTCCATTGCTGATGAATCCCTTGCCCAGATCGTTGGCGATGGCGATGCCGTGGACGCCGTGCAGCCCCGGAATCGTCCCCACCACCTTGCCGGCATCGGGATCGACCACTTCCACCGAGCTGTTGTGGGAGACGTACAGCCGGCGGTTGACCGAATCGAAAGCGACGTAGTCCCATCGTCCTTCGCCGCCAATCTTGATCTTGGAGATGACTTTATAGCCTTCCGCCGCGAATGCCGTAGCGGCCAGAAGCGCGAATGTCAGAATCTTCTTCATCGTGTGACTCCTTTTTTTTCCGTTGTGGGGCAGGTTGTTAACCTGCGGCGGGTTGTCAACCCGCCCCTTCATAAATCAACTCCGGCCTCCAATGTAGTAGCGGACAGCCGGGGTTACCACCAGTGAAAGAACCATCGACGCGGCAATTCCGCCGATCACCGCGATCGCCAGAGGTTTCAACATTTCCGAGCCGGCGCCCAGGCCGAACGCCAGCGGAAGCATGCCGGCCACGGTCGCCAGCGCTGTCATCATGATGGGGCGCAGCCGGCGCTCTCCGGCGCGAACCATACTCTCCTCGGGCGCCAATCCCTCGGCCCGGAACTTCTGGTCGGCATCCAGCAGCAGAATGCCGTTCTTGGCCACGATGCCGATCACCATGATCACTCCCATGAACGACGATAGATTGAACGTGGTGTTGGTCGCCAGCAGCGCCACCGAGACGCCGCACAGCGAGAGCAACGCGGAAGCCAGCACCGCCAGGGGCGCGGCGAAATTGCCGAATTCGAAGAGCAGAACCACGAACACCAGCACGATGGCCAGCGCCAGCACGACCGTGAAATCCTTAAACGACTTCTGCTGCTCTTCGTACAAGCCGCCGTATTGCACGCGGATCTCGGGAGGCAGTTTCATATCGGCAATGGCTTGCTGGACGCTCTTCATGCCTTGGCCCAGGCTGGTCCCCTCAAAACGCCCGGTAACTTGCATGTTGCGCTGCAGGTTATCGCGGCGGATCTCGGTCTGGCCGGGAGTCTCCACCATCTTGGCCAGCGCGCCGATGGTCGCGGTCTTGCCCGTGCCGCTCACCAGCAGGGTGTTCAGGATCGATTCCAGCGGCCGGTCCTTGTCCTGCGGAAAGCGCACGCGAATGGTGTACGAGCGGTCGTTGACCACCACCGGCGTGGACGCCGGCTCGCCCTGCAGAATGGCGCTGGCATCCAGTTCCACCTCCTGCGCCGAGAAGCCCGAGCGCGCGGCGGCTACC